>Ga0075158_10000023_pt1 | contig 109887 bp, 78 predicted proteins | sample JI91814BDNA_FD_70968 | JGI IMG/M metagenome (GOLD analysis project Ga0075158, IMG submission 70968) | Wastewater effluent complex algal communities from Wisconsin, to seasonally profile nutrient transformation and Carbon sequestration -... | ecosystem: Engineered > WWTP > Effluent > Algae... | reverse complement strand
GCTTGGCAACTCACCACGCATCGCACAACAGAGCTACCTGCTGGTCACCGAGGATGATTTCGACAAGGCGGCTGGCGTGGCGAAGGTGTGAGTCGCTAGTGGTGTGGGGAAGAGGCCCGGAAACAGGCATCCTCACCCGATGTCTGTCATAGATCAACGGTATGAACGTGTCGGAAACGAACGCCCTCCACGTGAATGTTCTTGAGGAGACTAACGCATTGTTCAGACATGATCAATCCGTTAAGTGTATACCCTCCCTTCCGCGCCGCAGATCCTTCGGGTTGGAGCATTCGAAAAAGATGCCTGGGGCCGTTGAACTCGTCTGGATTGATCTTGAACGAATATTTATTCACAACAGCAACATTCTTCGATACAGGGTTGCGATAAAGATCTGCATCATCGTCAAAATCGATTGGCCAAAGTGGATGGATTACAAACAATTGTTCGTCGACGACGGATAGTGGCAAGAATTCGGCCTCGATTCCCACCAGCGGTTCAAGAGCATCTTTCACTTTTTGATTGACCACCCAGTGAAGAACGAATCCAAAAACGTCTGGCGTCTGGTCACGACGCTGAATCGTCACCGGCGGCTTGTTCCAAATGTAGAGCAGTGGAATGGAGCCGCTCAAGCAATCGAGATTCGAATTGGAGTCTTTAGGCCAGACTGAGTCCCATGGTGAGTTCAATGACGCATTCCAGTCCAGGTCTATTTCGAAGTACTTCATTTGCTTCCGTTGACGAACATGCTTTTTCACGGATCCACGTAAACCCTTTAGAACGTACCAATGCAGCCTATCACTCAAGATAGGCTCGACCTGAAGTTGAATGATACCGTGCACTTGCGAGTGGTCTAATCACTGGCTGAAGTGATACGCACCATTCCTTTGTTTGACGAAATTACACGGATAGTTCGAATGCTACCATGTCCTCAGGCGTGGATCGGTACCAGACCGGAACATGCAAAACCCCAGTGTTTTGAAGACGCGCGCGACGCGAAAAACAACTTGATTTTGGAAACACGACGCGAAATGCAACGCCGCAGGCGCCATGCACCGAGCCAGCAAGTGCGCTACCATTACCTGCGACGAAACGGCTAAAGCCATTTCTTCGCCAAACTCCGTTTTCGCGACTTTCGTCCCTTTCGCGGTTCCCTAATTCGTGCGGTGGTCGGTTCGCTCGACGCGGGACGCATGAGTTTATTTCCGTTGGCCAAAGCTACAGGCCAGAATAACAAAACCCTGGACTAGCCAGGGTTCCGGAATGGAAATCATTCTATCTAGAGCGGAGAGGACAGGATTCGAACCTGCGGTAGGGTGTTACCCCTACGCCGATTTAGCAAACCGGTGCTTTCGACCACTCAGCCACCTCTCCGGGTGCCCTTCTGATAGGGCTGGGACCTCTGGAATATCAAGGATTTTGCGAATCCAAGCCACCCCAATTGGTTCCTCAAGTATCGGGTTGGTCCCCCAAACTTGTAGAATGTATTTTTACGTTATCTGGCCGTTATGCAACAACCCCAACCGTACAAATTTCAGACTTTTGTCAGCTCATTGAGGTTCATTTCGCAATCGGCGTAATATTCCAATTGTGACAGCCCCTTGGCTGCCCCTTTGTCCAGTACCACAATCGCCCGCCGATGTAATTGCAACGCAGATCCAGGGCAAATCGCAGAAACCGGCCCCTCGACACTTTTGGCAATCGCCTCCGCTTTCCCTTCGCCGCAGGCCAAAAGCAACAATTGCCGGGCGTCCAATATCGAGCCAATGCCCATGGTTAGTGCTAACTTGGGAACTAAATCGAGCGAGCCAAAAAATCTCGCATTATCCTGACGTGTGCGGCGGGTCAATGTTTTTAATCGGGTTCGACTCGCAAACGACGACCCCGGTTCATTAAAAGCGATGTGGCCATCTGTACCGATCCCCAACAACTGCACATCGATTCCACCCGTGGCCACAATCGCTGCTTCATAAGCGTTCGTTTCTGCATCTACATCCGTTGCGATTCCCAACGGCACGTGGGTTCGCGAATGATCGATATCGATATGGTCAAACAAACTCTCGCGCATAAAACGGCGATAACTTTGCTCATGCGTCGGCTCAAGACCGTAATATTCATCCAAGTTAAAGGTCGTAACGTCTTTGAAGCTAACGCGGCCGGCTTGGTAGGCTTCGATCAGCTTTCGATATGTGCCCAAAGGGGTCGAGCCTGTCGCTAAACCCAAAACCGAATTAGGCTTCTGCTTTACCTGCCGCACAAAAAAATCGGCGGCAAACTGCGCTACAGCATCAGCGTTTTCCAGAACCACAACTCGCATATCGACACTTCAGCTTTCGCAAACTGGGGAGAGGATCAGTAGGGGCTAGTGATGCTGGCCGAAGAGCTAAGCCTCGCTCGTTTCATCACAAACTCGGCTGGTCCTCGATCAAAAAAAACAGCCGCTATGTCCGTAAGTTAAAGCGAAGCCCGCTCTCGCACAAGTATCTGATTTCTCTAGGAAAACTCGGGCGAATCGGAAAAACCACTACCGTTTTTCCAGATTGCCCTACCACTTTTGAGGATAATCTCACGTTTGGCTCAAGAATTGTCGTACCTACCCTCAACCGCATGCGAAAATCGTCGAAAAAATCCAAATCGATTACGGCCAGTTTTTCGAGCTAAATCCGAGGGGATTCCCAATGTCACCAAGCTCCGTTTCTTCCAGCCCTGCAATGTCCCAATTGAACGCTGTATTGGCTGGCGATGTGACAAAAGCTAACGTCGCTTATGCCGTAGCTGCCAAGAGTGCCAAAATCAACAAAGAAGTCGCTCAAGCTACCGTCGATTTACTCAAGACGGCAGCGGACGTCGCAACCAATTCACCTTCAGGTCGCGGCATCGATATCCAAGCCTAAAGTAGTCATCTCAAAAAACTACGGTAGTTGGAATTCGTTTCACCCGTAGCTGGAGCGCAGCGGAGGCTAGGTGGACGTGTGAGAGAAGCCAATTCCCGGAATACGCTCTTAAACAAGCAGTGCAGGAAAAACGGACTTCAGAAACAAAAAATGCCATCCTTGCGGATGGCATTTTTGCGTTCAAAACTTGTGTTCAATCTGAATCAGTTCGCTCGCTTGTCGCGTTCTATAAACGCAAACGCGTTGTGGTTGTGAATAGATTCAAAGTTTTCCGAGTAGCATTGGTACCACACGATACGATCGTCACCGTTCAATCGCACAGCCATATCGCGCACAATATCTTCGACGAACTTCGGGTTTTCGTAGGCCTTCTCGGTGACGTACTTTTCATCGGGACGCTTTAGCACCGAATAAACTTGCGTCGACGCGCACTGTTCGATCATGGCAAACAGATCTTCGATCCACAGATGCTGGCCTTCAGCCAAGCGAACGCGAACCGTCATTTCGCAGCGTTGGTTGTGAGCTCCATACTTCGAAATTTCTTTCGAGCATGGGCAAAGACTGGTAGCAGGAACTTTCAGTGTCAACACAAAATCTTCAACACCGTTGCTTACCATTTCGAAGCCGACGTCGATATCAAGCTTTCCAGATTGGCCGCTGACGGGAGCCTTTTTATCAATGAAGTAGGGGAAGCTTAGTTCCAAGTGAACTTCATCTGCCTTCAAGCGTTCTTTCATCGCTTTGCACACATCGCTCAAGGTGTCTGAGCTGAGTGATTCGTGGTGTTCATTGAGCACTTCCACAAAGCGCGACATATGTGTGCCCTTCACATCGTGAGGGAGGGCGACGTACATATTGACGGTAGCCACGGTGTGCAGTTGGCCGTTTCCTTTTCCGTTTCCTGGGGTTCGCAAAACGATCGGATAACGCACGCCTTTCACACCGACTTTGTCAATCGCCACTTTGCGGCGGTCGCCGGTCGATTGAATGTCGGGCAGGGTACTGGCTAAGGAATTGGAAGGTATCGTGGCCATGATTCTTGGGTCTCATCCATCGGAAACGTGTGCGGAACAAAATGCGGTTGGAGGCGTTCCTCCGAAATCAGCCGATCGGCTTTTCATGCGATCCGTAAATCTGATCCGCGATTCACTACAGGAACGATAGACACGTTGCCTTTATTGTCTAGTCTCTGGGGAGAAATGGGCAGTCAATTTCCGCAATATTTGTTGTGAATTTAGGACATAGTTGGGAATCTGTAAGGGGGGGAATACGTCGCGTGGATTCTATCCGTCCTAACAACCGCTAAATCTTTACGGAGTCCGAAGCGAACCGGCAAGTTTTTCGGGATTCGGCGGCGTCCTAACACGACCAAGATACTCCGCCAAAAGCGTAGCGTTTGGACTCCAGGACGGTGTAAAATCCCTACCCATCTCGTCTTGCCACTCAAGGTTGAAGAGTATCTTGTCCAGCTAAGTTACATGAAGTTTCGTCGTCAAAGCAAAATCGAATTGGCATTAGGCGAATTCCGGGCACGCGGTTTGAAACCTAATGCTGAAAATATCCTGGACTACCTGACTCGATTCGAAGAATTACGTGACGAGCTTTTGGTTCAATTTGAAAAGATGACTAAGGCAACTCCTACATTGAACGAGCTCACCTATCATTTTTCCCAAGGCTGGCTTGCTTACGCCGGATGAAGCGATTGAATTCGATTCGCTTCTCATTCAAACTGACGCACTCAACATCGTAAATGCTCGGGCGGGATTAACGTTACTTCAAATGAAAGCGAAGGAGTAGCCTTGAGTCTTTGCTTGGCATGCCCAAGCTGTAATCGCCACAAGTCGATTCGACTAACGGGCATCATAGATGCTGACCGAGTCGCCCCTCTATTTCACCCCCAAGGAGAGAAGTGGCTAGACCATTTCGATTGGTCCATTAACACTACTGTCAGTGTTGGCTTGACGGAAGTTGGACTCGCCATGATCAATCAACTTCACATCAATCGCCTGCAACTAGTTAGAGTGCGGGCTCTCTGGGGAGCGAGACGATTCGTGGATTCGATCTCACGGTCCTAAACTTCAGCGCAGTTTTAATCCGAATTGTGACTGTAGAGATTTCGGCCTCCCCTGGCGTTCGGCAGGCGTACAAATGTACGTCGTCGAATACGGCCCGATTGCGCAACGATCCATCGGTCATATGGGGCTGTTCCCATGTCAAACGCATGCTTTATGCAACGTTTTCGCACACTGCCAAATGCATTGGACTTCCTGGGCAAAGAGATTTGCGGCTGGACGCCTGGCCTTCGGCGTACGCGCTAAACGAGCCACTCGACCGAATATCTATACTGCATAGCTCGGACGCTGACGTCCATCGCCGAACCGCTCATGGTTCCAATAAAAATGGTTCCAATAAAAAACCTCCCTCATCGTTGAGGGAGGTTCTTTTGATTTGAAGTGGGCGGTGCTGGACTCGAACCAGTGACCTCAACGATGTCAACGTTGCGCTCTAACCAACTGAGCTAACCGCCCGAATGTTTTTGCCGATTGCAAATTGCGAGGGAGAGTTGAACTCTACCTCACTTCTCCGAGTATTATACCGACTGTCCAAGAGGCTGCTACGGCACTCAGCACTTTAGACACTTCAAATGCGAATTCGTTCGGTGATTCTTGGGGCAACGGCTGGACTCCCCAGGGCATTCGCTCGAATTCGGCCACTTTTTCGATTTCGACCAATCACTGTTCGAACCTTTATCTCTTTCCCTCATATCTTTTCTGCGTCGCCACTGCCTCGGTTCGAATTCCCAAAGCATTACGTACTTGGCGACGAGAAATCTAAAGAAAAGTGGTCGCTAAATCGGGTGGTGTGTGAAGCGATTTCGCTCGAAAAAATCGAAGTCAAACGTAGGCTATTTCTCCCAATTTGACAATTCGCCTTCTTTAATCACCGATTTTGGTCAAAAATCGAGTCGGTATGGTGCCAGCGAGGGCGTGATTCGTCAAGTGGTTTGGGGAACATACGGGTGGCTTATTGGTGGCAACAGTCCCCAAATGAGCCCATTTTCCACGGAAAAAGGGACACTATAGTTGACGTGGCGCGAAATAAACTGAATCATTGTACTCCTGGGAATATTTGAACCGATCCCCACATTTTATGGAAAGATGTTGGGACGTACTTCTTCACGAAAGGGTTTTGCAATCGACCGGACTCAGCCTCAGACGAGAATCAATGGCCAAATTCGAACCTCTCCAGTTCGCGTAATCGATCCAGAAGGAAAGCAGCTTGGAGTTATCCCAACAGAGGAAGCCATTGCCCGCGCTCGGGATTTTGGATTGGACTTAGTAGAGGTGGCACCTACCGAAAAGCCACCCGTTTGCCGAATCATGGACTTCGGCAAATACAAATATGAAAAGAACAAAAAGCGGGCTGGTGCTGCACATACGCACCAAACCAAAACCAAAGAAATTCGTCTTCGTCCCAAAACGGGCGAACATGATATCGAATTCAAAGTGAAGCAAGCGATGGGCTTCTTGCAGCACAAAGACAAGGTGTTGGTGTCGGTGATTTTCAAAGGACGTGAAATGGCTCACGTTGAAGAAGGTCGTCGCATTATGGAGTCGGTCATCGCGACCTTGTCCGAATTCGGCAAGATCGAATCCCCGCCTCAACAGCAAGGCAAAAAGATGAGCTGCACGATCGCTCCAAAGTAACTGCCTGATCCAGGTGTGTTGCGCTTTTTGGGACTATTGTTGTTTCGAGTCGATGCGCATCCTTTGAGGCTAGGTTGCAAATTCACCGAACCGAACTGCGAATTCCAAAAGTGTTCGTACATTAGAAAAGCACAGGCTTGGGCCTGTGCTTTTTTTTGTTGATGCAGAGCGATTGAACGCAGACGTTGATTCAGAACAATGCAGCTTGGCGAAGAAATTAGGGATGAGAGATTACGAGGACGAGGAAGATCTACGAAGTACGAGCCAATAGCTGCAAATCTCACCGAGTAAAGTTTGGGCAGTGCAAGTCGTATCGAACTTTGTACTTCGCGCGGTGATAGTCTTCGTGAACTTGACCAAAGCCTAAAGATGCGGCTTCGCGACGTGGGCCGATAACTCGTCAATCATATCGCGAGTCGCTCGATCAACGGCCGCTTCCCAGCTGGCTGCGCCGCTATACCGGGCCAACGAATGCGCGAAAATGATGCCGCGTGAACTGTTCACTAGAGCTCCTAAGCCATCGCTTCTGAAACCAAGCGCCACATCCTTGGCTGTCCCCCCTTGAGCTCCATATCCGGGAATGAGGATCCAGCTGGAGTCCAAACGGAGACGCATTTCGGCAAGTTGCTCGGGATAAGTGGCTCCTACTACGGCACCAATGGGGCCTAAGCCGCAAGGAGCGAGATGAGGGGCGTTGAGTTTTTGTACGAGATCGGCAATGTGCTGATAGACGGTTCCACGATCGGGGCCTGCGCCCACTAACTGATCTTGCAGATAACCGCTGCCGGGGTTTGACGTCTTCACCAACACAAAAATTCCAGCATCCCGAGCCACAGAAGTTTTGACAAATGGCTCGAGGCTATCGTGCCCCAAATAAGGAGAAACTGTTAGCGAATCGGAGCCCCAGCCACTTTTTTCACCCCGCCCCAGATAAGCTTCGGCATAAGCTTCCGCAGTGGTACCAATGTCATTCCTTTTTCCATCTAGGATCACAATGAGGCCACGTTGAACGGCGTGGTGGATGACCTCTGCGAGTGCGTTCATGCCGGCGGGGCCAAGTTGCTCGAAGAATGCCGCTTGAGGCTTTACAACGGGTACGAGCGGAGCAACGATGTCAACGATCGTCTTTCCAAATTGGGCATAGGCAGCCGCGCGAATTGCTGGCGAAACGGCGCCTGTTGAAGTGGCGGCTGTTGCTTTAAGGGGATCGGGTAGGCTCTCAAGACGAGGGTCTATACCAACGCAGACGCCGTTCCCTTTGCGGACGACTTCTTCGGCTAGTTTCTGAGCAAATGACATAGTAAGTTTCGTGGCTTTACGTTTGCGGTTGAGCGAGTTTTGTTTGCGACCTAGGGCGGCAACAGTATCTATCAAGTGTGCCGGAACGGCAAGGAGCGTGGTGGGCTTCAGCGTTCGTCTTTCCGCAGGAATTAGGTCGGCAATTTCCGTATTGTGCCTGGAACGACGGGGTCGTGGCTCACGGAACTAGCCACTGCCGCAAAGCACAGGGCTAGGCTTTTGAGATTGTCGGCTGCATTGATTGAGGGGGTACGGTCTTCTTCGATGCTGCATAGGAGTTCGCCCATCGTTCCCCGGAAGCCGTCGGAAAACCATTTGCCTTGCAGGCGGGGCGACCATTCTCCTGTCGCGGTTCGCACCGATAGCCTCTGGTCTTGATAGGTTTCTCCACAGCTATAGATGCTTCCGTCGGTGCCGGAGATGAAGAGGCGGTCCTGTTGGCCGTGTGGCACTGCGGCGTCGAAGGCCAGTGTTGCTTGGGCCTCGGGCCATTCGACGATCGCTTGTCCCAATAAGTGCGGCATAATCGATTGGTTTGGAGCAGGGGCCGTCGACGCAAAAACTCGGATGGGCTCGGAGTGCGGTAGGAGCATTCGCAGCATGTCGAACCAATGAATGGCAAAGTCATACAAGATGAGATGTTTTACATGCTCAAACGCTGTCCCCCGCACCCATGTGTGGTCCCAGTGAACGGATAGGTGTGCGGCGAACGGTTTGCCAATAACTCCCGCCTCGATCGCATGGCGTGCGTAGCTGAAATGCGGAGCCCAGCGGCCATTTTGGTTTACGGCGAGTTTTCTTTGGCAACGATCGGCTAAGCGGACTAACTCTTCGCCAACATCGAGGTCTGTAACAAATGGCTTTTGACTCAAAACATGTTTGCCTGCCAGGAGGCTTGCGCGGATGAGTTCCGCCCGTTCTGGTGGATGGGTGGCGATATCAACCACATCGATGTCGGATCGTCCCAACAATTCCTTATAGTCCGAATAAATTTGAGCATCCGGGAAAAAGTTAGCTGCAGCCGTTTGACATCGTTTAATGATTGGATCGCACAATGCGACAACATCCCAGCCAGCATCACGATATGCTTCGAGATGGTGTTTAATAATTCCTCCGCAACCCATAACGCCAATTCGGGGGCGCAGGCTTCGGGGGTGGCGAGGCTGGTAGTCGACGGCGGGAATGCGTTGGGCTAGTTCGTGCGAATTCATGGGCACCATCCCTGTTGATTAAGTGATATGTAGCGGACTGATGAGTAGCGTTGTGGGAGCCGTATTAGACATTAGATTCGTCGTGGGGGAATCAATTTTTCATTGCCTCTCGAAGCTCGCTCGCATAGTGTAAACCGCCGTCTCAGGGTTGACACTCCATTGGGGTTCTATTCGAAAAGTTGATATTCCAATAGTGCGAATGGGCACTATGAAACTAAGCAAATTCCGTGTCGAAATGTCACATCGAACTCGACACACCCTATAAAGTTCATGTTATACTTCCCGATGTACGGTGTCTGGAGCATGGTTGTAGGGAATGATGGCCAGAGACCTGTAAATCGTATCGCTTCGGCGGACGCAAATTTTGAATTGTCGCAACTCATCAAACGCCCCTGGTGCGGATATGCCCGGTGTGCGGTTTGCGTGGGTAGAGCGGAGCGTCCAGGTCGAGCGAGCTTTATAGGCAACTTATGTAACCCTCAACCACGCAATCGTACCGCTCTATCGATGCAGTCTGCATCTTTTATGGCTGGTTGGTTGCTGTTGAATGGAACAGCAGGACTGACGGAATATGGCCATCAAGGTTCTTGTCGTTGATGATGAAGAGATCATTCGCGTAGGGTTTAGAGAACTACTAGCCGGCTCGGACGTTGAGATCGTCGCGGACGCAAATAGTGGCGAAGAATTTCTGGAAAAATGTCGCACTCAAGCATTCGATGTAGCTGTTGTCGACGTGCGAATGGAACCCATGGATGGTCTGACTGCATTCCAGCGTTTGCAACTTGAAGGTATTCGTTTACCTGTTGTCTTGTTCTCGGCCATCGACAATCCGAATTATGTGGCACGAGCTTTGGCGCTCGGAGCGGCTGGTTATTTGCTTAAGAGCGAAGATCGCGATAAGTGGCTCGAGGTCATTCGCAAAGCGGCTGCAGGCGAGGCGACTTGGTCGCGTGAAGAGTTGCGTCGCATCACGGGGGCTGCTGCCATTCCGCGTCAATCGACCGATATTGACATACCGCTCACGCAGCGCGAGGGCGAGGTCTTAAGGCTGTTGGTTTCGGGCTTGACCAACCGCGAGATTTCCCAACAACTGGAAATCAGTTACGAAACCGTGAAAGAACATGTTCAACACATCTTGCGCAAGGTTGGCGTGGTCGATCGTACGCAAGCTGCGATTTGGGCCGTTCGCAAAAAGTTGCTTTGATTTGCCACGTAAAGCCGTTGGTGAGGCTCTTGAATCTGGGATGCGGACGCTACCATAGTGTCACGCTCGCTCGAATATGTTACTTTACGCAGTAACACCTCATTGGCACCAGAATGGGTTGTACTTGTTGGTGTAATTGTGTGTAGTGGCATTTTGTTGCGGGCCGTTGATTTGCCCCAGTACTGAGTAACGAAAGTCGGTTTCGATGAAGCCTACCGATATAGCGATTCGCGAGGTGAAAACCTATCGCGTCAAATACAACTATCGTTCACCGATGAAGTTTGGTGGACGTGAAGTTAAAGATGTCGTTGTTCTACGAGCGCGAGTTGTCGTTGAGAGTCGCGGTACGGGAAAACAGACCGTCGGTTACGGCGAAATGACCCTGGGTAATGCATGGGCCTGGCCTAGCAAGAAACTCAATTCGTCATTGACATCTTTACCATTGATCAGCCTATTCGAGAAGATTGCCGCTCAAGCCGCAACATTCTCCGAGTATGGGCATCCATTGCGACTGACGCACGAGTTGTCCAAAGGTCACGCGGCCTTGGCAGAAGATGTCGCGCAACTTATGAAACTTCAGGAATCGATTCCCGCATTGGCGATTCTGTTATCGGCCAGTCCCATCGAAGCGGCCATTCATGATGCTTATGGACGCAGTTTGGGAATGAGCTCGTTCGATTGTTTGGGTGAAGAGTTTTGCTCAGAAGATTTGTCGTTCTATCTGGGGACCGAATTTGCCGGCCTCTATTTAGATCGTTTCACCACGCGGGCTCCCAAATCCATGATGCCACTTTACCATTTGGTAGGCGCGTCGGATCCACTGGGTAAAGATGATGTCAAACGCAAGGTCGGCGATGGACTACCTGAGACTTTGGATGAGTGGATCCAAACCGAAGGCTTGAGTCATCTCAAGATCAAACTGGATGGAGATGATCTTGATTGGGACGTGGGACGTGTCACTGAAGTAGATCGCATTACCAATCGCATTGCACCCGAGCGAACTTGGCGCTACTCGGTGGACTTCAACGAACGCTGCCCTAACGAAGATTATGTCATTGAATTTTTGGAACGCATTGATCGCTTGTCCAAAACAAGTTTCCCACGCATCCAGTACATCGAGCAACCTACATCGCGCGACTTAGTCCCCATGGCTGAGCAGACGATGCATCGCGTTTCTCGTTCCAAGCCAGTGGTGTTGGATGAAGGCTTGTTGGACCTCGATACGATGCAACGAGCTCGACAGATGGGCTACAACGGCGTTGCACTTAAAGCGTGCAAAGGGCAAACAGAGTCTTTGTTGATGGCTGCTGCAGCCCAGCATTATGGACTCTTTCTCTGCGTGCAAGATTTGACATGTATCGGTGCTTCGTTCCTGCATTCGGCTTCACTAGCAGCGCGAATCCCAACCGTCGCCGCTATTGAAGGAAATGGACGTCAATATTGTCCTGAAGGAAATCTTCCCTGGTTGGAAGAGTACGGACCGATGTTCAAAATTCGCAGCGGTAGCGTACCTACTGAATTGCTTGCCGGGCAAGGGCTTGGCTATCAATGGCCAGCTGCAGCGTTGAAGGGCTTGGAACCCGAATAAGTTTTCGAGTCCGTGTAACATCGCTGACCACCATTGACGGGGACGATGACGGCGTTGAGAAAATCCGTGCTGGGGGATGCAAGATAACCGATAGCTGAGGCCACATCATGGGCTTCCCCCCAGCGATTGGAGAGCGATTCCGTTGTGGCTCTCAGATCCCAATATTCCGACGTGTTGTCGCCCCATTTCGTGCGGATCCAGCCTGGTGCTACGCAGTTGACTCTTACCTTCGGGGCAAGGTGCTGCGCTAAAGCTTGTGAGAAAGCCATCACGGCGGATTTAGTGGGGCAGAACAGCATGCCTGCGTCCCCTTCAATGCCTGCCTGAGCTTGATCCCAGCCTATATTGATAATAACTGGGCGCGCGGAATCAGTCGCTTGCTGAAACATTCGCTCGCCAACAGAGCGACCTAACAGGATCGTTGCTTTAACATCAACGTCCCATAAACGTTGAAGCTTCTGCGCGAAACTTAGTTTGGCGGTGGTACCTGTTAGGACATCGGCACCGGCGTTATTGACCCAGATGTCGACATGGTTTTGCCAAGCAAACGCAGCTTCAATTAATCGCTCACAGCTTTCAGGTTCACTGAGGTCAGCGACAACACATCGCGAATCGACCCGCTGCATAAGTAGATGTCGAGCGGTTTGTTGTAGCCCGTCCAGATTCTTATATCCATGCAATAGAACCGCCGCTCCACGTCGTCCCAGTTCAATAGCTGTGGCTCGACCGATGCCGCTGGAACTTCCAGTGACCACAGCCACTTTGCCTTCGAGGTCTCGGTGTGTCAGCGTTGTCATGAGCGGTTCATCTTTGGGATAGAGTCTTGAAGTGAAGTCCAACTATCGCAGTTTAGTTTAGAGACAAACACGAAAAAACCCACAAGCGAATTTCACTTGTGGGTTTTGTTGTCTCTGCAAACCAAGTCAGGCGACTTAGAGGGAGTGATCGCTGATCGGACTCGATTGCGATTAATATGGGCTGGAAGGACCCGTCTCTGGGTTTCCGCACATATGGAAATGGTTGTGGTCGATGTACAACACTTCAACCGCTTCCTGGTCATTTAGAGTGTACGGTACAGGCCAACCGTTGATGATGCGTTCGCTGTAATAAATCGTGCACTTGTAGTGTGCATGATGCAATTCGGCGAAGCCAATGGTTGGGATGAAGCGAGGTGGATCGATGTAATCCGCAATCTTTTCTTTCACGATGCGAACGTTGTTACGTTGCTTTTCGTGAAGCAAAGGAAGGCCACCGCGAACAGGTCGTGCACGCTCAAGAGCCTGCATCACTTCATCGTCGCTTGGTGGATCAAGTGCCACTACCGGACCGCCAGCGGTCGTAGGACCCATGATGGGAACACGTTCGTATCGTTCGTGATTCCAAAATTCCAATTCTTCCTGATCTTGGAAGTAGGGGCTAACGGGGACCGGAATGCTAAAGATTCCTAAGGTCATTCCGCTCATACCAATACAGCCCGTGCTGGTAATGCAGCCAGCTGCTACTAACCATCCTGCCATGTTCGTGACAAGCTTACTCGACATCGATGTATCCCTCAGCATCGAACGTTGGCGGCCTCCATAGGCTGCCTTTGAAAAGCTGATCCTAAGAGTGGATCAGTCATAACTCTTGTATCGTTGTGAACCTATGACGAACTTGCGGGTTTTTAGGATCTTTTCGCGAAAAGCGATAATAGTGATTCAGTGATTCAGTGATTCAGTGATTCAGTGAGGAAGTGAGGAAGTGAGGAAGTGAGTCTTTGTGGAGCGTTTAGATGATCTCTCTTGTGCCCTACACTTCCCCGCTGAAAACTGAATCACTGAATCACTGAATCACTGAAAACTAAACGAAAAAAAGCCTTCGTGTTCCCGTTGAGCGGGGCACGAAGGCTTTGCCACTGTGAATTTACAATCGACTAGAGCGAATTCCCTAGCAATTTACTTGCTTTGGAAGTCCAAATACCACAGACCGTCATCCCATTCCAAGGTCACTTTACGCCATCCCAGCGGGACTTGTGGGTATGGGTAGAATGGGCCGATGTATGGCCATGCCGATGGGCTGTATTGCTTTGGATAGGTTACAGCAGCGTAGTTAGGGTAAGCTGCGTAGCTTGGCCAAGCATAAGATGGCATGTAAGGCTGATCGTATCGTGGAACACCAACACCGTAAGGTACTGGGCCAGATCCTTGCATTGGAACAGGCGAGCCATCTTGGGCTGCCGCCAACATCGAAGGAGCCATTGGCTGAGGAGCCATGTGAGGAACACCACCGACGTTTGGCATCGACGAGTATTCGTTGTTAGCTGCGGCTACAACGCTCGAATCGACAACGCTTACTTCATCGAGGATTTTCTTCACGCCCTGAGTGTTGTTGACAATGTCCATGACCAAGTCTTTTTGAGCTTGGCTTGCAACACGACCACCAACCCAGCATTCGCCGTTAACTGTGCGGACATCCAACTGGAAACCACGAAGGTTGCCAGCATTCTTTTCGAGCTTCAATTGCTCGATAACGCTGTCCGTTACTTTCTCGTCGCTGTTTGAAGCGGTTGTGGTTGCTGCAGCTGGTTTGACAGCATTGTCTGCACCGGTGCGAGCGGCCTTCAATGCTTCTTTCAGCGAGAAACCAGGAACTTTCGCTTCTTCACCTGTGATCTTCATTTCACTAACTACATTGGTGACGCCAGTAGCTTGCTTCGCAGCACTCTCAACGTCAGCCAATTGTTGCGATGAGCTTACAGTGCCGCGGAGGTAGACGACGCCTTGCTTGACTTCCAAGTCAATATCAAAGCCCTTCAGTCGCCCTTCGGCCTTCTGCTGCTCCAGTCGCGTCATGATGGCCTGGGCGATCTCGCGATCACCACCGAACACCATTGCCGGTGCCGAAATGGTCATCGACGCAATCACCATGCCAAACAAAAATCGTCGCATGGGAACCCTCCTACGATAAAACTCCAGTGGTCCAAGTGGCTTCCTGCCGATCGCTGACCACGGTGGCTTGACGGCACCAGTCTCGCGAACGAAACCGAAACTTTCCAATTGGTAAAACAATCCGCATTACGGTGCCGAGGTTGCCTCGACAGGTTTCTGGGCCAGCCTTCCGGCGGCGTGGGGGGAACTCATACTGACGTAATGACCGGCTCGCCTCAGCTATCCGAATCGACAACCGCAAGTAGCTTCATCTTCCTGAACAGCTACTCAGCAGCGCTCCTCGGACATCTTTGGGTTCAGTCGCCTTCGTGCCACTGAAGTCCTCGATGTCGTGACGAGACAAGATCTACCAGTTGCGAGATTACCCCCCTCGCGCAGCTAGACTGCTTGCCGTGTATATCCAAGAGTTGTTTTCGGCTAACTTCTGTGCCAGCTGGTAGGTTTTTTTCGAATTTGAGGGTGTTCACGGTGAGAATAATTGAAGCAGTCGTGACGGTTGGCAAACTGTATCGAATAAAACGACTTTAGCTTGCAACAACCATCGGGTATTAGCATGCTTAATGCTAGCGGCGGTTCGATTTGGGCCGCGAAGAAGAGGAACTATTAAGTTTCTGAGATAACCATCCCAGGAAAGTAAGTCCCCCCGCCAAGGTCACCAACAGCGGCCAAGCTACCAGGGCAGCCCGGGGGCGAGCCACAAATATGATTCCAGCTACTAACAATAGCATGACCCCGGCAAAGCCAATCTTGAACTGAAAGAGATAACTCAGTTGCGGCCAAGCTAAACGCAAACCTGCGAAAAAGAGAGCTAGTTTCAGAAACATGCCGCTGATCATGACACGGCTACTTTCATCCGAAAGCGGGAGCAGCCAAAAAACAACGGCACATACCAAAAGTGAAACCGCGATACCCGTTATCCAGTTTCCCTTTTTCTTGAGGGCTTTGGGACTCCAAGGATCTTCAATGGCTTTGCCATCGGGCCCAAGTTCGACATCGATCGTGTCGTTTCGATCGCTGGGCTTATCAGCAAGTCCTTTCCAAAGTTCTCGCAAGCCGGTTCGCCATAAAGGTTCGTTCACAGTCGTTCCAAACCTCTTAGCCACAATTGAATAATTTCACTGGAGGCCGCAGGAACTTTTCCTCCAGCTTCAACTGTAGCTTGGAGAGTTCCCGTGGGATGGCCTAAGTCGGTCAATTTCTCAGCCACATCCGAATTGCCATCCGAATCATTTACGATCAAAGTGCGAATACATTCTTGTGGTTGCCCAGCAGGTACATTCCCGCGCGGTGGAAACTCGCCCCCTAAAACGATCAACGCATTGAATTTTGTGCGTTGTCCAAATGCGGCAACAATCGCCAAGGGAGAGGCTGAACGAATACCCAACGTAGCCACCCGATGTGGATCAACGTTGTAGTTGGTTTGCAACAATGTTAGAGATCTACCCACCAATTCAATTTCATCTCGAGTCCAAGCTTTTTTATCTGCCGAGGAGAGAACAGCTAATATCCAACGATGACTGCGGCAGAGAGGTTCCCATTGATCCAAGAAAGCGCGTTGATCAATCTCGCCCGCCTCTGGGAGAATGATCAAAACTCCATGTGGCACTTCCGCTGTATACGTGGGCGGAACAAAGGCGAAGCACTTGTTGGCTACGTCCCCCAAGGGTAGGTCGATGACGCCGGTTCCAGCCGGCGGTTGAGCCGGTGCGGAGATTGGTTTCTCATCGTCAGCCAGCTTGACAACAGGGTCAGTGGGCCAAGCTTCCAATTGAACCGTCTGTGGTAAACCGGTTGTGGTCCCGTCGCGTTGACATACGATTGGAGTTGGTTTCTCAACAGATTGGTTTTGAAGAAGATCGGTCAATTCGCGGATGGATGTGATGGGGGTTCCCGCAAGTTCAATGAATCGATCGCCTTTCGCCAAGCCAATTTTGGCGGCGGGCGAATCCGCAATAACACTCTTTACGATGACTTGGTTATTGGCATCCAGAGATGGGATGATGCCAAGATACGGTGGACGATAGGGAGGGATTTCGGCAACCAATTTACATTGAATTTCGAGTTGCTCGGGGCCGCGTTGTATCTTGAGCCGTGCAGACTCTCCTGCATTGAGGACTCCCAGTTGCAATTTCAGGTGCGCGAGCATCTCGATCGGTCTACCATTAATTTCCAAAAAGCGGTCACCTCGCTTTAGGCCCGCCTCAGCTGCCGGCGAATTCGCGGCAGCGCCTGCGACAAAAACAGGGCCTGAGTAATCATCTTGGGTCGATAGTGAAACGCCAATGCGACCCGGTAGAACATCCTTGCCCGTTTTGAGTTCCTCGAATCCGCGCAATACTTGATCGCTCGCCGCTGCGAAGCCGATGCCCGAGTCATACCATTGTGTACCATCCTCAGGCGATCCATCACCAGGATTTAGCGGAGCCAAAATACCAAGACAGCGTCCCTGCAAATCGATTAACGGTCCGCCGTAATTGTTGGGAGAAATACGGGTGTCCGTTTGAATTGCTTTTCCCCAAACACGGCCGATCGCGCTAACGACGCCCACCGATACACTGGGGCGAGCCGGATCAAAAACTTTACCGAGCGCTAAAGATGACTCACCTACTTGGATGCTTTCCGGCGGCGCTGGAACAATGGCCTTTAGCAGTGGACTCGCATCGGTCTTTAGCAAAACCAATTCGCGACTTCGATCACGAGCAATTAGTTTGGCTGATTGCCGGTTGCCATCTTTGGTGCGTACCACAATGGCTGCGGGAGCTTGTTGAAAGCTGTAGCTGCTAGCGATAATCCAGCCTTCGTCACTCAAGACGGTTCCTGTAGTCGGGCCAGTGTTTGCCAACTTTTGTCCAACTTGCTCGAGTCCGCCGATAGTTTCAATTTGAACCACGGAATCGGCGGCCAATTGTGTAGCTCGATCGATGGCCTCTTGCGGAAGCTCGCCACTTTGTTGAGCTTGTGCATCGCATACAACGCAACAAGCGAGAATCATCCAGAAAAAGTAAACGCAGTTTCTCATGGGCACAGCATTTACTCCTGTCGAAGTTTAACGGGAACGATTTCAGAACCGCGTTGAATCATAAGATCCAAGGCATCATCTTGGTTGATCGATTGCAGAATCGTGCGCAAGCGATTTTGAGCATCAATTCGCTGGCTTCCGACCATGATAATCAAATCATCTACCATGAGGCCCGCTTTAGCGGCTGGCGAATCAGGTAAAACGCGATCGATATAGGCGGGTGTTTTCGCAAGAACGTCGGGTACCAAAACGATCCCGAGTTGAATGAGCTCATGAGGGTTTTCCACCACAGCCATTTCGTTTTTGGAAGCAATCGTTTTCCCTTCGATGATTGCTTGAATCGATTCTTGTAACTCCGTGATGGGAATCGCGTAGTTCAACCAAAAATTAGATTGAGGGTCACGGAGTTCTTTTCCGATTAGCCCAACGAGATTTCCTTTCCAGTCGGTTAAGGCTCCTCCCGCTGCACCAGGGTTATTGGTCATCGCATCGATGACATAAATGGGGCCTTGATAAATCACTCCCGATTTCCCACGTCGTTCTTTGAGATCACTCATCGCTAGGAGGCTACCCTTCTGAACGCTTGGGGCTTCGTTTCCGGTCGCGATACCAAAGAGATTACTGACGGCCAAGACGCGCGCGCCAACATCAGGTTTGGGGAGGTCTTTCAAAGAAAAGAAGGGAAGGTCACTGGTGTCTGCCTTGAGTACAGCGATTTCTAGTTTCGGATCCATCCCCAAAATTTTGGTTTCAAAGCGTTGGCCTTGAGTGGTGACCACCGTCACCATGTCAGCGTCCAGTACTGTGCTCCAGGCGGTTAGAATGTGTCCTTCTGGAGAAACGATGATACCGGTCTGATAAGATTCGAGACCAGGTACCCCACCGGCACCATATATCTTGACGACTTTCTCTTGGACCGTCTGCACCACATTGATCCAAGAAGTGCTTGGAGGTGCAGGATCAGTTTCTGTTGCCAAAAGGCCCAATGGATGGCAAATTCCAAAACTCAACATCAATACCAAAGCCCAGCGGCGTGTGAGTGTACTGATCATGATCCACTCTCCTCAGGCTTAACCTCGGCGACAGGTGGTACAGAAAGATCGGCTTGTTTCAAATTGAAGATGGCCGTTGGTTCGACACCGTATTGCAATCGCATACGAGTGGGCAATGAATGGTTATTGAAAGTCGCAGCTTGGTCAAAATAAACTTCTACCGGATCGTCGTCTTCGTCGCCGTACAGTTCGATGGCCGCTAACTGGTAATTGTCCGGATGAAAGAAAACCCACATTTTGGTATCGCTAATTTGAATCTCCAACACATGATGAAGAGGTGCGTTTCCGAGTAGTGGCATGGTGCCGAGATAAAGTGCCGAGTCGATCAGGTTACCTTTGGCGTTTCCCGAGTTGAGCATTAACTCACGCCATAGTCCTAGCACCAGCGGCAGCCCATCGGTGGTGCGTTTGGAGATCACCTTTGAAAAGCCCTGCTTAGGATCGATCGTTTGTATTAGACCACCCTTTGAATACTCGATTTTGTTATCGTTTAAGCGGATATCGACACTACGATCATCGCCAACCCAATTGCCAGTGAGTTGCCAAGTTGCATTTGGAGTTAGGGGGCCAAGTTGTTCACGATATTTGGTAAGGATTTGTTGACGTTCGAACTGATTGAAGAAGTAGTTAGCGAATCCATCTTTTTCGATGAACCACTTCTTCCACTCTTGAGATGGCTTGGGTTGCAGGTCGTCTTGTGCTGTTTCTTTTTCGGTGGGTGGGATCGCCTCTTTATCTTTGGGGGCGTGTTCTTTTTCTTCCTGCGGATCCTTGGGCTGTGGGCCCATGCCGGGCAATCCACCTTGCACAAGTTCAAGCAACTCTTCATTGGTATGTACCGCTTGCAGACGTACCAACGTTTCATAGGAGTCGTTTGAATTGCGATATTTGACTTTCACTCGCCAATTGCTCGGTAGCGTACCGAGAACATTTTTTAATTCGTTAGTCGTGCGAATGCTGCGTCCAGCAACTTCCACGATTTCGTCTCCATAGCGTAGTCCGCGACGGTAGGCATCGCTGCGATTGAGAATGTTCGAAATCCGAACGCGTCCACCATCGTCGGTCGAGACGGTGGCACCTAACGTGGCATGATCGACATAACGACCACTGCGCAACGCACCCACAAAGTTCTTTACTTGATTGATGGAAATTGCATATCCGACACCCACATTAACACGGCCACGTTTCTCAAACGAAGCACGTCCATTGATGCCGATTAATTCGCCGTCGCGATTGAAGAGAGGTCCACCTGAGTTGCCTGGATTAATGGCCGCGTCGGTTTGAATGCAATCCGCATATTCCAGAATGGTTCCTGCTGGGTATTGGTATCTTTCAATGCCGCTGATGATACCGTAAGAAACGCTAGGTTGCAGATTTGTGGCCAGCAAAAACGGATTACCTACAGCAAAGCACCATTGGCCAACTTGCAGTTGTCGACTGTCGCCTAATGTGGCGACAGGGAAATCGGTTCGCCCCAATAACTTGATAAGGGCCAGGTCTCCGGTCGCATCCACTCCAACCAACACGGCGGGATAAATTTTTCCATCCGACATTCCGCAACGCATATTGGTGCCGAAAGGACTAGTGACGTGGAAGTTGGTCAGTGCGTAGCCGTCAGGTGTTATGACCACACCACTGCCGCCTCCCTCGCCACCGTTACCAAAAACGGCAACAGTTGGGCGAATCGCACGCTCAATTGCCGCAATTCGTGAACTTTCGATTTGTTCGATCGTAGCGTCCAAATCCGTGCTGGCTGGAGAAGCAGGCGGCGAAGCAGGATCGGTTGATGATTCCTGCGCATAGCACAACGGCGTTACTGCAAACAATGTCAAGGCAAGGACAAGAGACTTGGAGAAAACTGGAATTGTGTATTGGGTCATCATTTGACGAACCTCGGTTGAAGCCACCAAATCGTATCGTCCGCTTGACGTTCATTTTCAGGTTGGACCTTCAATGTCAAGCGTCGTTTGGCAACGACCGGTACGTCGATCGATAGCCGTTCACTTTCAGGACGGAAACTTTGCTGAAAGAGAATTTTCTCTTCTTGCTGCACAGTAATAACAGTCCAGCCACGCAATTGAGCTTGTGGACTTCCGGCAATCGTTGTTTGAAACCGACTCATGCCATCGGGCACACGATATTCGGTGCTACCTGATCCTTGGAAAACCAGGTCTGCTTTCGGTAAATCATTTTCGGTGGAATCGCGTCCATAATGGTCCGGATGCGGTGCGAATAACTTTTGTGCTAATTTGGTGTCGCCAGGAAAGTCCGATTCCAAAATGGCTGCCGATTGAACAGGAGAGAGCTCGGCCACTAATTGCAAGTTGCCGGCTGAAAAGTCGAGTTGATCGATCTGCTCGAGAGGAAGTGTAAAAGCCAAGTCGCCCGCCGTTACAACTTTGAGCGAGTCGATGTTGTTCTCGCGAATGGAGTCGACAGTTACGGCGGCAAAGGAATCTTGTGTCCGCGTGGTGACTTTGATCTTGGCAGGGCTGTACGATTTTTTTGCATTTGAAAAAAGCAGCATGCCCAATAGTTTGTTACGAGGGGCTTTGATTTCTTCGCCATCAAAACTGAAGCGAACTTCGTTGGCATCCATCCCAGCCACAAGTCCTTCGATCGTATCCAGGGTATCACCAGAGCGGATGATGATGAGTCGGTCGGACTTGAGTTCGGCCGCCAAGATCTCCTGCCAAGCGGATTCGTTGGCGGGGACTGTTTCGCGAAATCGAATCCAGCGAATTTCGGCGGCTGGAATTTTCTGCTCGGCGTCACCGATTTTGATGTTCGCCGTTTTGCCAACGATTTCGGTGGAACTGGCTCTTAGGCTAGTGCCATCTCGCAGTTCGACCGCAATCGGAGCGGGTTTGGTTTCGGGTTGCGACTTAAAAAGTTGTTTCAGCGACCGAATTTGTTCGCCCGGAAACTCTTGGATGCCAGCGGCGGTCGAGAGTTGCACTTTTTGCGCGGAAATGGAAACGATTGTCCCTTCAACGGTGGTTCCATCTAGGGTTTGCAGACGAAACGATTCGGCAGCGACAGAAGGAATGGCGAGAATCCAAGCACACAGAAACCATCCCAACAGGGAGCGGTTACGCCTCATGAGACTTTTCACAGTGTTCCTTTCCTTGTTCACTAGTGCCCGGTCCGAGTCGATGGCGAAGGGAAAAATCGGACCAAATCCTGGTGGGGTTTCCATGCCCTTCACGCTCCAAACCCTCTATAATACCTCAAATTAGAACCCCGTGGGGACTAGATTGACGCTAGAAAACGCGAAATCTCGCCCCGACGATACGCTTTCCATCCTTTTGAAAATCCACCTAAAAAGGCCGGATTGGATCTTGGAAACTGGAAAGCAGGAATTTGAGCCCAGGAATTGACAGGATGACGTTCGAGTATTCAACGGAATTGTTCCAGATTTCCAGCCAATTTGAACCTGCAGGGGATCAACCTCGGGCGATCGAACAATTGGTGCAAGGGCTCACAAGCGGAAAACGTTGCCAAACGCTGATGGGGGTAACCGGCTCGGGTAAGACCTTTACGATGGCCAATGTGATTCAACGCTTGCAGAAGCCCACATTGATCCTAAGCCACAACAAGACATTGGCCGCTCAGCTTTACTCAGAGTTCCGAGATTTCTTTCCCAATAATGCCGTCCATTATTTTGTCAGCTACTACGATTACTATCAGCCAGAAGCGTACATTCCGCAGCGCGATGTCTATATCGAAAAAGATGCGTCCATCAACGAAGAGATCGATCGATTGAGGCTCGCGAGTACCAGCGCATTGGTCAGTCGTCGCGATGTGATTATTGTGGCCAGCGTCTCAAGTATCTACGGCTTGGGTTCACCAGACGACTATCGCAAAATGGTCGTTCCGATTCGCGTGGGAAAAGTGATCGATCGAGACCAAATGCTGTTGCGATTGGTCGACATTCAATATCAACGCAACGATGTGGCCTTCGAGCGAGGAAAAATTCGTGTTCGCGGCGATAGTGTCGAAATCTGGCCAGCGTATGAGGAATTCGCTTATCGAGTTGAATTGTGGGGTGATGAAGTAGAGCAAATTTCGATCATCAATCCGACATCGGGTGAAGTCGTGCGGCATATGCCAGAGGCTTATATCTTTCCCGCAAAACACTTCGTGATGCCCGAAGATCGAATTGGTCGGGCGGTTCAAGAAATCAAGAAGGAACTCGATGATCAGTTAGAAAAGTTTAAGAGTGAAGGGAAGTTGCTAGAAGCCCAGCGACTCAATGCGCGAACGAGGTTCGACCTGGAAATGCTTCAGCAAGTGGGGCATTGTCCTGGGATTGAAAACTACAGTCGCCCATTATCCGGAAAGCCACCCGGGGCCACGCCCGATACGCTCTACGACTTTTTTCCGAAAGACTTCCTGGTCATCATCGACGAATCGCACGTATCCATTCCCCAGGTTAGAGCGATGTACGCAGGCGACAAGAGTCGCAAAGAAACGTTGGTCAACCACGGCTTTCGCTTGCCGAGTGCTTTGGACAATCGCCCTTTGATGTTTGCTGAGTGGGAAGAGAAAATCAGTCGCGTGATTTTTGTGTCGGCAACACCGTCTGATTATGAGCTCGAAAAATGCGGAGGCGAAGTTGTTGAGCAAATCATTCGACCCACAGGTTTGTTGGATCCGGTTGTGGAGGTGATTCCTGCGAAGGGGCAAGTTCAACATTTGCTGGAAGAGATTCGTGCGCGTGTCGCTGGTGGTGATCGCGTGTTGGTGACCGCGCTTACCAAACGGCTCGCTGAAGATCTTTCTTCGTACTTAGTTGATCAAGATGTGCGGTGTCGCTGGCTGCATAGTGAACTGGATGCTTTCGAGCGAGTCGAACTCTTGCAAGGCTTGCGTTTGGGGCAATTCGATGTTTTGGTAGGTGTGAACTTGCTCAGAGAAGGTCTCGACTTGCCGGAAGTTTCTTTGGTCGCCATTTTGGATGCAGACAAAGAGGGCTTTTTGCGCAGCGGTACATCGCTCATTCAGACCATCGGGCGTGCGGCTCGAAATGAACGGGCGAAGGTCATTTTGTATGCGGATACAATGACCGATTCGATGCAGATGGCGATCGATGAAACTCGCCGTCGCCGATCGTTGCAAGAAAAATACAACCAAGAGCATGGTATTACGCCGCGTACCGTTAAGAAGGCGGTTCGCGACAGTATTCAATCGGTGGCCGCTGCGCGCAAGAGTGCGACAGATGCGGTGATGCCTAAAAAGGAAGGCCGCTTGATAACGGAAGCTCTCATTAAGAGCATGGAAGAAGATATGTTGGAAGCTGCGGAGGCTTTGGAGTTTGAGAAGGCTGCGTCGCTTCGCGATCAGATCTTACGTTTGCGCGATCGAATTGGTGAAGAGTTCACCGAAGAAGATGCGAGTGGTACATCGAGCAAGAAAAAACGGGGAGGTGGACCCAAAAAATCCACCTCCCGCGTTCCAAAACCTAAATCTACCTAAGTCCTCGTTGATCCATCTGTTGAGCTGGTCTCCGATTCTTGAAATCGTTCTTGAACTCGGGCTACCGAGCGGCTTAGGTTGTTGGTGACCGAATCAAAAAAGATCCGGTCAAGCCAAATTAGTTCGAGCCACCGGCTGGAGCAGCAGGAGCGTCAGCAGCAGGTGCGGCTGGGGCATCAGCAGCTGGAGCATCAGCGGCAGGAGCAGCTGGAGCGTCAGCAGCAGGAGCGGCTGGGGTTTCAGCAGCAGGAGCAGCTGGTGCTTCTGGAGCTGGGGTGCTGGTGGTTTCAGCTGGCTTATCAGCAGTTTTTTCTGCTGGCTTTTCAGCTGGTTGGCAACCAACTACGAGAGCCAAACCGCAAACAGCCAACATTCCAAGTAACTTCTTCATTTCTTTTCTTCCTTACCGTTCTGTGTTGAACGAAAACAAAGTGAACCAAAAACAGTGAACCAAAAAATCCGCGAAACTACTTTGTTGTCGCGAACCAATTTCTATTAGAAACCACTAACTCTCACGAAATACTCACGCTTGCAAGCTGAAAACTCTTGCTACACGCTTACGCTCGAAATCCCTAAGGTCCTTATCTTTTGAAAGCCTTATCTTTTGAATGCCTTATCCATGGAAAGCCTTATCCATTGAATGGCATATCCATAGGAAACCTTACGGGCTGCGGGGGCCATCGGAAATGACCACAACACGGTATTCGTGACAGCTTCACAAATATAGAGTTCTATTTGCTGTTGCGTATTCCACCATCTCATTATTTTTTTGGAAATAACCCATCTGAAGGGTGGGGGAGCGGTTGAGTGTCGCACGCTGGATTCGAAAATCTTATACAATGTAGGGAATATACGGTCTTTCCCGTCGCTCTATCTGTTTGTCGCGTCCGGTTCCCTCAACGGGTTGGACCGAGGTTGATTCAATGGAAGATTTCAATCTGAATCCTACTGACAAGGCGCGTGTCTTGAAGCAAGAGTCGTCGGAAATTGAGTCCTCCGATGGCGGGCCATTTTTCGAGATGGCTCCTGCCAAATCCGTTTCGGGTGCGAACCAGAACGAACTCTGTTCGTTTGTTGAAGCCCATTATGAACGGACTTATGCGTATTGCTATCGACTTAGCGGTCGACGTTCGGATGCAGAAGATCTCTGTCAGCAAGTTTTTGTCGCCGCTATCAAGAATCTCGGGCAAATTCGCTCGCTTGACTCGGCTCAGGCTTGGCTTGCCACGACGGCCCGCAGATTGTATTGGCATTCATTGAAAGAATCAGCGCGACAAAAGACGTTGCCGAATTCGCAAGTGTGCGAACCAGAGACCCACTATGAACCATGCGAAAACACCTTGGAAAGAGTCGATTGGGTTCATCACGCCCTGAATCAGCTCAATCCATTGGCCAGAATCATGGTGGTTATGTTTTACTTTGAAGATAAGAGTTATCAGCAAATCTCACAAGAACTGGATGTTCCAATGGGAACAGTGATGAGTCGACTTTCACGCAGCAAGGATATGTTGCGCGAAGCGTTGCTCAAAACGGCTGAACCACTCGCTGTCGCCAAAGCTAGATGATTGCAGGAGAATTTCGAATGATACATGATGAACAAGAACTCGACAGAGAAATTCGAAAAGCTCTGCAAGCAGTGACCGTTCCGGTTGGAGCCAAAGAGAATTTGCTGCTCCATTTGATGGCGGAGAGCGAGAAACAATCCGCTGGAATGCAATCGACTGTTGGTGCTTCGCTCGACATCGAAGCCGTGGGTAAGACCGTTTGCAGTCTCTCTGAGGCCGTACAACCCATTGGTATTTCTGCACCTGCCAAGTCAAGGCTTCGAAGCCCACATCGGTTTCAGTGGATAGCGTTAGTTTCGGCTGCCCTGATCGCTCTGGCGGCTTTTGCATTTTGGCCAGCCGCAACGAACACGCGACTTGATGTGCTGATGGCTCGGCATATTGAACGGATTGAAAATGATCCCATTCAATGGGACACAACGGTCCAGCTTCCCGCTTCGCTGCAAAAAATCATGGCACAAGTGACTCAGTTGCAACCGCTAGGTTTTGCTGAAATCACACCTAAAGGAAGCCTAGCGCATATTCATGTCTATGCGTTTCGCAATCAAGAAGGGAAGCAAGTTCTACTGATTGATATGGCGAAACCCAAAGTACGTCAGCAGTTCGGGACGCAACTAACTCCGTTGAATTCCAACACGGGTGGTTGGAGTTGTGCAGCGGCTGAAGTGCAAGGGGGATTGGTTGTTCTGGCTGTTCCTGGGAACCGAGCTTATCTGCTGAAGCATTTACGAAACATAACGGTGACCTAACCGTTGCAAACGGAACGCCGTTGGCAAACCTTGAGGCATACGAAACCGCTACCAGTTGTAGCTTTCAACATCGAGTAAACGGTAAGTTTTCTTTGATCCGTGTCTTGAGCAACGCAATCGGTTCGCTTCCAGAAAATTCCAAATTGATTCTCGCGTCATTGCAGGTAATTGGACGAAACCTACATCTGACAGAAGGTCATGGTGGACCCCGACTCGAGCCACGCTGCGGCTCCTTTCTCCCAAGTCGGTTTGTCGCGGTTTCCTACGGATGAAAGCCGCTAGGGATTTCTGCGTTTCTGCAGTCCACGTACGGATATTATTATTCCGGAGAAACCATGATGCAAAATCGTTTTGCGTTACCGCTCGCAATCTGCTTTGCTCTTTTGTGCTTGGCGCAATCAGCCTTCGCACAACAGCCAGCAAATAACCAAGGCAATGAGGCAACTCAGCCTAAGTCGGGTCTTAAAGTCACAGCCAGCGACTCGCAATATCAGGCCACGGAAGCTCAACCTAAGCCGATGACTTTCCGTCAATATCGCGCCCAAGTTGAAATGCAAAATCGTATGGCTCGAATTGAGTACCATCGCTGGATTGGTTACGACACTCTTCGTCCAACCGTGAGTGCGTCACCTTACTATTCACTTTCAACACCACCGTATGTAAGTCCTTACATCTACCGATATTATCAGACCCCACTGGGAGTTGCCGTCTTCCGTTACTAAATAGCTCCACCCCGCCTCTCTAAGACTTGTCCAAAAATCCACCCAGAAGATTTTCTCGAACTGCCCCGGTGATGATCCATCATTGCCGGGGCAGTTTGCGTTTTTCTCCTCGCGCTCGCTCAACTCGTTGATTTTTGTTTAGCCCGTTGCCGCAGCGGAGCGAAGGCTAGGGCATCAAACGCAAGTAGCACTCGGCTGAATGGGAGTAACCGTTCGAGTGACGACTTCCCCATCTACTCCAGCAACACTGTATCGGAATGTTCGTACGCCGGAACGCAGCAGCACAGAAAACGCAACTCCTCTGTGCTTGAAGCTCGAATTTGATGTGGAGTCCCAGGCGAGATGGGAATCGAGTCGCCCGGTTTGACCGTATGCCATTGATCACCCAGCCGAACTTCGCCGGTCCCTTCGAGGATAAAATAGATCTCTTCGGTGACCGGATGATAGTGGAATTGGGTTACCATTCCTGCGGGTACTGTGGCCTCTGCTAAACTCTGCTTTTGAATCACCGAATTACGATAAGCCAACAGCTCTCGAATTTCTGAGCCATCTTTGGTGATAAAAGAAGGAACTTGGTCGCGAGAGATGATCTTCATCGCTGACTCCCATCAATGTTTTCAGTAGAATGTTTTTTATCGGAGTGACCTGCCCATGAGCAGGTTGCTGATTCAACTTGGCTCGCTCCTATTCGACTCAATCGAATCGACTTTGCAAGATGGGATAGTTCATGTCGCACCGCGAGATTTTAAGATCAATCACCGTTTCTTTGGCTGAACGATCGTATCCGATCCTTTTGGGCCGAGGACTGTTAGCTGATCTCGGTGTGCACCTGCATAGCCATCTTAAGAAGCTGTCGCATGTGTTGGTGATCATCGACGAACACGTTGCCAAAGCATTTGGAGACTTAATTCAAGCGGCTCTGGTGCAAGCCGATGGAGGGGCCACGCTGCGAGTTTCTTATTACGTGGTTCCGTCGGGTGAAAAGAGCAAGTCGATCGAGCAACTGGCTCAGTTATGGGAATTTATGTCGGCGGAAAACTGCGATCGCGGCTCAGTGGTGGTAGCGATTGGGGGCGGGGTAGTCGGCGACTTAGCAGGCTTTGCTGCAGCTAGCTTCGCGCGCGGTCTGCGATTTGTTCAAGTTCCAACGACTTTGTTGGCCCAAGTCGATAGCAGCGTGGGGGGCAAAACGGGCATCAATTTGAGTCGGGCGAAAAACATGGTGGGGGCATTTTGGCAACCCTCACTGGTCTTGATCGATTTTGATTCGTTAACTTCGCTACCTGCCCGCGAGTTCAACGCAGGGCTGGCTGAGGTGGTGAAGTACGGCATGATTTTGGATGCACCGTTTTTTGAATGGCTCGAAGCCAACGTCACCAATATCAAAGCGCGGTCGATAGATGCTTTAACGCATATCGTCGCTCGTTCTTGTGAACTAAAAGCGAGTGTGGTGGCTGCTGATGAACGTGAAACTACTGGCCTACGCGCCATCCTCAATTATGGCCATACCTTCGGTCATGCGATTGAAGCTCTGAGTGGTTACGGAAACTATTTGCATGGCGAAGCGGTTTCAATCGGCATGACGCTGGCAGCCAAATTGGCATGTTCATTAGGCATGATCGACGAATCGATTGTCACGCGCCAAACGGCCCTCTTGCAAACGCTTGACCTTCCCATCGAGCCTCCGCAAATTCCGTTCGATCTCTTTTGGGCCACCATGCAGAAAGACAAAAAAGTTCAACACGGAAAACTTACCTTTATCTTGCCAGACCGAATCGGGAATGTTAAAGGTGTCAGCGATATTTCTGCGGCACAAGTAAGCACTGCAATCATTTAGGGCCACGCCCTTGAATCCGCTTCAGCACGCAGCATTCACGATGCGTTCGATGGCCGCGTTGTAGCTGAGGCCAGCTTGCTCGGCGGCTGCCATAAAGCCGCCGTAGGTAGTGATGCAAGGATTGGCATTGAATTCCAAAATGTAGGGAACACCGTCACTCGATACGCGAAAATCCAACCGCGCGTAACCGGTTCCACCAAACAATTGCCAAGTCCGTCTGGAAATGTCGATCAACTGAGCGAGTAAGCTTTCATCGGAGTCCGCGAATTGGAATGTACGGGGCGTCGCGTTGTATTCGATAGAATCTTCGACCCACTTCGCGTTGTAGCCCACAATGCGTGGCTTATCGACAGGAAGACCAGAGAAATCAATTTCTGCTGGTGGAAAGACGTCGCAACAAAACTCTTCATCGATCGAAGTGGCGGATGGATTCGAACGGGCGTCGAGCATCGACAAGTTAAATTCGCGGCCATCGATGTACGATTCGGCCATACAAGGGAGCTTTAGTTTCTGCGCAAATTCTTGCAAACGAGCTGCGAGTTCTTCGCGTGAATCGACATGGATCACCGCATCATCGGTCATGCCAATCGAAGCATGTTCGGTTGCTGCCTTCAAAATGTAACGTCCAGGACGAATGGTGCCGTAGGTGTGGACGATGCCTGTTGTACTGCATTCAAGCCAAGGTGCTGTCGGCAAACCGGCGAGCAAAAGTTCTTTTTTGGCGGCTCCTTTTTGATTCGTGCGGTGGATCGTATGAGCTCGTGCGCCGGTGTAAGGAATTCCGAGGGCTTCATAGAGTTCGGGAGCCAAGTGCATTAGACAATCACGACCACCGAGCGACTCGACCAAATTGAAAACAATATGATCGCGTTTGGACTGTAAGGTTTCGTAGAGAGGTTGCAGATTGAGTGAGGCTTCGACGCGTTCGCAGGTGTGCCCTAAGTCGTTGAGGGCCGATGTGATCATGTCGGCTTGTATGAGCGTATCTTGTTCAGCGATGTCGCCATCTGCCGCGCCCGCTTGTGTCACCATTAGGAATTTCATGAGTGGGTCTTTTATTTGAGTGTGATGTATTTCGTTTAACCCGTAGCTGTAGCGTAGCGGAGGCTAGGTGCGTATGGTACACGGTTGACAGCCAGTGTGGTTCAATGTGGATTACGAGCGTAAGTAGGTCAGCTCAACTCCACGGTGTGTTTCGCAAGTGGATTATTTACTTGTAGGACACGTTAGAGATAGTGTGGTTGTTGATTCGTTGAAGTGATGCAAGAAGGATATGCTGCACACACCCTACCTCACCCTACTTCACACGTTTAGCGGCGGAGTCGATGATTTGGCGGATCAGTTCTTCGTAGGGCATGCCGAGTGCCGTGGCGAGCATCGGAAGGTCGGAGTGGGAGGGGTGCAGGCCCGCTAACGGATTCAGTTCCAATACCAACGGATTGCCATCCGCGTCACAGCGCAAATCGACGCGTCCTGCATCGCGGCATCCTAAAGCGCGCCACGCATCCAAAGCAATACACTCCGCTTGATAAACCAACGGGTCGGTTGGCAACACCAACGGATATGCGACCAACTCCTCGCAATTCTCCTTGTTAGCGTACGAGTAAACTTCTGGTTCGGCTTTCGAGTTGAGAATGATTTCTAGTGTTCCAAGTACCCGTGCATCTTCCCCTGTGCCAATGATGCCAACGGTAAACTCACGGCCAGGTAGAAAAGGCTCGACCAAGACCGGTTGCTTATATCGATTCAGCAGCTCCTCGCAGCGGGGCGCGAATTCGTCGCGGGATGTGATCTTTGATTTCGGTGTAACACCCTTGCCTGTCCCTTCGGCGATCGGCTTCACAAACATAGGCAAGCCTAAATCGATCGTGGCACAATCGTCGGCCCGATGCACTTCGGCGTAAGGGGAAGTTGGAATGCCACGCGATTGCAGGATCGCTTTAGTCATGCCTTTATGCAAACTGACCGACATCACCAACGGGTCAGAGAATGTATAGGCAATGCGATACACATCTAAAATAGCTGGAACTTGTGCCTCGCGAGCGATACCGTGCAGGCCTTCACATATGTTGAAAACAAGGTCCCAACGATCCCCCTTAGCTAACCGTTGAACGAGTTCTTGGGCGTGTCCAATCCGTTCAACAATATGTCCATTGGCTTGAACAGCGGCTGCTATCGAGTCGATCGTATCTTCGCGATCGAGTTCAGCAGTCTCTTCTTCGGAATAGCCTAGAGCTAGAAAGACCTTACGGAGGTCGTATGTTAGTCCGATCTTCATCGCTTCCCCTACAGTACCCAAACTGCGCACTTATTCTTTAGCTGGTAGTTTAGCCGATTGTTTGGCTTGGTAATGGGGTTCTTCAAGAATTTCTTGATAGAGCATGTGATGCCAACGCTCGGCATCTTTTTTGTTCATGTCGAGGGCTAAGACCAAGGATTCGCCATTCTGGAGCAATTCCATGGGGCATCCGTTAGCAAGATAGGTTTTGATCCCATCCTGATTGAAGTCGTAAGGATAGAGTCGGCACAGTATGGGGCGGGTTTCCATGGGCAACACGCAACCAGCCGAACCAAGGAAAGTGCAATCGCCATTTTCACGGCGTTTTAATACGCGGCGTTTGCCATCGGGTTGCATGGCCGTCTCGTACCAAATCGGATCATCGTCGTGCTTGGTGTAGACAGGATCACAAGGGAGCTTGTTTTCGTAAAAGTCCTCTTGGCCGGTGTATTCTTTAATGCGGCGAATGTCACCTAAGGTCGTATACACTTCGGAGGTTTGGCAGCAGGTTTCTTGGTGTTTGCTGCAGCGAACGCAGATGAATTCCGGTTGGCTCATGGCGATATCCATTCAAGTTGCTAAGTCAAGTAATGCAAAACGTCCGCTCCACCTGTGAGTTTAGCACAGCTGGAGACGGACGTGAAATTACCGGCTAGATCGAGGCGATCATTGTGAGTCTGGGTAACGGAATTCTTGACCTTCGAAGTTCCGTAACACCACCCAATCTCCATCGCGGCCAACGAGGTAGTTTGGCTGCAATGGAATCTTGCCTCCGCCACCTGGGGCATCGATCACATACGTCGGAACGGCATAGCCAGTCGTATGGCCACGCAATCCTTCGATGATCTCCAAACCCTTGGCAACGGATGTCCTAAAGTGGGCAGAGCCTGAAATAGGATCGCATTGATAGAGATAGTACGGGCGAACGCGCATCATCAGCAGGCGATGAATCAACTGCTTCATCGTCTCAACGCTGTCGTTCACTCCCTTGAGCAACACAGTTTGTGAGCCCAATGGAATACCCGCATCGGCCAACTTAGAGCACGCCTTGTTTGATTCAGGAGTGCATTCGTCAGGATGTAAAAAATGAACACTCATCCAGAGTGGATGGTATTTCTTCAATACACGCGTCAATTCAGGCGTGATGCGCTGTGGAAGCACAGCGGGCATCTTGGTCCCGATTCGAACGAACTCTATATGCGGAATCGAACGCAAGCGGCTCAAGATCCAGTCGAGTTTATCTTCGGCTAGAGCAAGCGGATCGCCCCCGGAGATCAGCACGTCACGGATTTGCGTGTTTTGACGCAAATACTCGAAGGCTGCTTCAAGGCGTTTTTCGTTGGGGAGAATCTCCCCATGACCGACAACGCGGGAACGAGTGCAATAACGGCAATAGGTGGAACAAAAGTCGAGTGCCAACAATAGCACGCGATCTGGATAACGATGCACCAGACCGGGGACTGGACTATGGCCATCTTCGCCTAGCGGATCGTCCGCTTCACCGCGAGTACGTAGGAATTCGTCAGCGCGAGGAACCACTGTTTTACGGAGTGCCTGCTCTGAATCATCGGCGTCCAACAAGCTCATGTAATACGGTGTGATACCAACAGGAAGCATTGAGCCTCCTTTTTGGATCCCCTCGCGTTCATTTTCGCTCAGTCGGAGCATCGATTCGAATTGTTCGAGTTTGCGAATGCGGTTTCGAGCTTGCCACCGCCAATCGTTCCATTCGCGATCCGTAGCGTCTGGGAAAAAGCGTTTGCGGAAAGCCTTGGTTTTGGGAGTTGTTTGGTTCCGTGAGGTGACAAACAACGGCACTGCGATGGTCTCAGAATTGGAATTCGTTTCCAAAGTCGAGACATCCGAAGCAGACAAAGTCGGCAATACAACTTGGTCGAGTCGGTTTCTTTCCTGAGAGACAGGAGTGGCTGGAGCTAATTCAGTAGTCGAACTACCGTTAGGAACTCGCCGCGAAGTAGGTCGCTTCGGCGATCGTTCGGAAACGTCGACCCTAGCTTGAATTAATTGAACTGTTTTTTCTGTAATGGTCCGATTCTTGGTGCGTCTGGTTTTAGTACCAGGAGGTTCGGACTCAGAATTCTGTTGCGTGCCATCCTCGGAGGCAACGAAGCTCATACAAACCTGTTCCTAATGAAACATTGCACATCGCAAAGCGGCGATGCATCGCCCTCCCGGCTGAAGCTTCAGCAATCAGTGAACCCCGGAGGGCTTCCATGGAGATAACTTCCCTGCCGTTGCGCTCATCCGTACGCGCAGCTGATCATCTCGATGGCGGGAACATTAAATGCATCCCGCCACAAAATTACAATCTGGATGTTCCACTTTTCTGACATTTTTTCCACAATCGTTTTCAACCGAGTGTGCGGACAAATTCGTCCGATTGCCGTTAAAGTCTGGAAATCAAGAGTTCGCGTTGGAAGATCAGCTCTTTGGGAAGCCGATCATGGACGGTCAAAAGAAATTCCTCTTGCCACAAAAGTTCTCTTCGCCACTCTGCAGCATCGTAGTGCATCAGTTCTTCCCATTGCGATTTGGCAAAAGGTAACCCTTGCCAATCGAATTCGTTAAAGCGCGGCATCCACCCAATAGCCGTTTCGCGAGCCGGTGCACGGCCACGGCATCGATCGATGACCCACTTCAATACGCGAAAGTTCTCGCCATACCCTGGCCAAAGAAAACTTCCATCTTTGCCTTTGCGGAACCAATTCACATGGAAAATTCGAGGTGGATCGTTGAGTTCCCGGCGAATATTGAGCCAATGATTGAAGTAATCGCCCATGTGGTAGCCGCAGAATGGGAGCATGGCCATTGGATCACGTCGAACTTTGCCCAGTTCACCCGCAGCTGCAGCCGTAGTTTCGCTGGCCATCGTGGCACCCAAGTACACGCCATGAATCCAGTTGAACGATTGAAAGACCAACGGCATGGTCGTCGCTCGGCGGCCTCCAAATATGATGGCGCTGATCGGTACTCCATCGGGATGATTCACTTCTGGAGCTAGGGCGGGATTGTTCTGCATTGGAGCTGTAAAGCGGCTGTTCGGATGAGCCGCTTTTTCAAGTGACTGCGGCGTCCAAGGGTTTCCTTTCCAATCCGTAAGGTTCTCTGGGACAGGACCATCTTTCCCTTCCCACCAAACATCACCATTGGGAGTTACCGCCACATTGGTGTATATGGTGTCCGACTGAATAGAACGCATCGCGTTGGGATTGGTTGCAAAGTTGGTTCCTGGGGCAACACCAAAATAACCCGCCTCGGGATTGATGGCCCACAGTCTTCCATCTTTCCCGGGGCGCATCCAAGCGATATCGTCGCCGATGGTTTTGACTTTCCAGCCCTCAAACGATGCCGGAGGTATCATCATCGAAAAGTTGGTCTTGCCGCAAGCGCTAGGGAACGCAGCCGCGACGTAGGTTTTGTCGCCTGTCGGTGATTCGACCGAAAGCAACAACATATGCTCAGCCAGCCAACCTTGCTGCCTTCCCAGCGAAGAGCCGATTCGAAGTGCTAAACATTTTTTCCCCAGCAAAACGTTTCCGCCATAGCCACTACCGACCGAGATGATCGCATTGTCCTGAGGGAAATGGCAGATAAACCGCTGTGCAGGATCAAGGTTCAAAGTGCAATGTACGCCTCGATTAAAGTCGCCTTTGCCTGTCAATTGTTCCAATGCGACTCGGCCCATGCGGCTCATGATTCGCATGTTGAGCACCACATAAATTGAATCGGTGAGTTCAATTCCGACCATTCGCAATGGGGAGCCTGGCGGCCCCATTAGATAGGGAACTACGTACATAGTCCGGCCGCGCATGCTAGAGCGGAGCAAGCCATGCAGTTTTTCATACATATCGCGCGGTGGGGCCCAGTTATTGGTTGGGCCTGCATCTTCGCGGCTTGGCGTACAAATGTACGTGCACTGCTCAACTCGCGCTACGTCATTCGGGTTCGAGCGATGATAATAGCAGCCAGGTAAAATGTCTTGGTTTAGTGGCTCCAGAACACCCGCCGAGACCGCTTGCTGCAGCAAAAATTTCTTTTCGTCTTCCGAACCGTCACACCAAAAGATTTGATCGGGTTCGCAAATCGCTCGGTATTTCTCTACAAACTTTTCGACGCTTTCGAAGCCACTCGGTGCCAAGCCAAACTTACGATCGACGGTCATCTCATTCTCCAAATAGGCGGGATGCGGACGACACCATCCAGCCTCGTTACCACAAACGCTGAACAAATATAAAGCGAGAACCCAAGAAATCTCGAATGCTCAATGTGACACTTTTTGCTTACTGCGCACAGGTAGAGCTCCACCCAAACGAGCCGATTTATCAAAGACTCTGATATTTGCTATCAGGAGCACTGATAGGATAGTTGGCAAGATTGGTGCAGCTAATGATGGTCGATTTTGTCTGTTGAAATGCCACGGACCGACTTTCCATATTGATTCGCTGGCCCCATTTGGGTAATCCCTCATGGATTCCAATCCCGTCACCCTCCTTTGCGTCCAATGATATGTTGGCTGTGACCCACTTCGACAAAGTTGCTCCTCTCCATTGCCCAGCGCAGCAGGGTGGCTTTCCACCTATCGCACCGACGAGGCGGAGTCTAGCGTGGGTTTGTTTGTTGTTGGTTGCTATGTCTGTGTGTGGTTGCCGAAGTGCACCCGTCACGGGGCGAAAGCAGTTTGTCATCATTCCTGAGAGCCAAGAGATCGAGCAAGGTGCCGCCGCGTTTCAAGACATTCGCTCCAAAGAAGGGGATGCGTCGTCATCACCCGCTGCAGAGCTGGTGAAGCGGGTCGGAAATCGAATCGCCGCTGTGGCCAAACGGGATGACTACCAATGGGAATTCCAACTCTTGAAGGGTGAGACCTTAAATGCGTTTTGCCTGCCAGGGGGAAAAGTCGCTGTATACGAAGGAATACTCCCCGTCTGCCAAACCGAAGCGGGGTTGGCTGTGGTGATGTCGCATGAAGTTGCCCACGCACTCGCGCGACATGGCGGTGAACGTATGAGTCAATCCGCCGCAGTCGATTCGCTCCGTCAAGTCGTTGCGATGGCGGCCTCGAAGCAAACCGAGTTAAAGCAACAAATTTTCATGCAAGCCTACGGCCTAAGTACACAGTATGGTGTTCTACTTCCCTACAGCCGCCAGCATGAACTGGAGGCGGATCAAATCGGTTTGATGCTTATGGCTGAAGCGGGCTACGATCCTACCGAAGCGCCTCGATTTTGGGAACGCTTCGGACAAGTGGGAGGTGGCCAAGGGGTGGAGTTTCTATCGACGCACCCGTCCGATGGTCGTCGGCAACAGCGGCTAGTTGACCTATTGCCCGAAGCCCAGCAGATTTACGCGCGATGTGAAAACAAAATCGGAATGGGGGAACCCTTGCCCTTGTCGACACCTACCACAAGTGGTTCGGGCAGTGCGGAACTCATGAGCCTTTCCCCGACCGGTGCTCCTCAAACATCTTTTGCACCTCCTGCAACAAATTCTCCGTTTGTTGCTCCACCTACGATTCGGTAACGAGCCGAGACGATGAAGTTGGCGTGGCGTTCAATGCGCGAACGGGATGGGGGATTAGGGTAAGCGTAAGTAGGTTGACGTTACTCCACGGTGTGTTCCGCAAGTTAGATCATTGGCTTATGGAGTCAATTCGAGTTGAGAGATTGTTGGTTGGACGAGTAGGGACAAGAAGGACTTGCTGCACACACCCTACAACATCTCCACCGATCACACGAGATGGGGGCCGCGGTCGTTGATTTCGAAGAGGCGAATCGAATCGTCGCAGGCACTGCCGCGATGCTTGGCAATGTACAAGGCGCGCTTCATGCGGCCTCCCTCCAAAATTCGACCCATCAAAATCAACGTATTGGCACCCGCCACCAAGTCACCATCTGCCAGTGGGCGTTGCATCAATTGCTCCAGCATCGACTCACGCGTGGTGACAAGCACCATACCGGCGGCCTGTTTATGATCGTATGCGAATTCCTCGACCGATGGTTCATTCGCGCGATAGTCCTGTCGGAAAACATCTCGAGCTAGCCACGCAGATTCTTTCCGCAACATGCGGTGATAGATATTCTCTAGCAGTTCAAGTTGCAACGAGTCCTCTGGATCTTCCTGTGGCTCGATTCCATCGACCAGAAATCGTCGACTACCATGAATCAAATGGCGATACACAAATTGTTCAAGAACGGGTAATCGCCGATTCAATTCGGATTGCCACGCATCCCAATCTTCTGCGTCCATCTGGCTTCGCAGGACGCGTTTCCCTTCGTAGCCAAGAAATGGCAACAGAGTTTCGGGGCGATGCGTTGCGGAAAAGAATTCAGATGGAGCTCGAAGTCTCAGTTCTTCTTGCAGCAACGACCACTGAAACATTCTTTGCGCGTAGTCTTGATGGCTTTGCAAATCGCCACGGCTACTTAGGTCGATGATAGCGCCTGTTTTTTCTCCAGTGTGTTGGCCCTGATGCAACCAATGCAAGCCGAGTTGCGTCTTACCTACCCCTGTTGCTCCAACAACCACCGTCAGGGTCCCAGGCAACAGTCCACCACCCAAGGCTGCATCGAGACCTGGGATTCCAGTCGTTTGTCGTTTCATCAGCAAAGCCTATTTCGATCCGATCCGATAGAGGGCCGATCGAGTGCGAAGAATCAGATTGTTATCCACAACGACGGGGCTAGCCATACAGCCATCGTCCAGTTGATTTTCGGCGATGATATTGCCACTGCGATCACCAGCGAAAACATAACCTTTTCCATCATGATCGAAAAGATAGATTTTGTTGTTCACCGCCATCACCGAAGCGCTAAACTCACCACCCAATCGCTTTTGCCAAATCTGTTCGCCATTGGTCGCATCGACACAACTTGCAATTCCGTCATCGTCCACATTAAAGATGAGGCCTGCGTGTAATACCTGTGAAGGTTTGCAGCCGATGCCACGATCCTGCGTCCAGAGTATTTTGTCTGTCAAGTCGCGTACCTCTGGCGAAACGGTCGGCTGAAGTGCAAACAAGATGGCCTTGCTAAAGCCCGAATTCATATAGAGCGTTTCGCCATCGAACATCGCTTTGGCGGTTGTCGAAAATTCTTTGTACCGAACGCGCCAAAGTTCTTTACCGGTATTTGGATCGTAGGCAATTGTCGCTTTCGAAGTGGGGCTGATCATTTGAACTTGGCCGTTGACTTCAATCAATGTGGGGGTCGCGTAAGCTTTATGAACATCGCCATCATCTGTTCCATAATCTACTTGGCGATCAACTTTCCAAACCGTCTCGCCCGTTTCACGATTTAGGGCAACGACATATTTGTAATCGAAACCGTCCATGTGAAAAATCATAAGGTTTCTGTAGAAAATGGGCGAGCTTCCCGGGCCTCGGTAATGATTGCAGGGCAAATCTTTACGTTCCCAAACCACTTTACCGCTCGACTGTTCCAAGCAGGCCGTTCCATACGCCCCAAAGGAAACGTAAGCGAATTTTTCATCGAGAATCGGCGTGGGTGAGCCGTAACTATTCATCTTGTGATGGTCGGTCTGTACAGTTTCGTTTTCGAAAAGCGGAATGTTCATCAGCGTTTTGCCGGTATCAAAATCAACAACCAGCACAGACATTTTCTTGCCGTCATCGGAAGCATTACCGACCCAAATACGATTGCCCCACACGACAGGTGAAGACCAAGCGCGGCCTTCGATCGGTAACTTCCATACGACATTTTTCGTTTCGCTCCATTCCGTGGGAGCATCCGAACCTCGAACGACACCATCCCCAGCAGGGCCACGAAACTGCGGCCAAAATTTCTGGCCAGCGGACTTAATTTCTGCGTTGCTCCATGCCCATTGGTAGTCATACCGTGCGAACGATTCGGACTCTTTGCCTGTGGTCCAAGCGGTGACATAAGGCTTGACTGCGTCATTCCAACGGGCGTATCCAGCGTCATTCAAATGAAGTTTGTCTTCCTTGAATAACGAATCATCCGGGATGCCTGCTGCGTTGAGTGTTAGTGGCGTTACATCCAGAAAGTTTACCGCAGGCCATTGGCGACAAACTTGTGCCACGAGATGATTGGCCTTTTGAATCTCAGGCCAATTACTCCAGCGTTTCCCACTGGGTTTGATTCCGATCCACAATATGGGAACTTGCGGATATCGAGCCCGAATACGTGCCAACACTCTTTCCATTTGCTCAGCATGTTGAGCAGCCGATTTGCCTGAGGCAAGATCGTTATCGCCACAATACATCACTATGCCGAGTGGATTCGTTGTGGGGAATAGTACATCGAAATGATCTTCGACATCGTTTAATACCGATCCACCAAAGCCATGGTTAATACATGGTTGTCCTGGAAAGCTCTTGGATAAGTCCCAGAGTCGAATGGAAGAAGAGCCGACGAAGAGGATTGGATTTGGGATCGACGACTTGTCGAATCGTGCTTTTATCTTAGCAATGTCTTCTGCGAAGCGAGGACCTTGTGGTTTATCTTGCGCCAACGATAACGTTGGGAAGTTACCGACAAAAACGAGCAAGCAACTCAGATAGAACAAAATGCAATACACAGAAGATGCTTGGCGGTCCGAGCGGCACATGAAGAGTTCCAGCGAAACAGAGGTAGGGGAGGGGAGTGGGCTGTGTCCACCTAGGTTAATATGTCGCGGCCCGATTTCCAATTAGCTTGGGCGCAAAATCGGCTTTCCGCAGATCGATTTCAGGCGGTTTTTTGGCAAAAATCGGCACGGTTTGTTCAGTGGGCCATCATTTTTCCGCAGCGCTCCGAGCATATCGATTTTGCGCTGCTCGATCTCCTAGTCCGGCCCAATTCCATGGCGCCAGTCGGTGGCGAGTATTTTCGATCCATGTGGCGCGATCGTCAACAGATCTAGCCTCATTGATGGACGCGAGTGTTAAAGCTTTTAGTTCGCGTATGGAAGTCGCAATAGCGTGGCGAAGTTGAGTTTTTTGACTCGATAAGAAACTTGGCAAATCGCCGTAGATAATATTGCCTGACTGCTGCGATAGAGATCTCGCGAAATCTCGCTCGGCATCAATGGCCGAAAGAAAGTAAAAGTTAGCTGCCATACAAAACAAATCGAAATTGGGTAGGGCTGTGTAACACGCATCGACCAACTGATCGATCCAATGGACTTCGTCTAACACGTCTAGGCCATACTGCATCCAAGCCGTTGGATCATATTCCGCGTTCAGTAACAGTGATGCGAGACGATAAACTCCGCTTAATGCATGTGCGATACCACTGCTGTGCAAAGGATCAACGAAGCCCGCTGTCGTTGGGAGCATTGCCCATCCATCACCTGATGCAGATGACCAGATGCGACTGAGTTTTCGTTGGATTTGCAAAGGACGCTGCATCGCAGCGGGAGCGAGCATCTGTTGCAATGAGGGAAATTGTGAAAGTTCGTATTGCCACGTCGGAAGTAAATTGTGATTGCTGATTTTGGATTGATCCCAGTACGATGTTGGTTTGACAACACCCACGCTTGCGCAGCGATTGTTAAATCGCAAGACCCACATCCAACCGTTTTCCATGAGATGATGTTGTGCAGCATCGTCCGAGTTGAAAGGTTGTAGCGTTGAAAAATTGCCCGCTTGTTGTTGGAGCTCATCCCAACTCGCCACATCCTGGAAATGAGAGAATAGGGCTCCGGTTTGTGTTAGAAGTTGGTGATCGTGCGCTTGTAGACCAACCGTTTTGGCAAGCACACCACCCGCTCCTGTCGCATCGATCAGCCAGTTGGCTGAAGCGTCATACGCTGCGTGGGTGTTAGTGTCTGGGAGCTGCCAGCGGATACTCCAGGTTTGTTCTTGTTTTAGTTCGATTGTTTCGCAGCGTTCATAAGCTGCAACACCTTGGTTTTGCGCATGTTGAAATAGGAAATGGTCGACATCAGCCCGCAGCCAATGCGTGTCGCTTAATGCATCATCCGCACTGGCGGCTACAAGCAGGGAGTTTTCCTTTTGATCATTATCAGAAAATGGTTGTCCAGAATGATGGGCAAAATAGGAGAATCCTCGTTTTTTTCCAGCCGTAAGCTGCGGGTAACTTGCTTGCCAGGTTCCCCAGCGTGCTAAGGGGAGCAGGCTTGTTAGATTCCATCTTTTGGCTATTGCTTCAAGTAAAAAGTCGGCGTTTGGAGTGCTTGATTCACCGATGGCAAACCGGGGGTGTTGCCCACGATCCAACATCAGGACGGACATGCCTTGAGAAGCCAGAACAGCGGCCAAAATGCTGCCAGAAAAACTACTGCCTAAGATGGCTACATCATATCGCTGGGACATTTTGCCAGTATTCTCTACTTATCAGAAAGAAGCGGTCTTGCCGATGTTATAACAGCTGCACCGTTGTGGCGCTAACTGAATGTTTTCTTGTAACAAGCACATCGTTTCTAAACGTTGCTTTCTTGTGTCGCGGCAGTGGTCACAATGGCCGGGAAGTGAGTTCCAATCCCAAAGGTCAACGGTGATGATCGACGGCCAGAGACCTACCATTTGGGACAGTGCAAATTCCAAATCGTGGGCGGTGATAAGCGGGACACGATTCGAGTCCACGAGTTGGGACATGACTCCATGTTGCGTGCGAGTTGGGATGATACTGCAGTGCCTCACACCAGCTTCGGCGGCAAATGCGATTGATTGCAAGCACGATTCGAGTGACTCCGCAAATGATTTGCCGGGCAAGCCCAACAATAGAAAGACGCGAGCATCAATTTGCCAATGGCGAAGCTGTTCCATTGCCTTCGAGAAATCTGCTAACACCATTCCTTTATTCAACCACTTGAGCATCAACGGATCTGTGGTTTCGAGCCCCATCGCAATTTCAAGTTTTCCTTCTATGACATCACGGAAATGAGGGATACCGGGAAGCAATAGTCGAGGATGATTTTCTACGATGACTTTGGTGAAGTCAGGAAGTAATTGAGCGATGGGAACAAGGTCTTCCGTGGGGACATTGTAAGGGTCAAAAAAGTTACTGCTGTTGTAAAGTTTTACCCAGCGTTCGTTTGGGGAATTGATGGCTGTGGTGGGAATCGACGGCAACTCCCACGGTCTTTTGAGACTTTGTTCGATTTGAGTCACCAAATCGCCGGGCTGTGTTGCGTGATCTAGCGTATGTCGCCAGAGGTCGCACATCGTGCAGGTGAAGCGACATTCACTTCCTGCCAACAAGAGGACGCGGGTTGCTACTACCTCCCCTCGATTTGAAATCTCAAATTCATCCCATTGGGCATTCAATTTTCGCGGATCGACCAGTTGTTTTGGCCCTCTGGCGGCCCGAATCTGCTGTCGATCGGGTGATGGAGGGAGCGGGCTATTTTGATTCATTTGCAAACTTGAACCTTTTGGTACTCTCGCTCGAAATCGACTTTTTCACTGACCACTACAAACGCCAAGTTATTGATCACGAGCAAGATTCCGTCACCTCGTCTTGAAAAGACGCAAAATCAAAAGCGGACGCCCCGGGGGAATAAACCTAGCGAGATACCCAACTTTCCAAAGATTCAGTATAGTATTCGCAAACTTTGAGGAAACAGGAGTAGGCGACTATGGGTTATTACATCGGAATCGATATTGGTACATCTGGGACAAAGTCTCTTTTGATGGATGCGGACGGGAACATTCTGGCGGAAGCGACCGCCGAGTATGGCGTTCATAGTCCCAAACCGCTATGGACCGAACAAGATCCTGAAGATTGGTGGAACGCAACTGTAAAGACGGTTCGTGAGGTTGTCAAAAAATCGAAGGTCAAAGCGGCCGATGTCAAGGCGATCGGCTTATCTGGCCAAATGCACGGATCTGTCTTTTTGGACGGCAAGGGAAAGGTAATTCGAAAGGCGTTGCTGTGGAATGACCAGCGCACGGCTAAAGAATGCGAAGAGATAACCTCGCGCGCGGGTGGTCGCGAGGAGTTAATTCGAATGGTTGCCAACCCGGCTCTTACCGGTTTTACGGCTCCCAAGATTTTGTGGTTGCGCAACAACGAACCGAAGAATTTCCAAAAGCTCAAAACAGTTCTGTTACCTAAAGATGAAATTCGGCGCCGATTGACGGGTGAGTTAGCGACGGAAGTGAGCGACGCCAGCGGGATGTTGGTATTAGATGTCGTCAATCGCTGTTGGTCGAAAGAACTTCTGGGGAAATTGGATCTCGATACGGAGCTATTTGCCAAAGTATATGAATCACATGAAGTCACCGGAACACTTTTACCTGAAATTGCCAAGCAACTCGGTCTAACCACGGAGTGCAAAGTCGTGGGTGGGGCGGGTGACTGTGCTGCGGGGGCTGTGGGGAATGGCATCGTGAAGCAGGGTATTGTGACAACCTCGTTGGGAACGAGCGGGGTTGTGTTTGTGCACAGCGATACACCTCAATATGATGCCCAAGGTCGTTTGCATACCTTCTGTCATGCTGTGGCTGGAAAGTGGCACATGATGGGCGTCACATTGTCGGCAGCTGGTTCATTGCAATGGTTCGTTTCGCAACTCTGTACCGAGCTTCTTGCGAAAAAGGGTGTTGATCCTTTTGCGGTCATCAATGCTGAAGCCCAGGCTGTTCCAGCGGGTGCGGAGGGATTACTGTTCCTCCCTTATCTTGCCGGAGAACGTACGCCACATGCTGATCCAAATGCTCGAGGCTGTTTCATTGGGCTAACCAATAAGCATGGTCGAGGTCATATGTCTCGAGCTGTGATGGAAGGTGTAGCCATGTCCTTGCGTGAGAGCCTACAAATTGTTCGCGATCTAGGCGTTCCGACAAAGGAAATTCGAGTCTCGGGTGGTGGGGCCAAGAGTCCGCTATGGAAACAAATTTTGGCTGATACGTTCGGGCAAGCTGCATGTACGATTAATGCCGAGCAAGGCCCCGCCTACGGCGTGGCACTGCTAGCGGCGGTCGGCGACGGGGCCTACAAGAACATCGAGGAAGCTTGCAAGGCTACAATCTCAGTGGTTAACAAGACGGCCCCGAACAAAAATGCAGTGAAGTCTTATGATCGTTTGTTTCCGATCTATCAGGGACTTTATCGATCACTTCGCGATAGCTTCAAGGCCATCGGGGAGCTGTAATTCAACGGCCAGCATGGCAACACCATAGGCCGGTGCACAGCGCGCAATGGAATCACCCAACGTCTCACTTAATTTGAGAATTTTGGGATTCCATTGTGCATGTTCCAAAGCTCTGGTTGCAATGAAATCGGCATGACCCGACAAAATAGCCAAGTCGGGTTTTTGTTTTTGCTCATTGAGATTCTTGCGAAGAGCTAAGCCGATCTGTTCGGCCTGCTGATTGATGACATACTTGACCATCATTTCAATTTCGTACTGGCACAATGTGTTGGCATCTTCGCCTACCATTCGAGCTAATCTGGCTTTCGCGCACTCAATCGTACGAGGACGACCATCAGCCGTATCGGTATCGGTCGAATCTTCCGGAACATCGCCGTGGATAACAAAAGCGTCGTCCATAGTTGCAAACAACTCGGCCATCACAGGACACTCTTCTCCGCGTAAGGGAAGTGTCCGAGTTACAGCGCAAATAGGAGTTCGGCGGACGCCCGTGTAGACAAGTTGTCCTTTCAAGAGTCGATCGCTGTCCGTTTTGGCTGTGGTGGTTAGCTTGTTTTTAGCAAACGGAATGATGTCGGTGGTGGTGGAACCAATGTCGATTAGCAACCCCGCTTTTCCTTCCGTCCAACGCAATGACATCGAGGTTAGTGCGTGCCAATTGCTGGCCGCGACATCCCATGGGGCCCGGGCAGCAGCACTAGGCGAAAGCCACTGTCCACCAACCGCATAAACCTTGACTAAGTTCGCGGGAAAAACGCTCGTCAACTGCTCAAGGATACGGCATACGCCTTCTTCGCGAGATGAATAGCAGTCGGCAAGTTCGCCCGTCATGGTCAAAGCGATAGCATCAAAGCCAGGAACATCATCCAGCATTTTGCCGATAGCAGCGCCTAATTGATCGGGATACTTCCATAATGGAAAAATCTCGCTGCGCGCATATCCGCTGGCGGTTGCCAGCTTGATGTTCGCGCCACCAATATCCATACCTAGCCAGTCTGCCATACTCGTTATGCCTTAACTGTGGATGGTGAGTGCCAGATAATGTCAACGATCGAATGCTCGTTGGAATTCAGGGTGATCAGCACACTATCTTTTTCAACAGTGAGCGATCCCAGCGAATTTCCTGATTCATCCGATCGATAGGCGATGTGTATGTCTCGAACGCAGCGAATTCGGGTCGAGGTTAATTTACTTAAGCACTCGCGAACCGATAATCTCATCCCGCATAACGCTCCGTTTTCGTCATAAAGCGAGGCAACAGGCTGGACAAGTACCGTTTGTGGTTCTACTGCAAAAAACCAAGTTGAAGGACCGCTTAAAGGTGGCCCAGGAACCCCATCGATTTTCAGTGGAGTTACCAATGAAGTTTCCGCAGCGATCGTCGGTTCAGGAAGATCTACGCCGACCGAGATTTGAAACTCCTTTTGAGTTTCACCCCGCACCATAAGTAAACTATCTAAGAATCTATCGTTATTGCGACGGTGGTAGGGGATGCCACCGAAGCATAAAGTTGTGCGATATTCGACTTCGTCGATTTCGATAAAGTTTGGGGAAATCAGACGTCCGCGAGGAAGTGTTTGACGGTTGCCGCCCAATGCACCAAACAAAACGGCCGACTCATTTGCCCAAGCCGTGCGCAAAGCGGCATAGCTTGACCATGGTTCTTCTAGCAGATTTCTCTTCAAATCAAGTTGCACAGCGATTTGCAACATGCGACTTCCACGCCACAATCGATAGTTGATTTGATATTCGGCCGCTTTATCTTTGTCGTACCACAAGCCTCCATTCACAACGATTTCCCCGTAAACCGCTGAGGCCTCCGTGAGCGAAAGTTTGTCCGCTTTCATCACCGCGTAAGGGCGTTCCGACGTGCCACCACCGCGAGGATCGTACATCGACAATTGAATGCTCAGTCGATTGCCGCGTGTTTTGGGAACGTGTAATGACTTAAGGTGTCCCGTGTTGCGATCAAGCTGCACTTCCATGAACTCATTACCCAAGGTCCCGTCATTGGATGCGAGTGCAGCCGAGCGAGGGAGTTTACCGCGTGGTGAGGCTGATGCGGTAGTTTGGTTGGACCACAGATATCCGCACGGTGGCAAGTCGACGATCGTTCGAACTCGGTTGTTACTGTTCAGCTGCGCATACAATGCCGTTTCGTTCCCACTGCAAGAAATACCTTGACCATCTGCCCAATGAACTCGGCGGGCAGCAAAATTGGGATTGATTACCATGACACCTGGTGACGTGCTTTTGGCGCCTTTGCTTATCAGCCCCGCGATCTCTTGCAACTTTTTGTTCGAAAGCTGCGTTAGTGATTCGCTCAGAGACTGAGCTGTTACCTTGGAGATTCCAGAGTACTTTTGGATTTCAGTATCCAGCGTATTCCAGAGTTGTGTAAGTTCAGGATCGAGCTTGGATGTTGTTGGTTTGGGTTTGGCAACAGAGCCTGCTTCCGCTTCCTTTTCCGTCAAGGCAGATTTGCTGTAGAGGCTTTTCAATTGTTCCGCCAAAACGGAGACCGTCTGTATTTGTTTTAGTCTGGCGGCTAATTGATGATAGCGAGCAACAGAACTGATGGGATCAACTTCGTTGGCACCAACCGATTGCGTTAAATAGTTTGGTTTGAATTCGCTCGAAGTTAGTCGCTCTTGGTGGTACGGGTGCGCGGTGATTTCGAAGTAGCGTTCAGCGGTCATCCACTTGCCGAGAGCAGGCGTGCGGTTGGTAGTGCGGGCATGATCCTGAATAAATTCGCTGCGCTGGCCTGGCCAATGAGCGATAATCATTGTTGAGATATGATCGTGATCTAGCGATTGGCCCAAACGTGTTCCCATACCGAGGAAACAATCCGAATTGGTACCATCAATCACGCTGCCACTGAGCGTATCGATGGCGGTCCCATCGGGGGCTTCCCAAGCTGATTTTACTTGGGTTGCCTCTGGGTAACTTCCACTTTCCCACGCAAATAGCAGTGTTCCCTGGTATCCGAAGCGGCGCAGAAGTGCTGGGAAGTTGGGGGTGATTCCATCTTTATATCTGCCGAAGACCGTGGGTTTTTGACCGACAATTTCTTCAAATACAACCTGACCGCGCCCAATGTCGCGACGTATCGAGTCTGAGTCGAGCAGAGGATGTGCAAGTTCGGAGTAAGAGCCACCGATCAGAGAGAGCGTACCATTCTTGATTCGCTCTTTGATGATGGCCAACGCATTAGGATTTACGCTCGCTAAGCGTTGTAGTAATTCCCCGTGGATCAAAAGGTTAAGCGGTTGTGGGCGAGCAAGTTCTAAGTCCAGCTTGGCGCCCAGCGTGCTGGCGGCAACCAATATGATCTCGATGATGTGAGTATCATGTGAGTAAAAGTGGTCGCGTTCTTGACCGAGTTGATCGAAGCACGACTGCAGCATCTGCTGAGTGACATCTAGATTGTTTTGTTGGAAAGCTTTGGCGGCTTGAAGCAAATGGTCTTCAAAGACAGCTTGATCGAGATGTGTCGCGTATCGCAACTGACGAGTCATCAATTGCACTTGTAAGTAACAGTAACCAAGTGCGAAAAAGTCCTGCAGCAATTCTTGAGCGGCTTCGCTATTCGTGTCCGGCAGAATGCCATCCGACTTCAATTGTGTGAGAAGTTCGCTACGAGATGGCGCACAAGCGATGTGTTTACCACCTCCTTCCGCAATTTTCTCGCGCAATTGATCGGGAAAGCGGTTTTCACTGGCCACCGGAAGAATGGCTAGAACGTTGTTCCATTGATCAGGTGGCTGATCGGCCCGACACCAAGATGGGAGTTGGTCGGTTGAAACCAAAAAATGGGGATGCCATAAAATGGTCCAGCCCGCCAGAAGTCCAGCTGCCTGTCTATCGGCTAATGAGCGAGGAAAGTCGTCCCATTGATAACAAGGGAAGAGAATGAGCGTTCGTGTGGGAGTCATAAGGTGGGCCTTTTAACATCGGAAGCCGCTGCTCTAAGAGCAGCGGCTTCACGAACAATATAGCGTTCGAACCTACTGGATTATAATTCAGTGCTATTCAGCAGCTTTACCATCACCCAGAAGTTCTTTCAGCATTTCGTCCAAAGCATGCGCATTAGCTTCTCCGGAACCTACTTTGATCATGCGAATGTTGCCTTCTTTGTCAATCAGCACAGCTTGAGGAATACCTGAAACCGCATATTCCTTAGCGAAAGTGCTGCCCGAAGGTTGGACCATGAATCGATGCTTCAAGTTGTGATGTTCGGCAAATCGAACTAGGGCTTTTTGTTCGTTTTCTGGAGTTAGCTCTTTGTCGTTCTTGATGCGTTTGTTTTCGTCATCCCAATCATACTTGTAGTAATTGGTTACACCAATAATGACCAAGCCCTTGTCAGCATATTTGTCTTGCCATTCGCGAAGGTGCGGGAAAGTCGCAATGCATGGACCGCACCATACTGCCCAAAAGTCCAGAAGAACGACTTTGCCTTTGAGCTCTTCATCGGTGATCGATTCACCATTGACGAAGACATCGGCTTGTAATGGAAAAGCCTTTTTGCCGATCAACTCAGCTCGCTTCAATTCCATTTCCAAGCTTCGGGACAATGAATCGACATTGCGTTTGCTAGAGTCGGCAAACCGTTTCAAGATTTCATTTTCATTTGATACTGAATCGAGGAGTGCCGTCAGTTTTTCGAGTTGCGTTTTCGCCATTTGCGGGTCCACTCGCATCGTTCGTTGTGCGAGTGCGATGCGGATTCGAACCACTTGGCCCAAAAGCGACTGATCAGCGGCTGGATTGCCGTAATTGCCTAAGTCAGTTACTAAGGCTTCGGCTTCGTTGGTGTATTCCTCTGGAGCCTTTTCAGCTTTTCGATTGATGCGAGACAATCGCAAATTGACCCATGATGTGAGCAATTTACCGCGACTGATTTCGTCAGTATCTTTCAGTGCCGCAGAGTATTTCGTGAGCATCTCGTCAACTTTTTCCGTTTCTTCGGACAAGCCGAAGTTGGAACGGTAATCAGCCACTAAGGCTTCCAAGGCTCCCTCAGTTACCGTTGCAGATAAGTCGCCTTTGTTGGGAATGATTTCAAGGATTTCGGAAATCTGTTCGCGTCCCCATTTCGCGGCGGCTTCTGGTCCACCATCGGCGGAACGCGCTTGCATCAAGGTACGGAGTGGCATAACGGCCATCTCGCCCGTAATGGTTCCTTCCTTAATGACATCCTTCAATTCTGTGAGCAATTTTCCTTCTTGCTCTTTGGCTTTTTCCACTTTTCCTGCACGCGCGTATGCCGACAGTAACATGGACCGATTCGAAATTTTCGAGATGGCTGGAGCATCAGTGGTTTCATCGATTTTCTTTTCAGCTTCATCCAACTTTCCAGCTTGGATCAGCGTCATAATCTCCCGGGCGTTACCAACTTGAGGTGAAACGCGAGGCACTGCTGGAGCCGCAGTGTCTTGGGCAAAAGCCAATGAGGTAGGCATTGTTGTTGCCAGTAATGACAACAACAGTAAAGAGAATCGTTTTCGCATTGCTAGGAAGGCCTTTAATTCGCAAAAAAACTTAGGAAGGGAGTCGTAGTTGCCTACGGGAGAGGAGTTAAAAAACACTATTTCTTGGTGACGGAAGATTCGTTCCACCACCAATATTGTACGGCTTTATGTTCGGGTTGGCTTTGGCCTATTTGACTGTCGGCCAAATAGCCGTTTTCAGACTTGAGTCGTTGATTCAAATCCAGCCGCTTCAGATCCAATTCGACACCACCCGACACCACAATCCACTTGTGCGATTGTCCATTCTTGCGCCACGTACCGTTGGCTGTCGTGGGTTCCACTTCTTTGGGGACCAATGCGGTTGGCTGCGCATTCAGTTCGACTTGTGATTGCCATTCGCTATGTTCTACGGCTAGCTTGCAAGCAACAGCTAAGTCAAAGATATGGCTTAAGCGACCGTAAATAGGATACTGTTGTTGGATGGTTGTAAAGTTGTTCGTGAATTGATCCGCAAACTTATCGGCTGCTTCATCAACTTGGCCAGCCGCATTGCGATTCCCTGCAGCATCCATCATTTGACGCTCGCTGTCCAAGCGAACGCGACGGGTTGGAAGAGCGAAGACCGTTTGCTCTTCATTGCATTGGATTTCGGGATAGTCGGGTGTAAACCACCAGCGGAGCAATTGGCCGTTGGGTTGAAGTCCAAGTTTTTCAGACCAATCTGGATAACTGATTAACTGACCCTCCGATTTTTCAATGCCAAGTCCCAGTCGCTTCATGTGGATGTCGGCTTCCAACAGAGCCAAGGCGGTAGGTGAAGATGGATCAAGACCTCCGATGGATACTTGATGCATACCCATGGTCTTCACGAGTTCCTCGGCACCTTGAGTTGCGTTGCGAACCAGTCGAGCGGCAGCTTCGGGTTTGCTCAATAGTGCATGCACTCTTGCGATGCCCTCAGCTGTAGGGTCTAAGCTGCAAATCATGGTTGGGGATTTACGATTTGCAAACGCGTTGCAGATCGCTAAAACGTCCTGAAGCAAAACAGGCGAAGTACCCGTCGCGGTGTTCACCCAATTTCCATTTTGTATAACAACTTCACCACCTGCAGGACCAATCAACAATAAGTCATCGTTCTCGTTATCGAGAACCACGAAATCGATTCGATGCAAACCGGCCAATGTCGACAACTCGCGATCCCATTGCTGACCGCGCTGAGCGTAGGCTTCAACGGCGTTCAGCAAACGTTTAATCGAGATCACTCGTTGTCCAGCCGTATTGTTCCAACCAAGGCCAGACTCTGGATTTTGTTGAGCATGATCTCTTACACGCTGTTGTAGCGTTTGTTTTGCAACGGATTCCGTTAGGCTTCGGCTAACCTTTACGCGTCGAACAACTCCATCGGTGTCCAAGAAAATACCGCCGGGATACGCTTGCATCGTTGCATCGCCGCTTTCCCAGAGGTCCGGGTCAACGGTGTTTTGAATCAAGTTCATCAGCATGCTAAAGTCAGCCATGCTCGCACCACCTGCTGCACCAGGTAGGTTGTTCGCTCCCGCAGCACCTGCCGTTGGTTGCTCTACAAGCATGTATTCGCCATTGGACAATGCGCGTGAGACATAGTCATTCGACTGCTCGTCAGCGTATGTAGTGAGAGAAGTGGCTGAGAAAAGAAGACCGAGGCAAGGCAATGTCGCGAGCGCGTGCAGAGAATTTCTACGCATGGGATACATATCCGAATGGAACTCGTTTCACTGAAACCGTCTAATAGCTTGACGGATGGATACCCCTCTGGTCAAGATTTCCCTACGAGAAACCACCGAAATGTTTAAGCGGCATCCTGGCGACGGAATGGAAGGGTGCGGGCTCGAGAATGACTTTCTACGATTCCTTCAAGATGTTCCAGGGTCCGTGTGGTTGCCCCGATGTGACTGGCAGCCCAGGCGGCGGCAATTTGTCCCTGTTGTTCCGCCTTTTCAGGCTGATTTAGGTGCTCAACCAGCCAGTTCTCCCATTCGCTCTTATCCGTAAGTTGTGTTGCCGCTTGATGTTGCAGAAGTTGTTCGACAATGTCGCGGAAATTCCGCGTATTTGGGCCAAAACTCACACAGGCTCCGTAGGCACAGGGTTCGATCATATTTTGACCACCCCGATTGCCAAAACTCCCGCCTACAGTTGCCAGATCAGCTACTCCCCACCACCAACGCAGTTCGCCAATCGAGTCGATCAACAAAACATCCCATTTCCCGGACGTATCGTTCGCCGTCTGGCTGCGTCGCACTACCTGCAAGTTGGTTGCATGTAGCATGCTGGCGACCGATTCGAATCGTTCTGCATGACGTGGAACGAGGACCAGCTTCAACCCAGGGAAGTGCTTGCGGTGACGTTGAAAAATTTCAACTGCCATCGCTTCCTCAGGATCTTGAGTGCTTCCAACAAACCAAACTGTATCTGTAGCGGTGAGTCCTGCCCAACGCTTGCGTTGTTGAACTTCTGGGTGGTTACGATCTGGATTGGCGCCGTCAAACTTAATGGAGCCGGTCACGACGACAGAGCTCGGAAGTGCTCCGAGATCTAAGAAGCGTTTCGCATAGGTTTCGTTTTGGGCCGCGATGCAGTCCAATTTCGACAGCATCGAGCGAGTAAGCCACTTGACGCGACGATATCCGCGAAAACTTCTTTCACTCAATCGACCGTTCACGATGACCAGATCGACATCACATGATTTGGCAGTCGAAATCAAATTCGGCCACAACTCTAACTCTGCCAATACCAATACATTCGGGCGAATACGGTCAATGGTTGCTTGAACGGCCCAACTAAAATCAAAAGGAGAGTAGATGGTGATCAGGTCAGGATAGCTTTCGCGAGCCAACTTTCTTCCCGTAATGGTGGTCGATGAAATAACAATATCCCAATCAGGCCACCGTTTTTGATATTCGCGAATTAAGGGGCGTAGCAGCTGCAACTCGCCCACGCTTACTGCATGGAACCAAACGCAAGGGCGGTCGGATTCTCTGCGAGACACTAATCCCCACAGCTTCTCGTTCCAGCCCTCACGATACTTGCCCGTTCGCCATGCTTGCCAAATCATCCATGGAGTGAATGCGAGCAACAGCAACGCATACACTCCATTTAATGTCCAACTTAGCAAGATTCTACTCAGCACCGCAACGACTCCGTTCGTGTGGCACAATCTATTGAAAACCAAAAGAATGAGGCGAGGCGTTAGGTGACCGTCTCGTTCTTTAAGCAACAGTTCTTATATTTCTTTCCGCTGCCGCATGGGCATGGATCGTTTCTTCCAACTCGGCTTTGGATCTTGCGAATCGGATCGACTCGAACAGGTTCATCGGAATCCGCAATCGCTTTCGCCTGAACTTCTTGTTCTTTGGAAAGTTGGACTTGTTGAGCCTGAATACGAGGTGCTTCTTCATGGCGAGCTTGTGTCTCGACCATTGACGAACGAATTGGTCCCATATCCAGAGTTTCAACTCGGAATACTAAATCGGTCATGCGTTCGCCGATGCTGAACCACATCTGGTCATACAATCGCATACCTTCGCGTTTGTATTCGACCTTCGGATCGATTTGAGCATAGCCCTTGAGTCCCACGGCGCTGCGTAAATGATCCATCGCTAGCAAGTGGTTTTTCCAAGATTCGTCGACGATGTTCAGAAGCAATGAGCGTTCCATGCGGCGAACTTCAGGATAGAATTTGTCGTCGATGTTTCGACGCAATCTCAATTCCAAATCTTCGCGATTCCAACGTAATACTTCATCTTCACTGAGAGTGTCGTTTAGTTCCGCAGCGGACCATTGCATCAGTTTGTCGAAAGCGGCGCGATTCTCCGCCCGTGCCGCCTTAACACTCTTTTCTCGGCCAAGACCTCGGAATAGTTCGTCGACGTGTTGATCGATGGCATCATTCGTGAGCGACGCCTTCGCCAGCATGTTCTTGTTAGCTTCAGCCAATGCATCGAAAACTTTGTTACCGTCGTCTTCGAAAATCATCTTGGACAACTCGGTCGACTGGAATCGCTGGCCTGCCCAAGCGGCGAGCGCTTCACGATTCACACTGTATTCGTTTGGACCAATTTGTTGTGAGAAGCTTTGCAAGGCACCTACAACCGGGTAGTAGATTTCCTTGTTTTCATAAGCCTCAAAGGCTCGCTTAATCAAACGCTGAACCACTTCGTTGGACTCGACGCCCTTGAGGTTTTCAGCATCGGCATCTAGGCCAAACTTCCCTTTGAACCAGGTCAAAGCCATGTTCAAGCCATACGCTGATTCCAAGTAGGCGTGACCTTCGGAAAGATCGATCTTCGCCAGCTGTTCACGGGCCTTTTCGATCAGCTCTTCATCCACTTTGTCCCGGGAAATCTTCTTGAGTTGTTGCGGAGTGTAGACCGTTCCATAACGACTCTTGTACCAATTTGACAACGCTTCAAGATTCCAATCATCAGCGTCATCCTCACGCGGCATGTTCTCGTCGATGGCATCCAAGATGGCTGTTTCAGCGGCACGTTCGGCGACTTCATGAGCATATGCTGAGGCTGCCTCACCATCTTGACCACGATAATCGCGACCTTCGAGCTTGCAATGGAGTTTGCCTCCGGCCCATTTTGCAAATGAGTCAGGGCCGAACATAGGATCTAGGAACTGTGACACATGATGGGTGATCTGTTGCTTGATCTGTTCCAACACAAGATCACGGCAGCTGAGGCCAGCCAAAATGCGCTGGCGATATCCGTAGATTCGTTTGCGTTGCTGGTCCATCACTTCGTCGTATTCGAGCAAGTTCTTGCGAATTTCGAAGTTGCGTTCTTCCACTTTCTTTTGGGCGGCTGCAATTCGGCGTGATACGAAATTGCTTTCGATTCGTTCGCCTTCTTGCATGCCCATTTTGCTCATCCAAGTGCGGACCCAATCTCCCGCAAAGATGCGCATTAAATCGTCTTCCAAAGAAAGGAAGAAGCGGCTGCTACCTGTGTCACCTTGACGACCGCAACGACCTCGCAACTGCAAGTCGATACGTCGCGATTCGTGACGCTCGGTTCCAACAACATACAGACCACCAAGTTCCTTGATGGCTTGCCCTTCGGCCTTCATGTTATCGCGGGTCTCGATTTCCTTGACCAACGATTCCCAGGTTTCTTTCGGAACTTCCAAGCGTGTCGGATATTGATCCTGCAATTGGGCCCAGGCCATTGTTTCGGCGTTACCACCGAGAATAATGTCGGTACCGCGACCAGCCATGTTCGTGGCAATTGTCACGGCAAAGCGGCGTCCGGCTTGCGCGATGATGTCCGCTTCGCGTTTGTGATGTTTGGCGTTCAGAACTTGATGTCGAATGCCGCGTCGATCCAACAGTTTGGAAAGCACTTCGCTTTTTTCGATCGATACCGTACCGATCAAAATCGGACGGCCTTTGTATTCGATCTTTTCGATCTGATCTTTGGCGTAAGTCGATTTCTCTTTCGATTCGGATGGAATGATGGTAATTTCCGAGTCGGTTTCCTTGACGATTTCACCAAGGACTTCTTTGCGATCTTTCAGCAATAGAATATCGAACTTATGCACTCGCTCGACGTCATCGGCGACCGCATTGAATTTTTCCCGTTCCGACAAAAAGATTGCGTCCGGATGTTCGATACGCTGCATCGTGCGGTTGGTTGGAATTGCCACCACATCTAAGCCGTAAATCTTGACGAATTCGGTGGCTTCTGTCATCGCCGTACCGGTCATACCAGATATCTTGCGATACAACTTAAAGAAGTTCTGCAGCGTAATGGTCGCGAGTGTTTGGGTTTCTTCCTTGATCTTCACCCCTTCTTTCGCTTCAACAGCTTGATGCAGACCGTCGCTCCATTGTCGACCTTCCATCAAACGACCTGTGAACTCGTCAACGATCGTGATAGCGTTATCGCGAACAACGTAGTTCACATCGCGTTTGTAGAGGTAGTGAGCCTTGAGGGCATTGTCGATAAGATGGGGCCATTCCATGTTGCCGGCCGTGTAGAAACTTTCGACACCAGCCAAGCGTTCTGCAGCCCGTACACCTTCATCGGTGAGGCTGACGTTATGATCTTTCTCATTGACCGCAAAATGTTTGCCAGAAACCAAGCCACGGGCGATACGATCTGCGTCGATGTATTTCCCCAGATCCAGTTCGGCAGGCCCCGAAATGATTAACGGTGTTCGCGCTTCGTCGATCAGAATGTTATCGACTTCGTCGATGATCGCGTAGTTTAATGGCCCTTGCACTTGCTGCATATGTTTGGGGAAGCGGTTGTCATCGCGAGCCGCAGGACGCATATTGTCGCGCAAATAATCGAAACCAAATTCATTGTTGGTTCCGTAGGTGATGTCACAGGCATAAGATTTTTGGCGTTCAGCGGTTTCCATGCCGCTTTGGATGTTGCCAACCGTCAGGCCGAGGCCCATATACAACGGTGCCATCCACTCCATGTCGCGGCGGGCCAAATAATCGTTCACTGTGATCACGTGAACGCCGCGTCCCTCAATCGCATTGAGATAGGCCGGGAGTGTAGCCACCAAGGTCTTGCCTTCCCCGGTCACCATTTCGGCAATCGAGCCACTATGCAGAACCATACCGCCAATGAGCTGTACATCATAATGACGCATCTTGAGGTAGCGTTTGCCAGCTTCCCGACAAACCGCAAAGGCTTCTTCTAAGATGTCGTCCAACGATTCACCATCGCGCAGACGTTGCTTAAACTTGGCCGTCTGTTCCCGCAGTTCGTCGTTGGACAGTTGGGAGAGTTTTTCTTCCAGCGCGTTGATCCGCGCCACACGAACGAGCATGCGTCGTACCACATGCGAGTTCGATGTCCCAAAAATCGAGGTGACACCTCGTTCAAACGACTGCATCAATCCGGAGAAGAATAAACCGGTACCTTCCCACAGACGCTCTAGCATTTCCATGGTCGATCTGGACCTGACATATCAAGAGGCAACGTAGTCCCCAACGCCATGCAAATCCCTCTGACTGCGATTGGCGCGGCCTGATTGTCGTAAATTCAGGGGAGACCACTACTTACTAGTTAAAATTAGCCGTTTTGGGCGGCATGGTCAATCGCGAAAAAACGCACCATCCGGATGAACGAATCCCTGCATCCGGGTGGGCTGTTTAGCGCGGACTGGCTGCTTTCCAAAACTCTTTTACAACTTGCGATCGCCCTTGAGGTCCTAAGCGTAGAAGTTTCTGAAGCCACTGGTTGGTTTCTTCATTGGAAGGTGCTCGATTCACGACCACCCGAAACATTCTGTCAATAAAACGAGCATCTGTGCTGCCAGATCGCTCATAAAACTCCGTCGAACTCAAAAGGGTCACAGGTAAATCTTCTTCCGATTTGCCCCGTGCAAAATACTCTAACCAAGCCGTCATTTCGCTCTGAGTAGGAGTGCGATTTAGATAGCGTTGGTAATAATCATTGATCAAATTTACATTAGTCGAATACGCGGTGGAGTAATTGTTGCCGCCGGAAGTTCCAGCTGCAGGCACCACGCCGACTGGCGTAAGCTCAAGCCGAATGTTGCTCAGCGAGCCTCGCGTTGGATCGATGACAACCGGGGCTGGCGTGGAGTAGATGATCTGATCGCCCGATCGAATCATTGCTTGAATCTGATAACGTTCCGTGGCTACCAAGTAACTCGGATCAAGGTTTAGTTCGAATGGTACTGGTTGGTTTTGATTGATATACGAGTTGAGGATTCCACCACCCACAGATTGATAAGGGCGGGATACGTTGTCGACGCGTACCTGCAGGGTGGCGCCTGGTGGCAGCGAATTGTAATTACGCCATACCACATCACCGCGAACCGATACAGACACATTTTGCAAGTTAACACTGAGCAAATTCACTTTGCCGGTGCGTAGATCTTGGACGAGCATTCGCACGCTACCTTGTGCATCGACTCGGCGTCGAATTTCTTCACCGACATCGAAAAGTCGGTTGTCGACGTAGCCGACTTGAAAGCCACCCACGGTCAAGATGATGTCTCCCGCTTCAAGGCCAGCGCGTTCGGCTGCACTACGAGGTTGAACACCGCGAACGACAACGCCTGAGGTGGTGTTATCGACGGTGATACCTAGTTGCCAATCAGGGTTTGATGCGTAACTGTAAGCGGGGGTGAGTGTGTTTGGGGTTAAGCTGCTTGGCGTTAAGGTGTTGGTACCCCAGCCAAAGTTCGATTGCAATGGAACCGTTGCGGGAACACCATCTCGCGTGCGAGCGACATCGGCAGGGTAACCGAACTGTGCTGAAGCGGAGTCGGATACCAATAGAAGGGCGACCGCGAAAATGGCGCAATGAGGATAGCGTTGCAACCAACCTGTGAGATCCATCTGACTCATGTTCCTAAACCTCTTGTTGCGTCCAGGTGGTTTCAGCGTACCATTTCCAGGCCCAACACATCTTGCTGTTGGCGGATTTGATCAATGTTTAGTGGGAAATAGCCCGCTTTAACCGCATCGAGTTGACCCTCGCGGCTAAGCACATATTGCAGCATGGTCTTGATGTTGGTCACGGTCTCAGCTTTGCCACCTCGATCGAAAACCAAACAAATTGGGCGGAGCAATGGATACTGTCCCAGCAGAATACTGCTTTCGTCTGCGGTAATCATCCGCTCGCCAATTGCTAAAGGCAAGGCCTTTACCTTGTCGCTTTTCAGATAAAGAGGAGCGATGCAAATGCCCCCTTCATCGGCAGCGACGGCATCTACTACCGCCAAGTTCGAATCTTTGTTTTGGGCGTCGGCACGTACTTTTTCACCCTGCAGCAGATAACGCTCTGCATACACTTGGGTGCCGCTGGAAGCTCCGCGGTCATAGACAACCACAGGTTTGGCTTCGAAACTTTCCGCCAAACCAAGAGCACCCCAATTGGCACATTTTCCAAACTTGTCCGAATTGCAATAAATCTTGCGGAATTGGTCCGGCGTGATACTTTGCATTGGGTTCTTGGGATGGACAAAAACAGCCAGAGCATCGAGGCCAACAATAATTGCCACAGGTTCTTTCATTCCTGCGGATTTAAGTTTCTCAACGTCTGCTTGTTCAAGTGGTCGTGTAACAGCGGCAACGTCCTCGGGCTTGGTCAGCAAATGTTCTAGGCCAAATTCCGATCCACCTCCGACAGCCTCAAGTACGGCATCACTATGAAAAACCTTTACTTCACGACTCCACATCTCAGCCAAACCTGCCACCGAACCCGATCCAACAATAACGACTTTGCCTTTCCATACGGACTTGGCTTGATAAGGTTCAAGGGAGTCAATAATCGCTTGAAGTTCGTGTTCTGCACGCAAATGGGCAGGTGTTAGGCCAACCAAGAACGACATGGCAAAACAAATTAGCGCCACCCAATTCATTGACAAACGCATTCCTCGAAAGCAATGAGGTGCGATAGTGGGTGAGGCATTTGCCTTGAAATGAACGCGAGACATAGACATCGATCCTTCAATAGTTGTCGCAACAAACTGCAGTAATCTGCTTCTCAAACTCCGTCCTTCCGAGGTGGGCTCAAGGGTTGAACCAGCCTCGAAGTGCATCTTCTATGCTCACTAGTTTACGCAATTTGCCGGCAAAATAAACCAGCCCATCCGAATTTGGCAACTCGGCTGGGCTAATTACTAACGCTCGTTTTAACGAAAAAGGTGCTCTTGCCGCAACTTCAGTTTTCAGCTCACTCATATCAACCGCTTCGCAGCGTCGGCAGTTTCTGTCGCTACTATGAGTTTCTCGCTGATGGCATCTGTTTTCAAAAGGTCCTGCAGATTAGGGAGTGGGAAGGTCATCGGTGGTAAACGAAAAGATCCAGAGTTCGCTCTCTTTGGTGGAATCGAAATCGTTATCTACCGAAATGATCAAGGTGCGCGAACCATCGGGCAAAACTGGCCCAAAAGTCAGGCCTTCTGGTTTGGCTGGCAGCATTTCGCCTGCCAATCCGAATTTCGCATCTAGGAATTCAATGAATGGCTTCTTCACGGCTTGTTTCACATCAGCCGTAAACTTGCTAGGGGCAACGGAGGAAATACTCTGCGAATCGGTGGCCTTCGAATAATCAATCCAGTAAACACCTTTACATTTGGAGTCAACTCCTGCCGCACTATCGCGTTCGAGGACTAAGGCCTGGGAATTGCCGAGACCCAATATTTCGCTTACTGCAGTAGACCCGCTCTGAAGAGGATAAAGAAATTCCCGTTGACTCTTTCCAGTCTGGGAAAACTCAACCACTCGGCACATGGAGCCGACTAGTTTCCCGTCTTCTCCCTGCGTTGCATCTTGGAGCAATGGTTTTTGGGCGAAAGCTAATAGCGTCTGTTGGTCGGACTGCAGCGCGAGCCCTTCAAAGCCACCATTGGCTTGTCGGCCACTCTGGTTTTCTGCCATTTCTTGATCAGCATCCCCAGAGAGATGTTTGGGGACAAAATGGTTTGGGATGTTGAACCACTTGACCGCTTTGCCCGATGTGGTGTCAAAAACAACAACGGATGGACCGTACTCGTCCGAGATCACAATTCGATCTTTTGATAAGGCTCGTATTCCTTCGGGGTCAAAGCGGAGATTCGTGCTCGCATCAGGGCCACTGAATGCAGAAGACAAACCAATCAACGCTTTACCTTCGCTGCTCTTCAGCATGAGCGTTTCCAGCAATTCGAACTGAATAGTAGCTTCTTTTTGAATGTCAAACTTCAGACGAATCTTATGTACTCGTGTCGGATAAGAGACCGCGCCATCTTTCGGGCCGCGATCAGGGAGTAGCCAATATTCATCTGCCACATCACTAGCAGCGATCGCCGACCAGCCGCCGAGCTGGGAGAGAGAGGTCCCATCCTCTAACTTTTCTTTCAGTCCTGATTTGTCCGATGAAGTTCCGGAAGTTTTCAGTCTCGCGATGAGCCGAATTTCTGCGTGGGCAGTAACGCTGGTAACAGCCAGCACGGAAGTCATACAGATGGTGGTCCACAATCGCTTCATGGCAACTCTTCCAATGGTTTTTGTTCGTATTGAGAATATGTTTTGTGAAGTTGTAAAAAAAGCTCTCTGCCCTGTAAGAGTCAGAGAGCTTTAGGTTGTTTACTGTTTGACGAATCGAGAGATGATTAATCTTCGGTGGTTACGTCACCCGCATCGCGAGTGAGGAAGGCCACGATAACTCGACCGGCAGTGGTTTCGGCCAAAAAGTTAACCGAACCGTCAGCACGCAGTGTCATGATGCCACCTGGATGGAAGCCATACATTTCGCTGTCGTTGGTGCAATTCATTGGGCAATTGCCAACGATGGTGACTGCGCCCGAGGAAGTGGTGTTGTTCTGCAAGCCAGCTGTGTTGGCACCGTCGATGCTGAAGCCACCGTTGATGTCAGCCCATCCCCAACCATCTTTTACATAAGCTGTTCCAACAGCAACACCGCCCGCTGGGTTGATCGACTTCTTGCGACCAGTGAGGTAAAAGTTGGGACGACCAGCACCTTCAGCCACGATGATGGTATTCGATGTACCATCAACAAATTGTGCCATCTTTACGCCTTGCGGACCACGGCCCAAACCACCGAAGTATTCTCGCATATTGATGCTTGGCAAACCAGACGAAACGATGAAGCCATTGCGTACAGCGTTGATAGAACCGTAGTCGGAATAACCAAAGACTGGCTGACCGTAGGTGATGCCCAAAGCGTTATACAACGCAGTGGTTGGAACATCGCGAACCTGAGGAGCAGATGGGCACAAGTAAGTAGACAGAGTCACTGTTGTGGCTGGAACGTTTACTTGGTTCCACCAGCTAAGATTATGGTTGAAGCGATCATAGAGAGGGCCTTGCTCGATGTATGGCAAAATCATCTTCTGCCAAGATTGTTCAAAGTTCGGGTTGCTCAACGCAATTCGGCTAGGTGGCAACACCTTGTAAGAACTTTCGTAGTTCAATAAGGCCAACCCGCATTGCTTGAGGTTGTTACTGCATTGCATACGACGAGCAGCTTCGCGAGCTGCTTGTACGGCAGGCAGCAATAGTCCAACCAAAATGCCGATGATCGCGATGACCACCAAAAGTTCAACCAAAGTAAATCCGTTTCTCAGCTTAACCTTCATTCCTGCACTTTCGCTTTCTGCCCAACTACTTCTAGGGCTGTTGTCAAAGAAATTTGAAACCAACTAAAAATATTGAAATCACTTCAACTCGAATCGATCCAAGGTGCTCGTCGATGAAGTGATCGTTACCTTAAAACCAGAGCTACCAGGAAACTGATATTTGGCGGGGAGCTTATCTGGAGCTGCATCGCCGTTCGGATCTCGCGACGATCCTTCGCCTGGCAGGCTGAAGGAGACTTCGTATTCACCAGCCGCAATCCCGTCGAAGGGCTCGCGCGTCGTCACTCGGAACTTGCCATTGCTGTCAGTGGTTCCTAGGCAGGGAGCACCTGCTCCCTCACCGGTTGAAGTTGGATGAAAAGAGACGATGCAACCTACGGCTGGCTTTCCGCGAAAGAAAACTTCACCTTCGATGGGATAGAGCGACTTATCAAAATCTTTGCCGCCACATCCCGCGACCGCTAACTGGCAAACGACCATTAGCAGCCCCATCGCAACACTTCGTCCTGACAACATGCAATCCTCTCGCTTTTGAACCACTTCGCCTTAACACTCTGTTAAGGTTTTGCTAGCGAACGAGAAGAATACTATGAAGGCTTTGTTAAGAATCGGTGAAGGAATTGATAGAATTGTGTTAAGCCGTGAGCTTCGATTTTCACCCTAAAGGTCTGGTTTAGGCCTGAAAAGTACTTCTTTTGGGGTTGGCTGGTCCGTTTTTTACCGAATTTCCAAGAAAAAATGAGGAAGCGGAATACGGTTCAGAACTGGTAAATTTAAGCGAATATCCCCCTCGAATGATTTCTTGCCAGATGAAGCTCTACACTTAGCGAGCATAATCTGATACATCGAAGCTTAGCGGCACATCCTAATCCTTCCCCAAATTAGATCTACGAATGCGATGTCTTTTGAATTGATCGTAACACTACTGGTCTTGCTGGGAGTCTTGCTGGGGTTGCTGCAAGAGCGGATCAGCGCGGAAGTTGTTATGGTCATCGCGCTGCTGGCGCTTGTCTTTACGGGCGTTGTGCCAGTCAAAAAAGCGATGGAAGGGTTCGCGAATGAAACCATTATCACTTTGGGGGCTCTGTTTGTAGTCGCAGCCGGACTACAAACGACGGGGGCCATCGAAACACTCAATTCATTATTGCTGGGGCGTCCGAAAGTGGGGACTCCCATTTTCCGTCTCATCGCACCAGTCGCTGCGTTATCAGGCTTCATGAACAACACTCCTTTAGTGGCGTTCTTCTTGCCGATCTTTGTTAACACCGCCAAGAAGATCAAGGTATCTCCCTCTCAACTACTCATTCCACTCTCCTATGCAAGTATTCTGGGTGGGACTTGTACGCTGATTGGCACAAGTACCAACCTTACTGTTAATTCAGAACTGTTGCGGCGCGGCGATACGGGCTTCGGCATGTTCGAACTCTCGTGGGTCGGTATTCCCGTTACGCTTGTCGGTTTGCTTTACCTATCGCTATTTGCGAAACGCCTCTTGCCCAACAAGACCGATTTATTGGAGTATGCCGAGGCACATCGCCGCGAGTACACAGCGGAGTTAATGGTGCAATCGACGTGCCCATTAATTGGAAAGACGATTCGTCAAAGTGGCTTGCGAGAGTTGCCCGGCCTGTATTTGTACGCCATCGAACGCAACGGGGATCGCCTCAGTCCAGTGAGTCCAAAAGAACAAATCGCATTGGGTGACCTGCTGGTATTTTCTGGTGTGATATCCACCGTAGTTGACTTGCAAAAAATTCGTGGGTTAATGCCCGTGGATCATCACGATCGCGAATCTGACTTGAGCGGAACGGGCTGGTCCTTGGAATCCATGGAAGGTGTTGCACCAACGGGTCCGCGTGCTGCCCCAAGGTCAGGCACCAAACTCTGTGAAGTTGTTGTCGCCCCTGGATCTCCCTTGGTGGGACGAAGCGTCAAGGATGCTGATTTTCGTACTCGCTATGAAGCATCGATTATTGCCGTGTATCGCGCGGGTGAAAAACTATCTCAGAAGATTGGCCAAATTGTTCTCGCACCAGGCGATAGCTTGTTGATCGATGCGGCTGAGGATTTTCCAAAACGCTGGCGCAATTCGCTCGATTTCGTTTTGGTAAGTGGTTTAGATGATACGGCTCCCGTTGATCATCGCCGGGCTTGGATGGCACTCGGGATCTTTTTGTCCGTGGTAGTTGGGATGACCTTCTTCTCCAAGATGTCAGCCATCGTCGCCATAACGGGCGCCGTAGTCATGCTCCTCACCGGTTGTGTGACCACGCGTCATGCGTATCGTCAAATTGAAATGTCTGTTTTAATTTTGATTGCCGCGGCCCTCGGTGTGAGTTCGGCTTTGGACTCGAGCGGCGCGGCGGAATGGATCGCGGGTGGATTTCTTGGCGTTGTCGAACCGTATGGCCCAATAGCCGTCTTGGCCGCCGTCGTGCTTATAACGGGAGTACTTACTGAACTCCTCAGCAATAATGCAACTGCCGCGTTGATGAGCGTATTGGTCTATGCTATCGCCGACAAAATGAACATGGATGTGCGACCTCTCTTGATTGCTGTGACATTGACTGCCTCCTACGGCTTCGCCACGCCAATCGGTTATCAAACCAACTTGATGGTGCTCAATCCGGGCGGTTATCGCTTCAAGGATTATCTGCGTATCGGTATCCCTATGGATATCATTTGTTGGACCATGACCATCCTTATCATTGCGGCTCTTTGGCCGTTGGCGAAAACGGTTTGAAAACCCGAACGTGACATCCTGAGTTTGCTATTTCCGTGAGGTAATGCAATGCGACTTTTAGCCGATTATATGGTGTGTTGCCTGATCCTGCGTTTGCTAATTCTGACCCTCTTCTTCGGCACTTACTCATGCGACGCATTGAACGCACAAGAATCTGCATCGCCAGCTAAGCGACCGAATATTGTGCTCATTGTCTCCGACGATCAGCACTGGGAAGATTATGAGTTTATGGGACAAACTCAACTCAAGACGCCGAACTTAAATCGGCTTGCTGCGGAGAGTCTCACTTTCAAACGCGGTTATGTTCCGAGTTCACTTTGTTGCCCAAGTCTGGCAACCATTCTGACAGGTTTGTATCCGCATCAGCACAAGATTACCTCGAACGATCCGCCCATACCGACTGGCATGAAGCCAGGTGAATTCCAACGCTCAGCCCCCTTTCGCGAGGGACGCGAACGGATGAACGAATTCATGAAATCGGCCAACACTTTGCCGCGGATGCTGAGCTCAATGGGTTATCGAAGTTTGCAAACAGGCAAGTGGTGGCAAGGCAATTATGCGACCGGTGGTTTCACAGATGGCATGACGCAAGGGGATCGACATGGAGATGCGGGCCTCGACATTGGTCGAAAAACGATGGAACCGATTCGCAGTTTTATTGCCGACTGTCAACAAAAGGATCAACCCTTCTTCGTGTGGTACGCTCCATTTCTGCCCCACTCTCCGCATAATGCGCCAGAAGCGATTGTTGCTGAAAGCCGTAAACGTTGGAAAGCCGGCGATGAGACGGCACGCGGGCCTTACTTCGCTTGTATTGAATGGTTGGATCAAACCGTTGGAGAGCTAAGAAATATTCTCGAAGAAGCAAAGGTCGATGATAATACGCTCATCATCTATGTCACCGACAACGGTTGGATTTGTGGAGATCGACTAAATCAGTACGGTCCACGGTCGAAACAGAGTCCTTACGATGGTGGTATTCGCACTCCAATTATGGTTCATTGGAAGGGTAAGGTGACTGCTGGTGAATCGGATCAACCTGTGATGTCGATCGACATTGCCCCAACGGTCTTAGCTGCGGTTGGAGCCCCAACAACACCCGACATGCAAGGCGTAAACTTGTTGAACCGTGACGCGGTCATGAATCGTAAAGCCATCTTTGGAGAGTGTTTCACGCACAACGCAGTGAGTATCGATCAACCCGCCGACAACCTGCGCTGGCGGTGGGTAATTCAAGGGGACAAAAAACTGATTGTCCCTGCTCCTCAAAATGAACCGAAGGGAAAAAACGAACTATACGAAATCGTGCGTGATCCTAAGGAACAAAAGGATTTGAGTGCGTCCGAGGCTGGTACCGTAAAGGAACTCAATGATTTGCTCGATCAATGGTGGGACGGACGCGCAAAATAACGACACTCAGTATTCGATAACCTGTTGCGTGTTGCTTAGGCGCGATTGAGATAGTTGATGACAACCAATGCGTCTGTAGCACTTACGTTCGAGTCTCCATTGGTATCCACCGCATTGGAGGCAAAAGCTGGATTGGGATTATTGGAACTGAGTATCTGCGGGCCAGTTCGATTTAATTGGTTAATGATGACCAAAGCATCGATCGGATTAACGTGTTGATCCCGATTTACATCCACATGATTATCTGCGTTGGTCCACCAAGATCGCTTTCGGTAATTAATTTCAGTCATCGCGTCGTTTACGCGTAGATCAACCACAATGGAGCGTTCTCCCACGAATAAAGTCGATTCAGCTAACGTTTGTTGTGCGGCATTTTCGAAACGAACATGATGACGACCACCACCGACCGCAAGTGCATAAACTCCATTTGTATCGCTCAGCGTGGATAGCTCACCAGATGTTACCCTGATGCCCGCCACGCCTTCGCCTGCGTCAAAGTTCTGGTTGCCATTTTGGTCGGAATAGACAATCCCTGTTAAGAATCGCTCCCCTTGATGCCTGCCGGCGACTTGTGTTGACCAGTAGTAATCGAAAGTGGAATCACCGTTATGGGCACCACCGATACCGATCTCGGTTGCCAGCGAGGCACTCTTTGCCGAGGGAAAAAGTTGATTTCTTGCATTGTCGTTTTGCAATATCTCGGCCATGACCGCATCAACACTTTGTAGTTGTGTTCCCGCCAATAAAGTCTCGACATCGTTGCGTTGGCTTGAAAGTGATAAAGGGAGAGGATACCCCTGATCTCGAACCATTTGGTTTGGCCAACGTCCATCGACTTCGCTTTGATGTGAAAAATAATTGTGTTCGCTCATCTCGACGGCGTGGCCCTGCGAGGATCTGTGCAAAGCGCCGTTCCAAGCCAATGGGGCCAAGGCTTGCCGGGCAAGCGTTGGTGTATTCAACGCGAGTCGAGCGATTCCGTCGTTCGAAAGAGTCCGTAGAAGATTGAGCTTCCACCAAAGCTCGACGCCATCTTGCATACCAACCGCTAGGCGACGGCATTCGAGCATTTCGTATTGGATAACGCGAGGTTGTGCCATGGTAGGGCCGAGAAAGTGAGCGACCAGAATCGGGAAAAGATGATGAAAAACGACTAAAAATTTCTGGGCAGGCCAAAGAGCTTGGTTATTAGATGTCCCCCACTCTTTAGTGATTTTTGTTGATTATGTTCCCCCTGGTGGAACTAAATATGAGAGTTGCGGAACCATTTTTGCGTTGGTTATTGCGAAAGAGTAACGATTAAAGTGGCCGTTGTCAAAAAATTACGATTATGTCTGCGATTCCTAATTTCGCGATTGGTCGGAATATCATAGACGATCTAAACTCCATCTTTTGGGTTCACTGGAGTTAGTTGGGGTTCGAGCCATGAAGCGAAAGTTCAGCTATCTTGTGTTGGTAGTGGCGGTCATCTTGAATGTTCAAGTCACGCGTTTCGCGGTCGGAGATGACTTGGAGAGTATCTCGCTCACTCAAAAGAGTCCTGCGGATGGGCATTGGAATAGTGGCATCGACATTATTATTGCGAAACCGTTGTACTCCAATAACCTTGCGTTGAGGAACAGTTCACAGGTTAGTAGTCAGCAACTGGCTATAGAGAACGTCGAGTTTGATTATGATTTTGAAATGAGTCCGCGGGTTTGGGTGGGCTATGAAGCGTCAAGTGCGATTGGCATTCGGGCGTCGTGGTGGCAATATGCGAATCAAGCCAACGAGTTGTCGTTGGTCCCATCCGCAAACGGGTTTGGGCGAATCGAACATCCCGCATTCGGTGATGTTGATATCTCGGCGATAACACCTACGGAGCAGGTGCTAGCCAACGCAAATCTCGATGTCTATGCGATCGATTTGGAACTAACGCGTCGAGCCGAGTTGGGCGCGGGAACGTTTTTGCTCAGTGGCGGAATTCGATTTGCATCCTTGGATCAAAGTTATTCAGCGCGGCTATTGAATTCGAACGATGTAGTAGCAGGGGCAATTGATTATCGACAACATGTTCGAGGAATTGGTCCCACCATGTCTGCAGCGGTTGCCAGGAGTTTGACGGAGAGATGGCAATGGTTTGCAACGGGAAGAGGTTCGTTACTGATGGGGGAAGGCGAAGAGCGATTAACGGCGGGAGAGGACTTGGATTTCTTGAATCCTCAGCGGACGACGGAAGTGGCAAATCGCGATCAATTGTTACCGATCCTAGATTTGCAACTTGGGACCAGTTACAGCTGGCAGCGTTGGGGAAGTTTTCAGCCCGCTTTACGAGGCGGTTGGGAGATGAGCTGGTGGGGTGATGTGGGAAACAACTCGGGTGGAGCCAGCGATTTAGGCTTTGCGGGCTTTTTCGTCGGGTTAGATGGAAACTGGTGACCAGACTTTAGCTTTTGATGCGGTGCTTAGAAGGGCCGTTGAGAAGCTGGATTCTAAGGATTTCGTAACGACATCTTCCATGACCGCAACTTCAAAGGTTCGAATGGGAGTCGATGTTCATCCCCCATGAGATAGGGGGCCGCGGAAACTCTTCCTAAAAACACCAATTTATGTAGTGATTTTAGGGGATTATTGTAGGTGGCATGTTCCCATTTCGCCCACATCGAACAATAATCCGATGGATGAGTTTTAGCCCAAAATCTGGCGAAACTTCGAGCACAACGAAGTGGTACGCTTAGAGCCTCTTTCTCACCTAGCCTCTCCAAGTAAATTTATGGCCATCCGACTTCAGTGCTCCGCCTGCAATAAAACATTACAAGTCGCTGATTCTGCGGCTGGAAAAAAGGCTCGTTGTCCATCGTGTCAGGCGATCAATGATGTCCCCGCAGCAAACGCTTCGGCTGCGCCTGTCACTCCGCCAAAACCTGCTGCGTCAATTCCCCCTAAGCCTGCTGCACCGAAACCAGCCACGCCGGCAGCGAGCGCGTCTTCCACGCCACCCAGCAAAAGCAGTGCTCCAGCGACGCCTGCCAACAACCCCGAAACGCTTTTGGTGGCTTGCTCCAGTTGCGGAAAAGCGTGTCGTGTATTGAAGGCCAATGCAGGCAAGACGGTGCAATGTCCGCATTGCAAAGGGAAGATCGTGGTTCCTGGGGGTAAGCCCGTCGCTAAGACGCCACCAACCGCCAAGCCTATCGCTCCCGCTCCCAGCTCCAGTGGTAGCGTCGACATCTTTGGCTCGGTGCCAACTAGCCAGCCCGCAAGTTCTTCCAATGACATCTTTGGCTCGGTGCCTTCGTCACAACCCTCCTACGATATGTTCGGGGGAAGTTCATCATCGAACAACAACACTCTTTGGAACGATCTGGGCGACCAATCGGGAGGAGGAGGTGGTGGAGGTGGCTGGCAATCGATGGGGCCGGCACCAACAAACGCATATGCTGCGCCGAGCTATGGCGGTGGAGGATATGGCGGCGGAGGTGGCGGTGGCAGTTATAGCTCCTCGGAGCGAAGTCCGGCTCTCTATATCATTGCTGGCTCGTTTATTGCGTTGTGGGGATTCTTGATTGTTATTTCTGGTTGCATCCGCATCGGCGGAGTTGCAATCGTTCTCGCGAATGCTCCGGCTGGGGCTAACATTCGCTGGGACATTCTCGGAACGATGATCGTTTTCGCGTTTGTGGGCCTAATCATCGGCGCTATTCAGTTGTTTGGGGGGATTGCCTGCGCGATGCGAAACAACCTGGGGCTCGCTCGAACCGGCGCAATTCTTTGTACGATTCCTTGTTTCGGTGGTCTTTGTTTTCCGTTTGGAATTTGGGCAGTGGTACTACTGTTCTCGGGTAGTCATCGACGTGACTTCGGCGAGTAATCGCGGATAGGAAGGTCGACAGCCTTTAAGAATGGCTTACATTGCTTTCCGCTTGAGGGCAGTGATCTATCAAGTGCCGCAGAAGGTCTGATAGCAGCGTTGAGCAGGTGGAGGCGGTTCGCGGTAGCTTTGTAAATCGGCATCCTCGCTGAACGGATCGGTGATGGCCTTGAGTAGTCGTTCCAACACTTGAACGTCATCTCTTTCTTCGCAAGCTCGCAAGGCTTCTTCGACTCGGTGATTACGAGGGATGATCGTCGGATTTGCTTCATGCATCTTGGCAATTGCGTCTTCTCGCATTATTCCTGCATCGAGAAGTTTCTGTTCCCATTCGCGGCGCCAGTTCAAGAACGCTGCATCTTGATAAATCACTTTTTCAAGTTGCCTATCGGAGGCGAGATCGCGGAACGTGTTGGTGAAGTCAAGTTTGTGTTGCTGCATCCACGCTAAAAGTGATTCAACCAGTGCTCCATCTGCACTTTCCATATGGCTGAAACCTAGTTTTTTTCCCATCGTTTGCGCCCAATACCGCTGATACGTAACTGGAATAGAGTGGATGGCTTTGGTGGCTAATTCGATGGCCGTCTCATGTTGCTCGTGAATGAGTGGAAGAAGCGTTTCAGCAAAGCGAGCTAAATTCCATTGTGCGATGACCGACTGATTTCCATAGGCATAGCGGCCATAGTCATCGATCGAACTGAAGACGGTATCTTTGTGATACGTATCCATAAAGGCGCAAGGTCCATAATCAATGGTCTCGCCCGATATGGCCATATTGTCGGTATTCATCACGCCATGGATAAATCCGACGGACTGCCACTGTGCGATCAACGCAGCTTGACGTTCGGCAACCGCATACAATAAGGCCAAGTATTTTTCTTTGGCATCGATGAGTCCGGGATAATGTCGAGCGATCGTGTAATCAGCCAAGCTCTTGAGATTGTCAAAGTCTTTTCGTGCAGCGATATACTGGAACGTTCCAACGCGAATATGGCTGGCGGCAACGCGTGTCAGCACAGCACCTCGCAACATTTTCTCGCGATAAACTGGTTCGCCTGTGGTTGCCACCGCCAAGCTGCGAGTGGTTGGGATTCCCAGTGCATGCATCGCTTCGCTGATGATGTATTCGCGTAGCATCGGACCAAGGGCGGCTCGACCATCCCCTCGGCGTGAGAAGACAGTTTGGCCCGAACCTTTGAATTGGATGTCGACCAAGTTACCCGAAGGTGTTTGGTGCTCACCCAATAGTATAGCGCGTCCATCGCCGAGAAACGTAAATCCACCAAACTGATGGCCCGCATAAGCTTGTGCAATCGGATCGGCACCTTCAGGAATGTATTGACCCGTAAACAGACTGGCCAATTGCTCTTCCGTGAAAGGTTCGAAGTTGAGTCCCAAATCGGAGGCCAACTGTCGGTTCAAGATGTAGAGGGCAGGTTTAGAGAATGGCACAGGCCGCGATCGAGCATAGAAAGCTTCTGAAAGCTGGGTGTACGTATTTGTAAACTTCCAGCCCGCACTCGGGTGATCCGAAGTTTCTGCCCGATTTTGATTCAAATTCGACATGCTGAGCCACTTTCTAGAAACAACAAAAGACTCCTCGGATTCATTGGAACTACCGCAGGAGTCTTCAATTGTATCGCGCGTGTCTAGGTCTGGCTATTTCAGTCGGGTTGAGTCCCTTGGGCTGCCAGATGGATCAATGAAAAGTACAAGCGAAGATTTCCGCTGGCGTTGTCATGCATCGGATAGAAACTCATCGTTCCATAGAATTCTGCATAGTAGTTCATCAAGATTTGCCCAACCTCGCTTTTCTCCGGTGCTTGAAAGTAATAGTTCTCCACCTCGCACAGCTCGATGCCGGTGGCGGTTCGGCGAACACTTGTAAGGTCTTTCTTGATCGTTTCTTGGTTGGCCGCCTGGATCTGGGCCATTTCTCGAACAATGGGCACTGCTCGCTCGATATTGGCTCCTGTGGTTAGTGCGTTTACCCTGTAGAACCGTTCTGTTTCGCCTGAATAGTCAGCTGGATATCTTCGATTCAAAAGTGGGAATTGGTCTGGATTGAAATAGGAGTGATTTTTGGCGAACGCATTGATCTCTGGTTTCGCATATGCAATGTAGTAATTGGACCATATTTCTGGATTGGGAACATTTCTCGCGAGTCGATCGAAAACGATCGCATACAACTTAGGGGAGCCAATTTTGCCAGAATCTCTGAGAGCAGCTAACAGGTAACTGAACGCGGATGCATCGTACAAAGAAAACTCGATTGGGTATCTCGGATCAACCAGCGTGGCATAGATATCAACCGCGGAAGAAAGCAATTCTTCGTTCTCTGTTTCCAACGCATAGTAGATGACAAAAGAGAGCCATTCAGCCGCCGCCGTTCCGTGCATGCGGTAGTGCCAATAATCGACCGATCTAATTACTTGCGACTCGATTTCCTCTCCTAATTTCTCCAACTGTCGCTGGATCTCATTCGCTGTATTTGAGTCAGTGGAAGCATCCGAAGTGGCAGTTGTATCAGTGGGGCTGTCGTTCGCGTTCAAGGCGAGATCGCTGGTAGAACTGATGGCTTCCAGACGCTCAAGAATTTGAGTGTGTGCGCCAGTTACCTTTTTAATTTTCTTCAGGCCATTTAATAGCGGAATGTAGGATTCACGGCTGAACTGTACATTGGTCAAATTCGCTGGAAGGGCCTCGAATGCTAAAGATGAATTGAAACTTGGGACATCAACTTTCGGAATTGAGAACGCACGCAGCGGTGCATGCACGGTAAGCGCTGTCAAGCTGATGGCTGCGACCGAAGCGATAGATATCAGATGCAGCTTGGAGGTTTCGTAGCGCATCCAGCGAGTTACCAATAGCCACGGCAAAGCCATTCCGATCAAGCAGAGTGGAATTGACGCCCATAATCCAACGAATCCACCGGAGAAATAGGGGGCGGTCACCCCATAACATAGGGTGCCTGTCGCCGCGATACCTGCAAAAATCGCCAGCAGTGGATTCGAGAATGAGAGTGCGGCTAATACAAACGATAGATAAATTCCTAAGCTACATCCAAACATTCCAAGATAAATCAGCCAATGATTAGCCGCTGAACGTGGCGGGCCAAAGTTTGAATGGAGTATGGGAATAATGCCGAATGTTGTTACAGCAATCAACAGAATGGGGACAATGATTCGCATAAACAAATAAAGTCGCGGCGATAGTCCGCGGTCCGCCACGAAGCGATACTGCCGTCGAGTTTGCTCGCTCGAAAGCGTGAAAACGCCCATGATGGCGGCCAAGAACATAATGAGATTCGCTATCAACGTCTCCACATGAAAACCGAAGAGGGGATAGGCAATCATGGTTAGGATCGCAGTAATCACTACAGGCCAAAACTGCGCTTGCACGGATTGCCACAGCATCGCTGCCGCGTAGTTCGGTTTGGACCAGGTTCCCCAACGAGTTGCCACATCGACGCTATCGATTCGAACACGCGAATTCAGGATGTTCTCGAAAATAGGTTCGTGATTCCACCATCCGATTCGGAAGCAACTGATCGTCACCACGAACAAAAATAAGCTCTCAATAGAAGTGACAATTGCCATCGTACCGAAATCTGTCGGAGCACTGTTTGAAACGAACTCCGAAAGTAAAATGTTATTGAAGAGACCTTGAAGCAAAGTGATCCCAGCCGCGATCATGATTGCGATCATCGGTTCGCGGAAACATAAGCACATGATCATCGCCCAAAAGAGAGCAGTCGGTAACGCGAACAACATCAAGCGATAATCGTAGCCATCTAAGCCCATTTCATAACTGAGAGTTGAATTTGCAATCGCACTAATGCCGTAAGTCACCAAGTAGACTACAAACCCAGAACCGAGTGACATAAGGCACAAGACAGCTAGCTTGGTGAAGAAAGCTTGAAGCCAAGTGACAGGCAACGTGGTAAGCCATTGCCAATTGCCCGACTGCTTTTCGCCACCCACGGAAATGACGGCTCCCGCCATGGCAATCGTGATCGGTGTTAACGTTGCTGGAACAATCGAATAGAAAAACTCGATCGGGTTCCCTAGTGGTGCAATGTTCTCGAGCACAATTGCCGCCACAAATCCGAGTATCGCACAAATGGAAATAGCGATGCTAATTCCTGCCACTTGCCGAAACTCTTTCCACGCCAAAGCAAAGGTTGCCATGCTATTCATAATGCGCATTCTCCAACACAATCGGAAACGCTGTACGTTAAGGGAGATCATGGGCTCGCTGGTTCGCGAGCCGTCAGCTCTGCAGGCCGTTACGGTCTCAACAAGTTAGGCTCGTAATAATTCGCCACCAGGCGACTTGGTATTCCAAGGCTTTTCCCAAGGCGGCGCTTGTGACTGGCGAGTGCACAAAATAAAAAGTTCTTCCAAACTCGGCCGAATCCATTGCACGTCCATTAACTCAGACTCGCTCTTGATCTGCTCAAGCACTTCGGGACTTAAATGGCGGACCGCCATTTGAATAGTCCGGCCGAGAACTTCGCAATGGAATGAATTGAGATTCAAAACCGAAGCTGGAGGAGTGGCCAGCGGATCTCGCATGCTAAATCGGAGCATGCAGACGGTATCTTTCAACTGTTCCAGGCCACCATCCAAAGCAATTTTTCCATCGTGAAGTATGGCAACATGATCGGCCACGCGTTCCACCTCTTGTACTTGATGGGAACTCAACAAGACGGTTTTACCTTGAGCTGCCAAATCCACCATGCTGCGTAAAAACTCTTTGCGAACTAGTGGATCTAATCCAGAAGTTGGTTCATCGAAGACAAGCAACTCAGGATCCGACGCCAATACCAAAGCCAAAGCTGTTTTGGCTCGCATACCTTTCGAAAGGTGACGGATGCGAGTTTCCTGCGGCAAATCAAATTGTGTTGCCCAACGACCAAAGTTCTCGCTATAGCTGCTTGAGTAGAATGCAGAGCAGAACCACGCGATTTGCTTGACGCTCATCCAGTCATACAACGCGGGCAAGTCGGAGACATAGCCAACGCGCCGGCGCAACGCAAACGGATCGTTCTGCGGTGAAATCCCCAGCACACTTATACTGCCAGAGTTTGGCTTGACGTAACCCATGATCGTACGGATCAACGTTGTTTTGCCTGCACCGTTTTCGCCGAGCAGGGCATAAACACAACCCGCCGGTATTTGAAGCTCAACATCGCGCAGGACGAGATTCTTGCCAAAGCGTTTGCTCAGACCTTTGATGCTAATGGTGGAAGGTTCCATCACATCTCCTCCGTTTTTGCAGCTTGTTTCAGAATTTTTTCAAACAGAGATTTCAATTGTTCAGGTTCCAGCCCACTGCGCAGGCCTTCCTGAACGACTTGTTCCAATCGACCGCGAAGCAAATCATGACGGTCCTGAACACACTGTTTGACGGCAGTGCGACAAACGGCGAGTCCACGTCCTCGGATGCTCTCTAGGACTTGGTCATCTTGAAGTTGCTGATAGGCTCGCTGAATCGTGTTCGGGTTTACCGTAATCAATCGGGCCAGTTCGCGAACCGACGGCACGAGTTGTCCCGGCGTCAATGTCCCTTCGGCAACGGCATACTTCACCTGACGAACAATTTGATCGTAGATGGGGATTCCGTTATTCGGGTCTATTTTTAGAAACACGCCTAACCTCCTCTCGTTGTAATGGGTCAGGAGTCAAAAGCTATGACCGACCGCTCACAATGGAGAGCTTGTCAGTCGTGTGTACTGCCGTGATAGTACACTGGATTGCTAGTGCAGTCAATCGGTAGATTGCCATGTTTCCAGTAAGTTTTTTCTGGGGCCATTCTCGCGATTCAAGCAGGTTGCTCCGGCGCCCCAGCGATTCGCTAGCATGGTGCAGCAACACTGAATCGCTTATCGCCCTGTAGTGGCGGCTCGGAAGGGTGGTTGGTGTGCTTGCGACCCGTTCGTTGCTGTAAAGTTCTGCGGCGAAATGGTTTGCGGCGATGTCGCAGATTCCGTCGAGATTGTGGAGGTCCCTGTCGCTTGAATTTTTGTTAGGCGGGTGAGCGAATCTGCACTCGAATTGCATGTTTAATTTTCACCTGCTATTGCGGTACTCCTCGAAATAGGTCAGATTGCCTTTAATCTTTGCGAGGAGTCTGCGCTGTCAACTCCTACGTCACCAGTCTTCGTTTCACCCTGCGATGGATCGCTGGTTAACAACGCATTGATCGTGTTGAAGACGATCAGAATTTCGGGTCTTCGAAGTGATGCTAGTCGATGTTCGGTAATACACTTACCGATGTTTGAATGCGTCGAAAGAAGAAGGCAAACGTGTAAGGATGTATTTGTGCGATTGGGAAAAGAACTCTTAGTGGCTTCAAAAGAGTTTGCGGTTGAACAGCGCTATCGCAGTTGGTGGTGTCTTCTTTCGACATTGATTCTGTACTTCATCTCGCTGGCGGCTATCGTAGCGAGTCCTTCATGGATGTTGAGTTTGCCGTGCAGCGTTTTGTCTGGCTTACTCGTAGTTCGAATATTCATCATCTACCATGATTTTCAGCACGGCACGATTCTGACTCGCTCGTGGCTGGCACGCGGCATTTTGGATACGTTTGGTGTTTTGGTTTTATGTCCAGCGAGCATTTGGAATCGGTCTCACAATCATCACCATGCTCAGAACTCCAAAATACAATTGCTGAACGTTGGCTCGTTTCCGATTATGACTTTGGAAAACTACAAAACATCCACCGTCAGACAACGACTGAGTTATGCGTTTTCCCGCCATCCACTCACTATCATGTTGGGTTATCTTACGATCTTCTTTTGGGGCATCTCGCTGCGTTCCTTCTGGGTGAATCCTCGAGAGCATTACGATGCGGGAATCGCCGTTTTGGTGCATCTTCTGTTGGTTGGATTTTTGTTGTGGTATGCCCCTGCCATTGCCTTGTTCGCCGTCATCATTCCGCTGGTAATCGCTTGCGGAACGGGTTCCTACTTGTTCTACGCTCAGCACAATTTTCCTGGAGTTCGCCTTTTCGATAAAGAACACTGGAATTATGTTGCGGCTGCGATCGAATCATCGAGCTACATGAAGATGGGGCCGATCATGCATTGGTTTACCGGGAACATTGGGTATCACCATGTGCACCATTTGAATGCGAAAATTCCTTTCTATCGTCTTCCCGAAGCGATGGCAGCGATTCCCGAAATGCAGGCTCCTAAATGCACTTCATTGTCGATCTTGGACATCTATAAGTGCTTTCAGCTCAAAGTTTGGGATGCCCAACGCCAGATGTACTTGACCTTTGCAGAAGCAGCCGAAGAGATTGCTCGAAATCCTCAACCGGCTGTTGAGTAAAGATTAGGGCACCGCAGTGGTGCGGCTTCTTTCTTTTGCGCATCTTGCATTGTGGCGAAATCAGCTTGCAAAACCACAATTCAAGTGCTTTCGTTTCGCGATTTATGGAATGGGTTCTACTGGGCATTGCATGGCTTGAATGGCGGCCACCAATTCATGAATTGCCCATTGACGATCTTGCATCGGCAAAAGATATCTTGGGCCGTGCCATTGCAGTTTGGATGTCGTGGAGTTTCGCATGCCCAACGCATCTGCCCAGCATCTCAGCCAATCTTCCCACGCGACATCGATATCAGGAGGAGGGGCCGCTGCAACGATCAAAACTCTGGGAATGTCAAATTGTAGACGCAGCATATCTAAGGCGGGGATGCAAAGCGATGGAGCAAATTGCGACCATGGTAGCGAACAGAACCAAGGCTGTGATCGGTCTAACTGGCCATGGCCCTGATTCGGATAGGAGAAGGCTTGTGTGGTCGGCAGTGATAGTTGTGTCAGGGCTTGGCGTGTTATCTCGGGAATATCTTGAGTTGCATCTCCACAAACGAGGATACTGGGTGCGGTTTGGGTGATGTGGTCAAAGAGTTTTGCAATTTGCCAACCTGAGACCGGTTCAACCCAGTCCGCTGCGACTTCAAGTGCGGGTTCCAGGACGAAGCGACGCATGGCCATACGTGGATGCGGGATCTTGAAATGCGGAGTCCATATGCGTTGGTCTTCGTAGAGCAACACATCGATATCGATGGCCCGCGCTTCCCAACGCAGGTTGCGTGTGCGCCCCATGCGTTGTTCGACGTCGCGAATCACATGCCACACGTCCCACGGGGATTGTGCGGTTTCAATAGCAACGACCGCATTCAAAAACTCTTGCTGGTTTTCTGGGCCACCGATGGCCGGCGTGCGATAGAACCGGCTTTCGCGAACCTGGTTTTCGCCAAACGACTTCTTGAGCCAGTACAAAGCTTGCTTCATGCTGGCTAATGGATCGCCAAGGTTAGCACCTAAGCTGATCAAGCACCGAGGCATATCGAAATACCTCGCTAGACTTCGACTTCAACTTCCATGACATACCAGCAAGCGAAGCTAGGGTCGTTGATCTCTTTGGTACTTCGCATTAACGAGACTACAAAGGTAATTGGTTTGGCCCCAGAAACGTCCTGAACGGCTACCTTAACGACATCGCCCAGTTGGGTCTTGATGATGCCTCTGGGGCTGAAGTATTGCCATTTGGCATCTTTACCACGCTTAGCAACGGCTTTACAGCCAGGCCGATCAAAGAATACTTCCATGGCAGCCCGGGCTTTCATGTCCGCATTATAGAAGGCTACCAAATCCATCGATTCAAGCTGGCGATAACCTTCGTTGATTGTCATCTCGAAGGCGAGTTCTCGTTTGCCTTGGCTAACATCTGTCAGCCATTTCTCAGCAAATTTGCCTGCGGTGTTGTAAAAGACATCGTTGCGAAATTTGGTTTCGGCAAAGGACCATCCTCCCGTAATGCATGCGGTTACTGTTCCAAATAATACGCATGTTTTCAGGAAAGATTTTGAGCGACGCTTCTCCATTAGGCTATAGCAAACCACGCCAGCCAGTAATGTTATGATCGGTGCAAACATCAGTTGCCCATACACGATAGCGAATGGAGACAAGAGTGTCCCGGCGAGTGTGACAAAGCCAAGAAACGGGACAAGCATGCCAGATGACTCGACATCTTCTTTCAGGTCGGCGGCTTCAGCACGTAGTTCCATATTTCTTTCCGAATCTCACGATAAACATAAGGGAGGAAACGACCTAGTTGGCATGGATGATTTAAGTCAAACTTCTTATCGACCAGCCGGTTTGGTTGCTGGGGCCAACACGCGTTGCAATTCTTGAAGGGATGTGTGACCAACCACTGCTGCCAACAGGCCTTCTTCTTGGAAGGACTTGTGGCCAAGTTTCTTGGCGACTTGGCGCAAGAAATCAGGTGTTGGGTTTTGTAAAGCCGCTTTGCGGAATTGATCGTCGATGGTCAACACCTCAAAAATACCGATGCGCCCGAAGTAACCGCGTCCTTTGCAGCGTTTGCATATCGGAATCTCGATTGGCTTTCCGTTTGCATCCACTCGTTGTTCGGGTGGTGGCGGGATATACGGTTGATAGAGCGTTTTTACTCGATCCGGTGGCAAGCCCAAGCGTTGCAACATTTGCGGGTTCGGTTGGAAGCCTTGTTTGCAGTTATCGCATAGCCGACGGACCAAACGGACGTTGATAATGGACTTCACCAACTTAATTAATTGCGGTGCCAGGGCTTTGTGTTGCGCTAAGAACTTGCAATACGCCTCGATAGCATCTGTGGCACCTATGCGGGTAATGCAATGTCGGTTTTCCACGGTGAGTTCATTGATGATGAACTTGGCAGTGTCATCATTAACAAATTCGGGGATCACATACACATCAGGTTGTTTGAGTACCAACCGTTTGAGAATGGTCATCGGGGTTTCACCCGCTGCAGCATCGAATGTGTTTGGCGCCACATTGATGATTTCTGGTTCGGCTTTGGCTTTGTCTTCGACCGAGACAAAGTCACGCACAAACTTATCTGCAGCTTCTAGCGAAACTCGCCATGTAGTGGGGAAACCATGTCCTGGAGGGCCGCTGACAATCACGATCCCACCGGTATCGTTGAGTGCAGCTCGCCAAGTTTCCTGAAGCTTGGAACGCATGCCGACATCGTCCAGCGATTTCAGTTTGGTCTTCTTCGGCTCAATTCGAATCATCACCCGCTCGCCCGTAGGAACGCCTTGAGTGACGATTTCGGCGATCCAATCTTCCTTGGCAAAATGGAAACCTAATTTAGCTTCCTGTTTTGAGCGGCGGTCCATTGGATTGAGGCCCGCTAATTTTTTGAGCGCAATCAATGCAGCATCGCCAGGCTCGCGTTCCATCGGTGGTTTGACTTCAGGTAAACCGTCTACACGGAAACGAACCATCACACCGTTCTGAGCATAATCGAGCATCACGATGTCGGCGTGCTCAAGCATCGCAAACGCCATCAACTGCGTGATAACAGGAAAGCCTGGAAGTTGGCGCGAGGCAATCATGATGCCATCCGCTTCGCCCTTGTTGGCACCCTTGGGCTTAAACTCCAACGGTGGCAATACGATTTGCTGTTCAGCCGGGGCTGGTTTCTTCTTCTTGTCTGCAAGTCCCATAGAAATTCAATTTTTCTGACGTTAAAGGCAATGGTGTTAGATGATACCAGGCTGGCTGACTTCGATACCCTTGAGAGCCATCTTGAGAGCGTCTTTGTTAGGTGCCACAGCGAATGCGGTTGGGCGATCGATCAATTCCAAGTCGATCAAACTCTTAAGGCTCATGGTAAAGTCCTGCATGCCTTCAGCGGCACCAATACGAATGGCATCGGGAAGTTTTTCATCTTTGCCTTCAAGAACGAGTTTCTTGATCATTGGAGTGAAGGTCATGATTTCTACGGTGGGAACACGTCCAACACCTTCCTTGATCGACCTGAGCAATTTTTGAGCGACAATACCCTTCATGTTAAACGCGATCGCGCTGCGGATGGCGCCGTGCATTTCTTCAGGGAACAAGTCGAGAATACGACCGATGGTGGTCGGAGCGCTAGAAGCGTGAATGGTACCAAACACCAAGTGACCCGTTTCGGCCGCATGGATGGCCGTCATAAACGTTTCTTGGTCACGCATTTCGCCCACGAGGATGATGTCAGGGTCTTCACGAACCGCGTGCTTCATACCGATGCCAAAGTTCTTCACATCGTTTCCAACTTCGCGCTGATTGATCAAGCACTTGTCTTCAGTGAACACAAACTCAATTGGATCTTCCAACGTTAGGATATGTTTGCGATAGCAGCGATTGATGTAATTCAACATCGACGCAATGGTCGTACTTTTACCCGAACCGGTAACCCCTGCTAACAGAATCATCCCTTGGTCATAATGGCACAAACTTTCCATCACCGGTGGTAAGTTCAAACCTTCGAAGTTGGGAATAAAGTTGTTAACACGACGAGCAACCAAGCCGATACGGCCGAGCTGTTTAAGCATGTTGACGCGGAAACGCCAATTCACCCCATCGACATCAACCACATACGCGAAGTCAGCCCCCCCATCTTCCTCAAATATTCGGCGCTGACGATCATCCAACATGGGAACCAACAGATTCACCATTTCTTCCGTTTCGATCGGCGGACGATTCAATGGGCGAAGTTCACCGTTAACACGCACAATCGGTGGCTGACCCACTTTCATGTGCAAGTCAGAGCCCTTCAATCGCACCAAAGCTCGAAAGATCTTGTCGACCTCAAGTTCATGACGAACTTTCAGCAAAGAGCTCATCAAGCTATCTTGGGTGACGTTATTAACTGGAGCCGAAGACGAACTTGAACCGTGGCTACTATGTGATACGTCCACTGCGGATGAATCCTTCGAGGGTTAACAAAAACACTGACGACTACCTACAGCCTCACCGGGATACCCCGCTCGGCCATCAAACGCTTGGTTTCTTCTATTGTATACTGACCGTAGTGAAAAATGCTCGCCGCGAGAGCCGCATCTGCTTTTCCAAGCAGAATTGCGTCGGCTAAATGTTCCGGTTTTCCGGCCCCACCGCTCGCTACAACCGGAATTCCCACTGCATTGCTTACGGCCGCAGTCACTTCAATATCGTATCCATCTTTGGTGCCATCCCGGTCCATACTGGTCAAAACGATTTCCCCTGCCCCAAGTTGCTCTACTTGTTGAGCCCAGGTAACCGCTTCGAGACCCGTGGGAGTTCGGCCTCCGTTGATATGGACTTCCCAAACCTCGCGGCCATCCTTCTGGATTCGCTTGGGATCAATGTTAACCACGATGCACTGGCTTCCAAATCTTTCGGCAGCTTGGCGCACAAATTCGGGGTTTTTGCAGGCGGTTGAGTTGATCGATACTTTGTCACAGCCCGCATTGAGGAGGTTGCGGATATCTTCCAAAGTTCTAATACCGCCGCCAACGGTCAGGGGCATGAAGACTTGTTCAGCGGTGCGGCGAACCACATCCAGAATAATTCCCCGTTGTTCATGACTGGCGGTGATGTCCAAGAATACCAGTTCATCAGCCCCTTCTTTTTCATAACGAGAAGCGACTTCAACTGGATCACCCGCATCGCGAAGGTGGAGAAAATTCGTCCCCTTTACGACTCGGCCACCATGAACATCAAGACAAGGAATGATTCGCTTCGCCAACATGAAAAACTTCTGTTCGTGCCACGTGCTGTGGGGGTTGGGTTGTACGGTAGATATTGGGTTACCGAAAAGTGACCCACGCCAAGCGAGTTTCACTGCTTACTCGCTTGGCATCAGTTTACCCAAGAAACAGGCGAACAAAATAGTCTATCGTTGCTGAAGTATGATAAAAATGAAGTCGGCTCGCCCCTCACTTCGGGCTTCGCGCCCTTGGTTTGCCGAATTTGTCGAAATATCCTTGCGCATCCCATCCGGAGCTGAATCTGCTGGGCTCCCGCCAGCGCTCGATAGATTATTCGGCGATAGATTATTCGGCGATAGATTCTTTAACGCTATTGTAGATTGGGCTAGTTGCAGCTTTCGATCATCTAAAACTTCGGATACATCGAAACGTTTTTCGCTCCATCGCTCTCGCAAAGCTTCATACTGCTCCCGCGAAATCTTCAATAACCACAAGTTTTCTCCCGCTTTCGAAAATCGCTCAATCGATTCTTCCGATGCTGGATCTATGGGGAGAGAATCGGCCTGAGTTGCATTTCGCCGCGCCGCAAGTGTCTCTAGATTTTTTGTTGAATCGAGAGTTGGCCACAATTTCCAGTCACTCTTAGAAGCCGATTCCTCAAGATCCGTAAAGGCCTCGACAGGAACCTGCAAATGTACCGCAGGAATCGTAACGATTTCGCCCAAGCTGCCCGTTTCGGCATCTTGCGTACCAGCATCAGTACCCATTGGAATCTGTTTTTGATCTCCCTGAATCTCTCCACTTCCTGGTACTGTCGCGTCTCCTGGTTTGGCACCACGTTCAAGCATTACGCCACCCTCTGGTACAGCATCGCCTTCTGGTAATGCTGCTCCTCCAGCGGCCGAAGGAGACTCCCTCGGCTCAACACGATTTAGCTGTTCGGAGAACATGTTTGGCTGTGTCTTATCAGCCGCCAAGGCTGACGAACTCGCTTCGGTCTCCACGCTCGGTTTTACCAGGAAATAGCTCGCGATTTTCGGTTCGTCTACCTGCTCGGTGTAGAACCTCTGAGGGGCCAGATACCGTGGAGTGGTCGTAAATACCTCAGCTTCATCCGCGCTCTCGGCTCGACTATCGTCTCGGGCTACCGCTCGCATACCCCCAGACGCTCCGCGACTACCCCCAGTTCCCGCGTTGGCACTCGCGTCTTGGCCAATGCCGGCGTTACTGGCCATTGCTTTGGGACTTGGCGTTTTTGGACTTGGAGTTGGCGGAACAGCAGATGGATCAGCGACAGTGGTCGGCGCGAATTCTGCATTTGCGTCACCTATCGCTTCCATGGCAATTCCACCGGGAGCAGGCATCGCACCGATGCCTCCACCACCCAGACCACTCAGGCCACCTGAGCCGCCGAAGCGGTCTGGCTCATTACCACTTCCGAATCCAGCCTTGGGAGCATCGCCAGAACTATCGGCCAAGTTTCCCGCAGGCTTTGTTCCGACGCTTCCGTCTTCCTCGTTTGATTCTTTGTTAAGATTCTTGGCAGAGCGTTCCGTACGACTTCCAGATTGGATGTCAGCAACAGGGGGAGTGGCTTTCATTGCCGGTGCTTCGGGAACTGCAGTATCGATCTTCGAACCCAAAGCAACTTCTTGCGATGGATCCGATAGCCACCACAAGGTTGTGCCAATTAACGCTAAACCTGCAGCCGCCAAAGACATCATCCATTTCCAAGATGAAGGACTGGACGAGAATTGTGAATGATCGGCAAGTCGAACATCATCCTCAGCAGAACTGGTCTTTTCTTCGGCCAACATTTGCAGAATCGATTTCGGTTGACTAGGAACAACTGCTGGAAGCTCTTGCACCCAACCGCGAACCTCTTGCAGTTTCTCCAAGGTCTCGCGCCATTGGGAGTCCGATGCCAAACGACGTTCGACATCAACCCTTTCTTGGGAAGACAACTCGTCGTCGAGGTACGCACTCAAAAGTTCTTCGGATGGTGTCATGGTTTTTCTCGCCTACACGAATTCGGCAATTTTGTCTTTCAGTAGTTCATGCAAATCAAGTCGGGCACGATGTAGGCGACTTCGTACCGTCCCGATTGGAACACTGATGATTTCGGCAATTTGGTGATAGTCCAGACCGTCGAAGTCTCGAAGGATGAGGACGGCTCGGCGATCTTGTTCCAATTGGGAAATTCCCCATTGAATCAAGGCTCGTTTTTCGTTTGCGACCAGCGACTCATCAACGTCGGGCGCCTTATCGCTATGTTCGTCCGCTTCCAATGGAATTCGTTCCATCACTCTGTCCATCTGCTTCTTGCGTCGTCGCGATATCATGTGGTTCACCGCGATTCGACTGAGCCATGTATAAAACGAACTCGCATAAGCGAATTGGCCTAACTTGCGATAAGCCAACACCCAAGTTTCTTGGGTCAAATCTTCCGCATCTTCACGGTTGCCGCAGAAGTGATACATCAGTCCGAACAGACGACTATGGTAGCGCTGTACCAAAACATCGAACGATGCGGTGGTTCCCTTGAGGACTTCGTCAATGAGTTGGTTGTCGTCGTGTTCCACGCGCACTTTTCCGTTGAAGGTTGCACAGGGGTGGACGAGGGTTAAGTTGAAGCGGTTCCCGGTTTGGCCAATTCTCCCCGTGAATTGGTCGAAAAAAGGCTGGCCCGAAGAATCAGAACTAAGCCACCCGCAAAGAGGAGCACACTAATCCACTGAGAAATCGTTAATGGTGTTCCCAAAATGGGGGCTTCATCGGTTCGAATCCATTCCAAAAGAAACCGAGAAATCGCGTGTAATCCGAGTCCCAGACCAATGATCAGGCCATCGCGAGGTAAGAAATACCACAAAAACCACAAAAGCCCAGCCAGCAATAAGGCATCGATCGCGGAATAAATCTGGGCTGGATGAGTTCTTAGACTCCATTTGGGTAGATCCGCAGGTCCCGCAAAATACTTCAAGCCATTCACCTGAATTTCTGCTCCCAACGGGACAGGTTCTGTCGGCAAATGAGGAAGTTGCGGGAATTGCACCACTCGTATTTCTTCCACTTGAGAGCCGACGGTCCAGCCCAGTTTTTCGGCAACACTTCCTTCGGTAACCTTTTCGATGACTCGAGATCCATCACCTTTCGGAACTCCAGCTTTGATTCCAAGGAGTTCACCGGTGGAGAGCTGTTGAATGTAGGGCAAACTCCCGTGCGGAAACTGCACTGCCGGCAGAGACAATTCACAAACTCCACCGAAACAGCAGCCATTGAGCAAACAGCCGATTCGACCTAATGACTGACCGACCAAAAAACTTGGAAGCACCAAATCTCCGAGGGGTAGGATGGGAAGTTTGCGAATACGTGCGAACAGAATCATTGCCGTGAGGGCTCCCAGCAATGCGCCGAATACGACAAGTCCCCCTTCCGTAAATTGCAAGATCTTCCATACGGTTTCACCGAATGATGGACGGCGAAATTCGTCCCATTTCTGAATGACATAAAAGGCGCGTGCTCCTACTATGCCGCCACAAAACAGCCAAAACGCTAATGCCAAAATGGTGTCGGCGGCCATGTTGAGTCGCCTCCCGCGCCACAGCGCCAGCCCCAAGCCACTGCTTACCGCCAAGAGAAGCATTACGCCGTAACCTCGGATCGGTATACCCAGCGGTGCCCCCTCGGAGTCCAGCATCTCAAAACGAGGGAATAGAAAAATCATCAACAACAGCACAATGCCCCATGTAGGCAATGACTGTTGAAAGGCTGAGGTTGGCTCGCCTATTTTGCGACCATAAAACCAACGAATTGCCAGGGCTATTAAAACCGCAATGGCGCCCCACCCCATTCCAAAAACGGGAAGCCCCAATATAGCATGAGGGATGACATAAAGTGTCGACTGCATCCAAACTAGCCCTCAATCAATAAGTTGTCGATGAGTCGCGTTGTTCCGACTCGCGCCGCAATGAGGATCACGGCAGAGCTCTCCACCGTTTCAAGAGGCTCTAAGGTCTCGCTATTAACAACCACGGCATAATCGATTTGTTCGATCTGATGATCGTTGAGCGTTTGCTTCAGTTCTCGCTCCAGGATTGAAACGCGGCGTTCGCCGGCGTTGATTTTATCACTGGCTGCTTGCAGAGCATGCCATAGTCCGAGCGCTTGTTGTCTATCGCTGCCGGTCAGGTATCGATTGCGGCTGCTCATCGCCAATCCGTCAGGTTCTCGCAAGGTTGGGCAGGTCTCGATTCGCATCGGAACATTGAGATCATCCACCATCTTTCGGATCACCAGCGCTTGTTGATAATCCTTGCGACCAAAAAAGCTGACCGTGGCTGGAATCAATTGAAAAAGTTTTAGAACGATGGTGGTCACGCCACGAAAATGCCCCGGGCGACATTCCCCTTCCCATCGATTTCCAACCGCAGGGGGTTCGATATAGGTCGAGTATCCCGGAGGATAAATCGAATGCGAATCGGGGACGTAGACAAAATCGGTTCCCGCACGCTCCAGTTTGGCGAGATCGTCTTCCAGTGTCCGTGGGTAACGGGTGAAATCTTCTTTAGGGCCGAACTGAGAGGGATTCACAAAAATCGTCGCTACGCTGACGTCGCAGATCTCGCGACTCCTCTCTAGCAGACTGATGTGCCCCGCGTGCAAAGCACCCATGGTTGGCACCAAACCGACACTCCGTCCGCTGTGGCGCTCGTGGGATATTCTCGCGTAAATCTCGTGCCGATTCGAAATGACTTCCATGTTGGACTCCTGATTCGCCTTCTCTAAGAATCCCAAAACTATCAGGAATTGGCCCCAAACGAAAGAGAGGCTCCCGTAATGGTGGGGATGAAGGCGCATAAAAAAAGGGCCGAGCGTTTCTGCTCGACCCTTTAGGATGGTGATTAAATCTTCTGGACTAGACTAGCTGAGCCATTGTTGAGCCACATCGCTCGCCAAATCGCCGAACCAATCTTCGTCACCTTCGGAATCGTCAGCCAAGCTGCTGGCTGCCAGATAATCTTCCAGCGACATCGCAGCCGATGAAGCAACCGAGGTCATAACTGGACCAACTTTTACAATCGGCTGGTTCACAACCACTGTAGCGGTATCAGTCACGTTGCTCGACAACACCACGGCTAGATCTGAGCTTGGTGTACCCAAGGTCAAAATTGCTAACGAGTCGTCGCTTGCCCCTTCACCTTCAGCGGCTGAACCTTCACCCTCACCGGATGGTGCGTTGCGGCGATTCAATTCGTTGATGACGGAGAGAACGTCGACTGCGGATAGGTAACCGTCCGAGTTCACGTCAGGGAACCACTTCTTATCTTCACCTTCACCGCTACCGCCACCACCCAATGCTCGTGGACCAACGGTATTCAAGGAGTTGATCAAGCCGAGGGCGTCGATCGCGGAAACATATCCGTCGTTATTGACGTCAAAACGATTCCAGCCGTTAGTAAAGCCTTCACCTGATCCGCCACCCGATGCAGCTGTTACCAAGACCGAATCAAAACCATACCGAATCTTGTTGAATGGAACAGGTGCAGTTGGCTCGTAGGTCAAGCTGTCGTGCAGTGGTGAGACTTCTGTTGGGTCGCCAATGAACTGGGCCAAACCTGCTGAGTTAGCGCGGAAGACGATTTCGAATTGCAAGAACTCGCCACTACCCAAAGCGGTCAAGCCTGTTTGGATTGAACCGAACTCATTGATAATGCCAGGAGTGAGGATGTCACCTTCTGGTTGGTTCGCATAATTGGCACCGAAGGTCACATCAAAGCCCAATGGCTTCGAACTGGACACTGCGACGGCAACCGGAGTCACGAACGAGTTGCTGTATAAGATGTCTTGGAATGCAGCGTAGATACCAGGATCAGCTGAACCACGAGCATTCAAATCCTTGACAGTACCGCGTAGTTTGAAAGTGTTGCCAGCGACGATTTCGTCGATTGGCGAACCATTCAAATCGGTGACACTCAAGTTCAACTGAATTTCGTCATCAGCCGTCGAATTGCCGACCTGCAAGGTAACACGTGCAGTGCTGCTAAATCCGCGAGCATCCGCGATGGTGTAGGTAAACTGTTCTGCACCATTGAAGCTGAAGTTAGGCGTATATCGGATGATGTCGTCAGAAAAATTGGCTGGCGTGTTATTGTCATCGATACGGACCAAACCATTCGCAGGCTGTGTCACAGATACCAATCGAATCGAGCCGGTTGAACCCTTGGTATCGTTGAGCATGACGTTTGGCAAAGCAAAGTCAGAGGCGTTTACAGGTACCGAGAAGTTGAACGAATCATCGACTGCAACTGGGAACTCGACGCCATTGCCAATAATTTCCAACGACACTCGGCCGAAGGTAATATCTTGCAACGAAACTGGAGTGAAAGGTGTGTCGTACATCAACACGTCGGTGAATGGAGGATCATCACCTGGATCGGCCACGAACTCAGCGAGACCTGCCGACTTTGCTGTGAAGCGAATTCGTGCGAATTCGGTTGGGTCTGCAAAATTGACTACACCACCTGCCAAAGCCCCAAAGTCATCGATGATACCTGGGATCAGGCCATCACCGGTCTTGCCTTGGGTATATGGCGATTGGAAGGCCACATTGAAATCGATGGTTCCGTTTGGATTTGGCGTTGCTGCCGAGTTCACTTGAACCAAACCAGACGAGTACAGAATATCCAGGTATGCAGCGAACACACCGGGAGAGATAATCGCTGGGTTTGGAGAAGCCGAACTGGTGCGGAGGTCATCAACAAAGAAGCGAACTTCGAACTGTTGACCCTGGATGATTTGCGAGATTGGATTACCGTTGAGGTCTGTAACGACCAAGTTCAAACCAGCGATGGTACCGGCACCCATTGATGCTGTTACTGTCGCGGAAGAAACCTTGCCCCCTGCATCGGTTACCGTGTAAGTGAATTGTTCTTTACCGGTAAAGTTCTGTGGTGGGGTGTAGCGAAGAGCTTGGGCACCTGGGGCGATTGTAATCGATCCACCTTGGCTGCCTGTGCTGACTGCTACGATCGACAATGCACCATTTGCACCTTCGATGTCGTTCGCCAAAACATTGAGCGGAACGCTGATGGAGTTGGGAGCGATGTTGAACGAGTCGTCCAAAGCGATTGGATCAGTAAAGACCTGATTGACGTTGACTACCACGGTTGCCGAATCACGATCACCATTCGCATTGCGAACTTCATAAGTGAAGGTGTCTACACCTAAATAGCCTTGTGGGGGCGTGTAGGTTACAGTCAAACCGTTAGGTCCGATCTGAACAACACCGCCTGCTGAACTGGCTCCAACGCGAATGACCGTCAAAGATTGACCGGTGATTTTGAAATCGTTGGCGAGCACATCGAGTGAATTACCTACCGTGTTGCGACCAACGGTAAAGGTATCGTCAACAGCGATATCAAGACGATCGCTAACGCGGAACAAGTAGTCTTCAACTTCGCCAGCTCGGGCGGTTCCGTTGGAAGCCAAGTCTAGCTGATCCGAATAACGGAAGCGTGCATACGATTCACCCAAAATTGCGCCAGCCGGTGCAGAGAAGGTGAGGTCGAAGGTTCCGGTACCCAATGCGCGGTTGGTAACGATTCGTTCGCCCGTGTCTGCGAAATCACCGTCGCCGTTGAAGTCAACCCAGCCTTGCAGATAGCCGGTCACGCTGGTCGAGTTGGCCACTGTAACTCGAATCAAGTTGTCCGATCGACCTGCCACGACGGGGCGAAGCAGAACCACACCATCTTCGTCATCAACAATGTTATTGTTGCCATCAGTTAAGCCGCTGGCATCGTCACCCGTGGCTGTCGCATTTGGTTGACCATCAGCTTCGGCATCCCAATTGGCACCCAAGCGGAAGCCTTCAAGATAGCCGTGCGAGGCGCCATTCGAAGTTGAAAGAGTTGCATAGGTTGCAGGCAAGTCACCGTAATCGCGTGCGATTTGCACACCGAAATCTTGTCCGGTGATTGGATGAACACCGTCATAAGGAAGTGTGTGCTCGCCAGCGAATCCAGGATAGGTTTGAATGTAACCTGGCTCAAGAACTTGACGAATTGTGTAAGTTCCAGCACCTGGGAAGGTCAGATTATAGGAACCATCGGTCTTGCTGATCGCGGATGGTTCGTTCAAGTCGATGCGGTCGTCACCGTCCAAGTCGATGTAAACCCAGATGCCTGGCATTGGGCTCTCACCGGTATCGCGAATACCGTTGCCATTAGCGTCGTTCCACACAAAACCTGTTGCGGAAGCGTTCGGTTGATAGCTGCCGAATCGCAAACCAGATACGGTATTGTTATTGGTAACTACAGCGGTCAAGAAGCCAGCCGCTGGTAGTGTCTGAGTGTAGCCGGAGGCTTGAACAACTCGAACATAGTGGGTTCCAGCTGGAGCGTTGAGCGAGAAGGCACCATTCGCCCCAGTGAGAGCTCTTGGTTCGCCTGCATCTAAGACTCCGTCGCGGTCATAGTCCACGTACACGGTAAATCCGACGAGGCCTTCTTCACCTGAATCTTGACGAGCATTGCGGTTGCGGTCGTTGAACTGAGTTCCGGTGATCGTACCACCGATCAAACCGGTCGATAAACCATGAGCCATGTTGGCGGCAGAGTTTTGACGACCTGTGAAAAACTCTTGCGGCGAATACTGATCCGTACCGAAATCGATGTCGATATCGTCTGGAGTTCCGAAGATACCATCTGGGCCAACACCAGCGAATACTGAAATGGCCACTCCACCTGAGTCGATCAATTGAATGGTGGCGTTAGCGTTATTGGTATGCCATGCACCAAAGTAATGGCCAGCTTCGTGGGCAACAATATTACCGACAACTTCGCCGATCGCTCGAACTCTGGTCGTTGCGCCCGACAATGGAATCGAGTTAATACTGTTAGGATCGGTTGCTACTTCGCTCAAAAGATCCAACAGAACCACTGCGGTTTCTTCGGTTTCGAAGTTACCGACGTCAACGCTTTGTGCGATACCAATGGTTGGAATTTGCAATTCGGCAATCGTACCACCGACAATGATACGACTTACGTTTGGTAAGCCCCATGGATCGGCATGGTCGCGGCTATTGCGAATTTCAAGATCGAAGTCACCTGCTTGACCTGTGACGCGATACAAGCCGTTGTTGCCAGTGGCTTGGAGAGAACCAATAAAGTTCTCAGTCACATTTGCCACGATCGCATCGATCACAGCATTTTCATCCGTAGGCTGCAGGTTCCAATTGGCCAAGAAGTCCGCCAATGGTGACAAACGTGCTGTACCAGGCAACGTTGGATCCCACGTGCTGCGTACAACTTGCTCACCGTCAAAATCTAAATACAAGATTTGTCGAGTGCCTACAGGGGTGTTTTCCAAAACAGGACGATACACTCGCAAGGTAGCGGTGTAGTTGTTCACGCCGCCCGAAACGCGGAACATGTAACGGCCGTCGGTCGGAATAACATATTGGAGCGAAGCGTCACGGTTATCCACGCCACCGGTCAACAAATCGCCGTCACTCAATGGCGAAGAGTCAGGATAAATATTGGGAACCAATACCTGGCTGCCAATCAGTTCTTGTGCGTTTGGCGTTTGGAGAGAGATGTCCCATACGTCCAGCAAGGTTGGGGCACCGTCGACGACAGCGTCAAGAATGTCGCCAGCACGCAAGTCGAACGAATAGTAGTCCGCGTCGTTGGAAAGAAGTCCAAGCGTATTCGGAGGCAGACTACCAGCAACCGTTACAGTCGAGTATTTGCCGGAAGCTGTTCCCAATGGCAAATAGTTCGCTGAGTTCACGCCATTGTTCGGTTCAGTTTCAACTGCATTGAAAAATCCGCCGTCCCCTTCAGGAACGGATTCGCCACTTCCAGTTCGGTTTGCAAACTGCTGATCCGAAAGACGAACGTACTCAGCTCGTGTTCCAGCAGGCAATACCGCAGTGAACTTCCCGATCGGTGGATAATATAAACCGTTGATAGGATCGACAGCCATCAAACGGCGATCCTCCAAGTGCTCGATAAGTCGCACTCGGCGAGCGTTCGCAGCTCGTTGACGGGACAACTGTTGTTCTTTACGAGAGCGCCGAGAAGATCCAGGCTTACGCGACTTCACGTTATTTTCCTCAGCCAGTGACTAGCCCGAAAGGACGATAAGGCCCTGCGGTGTTACAACATTCCGCAGAAATCAACCTATAGAATTACAGACAAGCAGGTGCAATGACGCTGACAAATAACTGATTGGCAAATGTCAGACAACTCGTTTCGCGCCGAATGCTCGACAGGTCCCTCTATCGACTCCAAATTCCCGCATTAGGCAAGATGGGAAATTTGAGGTGCATAGGTGGCCTGTGAACTCGATTCTAATTGCGACCCCTACACTGTCAACAAAACACTCTCTTTCTGATGTCCCACTAACTGTCCAAGTTCCCACAATTCACCCGAAATATTTGATAGAATTGGAATAGTCGCGATACTTCCTACGAGGGGGTTGTAGCGGGAAACCAAGCGATTTCACACTCGATTGGGGCCAAAAAACGAAAAAACCCCCGAAGGATGGGACTCCTTCGAGGGTTTTGTGATTTTCGTTATTTTTCGCTAATTCCGCAGTTCCTGCAGGCTCTGCAGCTTAACTCACTACCAGATGTACTCGACGCCGAGGGTGTAACCTTGGTAGGTCACGTTCTGATTGTTGTCGATAAACGGTGTGCGTGCCACTGGGCCGTTGAAGTCAGGTGGTGGAACCGTGTTGAAGTTCACTGGTGCCAAAGCTAGGTTGTCGATCTGCATGATCTGGTAACCTGCACTGAACGACCAGTTGTAGTTGATTCGGTACACGGTCTTGAAGCTGATTTCGCCCATATACGCTGTGGTCGCATCACTTGCAAATTCGGTGTAGTCTGGAATCGAGTTGGCCACGATTGTGGTGTTCGTTTCAGCTACGTTACCATAGATACCGGTTTTGAATTCGGTACCAACATGCAAGCCTGGAATCACATTCATCCACAAGTCACCACCCACTTGAACGCCGGTTAGAGCGTTGCGTGTTTCAGTGGTTTGATTCAAGAATCGCAAGCCTTGGTTTTGAGCGTTGTTCAACTGACCTGCAGTCGAATAATCCATCGCTTCATCCAAGTCGAAGTAGCGAAGACCGGCTAGCCAAGAACCTTGGAACCAGCAATAAGGACCAACCCAACGTCGGCGATAATTTACTTCACCGTTATTCAATGCGGAGCGATAAGTTGCGCTCTGAACAAACGAGCGGTCTGAATCGTCAAAGCCATTGAATGGTGACTGTCCAAAATCGCTGTATACCGAGTAAATATCAGGGTTTGCTGAGGTTACGCGTGAGGTTGTATCCCAGTTGTTCAAGCCGAAGTAACTCACTTCAACCGAACCACCTGGACCTACCTGTACGGCAACCAAAAGATTCAAACCCCATTCGGTTTGATCGAGAGCTAAATCGTCGGTGCTCAAAATAATTGGACCACCGATACCTTGGCTCGCTAGATTGATGTTTTGACCACCTTGCTTAGTTCGGCGTAATCCAACACCGCCGACGCTGATATCGTACCAACGTTGGGCACAAACACCACCTTCACCGTAGGGCAAAAGCAAACCAGCGAGGCCTGGAATTAAGCCTTGATGGAAGCCACCGCAGTCACCGTTTCGGCAAGCTAGAGCTCCACCAAATGGACCGCAAGACAGCATTCGGCGAATTGGTCCGCAATGACCGCAGCCATTGCCACCGATTCCACCGCAGGATGGGCAGCATCCACCGCCACCACCGAGCAAGCCACCGCCTAGAATTCCACCACCGCAGGACCCGCTTCCGCAAGCACCACCGCAGCTTCCATCTTCGCAGTAACCGCCACCGTAAGGCGAGTCACATTCGCTTTCCAATCCAGCAGGTGGAGGTCCATGGAATACCATGTCCTGACCGTCCATGCCGACTGGTCCCATGGGTCCCATCGGACCATATGGCATCGGTCCATTTGGCATAGGACCGTTTGGGCCATAGGGCATTGGGCCGTATGGCATTGGGCCCATCGCCATGGGTTCTACTGGTCCATACGGTGCTGGTCCATAAGGAGCAGGACCGTAAGGCGAGGCTGCATAACTTACCGGTGCAGCCATGACATTTGAATCACTACTCACAGACTTTGTGTGTGTTGCCGGTTTGCCGGGAACACTTGGGCCGCCGGCGTACAGATGGCTTGCGCCACCTGCCAAGGCAAGGCCCAACGCAAAGGATCTGGTCCAACCCCAACTTCGCATTTTCATTGATGGATCTCCAGCGGCATCCCCATTGCATCACCGCGAAGATCACCCCCCTAGGGCGCTCGGAGCTGATGCAGGCTGCTCTAATGGCCTTCGCCCTGTAGATACGAAATAATCCACAACGGCGTTACAGACGGACTTATCGGCACGACCGATTCAAAAAGTTTGAACGAATCAGCCAAAGAATCCTCAAATCAGCCTTGCATCGCGATTTTTATTTCTCTAGGGCCCTTTGTTAAACTGTAAGGCTCACTAGCTTTAGGGGTGCGCCGTTGGAACAGCCACTATCACCGTTACGTTTGCCCCGTTTACAACCACTTACGTCGATAAAAAGCAAAAAGTAAACCAAAGCCCAACAATGCCATCCCACTCAAAACTATGGGATAACCATATCGCCAACCCAGCTCGGGCATGTTCCATGGCGAATCGGTATCAAAATTCATTCCGTAAATTCCAGCAATAAAACTCAAGGGAATGAAAATCGTCGAAATGATAGTCAGGACCTTCATCACCTCATTCATCTTGTTGCTAACCGAACTCATATAGAAATCACGCAAGTCAGCGGTTAACTCGCGGTAAGTATCCACCAAGTCCATCACCTGAATGACATGGTCGTAGCAGTCGCGAAAAAAGACGCGTGTTTCCGCTTGGATCAGCGGATGGTCGTCGCGAATCAATTCGTTGAGCATCTCCCGATGGGGCCTGATGCTTCGACGGATCGAAAGAAGTTGACTCCGAATGTCATGCACCTTTTGAATGTGCAGCGGATCTGGATCGTGCAGGATTTCATCATCCGCCTCGTCGATCATCTCGGAGATGCGATCGACAACTGGGAAGTAACTATCGATGATCGCATCGAGCAACATATAACAGAGAAAGTCGGCTCCACAAACGCGGACGCGACCCCGCGCCTGACGCATGCGTTGTCGAACCGGATCCCAACAATCACCTGGCCGCTCCTGAAAACTGACCACCAAGCCTTGTTTCACAAACATGCTAATTTGCTCGGACATCAGCGTATTCTCGTCATCCAGCATGCGGGCGACGATAAACAAATAGTCCTCGTAGGGATCGGCCTTTGAACGCTGGTGGACATTGACCACATCTTCCATCGCCAACGGATGGAGCTTCAAGCGCTGGGTCAGATCCTCCATCAGTTCTCGGCTACCTAGCCCCGTAATGTCGATCCACACCACCGCAAACCGGTTTTGTAGTTCGGGGAGCTTTTGCAGCGAAAAATGCTCTTCTTCAAAAAACTCGTTGGCGCTATAGGCCATCACTCGGATGGTGGACAACGAGGCCGTTGGATCGACGGCCAAAGTCCCCGGTGCAGTCCCCGGCGCAGTGCGTCGACGGATGTGCTGAAGGTGTTTCCTATGTTGCTTGGCTTTGGATCGCCCCATGTCACTGCGTTCTTTCGAAAAAGATGGTTTCGCTGCAAATGTCGCAGCTACTTTTTCTTATTTCCAGAGAACATTTGCAATGGCAAGCTGAAGAAACTCGATGCGCTAGGTGCCTCACCCGTTGGCGCGGCAGCATCTACTTGTGGCGGTTGTTCCAACTCGATGATCCCCAATACGGCCAAACTGTTGGGCAATTGCGATAAATGGACGCGACCTCCGCGACACCAATCGATCCAAGGGGCTCGATAACCTTGGGCCAACGCCGCAGTTTCTGGATTGAGTCCCTCGGCTGGCCAAGCCGTACTGACCCATTCGCCCGCTTTCGCATCCCCTAACCATTTCAACTCACCCCCAACCGGACATTGCAGTTTCGCCCCGATCATTTCTTCGGTAGCAACGCGAACCGCTGTTGGCTCCAAATGAAATTGCTGCTGAGCAAAATTAAGATACTCTGCGTTGCCCAACGAACCTGCCAACCCACGTCGATACCAGAATCGGTTGAGCCATGGTTCCATCTGACTTCCCGCCATATCGTTGACGGAAAGTCGAATTTGCGCGTAATCGTCCACTTGTTCGGGCCGAACGATACTCGCTGCATTTTCGATGATCGAACGATCGAACGACAACAAGCTAAAGCCATCTCCCTCCCAACGCCAGACACCCAAAAACATCCTTGTAAGTCCAGAGGCATCGCGACCGATGCGGGCTTGAGGAAAAAGGATATCCAGCAATCCCGGTGCAGGCCAAGCTCCCACATACGCTGGCATCGCTTGCAATGCTAAAAAGCTACGCAACAAGCCTTTGGTTTCCGCTGGATCGGGAGGCATCATGTCTTTAATGCCGATAAAGAACTGATGGTTGGGAGTCCCCGATCCGGGCACGCCTTGCAAAAAGAACTGTATGTTGGCGATATCATCAGATGGAAGAACGATCGAATCGGGACTAGGCGGTCCGAGAACCTGCGCGACCCAACCATACTTGTCGCTCTGAAACGGAGCGACATAGGCTTCCAAAATCAATTGCTCACGATTGGGGATATCTTTTCGAGCGAATCGTCTCAAACCGAAAATGATGGGATCCAATTGTTGCCAATTGGTTTGGAAATAATCCACCGTGGTTTCGTATTGCGATTTCTCGCTGCGTGAGATTTTGGCTAATTCGATATCAGCAATTGGCAAGAATGAGCCGCGAAATCCTCTCAAGGTATCGCGCCATTGTCCATCTTCCAAAATCACCATCGCCCCATCAGACCTTTGCATGAAATCGGCCGGCAGCAGTTGCGCCGCGATCAATTCCTCTACGTTTTGGGCTTTAATTCCTTCGCTTTTAGCAACCCAATCCGCCATTTCTACCATATCCAATGCGGCTTGAGCTTGCGTCCGCCGACGCAATTCAATCTGGTACTGCGGACTCATCAAGCCCCGCAAAAACTCCGGTGAAAAATAGGCAAAGATCGAATATTGGTTTTGGGCCGGCAAAAGTTCTCGGGCTGCTAAGAACGATGTGGTCCCGGACAAAGGCGTTGCCCCATCGGCCACATCAAGAAATCGCTCGACCATCGCTCGCGACGAAGTGATCAATACCTGCGAACCCTCCGCTACCATATACGAACGAAGTCGCAAATCGGGCGTATGCAAGAACGAAACTTCACGTCCACGAATCTCAAGCTTGTCTAACTTAGCTCCCGCAGAGGCCAAACGTTTTTGCTCGGCACTCCGCTCTGATTGGAATGATGACATCAATAACAAACGGTTCTTCGCCCTAAACAACACGCCGATACTGGGGCCTTCCTGCAAATATAGATCTCGCCCCACAATGGCCATATCTTCGATCACCGAATCGCCAAACAACTTAGCGATGGCGGTCATTTTGGTGTTGAGCAACCGTTCGATTTTCTCAGTCGAGTTGAATGACACACCGCGCAAAGTCACCATCTGGGCAATATCGCCACCATGGCGATCACCCATCGACTGAAACCACAGGTAGTTCGAAAAACTGCCGAAGCGAATATAGAGCCATTCGGGAGGAATGTGATTGGCAAGCGGCTCGATGGTATCGACGGTCGTAGTTTTAGTTGCACCTTCGGCTGGTTCGTCCACAACCTTGAAAGATGGAACATCAAACTGAGCCTGATAATCACGGTTGGGGCCCAGTAGCCCTTGAATCATCTTGATTCGTTCGTCCTGCATGCCACCCACGAGTTTCATCGCATCGATCAACCGCGAATCAAAATCGGCCAAAAAACGATTCGAGGGGGCCGCTTTCCGAGCCTCATCTAGTTTTTGTGACAACGATGATTTGAGTTGCAATCTGCGCTGCAACATGTCGCACAAATACAATGCAGCACTTGGTTGCAAATGTCCATCGCTTAACGTTCTTTGGTTGTAGTTGAGATATTCATCCCACCACAAAGCAAGCGATTCGGCATAATAACCAGCTGGAACTTCAGATTTGTCAGCGACCTTAACTTCAACAGACTGCGTCAAAGTTCCAACGACTTGGAGTTTGAGCGGTTCGTTGCCTCTAAACAAAAATCGAATCGTAACAACGCGCGGATCAGCCCGAAAATCTCGCATTTCTTTGATCGATTCACGCAATCGCTGGACAAGACGACCTTGTCCGACGCGTCGATTCGATGGTGGCGTTGGCTTCAATTCCAATTCCACGGCTTGAGTTGTAGAAACTGGATAAAAGATCCGATTATTGGCTTCGAAAATCGTGACACGCAGAGCTTCGCTAACCAACGGAGCTGGGAGCGGAATCTGCAAGGTGCCCACACCAAACGGCTCTCCAGGCACCGCTTCGAAATGCATCGGAGGCGCGACAGCTCGAACTTCTTGGGCCGCAGCATTCCCTGCCATTTGCGCACAAAAAACGCTCCAGCAAGTCAGGATGACCGCCAGCAAATTTGGATTTCGGACCATAGCTTGGATACGTAATAACATATTCTTGCACTCCATTTATTGCCCGTGGCACTATGGCACGAACGACTGAATTTTGCCGCGCTAGTAACTAGCCCGCTGGGTACTGCTTGCAATATTCGTAAACAGCCATCACCGTTGCGGTCACAACATTGTAACTGTAGGGACGACCGTAGACCGGTATTTCAATAACGCGATCCAACTCTTCTAAGACATCATCTGTCAATCCATCGCGCTCGTTGCCAATGACCAATACGCAACGCCGCGGAAACTCAAATTGGTACAGACACTCGGAACCCGTTGTCTGCTCCAATCCGATGATTGTGTATCCATCCTGCTTGAATTTTTGCAAGACAGGGGGCAACGATCGACGTTGTTCCACCTGAACCACTTCGATGGCATCCCGCGCAATTTCCTTGTCCACTTTCCCAGGACCAATCTGAATAATCTGCTGAATTCCAGAACAACCTGCCAAGCGTACAATGCGGCTAAGGTTTACGTTACTGCGCATCGGGGCAAGCGCCAAAACGATCTCACGCGGTCGCTCCAAGACCGAAGGGGGGCGATGCCGGACGTGTTCAAATTTTGCCATTGCTTGCGTCGTCGACCAAATTGGTTCATCATGCACATCCTACGACTTCGACCAAGCGGATATGTGCGTACTCTTCGCCCGGTCTCTATTCTTACCTCCTTTGTACCACGAGCCAGCCTTATGTCCCACCTCTCCTGCACTAAATTCAGTTTCTCTAGTTTTGCTAATTTCGCAATTTTATCGTTTTTGTTCACCGTTGCGTTAACCGTTTTGGGCTCCACTACGTTTGCCCAAGCTCCGGTGCCAGCTGAAACCAAGGTATTGAAAGTTGGCATCATTGGACTGGACACTTCCCACTCCGTTGCTTTTGCCGAAGCCCTCAACGCTAAAGAACCCGACCCCGCGTTAGCCAACTGCCGCGTCGTCGCCGCCTATCCGCACGGCAGCGCAGATATCAAATCGAGCGTCGAACGCATCCCCGGCTACACCGAAAAAGTCAAAGCTCTCGGCGTTGAAATCGTGGACTCGATCGATGAATTGCTCAAGCGTTGCGATGTGGTCTTGTTGGAAACCAACGACGGACGGCCCCATTTACAGCAGTTAATACCCTGTCTCAAAGCAGGCAAACGAACCTTTGTCGACAAACCGGTGGCCGGCTCTTTGAGTGACGCCGTCAAGATGTTTGAGCTCTCCAAAGAAACCAAGGTTCCATTTTTCACTTCTTCAGCGTTGCGTTTTTCGAAGTCCAACCAAGCTGCTCGCGCTGGCGAATATGGCAAAATTCAATCGGCATGGGCCACTAGTCCCGCAAGTGTCGAGTCGACTCATCCCTTGCTTTATTGGTACGGCATTCATGGCGTTGAATCGCTCTTCACGTTAATGGGGCCAGGCTGCGAAAAAGTTACTTGTCAAAAAGTGGATGGTAAAATTATCGCCACTGGAACATGGAAAGATGGCCGCGTTGGTGAGTTCCGTGAAGGCTCAGGTTACGTCGGCAAAATCAAAACCGACAAAGGTGAATTCGACGTTGGCAACTTCGACGGTTACAAACCACTGATCGTCGAAATCGTCAAATTCTTTCGCAGCGGTGAAGTACCCGTGAGCCCCGAAGAATCGCTTGAGATCTACGCCTTCATGTCAGCCGCCGAAGAAAGTCTCAACAACGGCGGCAAAGAAGTTCGTCTCAAGTAGCACGGCAGTCCCTACGTAGCACGGCAGTCCTCTGCCGTGCGCGTCCAGAACAAACTCCCTACGCGGACGCGGAGTTTGATTCTCCGAAATTATTTAGCTGCCGCAGCACGGCCGCTCACTGCCGTGCTGCGTTCCTAAACGCACCTAAAACGTGAATGGAACTTTTCCAACATTAGTCCCTTGAGCGGCGATTTCTTCAGCCGTCCCGACACGAATGGCATCAAAGCGGAACGACGGATTCTCGCGCACTGCATAATCCGCATCCCAAGTTGAATTGAACAACACAGCATGATGCCCAAATTGGTCGCGCACCACTTTGGCAGAATAGGGCAACTTCAATTCGAGAACTTGCTTTTCATCGCAATTGACCCAACGCGCCAGTTTCAGTGGCATCCATTCGATATCGGTTTGCGTGTTGTATTCGCTCTCTAATCGAAACCGCACGACGTCGAATTGCAGTTCACCCACCGCAGCCAAAATCGGCTCTCGCCGACCTGACCGCAAGTCGATAAACATCTGGATGGCACCTTCCTCGATCAATTGCTCGAGGCCACGTCCAAACTGTTTGCGGCGCATGGTATCTTTGCAGCGTAATACCGCAAAAAACTCAGGCGAAAACTGGGGCAACGGTTCGAAATTGACCGGCTTGCCAACACAAACCGTGTCACCCAAACGAAACTCACCGGGATTGACCAAGCCGATGATATCGCCCGGGTAAGCTTCATCCATTGTTTCGCGTTCTTGCCCAAACACTTTGTGGGCTCGACGCAGTTTCAGTTTTTCGCCGCTGCGTGGATGGGTGATTTCCATTTCGCGTTCAAACTTGCCCGAACAAATTCGGACGAAGGCCACACGATCGCGATGGCGCGGGTCGAGGTTGGCTTGGATCTTGAATACGAAGCCCGTGAACTGAGCTCGAGCAGGTTGAATCAAACCTTGATCGCTTTTGCGTGGACCTGGTGGGGGACAAAGCTTCAGAAATCCATCCAGGAAATGCTCGATGCCCCAGTTCGCTAACGCACTACCAAAGTAAACCGGCGACAGATCGCCGCTGCGATAACGATTCAAATCAAAAGTGGTTCCAGCAGTTGTTACTAAATCGATTTCATCGCTAGCTTGCGATAAAACTCGTTCGTTGGCGTCCGCTTCGGTAAGCTCATCAAACGGTACTGTGCGGAACGGAACGCGACGATCGCCTACACGTCCATCAAAGAGATGCGTTTGGCGATTGGAAAGATCGACCAAACCTCTAAAATCTAAGCCTGATCCCAAGGGCCAATACATCGCTACCGGCTCAATGCCAAGTTTCTCTTCGATCTCGGATAACAGTTCCAGCGGTTCGCGACCTGGTCGGTCGACTTTATTGACAAAGGTCAGCACCGGAATTTTTCGCAGCGCGCACACTTTAAATAATTTCTCTGTTTGTGTTTCGACACCTTTCGCGGCGTCGATCACCATCACGGCAGCATCTGCTGCCATCAAAGTACGATACGTGTCTTCGCTAAAGTCATGGTGACCTGGGGTGTCGAGCAGATTGACTTGCACCCCTTCATATTCAAACGTCAAAACGGTCGAGCTCACCGAGATACCGCGTTGCTTTTCCAGCTCCATCCAGTCGCTTGTCGCGGCGCGTTGCGTTTTGCGACCGCGAACAGCACCAGCCACTTCTAAACATCCGCCATAAAGCAAGAGCTTTTCGGTAAGCGTTGTTTTACCCGCGTCAGGGTGCGAAATGATCGCAAACGTTCGCCGGCGATTCACCTCACGCTGAACTTGCGGATCTAATGGATAAGTGGCTCCTCCTGAGTCCTTTTGGACAGGATCAGTAGCTGTTGTTGGGGAGCTCGAAGCAGGAGTGTCGGACATATTTGGATTCGATTTTAGGTGCAAATTCGTATAGGCACTGGGCCCGATTGCCTTAAGATACCGCTACTTCCCCTTTATCGCTAGGCGAAAGCCCTAGTTGAGCTTCCTTCAGGAACTCCATTTTCCCAGTCGTAATGTCGTACATAGCACCCACAACGGCAACTTTTCCTTCATCCAGCAAGCGCTGAACCGTCTTGCTGCTTTTGGCGATCAAGTCCACATGCCGAATGACATTCATCCGCGCAACTTTGTCGGCATATGCCTGTTTGGCCTCTCCCGTTTCATGTTGGTGAGCTTCCCATTCACGAGCATTGATGCATTCTCTCACTCGATCGACGATCGCGTCTAAATGTTCGCAACCGGTAGCTGCCGCAACATTGGGGCTCTCCAACAATTGAACCGATGCGTTGATCGCACCGCACCGAGTATGTCCCATCACGACAATCAACTTGGCACCCGCCACCGCGGTTCCATATTCGATACTCGCAAGTACCTTCGGACCAACCACGTTTCCAGCGACGCGGATATTGAAGATATCCCCCAAGCCTAAGTCCAGAATTAGTTCCGTCGGCGTTCGAGAATCGATGCAACTGAGCACAATGGCCAGCGGGTGCTGTCCAGCCGATGTAGCCGTAATTTGGCGTCCAAGATCACGGCTCAGACGCTTGCCCGATAAGAATCGACTGTTGCCTTCCTCCAATAGCTGAAGCACTTGCGCGGGTGTCAATTGCGATTGTAGTTCACGCGTGGAGTAATCTACAAAGTTGATTTCATCTTCGATTTGATACTTCTCACGAAATCCTTTTAAGCTCACCGTGACACCATGTTTGGCTGCGGTCACATCTTTGAACTCTTTAATCATGTTGATGATATCTGGGTCAATGTACTCGCTGTTCGTCGCATCGATCAGAATGCTTGTTCCGCGTGGAGCTGTTTGCAAAGTGTGATCCAATACGGCTCGATTCAAGAAGCTCACTTGATTCGCTAGTTCAATCACGAACAGCTCGCCGCCGATATGCTTCTCAATAGTACGCGTCAGAGGCCGCCTCAAATTGCTGTGCAGAATAAAGGCCACGCTCACCCCTAAGCCAATCAAGATTCCGGGCAGCAAGTCGGTAAATAGAATCGCTAGCAGCGTGATCATGAACGGGGCAAAATGGTAGAGGCCACCTTTCCAGGCCCGCGCGAAATTATCGGGGCGTGCGAGTTGAAAGCCGACGAACATCAAAATCGCTGCCAAACATGAAAGTGGTATACGGTTGAGTAACCCTGGAAAAAAGATCACGCTCAGCAAGAAAAAGCACCCATGCAAGATGGTCGCGCGTTTCGTGCGCCCATGTGCATTGACATTAACGGCGCTATGTGGGATCAGACAGGTAATCGGCAGGCCTCCCACCAACCCACACAATATGTTGCCACAACCTTGTGCGATCAATTCGCGATTGGCCGATGTGCGCCGACCTTGCTCATCGATCAAGTCGATCGCTCGAAGACTGATCAACGATTCCAGCGAGCCAATGATGGCGATGATCACTCCTGCCAAATAGACCTTGGGATTCAGTAACGCCATCACATCGGGCGCGTGAAGATAATTCCATACCTTTCCCCAATCATTGGCGAGTGGAACTTGAAACAAATGTTTTCCGTCGATCGTCCATGGCGGCCCGAGTGGAGCCAATGCGGCGGAGAGTAATAGCGCTCCCAAAATTGCGATCAACGCGCTAGGGACAGGCAATGATTTTGAAAACTTGCGATACTCCATGACAATCAAGCACAGAAGGCAAGCTAGACCGACCACAGCCGCTCCTGCATGCCAATCTCTTCCCATCGAAAACAATTCGCTCAATGTCGTTTCGCGGTCTGGCTGCCAAAACGCCATTTCACCTTCGGGATCGGCATCGTGCCCCAGGATGTGCGGGATCTGTTTCAGAATAAAAATCACACCAAAAGCGGCGATCACGCCTCGTATCAATGACGTTGGCAAAAAGTCAGCAAACACGCCCACTTTGAAGAAGCCCGCTAGAACCTGCATGATCCCCGCAAGGACCGTGGCCGTGAGTACCGCCTCGAAACTTCCCAACACAGAGAATTGAGCGACAATAACCAGAATCAAGCCAGGGCTCGGTCCCGAAACACTGACATGAGAGCCACTCACCAGACCGACCAGGATCCCCCCAATAACACCTGCCAGCAAACCGCTTGCAGGTGGCAGGCCGGTCGATTGCGCGACCCCCAAACTCAAAGGAACCGCAACCAAGAAAATCACCAGACCAGAGAGCAAATCATCCAATACGATCTTGTTGCTCTTCAGTGAATGTGAGTCCATTTTGCGCGCCTTGATGGGGAAAGGGTCAGATTATTCTCCACCAAATCCGAGCCCGAGGCGCGCAATTTTGCCCAATAACCGCCAGCGCGACAATCTTAAAATTTCTTAAGCTTGTCGTTTTTTATTGAAAAAACGAACTATTCAGGGTTGTTTTTGAGCGAATTTAGGCGGTTTGCAGTTTTGCCGAGGTCGCATGAACAACTTCAATAGTGCCAGATCGTACATCGTACATCATGGCGACAATGGCAATACGCTCCGTCGATAACAACGAATCCACGGTCTGGCTGAGCTTCGTCAAACGATCGACCGCCTGGATGATGTGTTCTCGCGTGACATCGTCCACAAACGCTGGGTCTGTGATCGGGCCGGAAAGCTTCAAACTCTTGCGGACCTTTTCATACGCCGGGCGAATTTCCTCTGCAACGCTGCCGAAATGTTCGCCGTAAATGGTTGGATCGACCTTACCTGGATTTTGAAGCACATCGATCGCTGCGGACATGATGTGCGAACCAGTATGTCCCAAGACAACGACCAGTTTAGCACCAGCGACCGCGCAACCGTATTCGATGCTTGCCAGCACGCGCGGACCGATCATGACGTTACCAGCCAAGCAGACATTCATGACATCCCCGACACCTAAGTCGAAAATCAATTCGGTCGGTGTGCGCGAATCGGAACAACTCAATACGACAGCCATAGGATATGAAGCGCTCGACGTGCTTTCGACCTGACGACCTGCGTCGCGTGACAATGCATGCCCGGTTCGGAAACGCGCATTACCTTCCAGCAGAACTTGCATCACTTCTTGCGGGCTAATCGCATCTTGCAGTTCCTTCGTGGAGTAATCGACGTATTGCACATCATCATGAATTTCATACCGACTTTGAAAGCCTCGCATGCTCACTTGCACATCGTGAGCTGGCGCAACTTTGTTGCGATAGTCGCGAATCAGCGCCAAGATATCCGGGTCGATGTAATCGGTTCGACTGGCGTCGAGCAATACTTTTCCACCCTTCGGAATATTTCGCAACGTTTGATCCAAAGCAGCTTTGTTGAGGAAGCTGACTTGGTTGGCAAGTTCAATATGCAGCACCTCGCCACCCAAATGTTTCTCGACGACACGGCGAATCGGACGGCGATAGTTGCTGTGCAAGATGAAAGCTAAGCTGACGGCTAAGCCTATCAGGATACCGATTAAAAGATCCGTCGCCACAATTGAAAGCACGGTCACGACAAATGGAATGAATTGATAACGCCCCGATTTCCAAAGTTCATAAATCATCTTGGGGCTTACAAGCTTAAAACCAGTGACCATCAAAATGGCGGCCAAGCTCGCATAGGGAATCATGTTCAACAGCTTGGGCAACAGCAACACGAAACCCAAGAGTAGAAAACCATGCAAAACGGCGGATATCTTTGTTTGAGCTCCCATGTTGATGTTCACCGAACTGCGAACTATTACGCTCGTCATAGGCAAGCCACCTAAAAGCCCCGCAATCATATTTCCAATACCTTGAGCGACAAGTTCTCGGTTTGGAGGTGAGTAGCGATGTTTGGGATCGATGTTATCCACAGCTTCCAAGTTTAACAGCGTTTCGAGCGATGCAACGATAGCAATGGTCAAGCCTGCGAGGTATACCGCGGGAGTTAGTAACGCTGAAAAATCAGGCATCCGAATCAAGCCCATCATCTCTGAGGCGTTTGAGGCAACTGGAACGGTGACCAGCATCTTCTCAGGAATCGAGGATACTAGATTTAGCGAAGGTAAAAGGCTGGTAACTAGTATTCCCGCAATGACTACAAGCAGCGGAGCTGGGATGACAGATTTCTTGAGGACTTTAATCTTGTCCCAGGTCATCAAGAAGGCCATCGAGCCAATGCCAATCAGCAACGGCACGATGAAGTACTCTCCTCCCAAAAGATCGAATAGGCCAGCAAAAATATTCTCGTGTTTTACAGCGTGAGTACCATGTTCGGCGGTAGCTGCAGCCGCGACTGCGGCAGCCTTTTGATGTCCGAGGACTTTTGGCAACTGCTTGATAATGAGGATGATACCGATGGCCGAAAGCAAGCCTTTGATGACACTCGATGGGACAAACGCGGAAATGATGCCCGCTTTAATGCAACCCAGAATGATTTGAATGACACCCGCGATTAACACTGCCGCCAGAAACGCTTCGAAGCTGCCTAACGTTGCAATTTGAACTGCAATAACTGCCGTAAGACCCGCAGCCGGACCACTGACACTGGTGTGAGAGCCAGACAGAAGACCAACAACGATTCCGCCGATTATCCCACTGACGATTCCAGCGAACGGATCGGCATTGGACGCAACCGCAATACCGAGACACAGGGGCAAAGCGACAAGAAAAACAACAATACCAGCGACAACATCTTTTACGAGCGCATCAGTTCTAGTCAATGTTTGATCGCTGGGATTTGCCACGCTTTTCTCCTCAAACAACAAATTCAAATTTTCAAACACAATCGCGGGCTAGTGGCATCCCCATTCTGGGGTTAGCGGATGCAGGCATGTCGCAATTTATACCTTACACACACTCCAGGACCACCATGAAGCCCAAATGCACGCAATAAACAATTTGTAATTTCTTGCGACTCCGTAACAAATCTCGCGGTATCCGGAGTTGCTGGAGCGTTTCTTGACTTCGACTCCTACTGTTCGGTAGGATAGAGCGATTGAACGAATGTATGGTCTCGCGCCAAGTAATCCGTTCCCAAATTCCTGCCTCCCCCCGCCAAATCCTCCGTTGACCTTTGTCGCCTCATCTTGCGAAGGTACCTCGGATAGAACCAGAAGGTCTTATCGATCATGACGCTGTTTGCGCTTCAACCACAGCGAGGTCTTTCCTCATGGTTTCGCAAATCGAGTTGGTTTTGCGTATTGGGAGCTATGGTCGCTTTCGCACCCATTAGTTCTGTTTCAGCAGATGAAACCGACTCCATTTTGCAAGACTTTCGCCAATTAACCACGCCGATTCTCCAAAAGTATTGCAGCGAATGTCACGGCGATGATGTAGCAGAAGCGGAAATCAACTTCCAGTCTATTCCTTCCGACTCGTTTGAAAAACTCACAACCTATTCCGATACATGGCAGCGGACGCTTGAAGTGATCGAGACCGCACAGATGCCGCCGCAAGACTCACCTCAATGTACGACAACTGAACGTGAGCGATTGGTGCATTGGATTCAATCTTTTCTGGCGTACGAAGCCAAGAAGTCAGCCGGGGATCCTGGTCCTGTAGTGCTCCGTCGCCTGAGCAATTCTCAATACACCTACACATTGCGCGACCTAACTGGTGTCACTTCACTCGATCCCGCTCGCGAGTTTCCCGTCGATGGTGCTGCGGGTGAAGGTTTTACGAATACGGGCAATGCTTTGGTGATGTCACCTGCGTTAGTGACTAAATATCTCGATGCGGCAAAAGATGTCGCACGCCATGCGGTGCTCCTACCCGATACGATTGAGTTTTCGCCCAATACCACTTCTGCCGACTGGACAAATGAAAAACTCGATGCGATTCGCCAGTTCTACAATCGCTTCACTTCCAACGACTCCAACGGTGGTTCGGTCAATTTGCAAGGTATTGTCTTCGACACCAATCAAGGTGGACGCTTACCACTCAAGCTTTACTTGAGATCACTTTTAGCCAACGCTAAGAGTTTTGCAGAAGCCGACGAGAATGTCAGCCGTTGGGCTCGAGAACAGGGCTTAAGCTCCAAGTATCTGTTGTCGCTCCGCAATGCGTTACGCGATACTGAGCCCAATATCTTTCTCGATCCACTTCGAGCCGGTTGGCAACGCGCCGTTGCGGGAGAGGCTGTTACTGACGCTGAAATCGACCAACTCGTGCAATATGTTTCGCAATGGCAAAACGCGCTCTTCCGCTTCACCACCGTCGGACACATCGGCAAAGTGGGTGGACCCAAACGTTGGCTAGAGGCAACCGATCCGCTCAACGCTCGAGCCAACTTGCGTTTTGCGGTACCCGCTGCTAGCGAAAATGGGCAAGTTGAATTTTCGCTTCTCACCTCCACTGCGGGTGACCAAGGCGAAAAAGATTTTGCACGCTGGGATAATCCTCGACTCATTGCGGCGGGCCGCCGAGAATTGCCATTCCTTCAATTGGCAACTATCCATGCTGCCCTATCGCAGCGCCGAGAACGAGCTCTGTCGCAAATCGAAAATTATCTCGATGCCGTCGCCGCGATTCAAGCGTCGCGCACTGCAGAAGCCCAAACATCGATCGATCCGAAAGAAATCGCCCATCAACGGGGACTCGACGCTGAACTGTTAGCCGCGTGGCTCAACTATCTTGGGATCTCGGTCGCTGGTCCAGTTAAGATCGAAAACCATCTCACAGGCAAACTGGAAAATGTTTCTGGCTACGCCTTTGTCTCTGGTTATGGTGTCAACGAAACGCCCATTGTGCTGGCGAATTCCTCGGAAAATCATGTTCGTATTCCTGGAAACTCATGGCCCAAAAAAGTCGTCGTGCATCCCTCGCCCACGTTAGAGATCGCGGTCGGTTGGTTGAGCCCCGCAACACTGAAAGCCAACATCAGCGGCGAAGTAACACACGCTCATCCTGAATGTGGCA
>Ga0075158_10000022_pt1 | contig 113585 bp, 96 predicted proteins | sample JI91814BDNA_FD_70968 | JGI IMG/M metagenome (GOLD analysis project Ga0075158, IMG submission 70968) | Wastewater effluent complex algal communities from Wisconsin, to seasonally profile nutrient transformation and Carbon sequestration -... | ecosystem: Engineered > WWTP > Effluent > Algae... | reverse complement strand
GCGGCACACAGCGCTTGCCGCGCGCAGTGGGACTTGAGACGGCATTGAACATGATCGTCTCCGGTACGCCTGTCGCGGCTTCGAAACTCGCAGCGACCAGGCTGTTCGATCGCGTCGTCGAAAGCGACGCGCTGGGCGCAGCGATTGCCTTGGCGGACGAAGCGGCTGCGAGCAAGGCCCCGTTGCCCCGCGTGCGTGACTGGACCATCGAGCACCCGAATGCCGAAGGCTTCCTGATGTTTTCGCGTACCGCCATTGCCGCTGCATCAGCGAACTATCCCGCTCCGCTCAAGTGCGTGGATGCACTGGAAGCAGCGGTGAAGCAGTCCTTCGATGGCGGCATGCAGGTGGAGCGCGATGCATTCGCCGCCCTCATCGTCACGCCAGAGTCCAAGGCCTTGCGCCACGGGTTCTTCGGTGAGCGCGCTGCCAGCAAGGTTGCCGACATCGGTGCCGACGTTAAGCCGCGGGAAGTGCGCGCGGTTGGCGTCGTCGGTGCGGGCACCATGGGTGGCGGCATCAGCATGAACTTCCTCAACGCCGGCATTCCGGTGACCATCCTGGAGACCAAACAGGACGCGCTGGATCGCGGCCTGGCCACCATCCGCAAGAACTACGAGAACTCCGCTAAGAAGGGCAAGCTCACCGCGGAGCAGGTCGAAACGCGCATGGGCCTGCTGACGCCCACGCTGGCCTATGCCGACCTTGGGGACGCCGACCTGATCATCGAAGCGGTGTTCGAGGAATACGCGGTCAAGGAATCGGTGTTCAAGCAACTGGACGCCGTGGCCAAACCGGGCGCTATCCTCGCCAGCAACACATCCACGCTCGACCTTGATCGCATCGCCGGTTTCACCTCGCGTCCGCAGGACGTGGTGGGCATGCATTTCTTCAGCCCGGCCAACGTGATGAAGCTGTTGGAAGTGGTGCGCGGCAAGGACACGGCAAAGGACGTGCTGGCCACGGTGCTGGCGCTGGCCAAGACCATCCGCAAGACCGCGGTGGTGTCTGGCGTGTGCGACGGCTTCATCGGCAACCGGATGATCGAGCAGTACAGTCGCCAGGCTGGTTTCCTGCTCGACGAAGGCGCATTGCCGCAGCAGGTGGATCGCGCGATGGAGAAATTCGGCTTCGCCATGGGCCCGTTCCGCATGGGCGACCTGGCCGGCAACGACATCGGCTGGGCGATCCGTAAGCGTCGCTATGTGGAGAAGCCGCAGATGACGTATTCGAAGACTGCCGACCTCGTGTGCGAAGTCGGCCGTTACGGGCAGAAAGTGGGCAAGGGCTGGTACGACTACAAGCCGGCTGATCGCACCGCCTATCCATCGCCGGAAGTCGATGCCCTGATTGTGCAGAACTCCAAGGATCTCGGCCTTGAACGACGCCGCATCAGCGATGAGGAAATCGTCGAGCGACTCGTCTATGCCCTGGTCAACGAGGGCGCGGTCATCCTGGAAGAAGGCATCGCGGCCAAGGCATCCGATATCGACATCGTCTACCTCGCGGGCTACGGCTTTCCGATCTGGCGTGGCGGTCCGATGTTGTATGCGGACACGGTGGGCCTCTACAACGTGCTCGCGTCGATGCGGCGCTATGCGCGCGGTTACCAGGGCGACGCGTGGCAGCCCGCGCCGCTGCTCGTGCAACTGGCCGATGCCGGAAAATCATTCAACGGCTGAGGCCGTGCACCCCTTCCTTATCGAGGCACCCCATGAAGCAAGCCGTCATTGTCTCCACCGCGCGCACCGGCCTGGCCAAGAGCTGGAAGGGCGCGTTCAACATGACCCACGGCGCCACGCTGGGCGGCCACGTCGTCCAGCACGCGGTGGCACGTGCAGGCGTGGCGCCGGACGAAATCGAGGATGTGCTGATGGGCTGCGCCTGGCCCGAAGGTGCGACCGGAAGCAACATCGCCCGCCAGATAGCCGTGCGTGCAGGCTTGCCGGTTACGGTGCCGGGTGCAACGGTCAATCGCTTCTGTTCCTCGGGACTGCAGGCGATTGCCATGGCCGCGCAACGGGTGATCGCGGGCGAGGGCGAGGTCTATGTGGCCGGTGGCGTGGAAAGCATTTCCTGCGTGCAGAACCAGGCCAATCTTTCCATGTTGCGCGAAGGCTGGTTGCAAGAGCACAAGCCGGAACTCTACTGGCCCATGTTGCAAACCGCCGAGACGGTGGCCAAGCGCTACGGCATCGACCGCGAACGCCAGGATCGCTACGGCGCCGAGAGCCAGCAACGTGCGGCTGCGGCCGCAGCGGCAGGACGCTTCGATGACGAGATCGTGCCCATCACCGTGCTGGCTGGGGTGGCCGATCCCGCCACGCTGCAACTGCGCACGCGCGAAGTCACCCTTGCAGCCGACGAAGGCATCCGTGCCGATACGACGTACGAAGGCGTCTCCCGCATTCGCAGCGCAATGCCCGGCGGCTGTATTTCAGCAGGCAACGCCAGCCAGTTTTCCGATGGCGCATCTGCCGCCGTGGTCATGGATGCTGAAGTGGCGCAGGCGCGTGGCATCACACCACTCGGCATTTTCCGCGGTTTCGCGGTAGCGGGCTGCGAGCCCGATGAAATGGGCATAGGCCCGGTGTTTGCCGTACCCAAATTGCTGAAGCGCGCCGGGTTGAGCGTGGACGACATCGGCTTGTGGGAATTGAATGAAGCCTTCGCCGTGCAGGTGCTGTACTGCATGGACACACTGGGCATCCCGCATGAGCGCATCAACGTGAACGGCGGTGCGATCGCCGTCGGCCATCCCTACGGAGTCAGCGGTGCACGCCTGGTCGGCCATGCGCTGATCGAAGGCCGTCGGCGTGGGGTGAAGTACGCCGTGGTGACCATGTGCGTGGGCGGCGGGCAGGGTGCCGCGGGGTTGTTCGAGATCGTCTGAAAACCTTCGTCCAGCCGTCCTACGACGGGCGTTGGTTGGCCATCGGCCAAGTTCCATTTCCAGGAAAAACGCTGTGCTAGTTTTCGTGCGCGCCGTGGTTTGCACCGCAAATCTCGGCGCGCATTGAAGTGATGTTGCTAGCGCGATCGTTTTGATTTTCCAACGCAACCCCGTCCCGTATTGGGGAGCAACACGGGACATCCGTGGCCTTGCAGGCCGCGGCGGTTGCCCATCCAATCCTGGGAGGGATGCACCATGGCCGCACGCAAGACCGATAGAACCCTGTTGGCGTTATCCATTCTCACTGCACTGGCGTCCGCGTCCACCGCGCCGGCATTTGCCCAGCAAGCGCAACCAGCATCCGCGACTGAAAAAGAAGCCACCACCCTGGATCGCATGGTGGTCACCGCGCAGAAGCGCGAGGAAGCGCTGCAGGACGTGCCGATCAGCCTGACCGTCCTGCCGGAACAGCTGTTGCAGGATACGGGCGTACGCGACATCAAAGACATGCAGATACTGGTGTCGGGACTCAGCGTCACCAGCACGTCCAACGAAACCCAGACCACCGCGCGCATCCGTGGCGTGGGCACGGTGGGTGACAACCCGGGCCTTGAATCGTCGGTAGGCGTGGTGATTGATGGCGTGTACAGGCCGCGCAACGGCGTGGGCTTTGGCGACCTGGGTGAAATCGAGCGCATCGAAGTATTGAAAGGGCCGCAGGGCACCGTGTTCGGCAAGAACACTTCTGCCGGCCTGATCAACGTCATCACCCGTCGCCCCAGCTATTCGCAAAGTGCGGAGGGCGAAATCACCGTAGGCAACTTCGGGGCGATTGGCGTGTCAGGCGCCTACAACGATGCACTCGGTGAATCGGCCGCATTCCGCGTCTATGCGGCCAAGCGCACGCGTGATGGCTTCAATGACGTCGTCACCGGTGCCGGCCCGCGCAACAGCGAGGAAGACGGCACGCTGGATTTCCACTCCGTGCGTGCACAATTACTGCTGGAGCCCACTGACACCCTGGACATCAATTTCGTCGTCGATTACACCAGTCGGGAGGAAGAGTGCTGCACCGCCGTCACCACGACGCGTGGACCGGCGGCCGCCATCGTTGACGCGCTGGCCGGTGGGCGCGGTGTGATCGCGGTGCCGGATCCCTCGCAACGCCTGACCTACAGCAACCGCAACACCACTGCCGATGTGAAGGACAAGGGAATCTCAGCGGAAGTGAACTGGGAAACGCCGTGGTTCGGTGGCGCCACGCTCACCTCAGTCACCGCCAGTCGTGACTGGACCGCGATTTCCGCTTCCGATCTGGATTTCAGTACCGCCGACATCTGGCATCGCTCGTTCGGTCCGAACAGCAATGCGGTCGAGTTCGATACTTTCAGCCAGGAGTTCCGCCTGACCGGCGCCACCGAACGACTCGACTGGATGGCGGGCCTGTACTACAGCGACGAAGACCTGGTGCGGCATGACGCCATCACCATGGGCGCGGTCTACGAGCCCTACCTTTCCATTGCGCTGCTCAACAACATCGCCGCCAGCTTCCCGGCGGGCGTCGTGAATACCGCGGGTGCAGCCACCTTCCTGTCGCAGGCGGCAGGGCGCCCATACGGCACCACCTTCGTGGGCCCGGGTTCCAACGACGTCTTCAACCAGAATGCAAAAAGCACGGCGGCCTTCACCAACCTGACCTTCCACGCCACCGATGCACTCGACCTGACCCTGGGCCTGCGCTACACGCGCGAAAAGAAGACGGTGGATGCAGTCTTCGACAATCCCAACGGTGGCCTCGGGTGCGCGGCCGGACTCACCAATCCAGCGCAGGTTGGCGCGGCGTTGGCGGCACGTGGCGTGCCCGCTGCCTATATTTCCGCCATTGTGCCGACGGTGATTGGCTACATGTGCCTGCCGTGGTCCAACGTGCTGCATGACGGGCGCGTCACCCACCAGGAGCGTGACGAGAAGGAATGGTCGGGCACGTTCAAGGCCGCGTATCGCTGGAATGACACGGTGATGACCTATGCCTCGGCCGCGCGCGGCTACAAGGCGGGCGGTTTCAATCTGGATCGCGTGCAGGTGGGCATCACCCCCAGCGCGGACACTTCGTTCCCCGGTGAGTTCGTCGACAGTTACGAGATCGGTGCCAAGACCACCTGGCAGGACGGCAACCTGTTGTTGAATGCGGCGTTGTTCTACCAGGACTACACCGATTTCCAGCTCAACAGTTTCTTGGGCAGCAGTTACGTGGTGCGCGCCATTCCGGAATTGAGCACTCAGGGCCTGGACATGGACGTGCTGTGGCAGACCTCGATCGAGGGCCTGACTCTGCAAGGCGGTGCCACCTACACCGATGCGCAGTACGGCGACGACGCGTTGCCCGACGCGGCCCTGTCGCGCTTGCCGGGCAGTACCGCAAGTTTTGCGCCGGAGTGGCAGGTGTCGGGCTCGGTGACCTACGAATGGGATTTCGCCAGCAACCTGGTGGGTCGCTTCAACGTGGGTGCGAAGTACACCACCGAGTACAACACCGGTTCTGACCTGGCACCGCAGAAAATGCAGGACGCGTACGCACTGATCAACGCGCGCATCGGCATCGGCTCGCGCAACAAGCGCTGGATGGTGGAGCTGTGGGGGCAGAACCTCACCGACGAAACCTACGCGCAGGTGGGCTTCGATGCGCCTTTGCAGACCGGTTCGTACAACGCCTTCCTCGGTGCACCACGAACCTACGGCATGACCTTACGCGTCGCGTATTGAGCAACGCGTCGCCCAAATACGGCCCGCACCTTAGGTTGCGGGCTGCTTTTTCGGTTCAGCGCCAAAGAAAAAGGGCTTGCGATTGCTCGCAAGCCCTTGCTTTTCTGGCGCCCGAAGTTGGACTCGAACCAACGACCCCCTGATTAACAGTCAAGTGCTCTAACCGGCTGAGCTATTCGGGCGGGGGGTGCATTGTAGGGGGCAGGAATCGCTCCGGCAAGGTTTCGATGCAGTGGGCCGAAGCCTCCGCCTGTCCAGGAAGTCGACAAACGCCGGAAAATTCAGCCATTTCCGGGTTTTGAAGAAGGCTGCTTCAGCCCGCACATGGCTTGGATCCCGATATGGTTTCACTACGCACGCGCCCCGCGTTGTTCACGATTATCTGGGCCAGCAGCTCGTCCTCGCGGCACAGGCGCACGGTGATGTTGCTGCCCGAACTGCGGCCATCCGGCAGGTAGCGCAGTTGTGGGCGGCCTGTCGAGGACAGGATGCGCAGCGATGGATGTATGGGTGCATTTTCATCGCGAAGGATGTCTTCGCGGACGTCTGGCTGGCGATTGCCGTCCTTGTCGAAGAACATCAGCCAGCCCTGGCTCCAATCGCCGTCGGTGCGGCAGCCGCCGGAACGGTTGGACGGGCAGACCACGGTGGGAATGCGGTAGGTAATCGCCGTGCTGCGGGCAGAGGCCATGTGCGCCGTGAGCAAATGCATGGCGGAACTGACCCGTGCCCGCTCGCTCATGCCCTGGAACGACGGCACCCCGACCAGCAGGCCGATGGTGGTGATGGCCATCACCGTGAGGGCCTCGACCAGGCTGAAGCCCGAGGTCGATGCACGCCCAAGTAGGCCGTGAGGGGAGAGATAAGGGGACTCGGCGCGCATCCTGCACATGTGGATTCTCCTGGTGGGCCCTGTCCGGGCATGGCCAGATTCCGCCGATCGCCGCTTGGGTGGCATCGGCATGCGGCGCGGCAGCGGGTAAGGGTTTTCCTGACGCGGTCGTAATCCGGGCCGCCGTTATACTGGCCAAACGCCCCGAACCCGACGCCATGACCGACCGTTTCGAACTCGTTTCCAGCTATTCCCCCGCGGGCGACCAGCCGCAAGCCATTGCCAAGCTCATCGAGGGCTTCGAGTCCGGCCTGGCCAAGCAGACCCTGCTCGGCGTCACCGGATCGGGCAAGACCTACACCATCGCGAACGTGGTGCAGGCCGTGCAGAAGCCGACCTTGGTGATGGCGCACAACAAGACGCTGGCGGCGCAGCTGTATGGCGAATTCAAGTCGTTCTTTCCGCATAACGCGGTCGAATACTTCGTCAGTTACTACGACTATTACCAGCCCGAAGCCTACGTGCCGTCCTCGGATACCTTCATCGAGAAGGACAGCTCCATCAACGAACACATCGAGCAGATGCGCCTGTCCGCGACCAAGGCGCTGCTGTCGCGCCGTGACGTGATCGTGGTGGCCACGGTCTCGGCGATCTACGGCCTGGGCGCGCCGGAAGACTACCTGTCACTGCGCCTGATCCTGTCGCGCGGCGAGCACATCGACCAGCGTGCGTTGATCAAGCACCTGACCCAACTGCAGTACACGCGCAACGAATACGAACTGCACCGCGGTACCTTCCGGGTGAAGGGCGAGGTGATCGACGTATTCCCGGCGGAGTCGGAAATCGAGGCCTTGCGCATCGAACTGTTCGACGGCGATATCGAGAACCTGACCCTGTTCGATCCGCTCACCGGCGAAACCCTGCGCCGCTTGCCGCGCTACACCATCTATCCGAAGACCCACTACGCCACCACGCGCGACCGCGTGCTGGCCGCCATCGAAACCATCAAGCTGGAGTTGAAGCCGCGATTGGAAGAGCTCTACGCGCAGAACAAGCTGGTGGAAGCGCAACGCCTGGCGCAGCGCACCCAGTTCGACCTGGAAATGATGACCGAGGTGGGCTATTGCAACGGCATCGAGAACTACTCGCGCCACCTCACCGGCAAGGCGCCGGGCGAGCCGCCGCCGACCTTGTTCGACTACCTGCCTGCCGACGCGCTGCTGGTCTGCGACGAGTCGCACGTGACCATTCCGCAGATCGGCGCGATGTACAAAGGCGACCGTTCGCGCAAGACCACCCTGGTGGATTTCGGTTTCCGCCTGCCGTCCGCGCTGGACAACCGCCCGTTGAAGTTCGAGGAATGGGAAGAGCGTTCGCCACGCAGCATCTACGTGTCGGCGACGCCCGGTCCGTATGAACTGCGTGAATCCGGCGGCGAAGTGGTGGAGCTGGTCGTTCGCCCCACCGGCCTGATCGACCCGCCGGTGGAAATCCGGCCCGTGGCCAGCCAGGTGGATGACGTGATGTCGGAGATCAACCTGCGGGTGGCCATGGGCGACCGCGTGCTGATCACCACCCTGACCAAGCGCATGGCCGAAAACCTGACCGAATACCTGGGCGAGCACGGCATCAAGGTGCGCTACCTGCATTCGGACATCGACACGGTGGAGCGCGTGGAAATCATCCGCGACCTGCGCTTGGGCAAGTTCGACGTGCTGGTCGGCATCAATCTGCTGCGCGAAGGCCTGGACATGCCGGAGGTGTCGCTGGTGGCGATCCTCGACGCGGACAAGGAAGGCTTCCTGCGTTCACGCGGTTCGCTGATCCAGACCATTGGCCGGGCCGCGCGCAACGTGCGTGGCAAGGCCATCCTGTATGCCGACAAGATCACCAACTCCATGCAGGCCGCGATCGACGAAACCAGTCGCCGTCGCGAGAAACAGGTGGAATACAACCTCGCGCACGGCATCACACCGATGTCGGTGGCCAAGCCCATCGTCGACATCATGGAAGGCGCGCACAGCGAGGCCGCCAACGATGCCAAGGGCGGGCGGGGCAAGGGTCGGCGGGTGGCGGAAGAAACGCCGGACTACGCGGCCTTCACTCCCGTGCAGATCACGGCCCGGCTCAAGGCACTTGAGCAGCAGATGTACCAGCATGCCCGTGACCTGGAGTTCGAGGACGCCGCGCGGTTGCGCGACGAAATACACCGGCTGAAGGAAGCCAGCCTGGCGCTCTGAGCCGGGCCACCCGGCGGCAGTGGACCCGCAAGCAGTCGGGCGGATTCCTCCCGGCGCAGGTGGATGCTATGATGCGCGCCCCTGAAACGCTTGGTTCGGGGCATACCGGGCGGTTAGCTCAGCGGTAGAGCACTACCTTGACATGGTAGGGGTCACAGGTTCGAACCCTGTACCGCCCACCACGCTTGCACAGCGTGGCCCGGCAAAGGCATTCATCCAGAGGTGGCGGCAAGCGGCCGTCGAGCGTGCGACATGAGCACTACCAGGTTCCCCTGCTGAGTTTCCTGCCCGCCTCTTCCGTTGGTGTACCGAAGGCGCGCAGCGCCTTTTTTCGTTTCCGGAACTGAACAATGATCACGATCACGCTCCCCGACGGCAGCCGCCGCGAGTTCGAAAATCCCATCAGCGTCATGGAAGTGGCCCAGTCCATCGGTGCCGGCCTGGCCAAGGCCACCGTGGCCGGCGCGGTCGACGGCAAGCTGGTCGACGCCAGCGACCGCATCTACCATGACGCCAGCCTGCGCATCATCACGCCCAAGGACGAGGAGGGCGTGGAAATCATCCGCCACTCCTGCGCCCACCTGGTCGGCCATGCGGTGAAGCAGCTGTTCCCGGAGGCCAAGATGGTGATCGGCCCGGTGATCGCCGAGGGTTTCTATTACGACATCTGGAACGAGCGTCCCTTCACGCCCGACGACCTGGCCGCGATCGAAGCGCGCATGCGCGAGCTGATCGAGCAGGACTACGACGTGGTGAAGAAAGTCACGCCGCGTGCGGAAGTGATCGAGGTCTTCACCGCGCGTGGCGAGGACTACAAGTTGCGCCTGGTCGAGGACATGCCCGACGAAACCGCCATGGGCCTGTACTACCATCAGGAATACGTGGACATGTGCCGCGGCCCGCACGTGCCCAATACGCGTTTCCTGAAGTCATTCAAGCTCACGCGCATTTCCGGCGCGTACTGGCGCGGCGACGCCAAGAACGAACAGCTGCAGCGCATCTACGGCACGGCGTGGGCGGACAAGAAGCAGCTGGAGGCCTACATCCTGCGCATCGAGGAAGCCGACAAGCGCGACCACCGCAAGATCGGCAAGCAGCAGGAGCTGTTCCACTTGCAGGAAGAAGCGCCGGGCCTGGTGTTCTGGCACCCGCGTGGCTGGGCCATCTGGCAGGTGGTCGAGCAGTACATGCGCAAGGTCTATCGCGATTCCGGCTACCAGGAAGTGCGCTGCCCGCAGATCCTGGACGTGTCGTTGTGGCAGAAATCCGGCCACTGGGACAACTACAAGGAAAACATGTTCTTCACCGAGTCGGAGAAGCGTACCTATGCGCTGAAGCCGATGAATTGCCCCGGCCACGTACAGGTGTTCAACCAGGGCCTGCACAGCTACCGCGACCTGCCGATCCGCTACGGCGAGTTCGGCGCCTGCCACCGCAACGAGCCGTCCGGCGCGCTGCACGGCATCCTGCGCGTGCGTGGTTTCACCCAGGACGACGGTCACATCTTCTGTACCGAAGACCAGATCGAGGCCGAGGTCACCGCGTTCCACCAGCAGGCGCTGGCCGTCTACACCGTGTTCGGCTTCGAAGAAATCCAGATCAAGATCGCCCTGCGCCCCGAATCGCGCCTGGGTGACGACGCCACGTGGGACAAGGCCGAGTCCGCGCTGCGTTCCGCGCTGGGTGCCTGTGGCGTCGAATGGCAGGAGCTGCCGGGCGAGGGTGCGTTCTACGGCCCCAAGATCGAATACCACCTCAAGGACGCCATTGGCCGTACCTGGCAGCTGGGCACGATGCAGGTCGATTTCATGATGCCGGGCCGCCTGGGCGCCGAGTACGTGGACGAGAATTCCGCGCGCCAGCACCCGGTCATGCTGCATCGGGCCATCGTGGGCTCGATGGAGCGCTTCATCGGCATCCTGATCGAACACCACGCCGGGGCCTTCCCGTCCTGGCTGGCCCCGCGCCAGGCCGTGGTCATGAACATCACCGACGCCCAGGCCGATCACGTGGCGGAAGTCCAGAAAACCCTTGCAAATCAAGGCTTCCGGGTCGCTTCGGATTTGCGCAACGAGAAGATCGGCTATAAGATCCGCGAGCACACGCTGCAGCGCGTGCCCTACCTGCTGGTGGTCGGGGACCGCGAGAAGGAAAATGGGGAAGTCGCCGTGCGTACGCGCTCGGGTGAAGATTTAGGCACAATGAGCATCGCAGCCTTTGCCGAGCGCCTGCGCGCCGAGCAAACTGCATAACGAAATGTCCCGGCCCCCGCGGGGGTCGGCATGGATGGTTCCCTTGGGAGATTGCAACAATCAGTACCCCCGATAACAAGCAAAACCGCAAGAACAACGAAATCCGCGTGCCCAACGTGCGCGTGATCGGTGCAGACGGCGAAATGGTGGGCGTGTTGTCGCGCGATGCCGCGATCGCATTGGCCGAGGAATCCGGCATGGACCTGGTGGAAATCCAGCCGCAGGCCGATCCGCCGGTCTGCCGCATCATGGACTTCGGCAAGTTCAAGTTCGAAGCCCAGAAAAAGGCCAACGCCGCCAAGAAGAAGCAGAAGCAGGTCGAGATCAAGGAACTCAAGTTCCGGCCGGTCACCGATGAAGGTGATTACCAGATCAAGATGCGCAACATCCGCCGCTTCCTGGAAGAAGGCGACAAGGTCAAGATCAACATCCGTTTCCGTGGCCGCGAGATGAGCCACCAGGAGCTGGGCCGCGAAATGGCCACGCGCATCGAAACCGAACTCGGCGACGAGATCGTGATCGAATCGCGCCCGCGCCTGGAAGGCCGCCAGATGGTCATGATGATCGCGCCCAAGAAGAAGTAAGGATTTTCCTTCTCCCGCCGGGAGAAGGTGGCGCGCAGCGACGGATGAGGGTACAGCGAAGCGACAGAGTCCCCGCTTGCCGGGGCACGGCAACGAGCGGCTTTGCGGATGCGGCTGGTGAGCCGCGACCTGCGCCATAGGCCGCTCCGCCGTACCCTCACCCCAACCCCTCTCCCGACGGGAGAAGGGAGCAAAAGATTGATTTGCAAGGGAAAGCCGTCGCGGGCATAATACGCGGCCCGGTAACACGGGCGGTCGCCTGCAGGCATGGGGCAACCACAGGACACGTCGTTTATTTCGTAACAGATTCAACGACTTACAAGCCGATATTGGGCATGGATGGAAAGCGTGGCCGCTTCATGACGAAGCACCAAGGCCGCCGCCCAGATCAGTTACAGAAACCCACAAGGATCACCGCAATGCCCAAGATCAAGACCCATCGGGCGGCGGCCAAGCGTTTCCGGAAGACCGCTTCCGGCAAATACAAGGCTGGCCACGCCAACAAGAGCCACATCCTCACCAAGAAGTCGACCAAGCGTAAGCGTGGCCTTCGTGCAACGAACATCATTCGTGCCGAAGACTCCAAGCGTCTGGATCGCATGCTTCCGTATCTCTGAGGACTGAACAATGGCACGAGTCAAACGTGGTGTAACGGCGCGCCGCCGTCACAAGAAAATCCTGAAGCTCGCGAAGGGCTACTACAACGCCCGCCGCAAGGTCTTCCGCGTCGCCAACCAGGCCGTCATCAAGGCTGGCCAGTACGCGTACATCGGTCGCAAGCAGAAGAAGCGCAATTTCCGTTCGCTGTGGATCACCCGCATCAACGCGGCTGCCCGCATGAACGGCTTGAGCTACAGCCGTTTCATGAACGGCATGCTGAAGGCTGGCATCACCCTGGACCGCAAGGTGCTGGCAGACATCGCCGTGCACGACGCGGTGGGTTTTGCGGCCTTGGCAGAAAAAGCCAAGAGCGCACTCGCGGCGTAAGCCGGCGATCTCCAACGTAAAAGCAACACTGGCAATCCATCGCCAAACACGTGGGGAAGGGCGCAAGTCCTTCCCCATTGTTTTTTGCAGGCCAATCCCGTGGGAGCGACGTAAGTCGCGATGAAGCATTACCGAGAAAGCCCCTCGCGACTTACGTCGCTCCCACGGAAGCCAGCCAAGCCAAGGTTTGATCGCCCATGAGTGAAATCAAGTCGCTTTCCACCCAGGCACTTGCCGACATCGCCTCGGCACAGACGCCTGACGCGCTGGAATCCTTGCGTGTCGCGCTACTCGGAAAGAGCGGCACTGTGACGGCACAGCTCAAGCAACTGGGCACCCTGCCCGGCGACCAGCGCAAGGCGGCCGGCGAGGCGATCAACGTCGCCCGTGATGCCATCGCCAACGCGCTGTCCGCACGCAAGACCGTGCTGGAAGATGCGGTGCTGGATGCGCGCCTTGCTGGTGAAAACATCGACGTCAGCCTGCCGGGCCGCAACCCGGAGCGCGGTGGCCTGCATCCGATCAGTCGCACCCTGGAGCGCATCGCCGACATCTTCGGTCGCCTGGGCTACGAGCTGGCTGACGGCCCGGAAATCGAGGATGACTGGCACAACTTCGAAGCACTCAATTTCCCGCCGCACCATCCGGCGCGCGCCATGCACGACACCTTCTACTTTGGCGACGGTCGCCTGCTGCGCACGCATACCTCGGGCGTGCAGGTGCGCTACATGGGTCAGCACGCGCCGCCGCTGCGCATGATCGCCGCCGGCAAGGTCTATCGCAGCGACAGCGACCAGACCCACTCGCCGATGTTCCACCAGGTCGAAGGCCTGCTGGTCGACGAGCATTCCACCTTCGCCGACCTGAAGGGCACGTTGGCCGAATTCGTGCGCGCGTTCTTCGAGCGCGATTTCGAGATGCGTTTCCGCCCCAGCTATTTCCCGTTCGTGGAACCCGGCGCGGAAGTCGATATTGCCTGGCAACAGCCAGACGGCAGCACGCGCTGGCTGGAAGTGCTGGGCTGCGGCATGGTGCATCCCAACGTGCTGAGGAGTTGCGGCATTGATCCCGAGCGCTACACCGGTTTCGCCTTCGGCCTGGGCGTGGAGCGTTTCGCCATGTTGCGTTACGGCGTCAACGACCTGCGCGCGTTCTTCGAGAACGATGTGCGCTTCCTCAAGCAGTTTGCGTAGGGTGGGCCTCGGCCCACCGGCTTGGTCCGGTATTCATTGAGTTTGATACATGGCAATGGTGGGCCAAGGCCCACCCTACGGATTACGAACAATGAAATTTTCTGAAAACTGGTTGCGCAGCCACGTTCCCACCAGCGCCTCGCGCGATGAACTCGCGGCAACGCTTACCGCGATCGGCCTTGAAGTCGAAGAAGTGACGCCGCTTGGCGAGTCGCTCGCCGGCGTGGTCGTGGCACGCATCGTCGAGTGCGCCAAACATCCGGAAGCCGATCGCCTGCAGGTGTGCCAAGTCGATGCGGGGCAGGGCGATTTGCTGCAGATCGTGTGCGGTGCGCCGAATGCGCGGCCGGGCCTGGTCGCACCGTTGGCCACGGTGGGCACGGTCGTCGGCGAGATCACCATCAAGGCGGCCAAGCTGCGTGGCGTGGAGTCCAACGGCATGTTGTGCTCGGCCAAGGAACTGGGCATCGACGCCGATGCGTCCGGCTTGCTGGAATTGCCGGACGATGCGCCGATTGGCGCGCCCATCGCCGACTACCTGTCGCTGCCCGATGCCAGCATCGAGATCAAGCTGACTCCGAACCGCGCCGATTGTTTCAGCGTGCGCGGCATCGCGTTCGACGTGGCGGCGGCTTGCGGAAGCGAAGTGGTCGCTTTCGATGCGACGCCCATGCCTGCACTGAATGACAGCACGTTGGCGGTCGAGCTGGACGCAGGTGCGAAAGTGCCGCGTTTTGTCGGACGCGTGATCGAAGGCGTCGACGCCACGGTGGCCACACCGGTGTGGATGGCGGAGCGCCTGCGTCGTAGCGGCGTGCGTCCGATCAGTTTCCTGGTGGACGTGACCCAGTACGTGATGCTGGAGCTCGGGCAACCCATGCATGCGTTCGATCGCGACACGCTGGTGGGTCCCATCGTGGTGCGTCACGCGCGCAAGGGTGAGGAAACAAAACTGCTTGATGGCCGCACGGTCCCGCTCAATGACGACTTCCTGGTGGTGTCCGACAGCCAAGGTGGCAAGGCGGCCCGGGCCGTCGCACTGGGCGGCATCATGGGTGGCCATGACACGCGCGTGACCGATGCGACGCGCAACGTATTCCTGGAAGCGGCGCACTGGATACCGTCGGCGATCATCGGCCGCGGCCGCAAGCTGGGCCTGCATACCGATGCGGGCCATCGCTTTGAACGCGGCGTGGATCCAGAGCTTCCGCGGCAGGCTGTCGAAGTCGCCACCAGGTTGTTGGTGGAATTGGCCGGAGGTTCACCTGGGCCAGTCATCGAAGCTGTGTTGCCAGAACATCTGCCCAAGCCGACCAGCATTGCGCTGCGTCGCGCGCGCATCGCGCGCGTATTGGGCATCGAAATCGAAGATGCCGAAGTTGAGCGTATCCTCGGCGCGCTCGGCATGCAGGTCGAAGCCAATGCGAATGGGTGGGACGTGGTTTCGCCCAGCCGCCGCTTCGACATCGCCATCGAGGAAGACCTGATCGAGGAACTGGCGCGTATCCATGGCTATGACCGCATTCCGACCACCTTGCCCGGTGGCGCGACCCGCATCGTTGCACCGAGCGAAACTCAGGTCGAGGAATCCAGCACGCGTCGTCATCTCGCCACACGTGACTATCTCGAAACGGTGAACTACGCCTTCGTCGATGCCGCGCTGCTGGAGCAGTGGAGCGCCACCGGGCACGCCGTACCGCTCGCCAACCCGCTCAGTGCCGAACTCGGCGTGATGCGTACCCGCCTGCTGCCTGGGCTGGTCTCGGCGCTGCAGCGCAACCTCGCGCGCCAGGCGGGACGCGTGCGTCTGTTCGAGCTCGGCAATACCTTCGCTGCAGTTACCGGTGCCGCACCGACCGAAACCCAGCGCATTGCCGCGGCCATCCACGGTGATGCCACCTCCGAGCAATGGGGCGCGCAAGCGCGCAAGGTGGATTTCCATGACATCAAGGGCGACCTGGACAGCCTGGCCGCGGCATCAGGCGCCGTGCTCGAATACCGTCCATCCACGGAGGCGTTCGGCCATCCTGGCCGCTCCGCGGACGTGTTCCGCGATGGCGTGCGCATCGGCTGGATCGGCCAGTTGCACCCACGCCTGCAGCGGGCGCTGGACCTGGATGGCGATGTGTTCGGTTTCGAGCTGGACCTCGCTCCCCTGGCGGCACGCGCATTGCCGAGGGCGACGGAGCTTTCACGCTTCCCGTCCGTCCGCCGGGACCTCGCGTTCGTCGTCGCGGACAGCGTGCCGTGGGCGGCCATTTCCGCCAGCGTCCGCAATGCGGTCGGCCCCTTGCTGCGGGAGGTCGTGCTGTTCGACCGCTACGTTGGCGCGGGGGTCGAATCTGGTCAAAAGAGCTTGGCTATGGGCTTGATTTTGCAGGACAACTCACGCACTCTGACCGACCGCGATGTGGAAGAGGTAGTGACCGGGGTGGTTGCTGCCATCGGGCGCGACCATGGCGCACGCATACGCGGATGAAGGCAAGGGGAAGCACGGCATGGCACTGACTAAAGCGGAAATGTCCGAACGCTTGTTCGACGAAGTCGGGCTGAACAAGCGCGAAGCCAAGGAATTCGTTGACGCGTACTTCGACGTGCTGCGCGAGGCGCTTGAGCAGGGTCGCCAGGTGAAGCTGTCGGGTTTCGGCAACTTCGACCTGCGTCGCAAGAGCCAGCGTCCCGGCCGCAACCCCAAGACCGGCGAAGAGATCCCGATTTCCGCCCGCACCGTGGTTACCTTCCGCCCGGGCCAGAAACTAAAGGAACGCGTGGAAGCGTACGCCGGAGTCGAGCATGCTTGATCCGGGCAGCAACCGCGAGCTCCCGCCCATCCCGGCCAAGCGCTATTTCACCATTGGTGAAGTCAGCGAGCTCTGCGACGTGAAGCCGCACGTGCTGCGTTACTGGGAAACCGAATTCCCCAGCCTGGAACCGGTGAAACGCCGCGGCAACCGCCGCTACTACCAGCGTCATGACGTGCTGATGGTCCGCCAGATCCGCGGCCTGTTGTACGAGCAGGGCTACACCATTGGCGGCGCGCGCCTGCGCCTGGAAGGCGAGGGTGCCAAGCAGGAATCTGCGCTCAGCAACCAGATCGTCAAGCAGGTGCGCATGGAGCTGGAAGAAGTCCTGCAGTTGCTGCGTCGCTAGCTTTCCTTCTCCCAAAGGGAGAAGGAAAGATCAAATACGGCTATAATTGCCGCCCGCCCACAAGGCGGGAGTCGTGTCAGTTCGGGGCGTAGCGCAGCCTGGTAGCGCATCTGCCTGGGGGGCAGAGGGTCGTCGGTTCAAATCCGGCCGTCCCGACCAACGCGAAAGCATCCAGAAACCCGCACTGCGAAGTGCGGGTTTTTTAGTGCACGCAATCACGCGCCGTTGGCTTACGATGCAGGCATGCATCCACGCGCACTCGAACTCATCCGCACGCTCGACCTCGCCCCGCACCCGGAGGGAGGCCATTACAAGCGCGTCTACCAATCCAGCAAGCAGGTGGAAGTGAATGGCGTGCTGCGCCCGTCGTTGACGTCGATCAGTTTCCTGCTGGTGGCCGGCGAGGAAAGTCGCTGGCATCGCGTGGATGCGTCCGAGGTCTGGGACTGGCAGGAGGGCGCGCCGCTGGAGCTGCGCATGTACGACGCGGATGCACGCTCCCTGAGCCGCACGCAGCTGGACACCTCGGTGCGTGGCGGACAACTGGTGCAGGTAGTGCCGGCAGGGATCTGGCAAAGCGCGCGCAGCCACGGCGAGTACACGCTGACGAATTGCTCGGTCACGCCCGGTTTCGTGTGGAGTGGTTTCGAGATACTGGACGACGACAGTGACACTGCACGCGACCTGCGTGCGGTCGGCGGCCTGGCCGCCTGATCGTCCCGTCCTCCTGCGACGCCTGAACGGAAGGCTGCCTTCCGTCAGGTCGATGCGCAGGCAAGTCATCGCTTGCCGTTACCCTTTCCTGAAATCCGCATAGGTCAGGAGAGTATTGATGCGTGTGTTGCTCACCGTTTTGCTTGCCGCTGGCGTACTGGCGCCACTGCAGGCACAGACACCTGCAGAAGCGCCGCCAGTGCAGATGGGCGAAGACGGCGTGCTGGAGCTGGACACGATGGTGGTGACCGGCGTGCAGCCTGGTCCCGGTTTGTGGAAGGTGCGCCACGGCGACCACCTGCTGTACGTGCTGGGCACGCAGTCGCCACTCCCCAAGGGCATCACCTGGCGGTCCGACGAGGTGACGGAAGTGCTGAAGCTTGCCGACGAGGTCATCGGCGGGCCCGGCGTGACGGTGGGTTCCGACATCGGCATCTTCCGTGGCCTCACCCTGTTGCCTTCGGCGATGAAGGCGATGAAGAACCCGGAAGGCGACAAGTTGCAGGAGGTACTCCCGCCCGAACTGTATGCGCGCTGGAGCATGTTGAAGCAGCGCTACATGGGCCGTGACGCGGGCGTGGAAAAGAAGCGTCCCCTGGTTGCGGTCTTCGAGCTGTACCGCGAGGCGTTGTCGCGCAATGGTTTGCGCGAGGGGGGAGTCATTGATCCCGTTATCAGTGCGGCCTTGAAAGCACGCAAGATGAAACGCACGCCGGCCTTGTTGGAGATTGCCGTGGACGATCCGCGCGCTGCGCTCGCCGATTTCCGCAAGGAAACGCTGAAGCCCGAGGACCTGGCATGTTTCCGCAAGACCCTTGATCTGATCGAGAACGATCTTCCCCAGGTCGCGGCGCGCGCGAACGCATGGGCGGTGGGCGACTGGACGGCGTTGCGTTCCGTGGCGCGGGAGGACCAGCAACTGGCCTGTCTGTCGGCCTGGTTCAATACCGAGACCGCACGCAAGCGCGGCATGACCGACATCGAGCAGCGCGTGCGTGCGAAGTGGCTGGCGACCGCTGACGCGTCCTTGCAGAAGAACAAGATCACGTTCGCCACGCTGCCGGTGTCGCAGCTGGTCAAGCCGGACGGTTACTTGGCGGCGTTGCAGGCTAAGGGATATACGGTCGAGGCGCCTGAATAAGTCACTGATTTAACCAGATAGCCCTGATGCGAGCTCGGCTTGAATGAATTACTAGCCTCCTGACGGATCGCGCTCCACCCTTATTATTTTTCCATCCTCAATTTTCCAGAGTCCACCAGATGTGGAGACGTACATGGGCTTGGCTGCCCAAAGTGACCAGAACACATGCGCCTCGGTCGGCACTGGATCAAGCAAGTGCGTGACCATCATGGCCACTACGCCCGGCTCTGAACCGAGTTGGATGCAGGAGCGCGTGAAGCCCCGCTGGGTGAGCACGGACGTCCCTTCAGCTCCTATCTCTAAACGATAAGTGCCGCCCAGTGGAACAATGTTCTGCTTGGTTGTTCCTGGCAGTAGATAAACACGCCAACCAGGCAATGGAGTGTCATCGGTTGGCAGAACAACCGGGTTATAGGTAGATGCACAAGGCGAAAACTCTGAGGAAAGGGCTGTCGAACGAGCTGCAAACGCCCTAGCCTCGAATGCTGTCAGCGCCTCCGGAGTTGCCAAAGCAACTGGTGCTCCGATTATGAAACCTCCGGTTGTAACAACCGTTCGATACAAGGCGTATTTGGTCGGGGTATCGCGCGGCCCCACAAATGTGACTGCAATGTTCCCGTCTTTTTCCTCGGTGATCCAGCCTGCGACGCGCTTATCTTTGCGAAATTCCCGGAGTTGCATCAAGGCATCAGTTGTCACGGCAGCTGCGCGGTCGTGGACAAATATATTTTTGCCGGCAGATTCAGCTGCGGAGATGAGGGCCTGCTCCTCTGTTGGGGAGAGCGCCTCGGGCCGTTTGTCCTGCGCCACTAGGGGTGTGGCTACGAGGAGCAAAGCTAACAAAAAGGTTCGATGCACGGGAATCCTCATCAGAAGGCCGACAATCGTATGTCGCGCAGCGTGTTCTCGGAGGATGAGGCCTTCAGCCGGCCGCAGTACGCGTCGGCTGCGCTACCGCAAGCTGCGGCCAACGCCCAAGCACGCTGTTACGGATTCCATCTGCATCAATCCCCGCTTCACTCAACAACTGCTCACGACTGGCATGGTGCTGGAATGCATCCGGCAGGCCAAGGTGCAGGATCGGAAGCAGCACGTTTTCCGCGTTCAGCACTTCGGCCACGCCGGAACCTGCGCCGCCCATCACCACGTTGTCCTCGACGGTGACGAAGCCTTCGTGGGTCTTCGCCAGTTCGAGGATCAAGGCGCGGTCCAGTGGCTTCACGAAGCGCATGTTGACCACGGTCAGGCCCAATTCCTTGCCGACCTGTTCGGCAGCGGCCACGGTGGAACCGAATGCGAGCAATGCCACGCGCGTGCCGCGCGTACGGACTTCGGCCTTGCCGATGGGCAACATTTCAAGCGAAGCATCCAATGCGATGCCCGGCCCGGTACCGCGCGGATAACGCACGGCGGCGGGACCTTGGTGCTGGAAACCCGTCGTCAACATCTGCCGGCATTCGTTTTCATCGGCGGGCGCCATCACCACCATGTGCGGCACGCAGCGCAGGTAACTCAGGTCCAGGTTGCCCGCGTGCGTCGCGCCGTCCGGACCGACCACGCCACCGCGATCGATCGCGAACAGCACGTCCAGTTCCTGGATGGCCACGTCATGCACCAGCTGATCGTAGCCGCGCTGCAGGAAAGTGGAATAGATCGCAACGACAGGTTTCGCACCCTCGCAGGCCATGCCCGCCGCCAGCGTCACCGCGTGCTGTTCGGCGATGGCCACGTCGAAATAACGCGCGGGATATTCCTTGCTGAAACGCACCAGCCCGGAACCCTCGCGCATCGCCGGCGTGATCGCCAGCAGCTTGGGATCGGCGGCCGCCATGTCGCACAGCCAGTCACCGAACACATCCGTGTAGGTCGGCTTCTTCGCGCCGCCCTTGCTGACCAGTCCCTTCTCGGGATCGAACGGCCCCACCGCGTGGTAGCCGATCTGGTCGCCTTCGGCCAGTTCGTAGCCTTTGCCCTTGGTGGTGATGATGTGCAGCAACTGCGGGCCTTTGAGCGTCTGCAGCGTCTTCAGCGCGCTGACCAGGGCGGGCACGTTGTGGCCATCGATGGGTCCCGTGTAGTGGAAGCCCATCTCTTCGAACAGCGTGGACGGCACGAACATGCCCTTCCAGTGTTCTTCCCAGCGGCGCATGAAACGCGCCGGCGGCTTGCGCTTGTCGCCGAGCAGTTTCTTTCCGCTTTCACGCAGCGCGTTGAGCGTGCGGCTGCTGCTGATGCGGCCCAGCATCTTGGTGAGGCCGCCGACGTTCTCCGAAATCGACATCTGGTTGTCGTTGAGCACCACCAGCAGGTTGGGCTCGGGATCTTCCATGCCGCCCGCGTGGTTGAGCGCCTCGAAGGCCATGCCCGCGGTCATCGCGCCGTCGCCGATGACGGCCACCACGCGTCGCGCATTTCCAGCCTGCGCGTTGGCGATGGCCATGCCCAGCGCGGCGGAAATCGAGGTGGAGGAATGACCGACGCCAAAGGTGTCGTAGTCGCTTTCTTCACGCTTCGGGAATGGTGCGACGCCATCGGCCTGCTTGACCGTGTGGATCTGGTCACGGCGGCCAGTGAGGATCTTGTGCGGGTAGGTCTGGTGGCCCACGTCCCAGACTAGGCGGTCGTCAGGCGTGTTGTAGAGATAGTGCAGGGCCACCGTGAGTTCGATCACCCCCAACCCCGCGCCGAAATGCCCGCCGCTCTTGCCCACGGATTCGATCAGGTAAGCGCGCAACTCGTCTGCAATGGTGGTCAGTTCGGATTCGTCGAACTGGCGCAGGTCGGCAGGTACATCGATGCGGGACAGGCGCGGATAGCGGGTGGGGTCGATCATGCCGACCATTTTCCTCCCCATTGCGGGGGTGGGCAAGCAAACCTGGTAGGAGCGCCCCATGGGCGCGAGCTTTCCATCACGCACGCGTCAACAAAGAGCTCGCGCCCATGGGGCGCTCCTACCGGGTCTCGTTCAGGCGGAAAGCTTGGAGCGCTTGGGCAAATGCGCCTTCAGGAACGCCATCTGGTCGGCCAGGATGTTGCGGTTGGACAGGATCAGGTGCTCGATCCAGCTCGGCCGGTAAGGCACCGCCAGCAGTGGCATGTTGGCCTGCTGCGGGGTGCGGTTGCTCTTGCGTGAATTGCAGTGGAAGCAGGCGGTGACCACGTTTTCCCAGGTGTCGCGGCCGCCCTTGGACAGCGGTAGCACATGGTCGCGGGTCAGGCTTGGGCGTGAGAACTCGTGGCCGCAGTAGAGGCACAACTGGGCATCGCGCGCGAACAGGGCGGTATTGGTCAGGGTAGGCGTGGGCGACAGCGCCTGCGCGCGCGCATGGCCGCGGGAGGCGACGATGGGGTGCAGTTCGATGACGCTCTGTTCGCCAGTCATGCGGCTGGTGCCGCCGTGCACGCGCAGGCAGGGCTCGCCCAGGGTCCAGGCGACGGCATCGCGCGCATACAGGCAGGTGGCGTCCTGCCAGTTGATCCAGTCCAGCACGCGGCCGTGCGCATCCAGCGACAGCAGGCGCACGGTGGCGGAACGGGAGGAGGGATGGGCCGCAAGGCCGATGGGGGTAACGAGGCCCCCGGTGCCGATCATTTGAAGCTGGCTAGTGTCTGCTTCCATCGGGGAAACAGGTTATACCTAAATGTTGACGTTTTGTGTATCGCCCAGCCGCTGTTGTAGGAGCGCCCCATGGGCGCGAGCTCTATGAATGCGTGGACCTGGGACAAGAGCTCGCGTCCATGGGGCGCTCCTACAGGGGATCAGGCACCGAAGCGTTCGGCTGCCATGTCCATCAGCGGTGCCGCGCCGGATTCGATGGCAGCGGCGTGGGCCAGGGTGCGCGGCAGGATGCGGGCGAAATAGAAGCGCGCGGTTTCACGCTTGGCCTGCTTGAAGGCGTCGTCGTGGTTCGACGCATCGGCGGCAGCCACGCTGCGTGCCCACCAGTACGCCAGCGCGACATAGCCCGAATAGAACGTGTAGTCGGTGCTGGCCGCGCCCAGTTCTTCCGGATCGACCGCGACGCGCTGCAGGATGCCTTGGGTCAGCTGACCCCACTCGGCGGCCTTGGCGCGCAATGGCCCGATGAATTCCGCCAGTGATGCGTCGCCTTCGTGCTCTTTCGCGAAGGCCTCGATCTGCGCCAGGAACAGCTTCAATCCCGCCGCCTTGGTCGACGCCGTCTTGCGTCCCATCAGGTCCAGCGCCTGGATGCCGGTGGTGCCTTCGTACAAGGTCGTGATGCGTGCGTCGCGTGCCAGCTGCTCCATGCCGTGTTCGTGGATGTAGCCGTGGCCACCGAAGCATTGCAGGGCGTTGTAGGTGTTCTCGATGCCCCATTCGGTCTGGCAGGCCTTGGAGATCGGGGTGAGGAAGCTGACCAGCACGTCCGCTGCTTCGCGCTCGGTGGGATCTTCCGCGTGATGCGCGACGTCGATCAAGGTGCCCGCATGCAAGGCGAGCAGGCGGCTGCCTTCCACCAGCGACTTCACCGTCAGCAACATGCGGCGTACGTCGGGATGGACGATGATCGGATCGGCAGGCTTGTCCGGGAACTTCGCGCCACTCAACGAACGTGTCTGCAGGCGGTCCAGCGAATAGCGCAGTGCATTCTGGTACGCGCGTTCGGACAGCCCCACGCCCTGCAAGCCCACGCCCAAGCGCGCGGTATTCATCATGGTGAACATCGCCAGCAGCCCCTTGTGTGGTTCGCCGACCAGGTAGCCCTCGGCACCATCGAAGTTCATCACGCAGGTGACCGAACCCTTGATGCCCATCTTGTGTTCGATGGAGCCGCAGCGCAGTGCATTGCGTTCGCCCATGGTGCCGTCGCGCGCGACCTTGAACTTGGGCGTGACGAACAGGGAAATGCCCTTCGCGCCGGGTGGTGCGTCCGGCAGTTTCGCCAGCACCAGGTGCACGATGTTGTCGGTGAGGTCGTGTTCGCCGGCGGTGATGAAGATCTTGGTGCCGGTGATGGCGTAGCTGCCGTCGGCGTTGGGTGCGGCCTTCGTTTTAAGCAAGCCCAGGTCGGTGCCGCAATGCGGTTCGGTCAGGCACATGGTGCCGGTCCAGCGGCCTTCGACGATGGGTTTCAGGAACGCTTCGCGCTGCCAGTCTTCGCCGTGTTGCTTGAGTGCTTCCACCGCGCCGTGAGACAGCAGCGGGAAGTTGCCCCAAGCCAGGTTCGCCGCGTTGATCATTTCATTCAACGGCACGCCCATCGCGTGTGGCAGGCCCTGTCCGCCGAACTCCGGTGCGGAAGTCAGCCCGGTCCAGCCGCCTTCGATGAATTGCGTGTAGGCCTGTTGGAAACCCGGCGGCGTGGTGACGTCGCCGGTGGCCTTGTCGAAGCTGCAGCCGATTTCATCGCCCACGCTGTTGAGCGGTGCCAGTACGGTTTCGGTGAAGCGCGCGGCTTCGTCGAGTACGGCATCCAGCACGTCGCGCGTGGCGTCGGCATAACCGAGTTTCGCGAACAGGGCTTCAGCACCCAGCACGTCGTACATGGCAAAACGGATATCACTCAAAGGGGCTTTGTAGCTGCTCATGCGTCAATGGGCTCTGTGGTTTTCAGGGATGTCGTAGGAGCGCCCCATGGGCGCGAGCTCTTCGATAGAGTGCATGGAAGGCAAGAGCTCGCGCCCATGGGGCGCTCCTACCAGGAAGGTCAGCGCAGTACGCCGTCTAGGCCGGGTACCGGATTGAGGGTGTTGTTGCTCTTGATGTCGAACGTACGCGACTTGCCTTCTTCGGGTACCGCGTCAAGCGTGCCTTTCAGCGCATAGGCCAATGGACGGCGTCCCGCCAGCGCGTCGGCCACCACGATGCGTGCTTCCACCGTGGGCTTGAAGGGCAGGGTGACCACGTCGGCGGATTCCGGGCCGATGGAAATCTGCGGCGCACCCTGCAAGGTGCCGGCAGGCTGGTCACTGACGGTGATGGCCAGCGTGGCGCTGGTGAAGCGCATGGGAATGCTGCTGTAGTTCTGCAGGCGCAGGTCGACCGACCAGCTGCCATCGGCATTGACGGTCAGCTGCTGGATGCTGGCTGCCGGTGGTGACACGCGGCGCACCGGCCCGCTGCTGCAGGCTGCAAGCGCGGCGCATAGAAGCAAGAGTGAAGCCCAGGCAAGACCACGGTTCATACGCATACCTCTGCATCTCGATGCAGGCAAGGATACTACGGCGTATGGGGCTGGTTCCTATCGCAGTGGCGCGGACATGATCAACGGGTTCAGGTCATAGCCCATGGCGATGGCGCGCGCCTTGATCTGTTCGAACAGCTTGCGATCCATGGTCGGCTCGCGCGCGAGTATCCACAGGTAGTCGCGATCCGGTTCGCCCACCACGGCCCAGGTGTAGCCGGGATCCTTGTCGATGACCCAGTAGTCGGCCCATACGAAGGGCAGCCACGACAGCCAATCCGGCGCAAAACGTACTTCAAGGCGACCGGGGTGTCCTTCGACCCTACGTGCGACACCCTCCGCCACGCTGGTCTCACCGTCTGCGGTGCGACAGGCATTGCGCACGCCGACCAGGTCGTCGTCTCGCAGCGTGTAGGACGCGGTCACGTCGCCGGCGCACTTGTCCTGGAATGACATCGGCAATCGCGCGATTTCGTACCACTGGCCGGCGTAGCGCGAAATATCCAGGTTGGGCACGGAGGTGACCGGATTGGCGGCATGGGCAGCCGGGGCCAGGCAGGCCAGCAGGCAGGCCAGCAAGGACGGGGCGATCAGGCTACGCATGCGGCGGCTCCGGGTTGGAAGCGCAGCTTATGGGGCTTGCCGGTGCGATATGTAAAGCAGTTGTTGGCTGGTATCCGTTTGCTGGAAGGCATCTTGCCGGCTGGCCTGCGCGGATTTCCGTAGGGCCCCCCGCGATATTCCGAAGGGGCTGCAGTGTCAGCCGTAGGTGCTGACTCGTTCGGTCACGGCACCTTCGGTTTCCACTTCCACCCCGGTCGGTTCGTTGGAATAGATATGCCGGGCCTCCGCGATGGTGTTGGCGACCTCGATGGCGGCGGATTTCTCAGGAAACCAGAACACGGGCCTGCCCTGGTCCAGCAGTTTCCAGCCTTCATACGACGGGCGAAGCATCAGCACGGATCGTTTCATGGACTTACCCCAGGCTCTGGCGAAGCGCTCTGCGATGCAGCTTCGCCTGCGGTACAACGCAGCACTCTGCTCCCTGTGCGTGGGTGCCTCCATGGCAAGGCCAGAGTGCCGGGCATGCCGGGCGGGCGCAGTCAGGGGACGGTGCGGCGCAGGGTAGGGAAAGTCTGACGGGTTGCCGCGCAGCGCCCACGCCCGTATCATGCCGCCCCTCACTTCGGCTCGGCCGGTTGTGCAGTGGCCGGGTAGCTCAGTCGGTAGAGCAAGGGATTGAAAATCCCTGTGTCGGGGGTTCGATTCCCTCCCCGGCCACCATTTTGGTGGCGTGCAAAGTGTTGATATGAAAGGGTTTCCAGCGGTGGAAGCCCTTTTTTGTTGCAGGGTCGGGTGTGGCGCAGCAAGCAACCTGTGCGCTGAATGGGGTGGAGTGGGGTAGGTGTTGGCGATGCGTGGCCCAGGCGCATCATGCGGGTGCCCGCTTCATTTTCCGCATCCGGAGATTCCCATGAAACGAATTCTGCTCCTTGCCATGTTCCTCGCCGTGGGCGCTTGTGCCAGTACGCCCAGGCAGACCGATGCCGAAAAACTTGCCCTGTACCGGGCACATTCCGGGGAACCCGTCAACGATTTCCAGTATTTCGGCAGCATCAATGGCTGGAGCCCGATCGGTGACAGCGCCTTGATGGTCTGGACCAAGCCCAGCCAGGCCTACCTGCTGGAACTGTTCGGGCCTTGCACCGACCTCGGCTCTGCGCCGGCGATCAGCCTGAGCAATTCAATGGGCCGGGTGTCATCGCGTTTCGACAGCGTGCATGTGCTGGGTGGAGGCGGCAACAGCACGATGCGTATCCCGTGCCGTATTGAAACCATACGGCCGTTGGACGTGAAGGCATTGAGACAGGCGCAGCAGGAACTGCGCGAGGCCAAGGTAGTGGAGCGGGCAGCGGCAGGCTGATTGCCTGCGCTTCCCGCAATCGCGGCAAGACTTATTCTTCCGCAACGTATCCCGCAGGTTTCTCCGCACCGCCGCCGAACAGGAATTTCTCCAGCTCTGCTTCAAGGAATGCGCGGTGTTTCGGGTCGCGTGGTGACAGCCGGTTCTCGTTGATCAGCATGGTCTGGTGCGCCAGCCATGCGGCCCAGGCGGGCTTGCCGATATGCGCGTAGATGCGCTGGCCGAGTTCGCCGGGATACGGAACGAAATCCAGGCCGTCGGCATCGTGTTTTTCGTAGTCGCAATGGATGGTTCTTGGCATGGTCAGCCCTGGTCGCGGAGGAGTTTGCGGATCGGTGCGGGAAGTCCCAGCGAAACGAGATCGCCACGCGCTACCCAACGCAGGTCGTCATTCTCGCGCACCCGCTCCTGCGCGGCGAGCGCCCGCCACAGCAGCGGCTGCATGCGCAGGCGGTAATGCGAAAAGGAATGCAGGATTTCAGCCAGAGGCTCCGCGTGGTCGTAGTCGCCATGCATGTGCGCGGAAAACCACTGGCGCGCCTGTTCGTGGTCATCGGCTTCGGGCAGTGACCACAGTGACGCCCAGATACCAACGGGGGGCCTCCGCTGCAACAGGATTTCACCGCTGCCGTTTTCAAGCAGCAGCATGAAGGCGCTGCGTTCGGGCAATGGCTTGCCGGGTCGCGGGGTCGGCAGTTCTTCGACGCGACCCTCGCGCAGCGCCACGCAGTCTTCCCGCAGCACGCACTGCATGCAGGCCGGATTCTGGCGCGTGCACAGGGTCGCGCCGAAATCCATCTGCGCCTGGGTGTAGTCGGCCATGCGCTCGCCTGGAAGGTGCTCGCGTGCAAGTATCCACAGTTGTTTCTCCACAGCGGGCGTATTCGGCCAGCCGGCAATGCCGTGGTAACGCGCGAGCACGCGCTTGACGTTGCCGTCGAGAATCGCGAAACGGTCGCCCCAAGCCTGCGCAAGGATGGCGCCGGCGGTGCTGCGCCCAATGCCGGGCAGTGCGACCAGGGCGTCGTAGTCACGTGGCAGTTCGCCATCGTGCAACTCCACGCACAGGCGCGCGGTGGCATGCAGGTTGCGGGCGCGGGCGTAGTAGCCCAGTCCCGACCATTGCGCCAGGACTTCATCAAGTGATGCGCCTGCCAGTGCGGGCAAGTCAGGGAAAACGGAAACAAAACGCTCGAAATAAGGTGTCGCCGTCTTCACCTGCGTCTGTTGCAGCATGATTTCCGCCAGCCATACGCGGTAGGGCGCGCGCGGGTGTTGCCAGGGCAGATCGTGGCGACCGGACTGATCGAACCAGGCAAGTAGGCGCGACGCGAAGCTGTCAGTTGCCTCGTTCATTGCGTTGGCGAAACCGTGGGAATGCCGTCGTCTTTCAGTTCGACTTCCACGCCTTCCAGCAGTGCGCCGGATATTTCCAGCGTTGGCGTCTGCAGGGTGCCGGTCATCGGTGGCAGTGGAGAACCTGTCGTGCCTGCATCCATCCACTCCATCACTTTGGGCAGGCGGAAGCGTGCGGCGAAGCGTGTCTCATCGCGTTGCAATTGAAGGCCTGCAACGCCTGAAAAATCGCTTGCGCCGCTGTAGTGCAGGATGAAGGGAAGCGGTGCGCTGGATTCGCCGAGCGGCGCGGGCAGGGCTGGCCAGGCTTCCGGCCAATCGGCCAGCGTGCCGTCCAAATCGAGTTTCATTTCTTCAGTCAGGGAAAATCCGCCGATTGCATCCAGCGTCGGCATCGCAGCTTGGCCGCGCAGCGCGACCGCTGCAGGCTGCAGCGTGAATCCGTTGCTGTCGAAGTTCAGTGGTCCGACAAGTCCAAGTGCGAACGGTAGCGAGGTCTCGCCGGAAACATAACGTGCATGCGCGCCGAGCACGGCACGCTGAAGCAACACGCCTTGGCGGGTGTCCAGTTTTGCAGAAAGGCTGAGTTCGGAAGGCATCTGCCATTCCCCGGTTTCGACCGAAACCTTCCCCACCACGCCAACGCCTGCTCCGGATGCAGGTTGGGTCATGCCTACATGCACATCGAACGGTGCGTTGATCCCGTCGCCGACGTAGCGGCCACCCAGGCGGCTGCGTATCGGCTTGCCGGCAGCCAGTGATTGCAGATCAACGTCGACGCCATCGATCTTCCATCCTTCGCCAAGGATCACGCCACGCACGACCCGCACGCCCTTGGTCAGCGTGGGCATGGGCGCATCACTGGGCGGTCGCTTGGCCTGCCAGCGCTGGAATGCCACAACATCCAGCACCGGTGCGTCCAGCTCCACGCGCGTGGCAGTCAGGTCGCTGCCGCGTGCGCGCAGCGTGGACCATGGCACGGAAATCAGCAGGCGGTCCGCATGCAGAACAGCGGTATCCGTCCCTGCTTCGCGCGCGGTCACGTTGCGCACGATCAACTGTGGCGTGCCGCGCAGGCGGTATTCGCCCACGCCGGTGGCGGTGATTTCCAGGCCGAGTGAATCGCCTGCAAGATCCAGGATCGCGGGCGCCATGTGCTCCGGTTTCATCAACCAGCGCAGCAGTAGTGCTGCGACCACAAGCATGGCAACTATCGCCAGCACTACGGTCTTGCGCCGCCGGGTCACTCCTGCGTGCCCCGCACTGCGCTCACGCGCCCAGTGCGTCCGGAAGGAGGGCATCCACGAACGCTTCCGCATCGAACACGCGCAGGTCTTCCGGTCGTTCGCCAATGCCGGCGAAACGAATCGGGATGCCGAACTCACGCGCCAGGGCGAACACCACGCCGCCCTTGGCGGTGCCATCGAGTTTCGTCACCACCAGTCCGGTCACGCCGACCGCGGCATGGAACTGGCGCAGCTGCGAGAGCGCGTTCTGGCCGGTAGTGCCGTCGATGACCATCAAAACTTCGTGCGGCGCGGCCGGATCCAGCTTGCCCAGCACGCGGCGGATCTTGCCCAGTTCGGCCATCAAGCCTTGCTGGGTGTGCAGGCGGCCTGCGGTGTCGGCGATCAGTACTTCGATGCCGCGGGCCTTGGCAGCCTGGAGCGCATCGAACGCGACCGAGGCAGGATCCGCATCCTGACCTTGCGCGATCACCGGAACGCCGTTGCGTTCGCCCCAGGTCTGCAACTGCGCCACGGCGGCAGCGCGGAAGGTGTCACCAGCGGCCAGCATCAGTGCATGGCCCTGGTCCTTGAAGCGGCGCGCCAGCTTGCCGATGGTGGTGGTCTTGCCCACTCCGTTCACGCCGACCGTCAGCACCACGAATGGTTTTGCGCTGGCGTCGATCTGCAGCGGTATCGCCACGGGTGCCAGCAGCGCGATCAGATCGGCGCGCAGGGCCTTGAGCAGGGCGTTGGCGTCGGCGAATTCGCGCGACTTCATCCGCTTGCGCAGGCTGTCCACCAGGGAAGCAGTGGCAGGCACGCCAACGTCGGCGGTCAGCAGGGCGGTTTCGATTTCGTCCAGCAGGTCGTCGTCGAGTTTGGGGTTGCGCGAGAACAGGCCGCCCAGTCCGAGCGCGAAACCCGTGCCACGCAGGCGCTCGCGCCAGCCGGGCTTGCCGGAGGAAGTCGGGCGTTCCTGGGTAAGCGGTTGTGCAGGCGTGGGAACCGCTTCAACGGTGGCAGGCGCGATCGCGATTTCAGTCAATGAGGGCGTCGGCGCTGCAGGTGCAACTGGCGTGGGTTCGACCGCAGCGATGTTGGGCTGGTCTTCGGCAGTTGCGTGCCGAGCAGCGGGCTCAGGGAACGCGGCCGCCAGTTCTTCCACGCTGTAGTGGCGCGTGGAATCGGGGGCGGGTAGGGTCTCGGGGGCCGGATCGGGCTTCTTGCGACGGAAAAAACTGACCATTGCTCGGGGATATCGGAGAATGCGTACATGCTAGCACCGGCACCCTGCAGGCCTTGATGAAACCCAATCCCCGAACCGCCATTGGCACGGTCCGCATCATTGGCGGCCATTGGCGTGGCACGCGACTTTCGGTCCCCGCCAGCCCGGGCCTGCGTCCCAGCAGCGACCGGGTGCGCGAAACCCTGTTCAACTGGCTGCTGGCGGCCTTGCCGGGCGCGCGCGTACTGGATCTTTTCGCAGGAACCGGCGCGCTGGGGCTGGAGGCCGTATCACGTGGCGCATCCCATGCCGTGCTGGTGGAACGCGACCCGGCCCTGGCCAACGCCTTGAAGGAAACCGTCACCCGGTTGTCGGCCTCGGCCAAAGTAGAGGTGGTGCAGGGGGATGCGCTGGCGTGGCTGCCGCGGCAGGCAGACTACGCGTTCGACCTGGCCTTCGTCGATCCGCCCTTTGCACAGGACCTGTGGCAGCCGACGCTGGTAGCGCTGTTGCCCAAACTGGCGGCCGGAGCATGGCTGTACGTGGAGTCGCCCGTGGATCAGGTCCCACGCCTGCCGCAGGAATGGACGCTGCATCGCGAAGGACGCACCCGCGAGGTGCGCTTCGCCCTGTACCGCGCCCCGGACCGGCATGGCGCTGATACACTGAACGGCGACGTTTCCATGGCGGTTCCTGAATGACTGTGGCACGCACCCGCATCGCGGTTTACCCCGGCACCTTCGATCCCATCACCAACGGTCACATCGACCTGATCGACCGCGCCGCGCCGCTGTTCGAACGCCTGATCATCGGCATCGCCGAGAGTCCCGGCAAAGGCCCGACCCTGCCGCTGGAACTGCGGGTGCGCCTGGCCCGTGAAGCCGTGGCCCACCATCCCCATATCGAAGTCCGCGGATTTGATTCGCTGCTGGCGCATTTCGTGCAGCAGGTCGGGGGCGGGGTCCTGCTGCGCGGCCTGCGCGCCGTGTCCGATTTCGAATACGAATTCCAGTTGGCCAGCATGAATCGCCACCTGATACCGGAAGTGGAAACCCTGTTCCTGACCCCGGCCGAGCAATACGGCTTCATTTCGTCTTCGCTGGTGCGCGAAATCTCGCGCCTGGGCGGTGACGTGTCGGGGTTCGTGCCGCCTGCGGTGGCCGTGGCGCTGACCGAGGAATGGCAGCGTCGCAACAATCCATGATCCATGTCCTATCATTCATCACCAGACTCACCGGAGGGGAACACACCATGAAGATCGCTACACGCCTGCTGCTTGCCACCTGCCTCGTCCTGCCATTGGCAGCCTGCAAGAAGGAAGAAGCCGTGACGGTGGACGCCGCGCCCGTGGCGCTGGTGGCGCCAGCCAAGACCGATGAGGCCGGTTGGAAGGCCTACCTGTCCGAAGTGGTCCTGCGCAACATGGGCGAGATCACCAACCAGCCGTTCCTGTACTACCTGCCCAACCAGGCCGATCCCGAATTCCAGGCCAAGTACGACCGTCAGTTGGAACAGGCCAAAAATGCGATCGCCCGCGGCATCGTCGGCGGCAATCTGATCGCCTTCGGTTCGCCGGAGTCGGCCAAGATGGCGGATATCGCGGTGGCCTCGTTCACCGGCGTGCCGGCCGACACCATGAAGAAGGTCAAGATCGTGTTCATCGGCGAAGCTGCCGACAGCGAGCGCGTGAAAGCCGCCGTCGCCCCCACCGGTGCCGACTACGTCTTCGTCGAAGCCAAGTGACCCTTTGGCGCGTGGCCGCAAAGCGGCCACGCCTCTGCCAAAGGGTCATCCCCGCGAAGGCGGGGATCCAGCTCTTGAGCTTTTGATTCCGCGTGGCCGCAACGCGGCCACGCCTTTGCCGAATGGTCATCTCCGCGAAGGCGGGGATCCAGCTCTTGAGCTTCTGATTCCGCGTGGCCGCAACGCAGCCACGCCTTTGCCAAAGGGTCATCCCCGCGAAGGCTGCCTCCATGTAGCACCAACCTGTGGGAGGGGCTTCAGCCCCGACGCTTTCCAGTTTCCGAGCGTCGGGGCTGAAGCCCCTCCCACAAGTATTTCTCCCACACATGCGATCGTGCGCTTGTCGCTCCGCCTGATGCACTGACATGTCGCTGAAGATCAACGAACTCTGCGTCAACTGCGATGTCTGCGAGCCGGCATGTCCCAATCAGGCCATCCGCATGGGCGAGACCATCTACATCATCGACCCCGCGCGATGCACCGAGTGCGTAGGCCACTATGACGAACCCCAATGCGTCGTCGTATGCCCGGTGGAATGCATCGACCCGGATCCGGAGTTCAAGGAAACCGAGCACGAACTGCTGGCGAAGCTGCGGCGGCTGCAGGAAGCGGCGTAGTTAGGCGCGCATGGCGGACAATATCGCTACCGAAACAAAGTGGATGCAGTACCGGCGAATGCGCCTGCTGACCTGGGTTTCGTTTTCTGTAGCGGTTGTCTGTTTATTCCTTGGCAGTGGCACCGCAATTGTTCTATCTATTGTTGTCTGGGGCGTGCTTTCCTTTGCATCCGCATTCTGGCCGTGCCCTATCTGTGGCGGCCGCGTTGGTTACATCCCTGTTGGCCCTCTTATGATTCTTTGGCCGTTCGGGGGTTGGTGCACAACCTGTGGTCGCAGGCTGGTACGGGCTCGGTAGCGCATCCAACAATTCATTCGAGCCGAGCAAGTTCCAGAATATGGCTCACATCTGTCGAGAACTCTTAGTCGTATTGTGCAGATTACGCAGCGAGCTTGCAGCGTCTCCAGTAGGCTTGGCGCGACATATCACAGGCTTACCTGCGCGCGCGTGAGTGGCTTTATTAACTCTATTCCCCAATTTCCTCACGAAAAGTGCCTTTGCTCTGAATAACTCAATTCCGCCAATCGCGCCCAGCAGCGTTTGCTTATGGCAAAGTGCAACACAGGCCCAAGGCAGGAGTAGCCGTGAAATTCCGCAGTAGTTTCGCCATCGCATTGACGCTGGCCTTCACCACGTCCGCATTTGCCGCACAGGCTCCCTCCAGCGACAACGCCAAGCATCCACCCGGTGCCGCCATTGCCAGCGGCCATGCGCTCGCCACCGAAGCCGGCTTCGAAATGCTGCGTGCCGGTGGCAACGCTTTCGATGCGGCTGTCGCGGTCTCCGCGGCATTGTCTGTGGTCGAGCCGATCAGTTCCGGCATCGGCGGCGGCGGTTTCTTCCTGCTGCACGATGCGAAGACAGGCAAAGACGTATTCATCGATGCGCGCGAAGTCGCGCCTGTCGCAGCGACGCCAGCGGCGTTCCTGGACGCCAAAGGCGACCTGGACCGCAACCGAGCCGAGAACGGCCCGTGGTCGGCTGGCATTCCCGGGCTGCCAGCCGCTCTGGTGCACGTGTCGCAGAATTACGGAAAGTTGCCGCTCAGCACCACGTTGGCGCCTGCCATCCGCCTCGCGCGCAATGGCTTCCCGATTTACGCGCGACTGGAAAGAGGCTACGGCTTCCGGCGCGAAGTGATGGAGCGCTACGCCGGTACGCGTGCGGTGTTCCTGGCCGACGGCGATCCGCCCAAGGTCGGCGAAATCCTCAAGCAGCCCGACCTGGCACGCACGCTGGAATTGTTGGCGCAGAAAGGTTTCGATGGTTTCTATCGCGGTGATGTCGCCAAGAAGCTGTTGAAGAGCGTGAAGGACGAAGGCGGGCAGTGGACGGCGAATGAGCTGGCCGGCTACCGCATCGTCGAACGCGAGCCGCTGCGCTTCAACTACCGGGATTTGCGCATCACCACCGCACCGCCACCATCTTCGGGCGGTGTCGCCATGGCGCAGATCTTCAACATCCTGTCCGGGTGGGATCTGTCCACGCTCGACGACGCGCATCGCACCCACCTGCTGGTGGAGGCCATGCGCCGCGCCTACCGCGATCGCACGATCTACATGGGCGATCCCGACTTCGTCACCATCCCCTTGGCGCGCCTGACCAGCCGCGACTACGCCGCCGGCCTGCGCGCTGGCATCCATCCGGAAAAGGCCACGCCCAGCACGTTGCTGCCTGCAGTGCCTGCGCCGCTGGAAGACGATGAAACCACCCACTTCTCCATCATCGACGCGCAAGGCAACCGCGTGTCCACCACGCAGACGGTCAACCTGCTTTACGGGTCGGGACTGATCGCGCCAGGCACCGGCGTGCTGCTCAACAACGAGATGGATGATTTCGCCTTGAAGCCGGGCACGCCCAACGCTTTCGGCGTGATGGGATCGGAAGCGAATGCGCCTGTCGCCGGCAAGCGCATGCTCAGCTCGATGACGCCCAGCTTCGTGGAAAGCGACGACAAGGTGATCGCCATCGGCGCGCCCGGCGGCAGCCGCATCATCACCCAGGTGCTGCTGGGCATTCTGTCCTACGACGAAGGCCTCGGCGCGCAGGCGGTCGCGGCACGTCCGCGCATCCACCACCAGTGGTTCCCGGATGTGATTTCCGCTGAAGATGGCGCGCTGGACGCCGCGACCGTTGCGACGCTGCAGGGCATGGGCCACACCGTCAACGCGGCTGAAAAGCCCTGGGGCAACCTGCAGACGGTGATGTGGGACCGCAAGGCCAATACCTTGTCGGGCGGAACAGATCCGCGTAATCCGGTGGGTGAGGCGAGGGTGGAGTTGGTGGAGACGCCTTAGGGCTTGCATCGACAGGTCCAACGGAGACGGAGAGGCCTGGTCTGCAGAAGTCGGGTGAATGCGTCCCTCTCCCACAAGGGGAGAGGGACGCGTATCCCGCATTCTGCAAAGCCGAGAAGTTCCAGGGATGTTGAACGGGGCTGCAGCACTAATCCGCCCAGCCACATCCAACACTGGGATCAGGGATAAAATCCCCTCAGACAGCAACCCCGCAGGAACCACACGTGGCCGACAACGAAAAGAAACCCGTCATCAATTTCGTGCCGGCCATCCTCACCGGCGCGGCTGCCCTGATTGCGGCGCTGACCACGGTCTACGTGAACCTGCGCAACGACCTGAAGGATGACCCCGCGCCGCCTGCTGTGGCGGCCATCGCGGCACCCGCGAAGACGGAAACAACCACGCCGGCGGAGCCGCAAACCGTCCAACTCCAGTTGCAGCGCATCGCCGTGCAGCAGGATGGCGCGGTAGGCAATGCCGACTGGCGCTTCGCCATTGAGGCCGATGGCCAGCCACTGTTCGCTTTCCAGCAGGACGCGATGACTTCGGAAGGTGGCCGCAATATCGTGGTCGCGGCGAATGACCGGGATGCCAATGCGGAACTGGACCTGGCTCCCGGCAAGCCCATCGCCATCACCATCAAGGGTTGGCGTGGTGGCTGGTTCAAGAAAGCCGATGAACCGCTGGCGGTGGGCGAAGGCTGGTTGACCTCGACAGGTGCGCTCGCGCCGATCAAGGTCAAGGCGCAGGATGAGAAGGATGGTGCGTTCACGTTCTACCTGAGCGCGTCGTCCGGGCAGGAATGAGGTCATCGTGCATTCGTTGGCCGTCGAGGCTTGGCGAAGAGCAACCGAGCAAGCTCGGCTCAACACGGAATATTCGCCCGAACAACAGGGCTGGGAACCACGCCATGAAACTCTGGTCGCTACTCGGTAATTCACAGAAGCTCGATGGTGGGGCGATGTTTGGCAACGCGCCGCGTGCGATGTGGGAAAAATGGTCGCCGCCGGATGCCGAGAATCGTATCGAGCTCGCATGCCGTGCGTTGCTGGCGAGTCCACTGAACGGCAAGACGGTCCTGTTCGAGGCCGGTATCGGTGCGTTCTTCGAACCGAAGTTGCGCGAGCGTTACGGTGTGCAGGAAGCACGACATGTGTTGTTGGACTCCCTGCAGGCCGCGGGATTCACCCATGAGGACATCGATGTCGTAGTGTTGAGCCACCTGCATTTCGACCATGCGGGTGGCTTGCTCGCGTCGTGGTCCGAGGGTCGTGCGGCGGAGTTGCTGTTTCCCAATGCCACGTTCTTGGTGGGCGAAGCGCATTGGCAGCGGGCGCTGAATCCGCATCCGCGTGATCGCGCCAGTTTCATACCGGAACTGACCGGCCTACTGAAAGCCAGCGGGCGGCTGGAAATCGTGCAGGGCCAGCACTCACATGCGCTCGCCGACAGCGTGCGCTTCAGTTACAGCGACGGGCATACGCCTGGCCTGATGCTGGCGGAAATCGTCGGCCCCGAGGTGGTGGACGGCAAGGCGCATGGTGGCGTGGTGTTCTGCGCCGACCTGATTCCCGGCCGTTCCTGGGTGCATGTGCCCATCACCATGGGCTACGACCGCAACGCGGAACTTCTGATCGATGAAAAGCGCGCGTTCCTGGAAGACAAGCTGGCGCGCAACGTGCATCTGTTCTTCACCCACGATACCGAGTGCGCCCTCGCGCAGGTGACGCGGAACGACAAGGGCAAGTTCGGCACGGCCCACGAAGTGGCGGAATTGCACGCCAGGCCGATCACAGCCTGAGCGCGGGCCGCCTGTCCGCACGCTGGTCGCGTCACCTATTACCGTAGAAGCCGACAGGTATTCCATATCGAGGCTTGCCGCGCGTACGCGCGCTGGCCAATATCCATGCATGAACCTCAAATCGAATTTCGTGTGTTTGCTGATGCTTGCCATGCCCCTGGCGACCGGTTCCGCAGCAAGCGTCGCTGCTGCAGAAGCAAAAGATCCAACGGCAGGCATCGTCCGCTTGAACCAGCTCGGCTACCTGCCCGGTGCGCAGAAGCTGGCGATCTTGCCCGAAGGTCCTGGCGGGGCGTTCAGCGTCATTGATACCAGGACGGGTGCGGCTGTCTACACCGGCGAGCAAGGGGCCGCAGCCGTGTGGGAGCCCTCCGACGAGCGCGTGCGCGTCGCAGATCTTTCATCTGTCATCACGCCGGGCGAATACGTCCTGCGTGCAGATGGCCTTGCCGATTCGGATCCGTTCCGCATCGATTCCAATGTGTACGTGGAACTGGAGGCCGCGGCGCTCAAGGCTTTCTATTTCAATCGTGCCAGCACGACCTTGTTACCAGGCCATGCAGGCGCCTATGCGCGCGCAGCCGGGCATCCAGACGACAAGGTGTTGGTGCATGCTTCCGCCGCATCGGCCACGCGGCCCGAAGGCACCGTGCTGTCGGCACCCAAGGGCTGGTACGACGCGGGCGATTACAACAAGTACATCGTCAACTCCGGCATTTCCACCTACACGCTGTTGGCGGCCTACGAACATTTTCCGGAATATTTCCGTCGCCATGACACCGGCATTCCGGAAAGCGGAGACGCAGTTCCCGACATCCTTGATGAAATAATGTGGAACCTGGAGTGGATGCTGGCGATGCAGGATCCGGCTGATGGCGGCGTCTACCACAAGCTGACCGACAAGCGATTCGACGGCCTCCGGGTCATGCCTGCGCAAGCAGAAGCGCCGCGTTACGTGGTGCAGAAAAGTACGGCGGCTGCCTTGGATTTTGCCGCGGTCATGGCGACCGCAAGTCGTGTCTATGCGTCGTATGAAGCCCGGTTCCCGGGGTTGCCCGCGCGCATCCAGGATGCTGCTGTCGCCGCCTGGCAATGGGCACAATCGCATTCGGCCGCGGTATACGTGCAGCCACAGGACATCAAGACCGGCGGCTACGGCGACAGGCAGTTGCACGATGAATTTTTCTGGGCGGCCACCGAGCTGTACCTGGCTACCGGCGACAAGGCGTACTACGCCGCCATGGCATCACCACTTGGAAAGCCGACGGTGCCGAGCTGGAGCAGCGTCGCGGGCCTGGCGTGGATGTCGCTGGCGCAGCATCGGGATCGGCTGCAGGCTGCCGACCGTTCGCGGGTCGAGTCAGGCCTCCAGGTCTTGGCAGGACAGCTGGCAAAGCAAACGCAAGCGTCTGCGTATCGGGTGGCGATGCAAGACGAAGATTTTATCTGGGGCAGCAATGCCGTAGCGCTCAACCAGGCCATGATGCTGGTGCAGGGCTATCGCGTGCACGCGGACAGCGACTATCTGCACGCTGCGCAGTCGTTGTTCGACTATGTGCTGGGCCGCAACGCGCTGGCCACTTCGTTCGTCACCGGGTACGGCGCCCGCTCGCCCATGCATATCCACCACCGTCCTTCGGTGGCGGATGGCATTGATGCGCCGGTGCCGGGCTGGATTTCCGGTGGCCCCAATCCCCGTCAACAGGACAAGCAGGACTGCCCGGTTGCTTATCCCTCCAGATTGCCGGCCAAATCCTGGCTGGACCACGAATGCAGCTATGCCAGCAACGAAATAGCGATCAACTGGAATGCACCACTGGTGTATATGGCTGCCGCGCTGCAGGAACTGACGCCTTCGCCTGCTCCCTGAGCTAGTGGTAGGCGACAGCGGATGTGAAATCGAATCAGCCTACGCGCGTGCCGAAAATGCGGTCGCCCGCATCACCCAGCCCGGGCAGGATGTAGCCGCGTTCGTTGAGGCGTTCGTCGATGGCGGCGGTGTAGACCTCGACGTCGGGATGCACTGCTTCCAATGCCTTGAGGCCTTCCGGCGCGGCTACGAGGAAGATGCCCTTGATCCGCTTCGCGCCGGCGCGCTTCAGCATGTCGATGGTGGCAATGAGGGTGCCACCTGTTGCAAGCATCGGGTCCAGGATTAGCGCATCGCGTTCTTCCAGGCGTCCGGTCAAACGTTCGAAGTAGGGCACGGGCTGCAGGGTTTCCTCGTCGCGTTGCAGGCCCACCACGCTCACGCGTGCGGTCGGAATCAGGGCAAGTACGCCCGGCAGCATGCCCAGCCCGGCGCGCAGGATCGGCACCAGGGTGATCTTGGCGCCGGCGATTTTCTGTACGGGAACGTCACCGGCCCAGCCGGCCATCGTTTCGGCGGTCAATTCCAGGTCGGCGGTAGCCTCGTAAGCCAGCAAGGTGCCGAGCTCGGTCACCAGCTCACGGAAATCCTTGGTGTTGAGGCTGGCGTTGCGCAGCAGGCCGATCTTGTGTTGCACCAGCGGGTGGCGGACTTCGACGGTTTTCATGGTGGCCTGCGGCGGAATGGGGTGGCTGAAGTCTGCATCAAAGCCCGCCATCCCACAAAGGAAAAGCCGGCATGCGCCGGCTTCCTCGATACAGTGCGAGCAACCGTGGTCAGAACGCCCAGCGCATGACCAGCTGATAGCTGGGGCCGGCCTGCTCGGTCTCCAGCTCGTACTCGTCGTAGTCACGGTCGATCTGGTCGGCCTGGTTGTCGAACTTGCCGATGAACTCGTCCTTGGAGGCATCCAGCACGTTGGCGGCGCTCAGGCGCACCGAGACCGCGGTGCCGAAACGCTTCTCGACGAACAGGTCCAGGTCTTCGCCATACCTGACCGTGACTTCCTCGCCCAGGATGCGGCTGAAGGCGTCGCCCTGCTTGCGGAAGGTCGCGCCGAAGCTGACGTCCACGGAAGGAAGGTCCTGGATGAAGCCGATGTTGTAGACGTTGCGGGCCTGCTCGTTGAAGCGACGCTCGCCGATGAAGTCGGTGACCTTGCTGTTGAGGTAGGAGTAGTTGAGGAACACACCGGTATTCGGCAGGCCGAACGCGGTCAGCGGGGTCGAAAGGTCGAATTCGAAGCCATAGACCTTGCCGTCGCCGACGTTCTCCGACGTGAACACGAAGCTTTCCGGATCGAACTCGAAATCATCCTCGGTCGCACCGGGATTCTCCTCGAGGAATTCCTCCAGGTCATCTTCGTAGCTGTCCAGCGCGTCTTCGCTCCACTCGCCGGTGTTCACCAGTTCGATCAAGTTGTTCACATCGCGGTAGAAGAAGTTGACGCCCACCACGCCCTGCTTGCCGATGCGATGCTCGAAGCCCAGGTCGATGCCGTTGGCGGTTTCCGGATTGAGCTTCGGGTTGCCGATGTAGTCGTTGTCACCGAATTCGCCGTCCAGCAGGACCGGGATCAGTTCGTTGAAGTTGGGGCGCTTGATGCTCTTGGCCAGCGACAGGCTGATGCGGTCTGCATCAGTCAGGTCCCAGCGCAGGTGAGCGGAAGGCAGCAGTTCGTTGTAGTCATTGCTGAAGGCGTCCTGCTGCTCTGCGTCCTCGCTGTAGCTGATATCCGACTTGGTCGTCTCATAGCGCAGGCCGGCTTCCCACGATATTGCACCGTTTGCTCCGGAAAGCATGATGTACGGATCCAGGCGGGTTTCCTCGATCACCGAGCCGAAACTGCCGTCCAGTTCATAGACCACCGCGTCGCCTTCTTCTTCCGCTTCCCATGCGAAGTTGGTGTAGGTGATGTCGCGCTTCTTGCTGCGGTAGTCCAGGCCGAACTCCAGCTCGGTAGTGCCAAGCGGGCGCTTGTGTGCCATCTTGAACGTGGTTTCATCGTCCCTGGCATCCACGGAGGAGGCTTCGGCTTCCGATGCATCCCATTCGCCATTCACGTATTCGTGTTTTTCTTCGCTTTCGGAACTGTCGTCGTTGAACCTGGCGTAGTTCAGGTCGAATTCGGTCTTGCCACCGGCCATGTCGAAGCCGTACTCGCCGCCGATGCCCCAGTTCTTCTGGCTGATCGGATTCAGGCCCGGCACCCTGGACTCGATGACGTCCTCGTCGTCGTATTCCACTTCATTTGAAATCTCGGTGACGTCGCGATCGGTCTTGACGTAGAAGCCATCGATGCTGAGGCGTCCGCTTGCGCCGACTTCGGCGGTGTAGGACAGGTTGGCCGAGTAATCACGGCCATCCTTCACCTCGCTCTGGTCTTCGAAGCTGACCAGCTCTTCCAGCGACGGGTCGGTGAAGCGGTCGGAACGCTTGATCTTGGAACGGTAGCGGTCCTGCACGTTGACGCCGGCAAGGAAACGACCGCCCAGCGCGTCGCCACTGGTCACGGCGCCGAAGGTGGGGTTGATCTCGCCATCGAACCAGCGGTTCACGCCAAGGCGCACGTAGCTGCCGTCGAACTCGTAGGCATCGCGCAGCACGATGTTGACCGCGCCGGCCACGGCGTCACCCGAGCGATTGGCGCTGTTGCTGCGCAATATCTCGATGTGGTCGACCATTTCGGCCGGGATGCGGTCCACCCAGAACGAGCGGTCGTCACCGGCGCCCGGCACGGTCTTGCCGTTGATCAGCACTTGGGTGTAGCCGGCGGCCATGCCGCGCATCATCACGCCATCGAATTCCATGATGTCGGAGCCGACGAAGGTCACGCCGGGCACGCGCTTGAGCATGTCGCCCACGGTGTTCGGCTCGAAGCGCTGGAAATATTCCAGGTCGTAGGAAAGTACGGGCGCGATGTCATCGGTGCGGTTGCGGAAGGCGATCTCGGCCTGCACGACGATGGTGTCCAACTGCTTGGCCTCCAATGCGCCGTCAGGCGTCGTAGTCGCTGTCTGTGCGAGGGCGATGGTGGAGGCAGGCGCAAGCATTGCGCAGGCGAGGGCACGCGAGAGGCGTGTCGCCAGCAGGTTGGTTTTCATTGCAGGGGTTCCCGTGGGTGGAATTTCTGTTCCCACTTTCTACGGGAGTGTTGTGGCGGAAATATGACGAAGTGGCCACGTCGAGTCGCCGTGTTGCAGTTTTTTGTAGTGCCTTCTATATCCGCAAAGATGGTCATGTGACTGACACATGGATTTCATGTGTCAGCGGTATATGTCTTGCATCTGCGGCTTGGCAGCGCCTTGATGTTGGGGAACCTGATGGAATTTCCGATGCGCCACAACGCGGCGCTGGTCTTGCTGGTATGCGGCGTGCTTGTTCCGGACCTGAAGGCGCAAACCAGCCCGTCCATACGCCATCCCTTCCATGCCATGCAGCCCAAGGAAGCGCCGGACCAAGTGGTGCTGGCAGTGGAGATTCCTGCCGGCAGCATCACCAAGTACGAGATCAATGAAGAAGGATTGGTCTACGTGGATCGGTTCCAGTCCATGCCAGTGGTGTATCCGGCCAACTACGGGTCGATGCCACGCACGCTTGCGGGCGATGGTGATCCGCTGGATGCGCTGGTGCTGACGCGCGAGGCGCTGCATCCGGGCGTGCTGATCGAATTCCGTCCGATCGGTTACCTGAAGATGCTGGACAAGGGCGAGCAGGACGACAAGGTGATCGGCGTACCCACCGACAAGGTCGATCCGACCTATTCGGGGATCCATGACCTTGGGGATCTTCCGGAAATCGAACGCCAGCGTATCGAGGCGTTCTTCCGCATCTACAAGGATCTGCCAGAGGGCAGGAATCCAGTGGTGCTGTATGGGTACGGCAATGCGGCGGAGGCCAAGGTGTTGATCAGCGAAGCGATGAAGCGTTTCGACGCAAAGACGCCGTAGATCGACGACATCTGGCTCGGCGTAGGAGCGACGTGAGTCGCGACTGATCATGCGTGTGTTTTCAGTCGCGACTTACGTCGCTCCTACACCGCTCCTACGGCGTTTGCCAAGGGCAGCCGAGCAAGCTCGGCTCTACATGGATGGATGGGTCAGGCGGCTGCGGCTTGCTGTGCGCGGGGGCCTTCGCGCAGGGCCTGGCCGACCATGCCGACCAGCAGGTCGAGTTCGTCCGAGGTCATGGCGAAGTGCGGGGTGAAGCGCAAGGAATTGGCGCCGCCGTGGATCACGTTGAGGCCGCGTTCGCGCAACCACTCCTCGGTGGACCCGGCGCCGTAGCACTTGAACTGCGGTGCGAGTTCGCAGGAGAACAGCAGGCCGGTGCCCTGGACCTTGGTGATCAGGCCGCCGAGTTCGGATTTCAGCTTCTCCAGTTTTTCCACTGCCTCGGCACCGCGGCTGCGGATATTGTCGCGAAGTTCCGGCGTCAGCAGTTCCATCACGGCGCAGGCCACGTCCAACGCGCGCGGGTTGGTGGTCATGGTGTTGCCGTACACGCCCTTGCGGTACAGGCCCGCGGCGCGTTCGCTGACGGCCAGCACCGACAGCGGGTATTGCGCGGCGTTCAGCGCCTTGGAATAGGTTTCCATGTCCGGTGCATCGAGGCCTTCGAAGCCCGGGTAATCGACGATCGACAACACGCCATGTGCGCGCAGGCCGGCCTGGATGGAGTCGACCAGCAGCAGGCTGCCGTGGCTGCGGGTCAGTTCGCGTGCGGCGGCGTAGAACGCGGGTGGCAGCGAGCGGCCGGGATCGCCTTCGCCCATCACCGGCTCCAGGAACACGGCTTCGACGAACCAGCCGTTGCTGTCCGCATCGGCGAACACGCGCTTCAGCGCATCGGCATCGTAAGGATCGATGGCGATCACCGAATCTTCGTTGCGGTAGCTGGCCAGGTGTTGCTCGTAGGCCTTGCGCGAGGAATCGGAATACAGGGCGGGGCGTTCGGTGCGGCCGTGGAAGCTGCCTTTCACCACGACGCGCTTGACCGTGCGACCGGCATGCTTGGCACCGGGATCGGTCTGCAGCTTGGTGTTGATATCGGCGATGCGCGCGGCCAGGCCCACGGATTCGGAACCGGAGTTCAGGCACAGGAAGCGGGCGTAGGGACAGCCGCCGCGCGTGTGGCCGATCTCCTTGCGCAGCGCGCGGTCGAAGCGCAGCTGCGACAGGCTGGGGGTCATGATGTTGGCCATGACCTGCGGCTTGGCCATCGCCGCCATCACGGTTTCCGGCGTGTGGCCGAAGCCGATCATGCCGTAGCCGCCGGCGTCGTACAGCACCGCGCCGTTGAGGGTGACGATCCACGGACCGCGGGCGGTCAACGCCACATAAGGGTTGATGGCGTCTTCGGCGTAGAAGTTGACGTAACCGGCCTGGACGGCGCGCAGCTGCGCGTCTTCGTCCATGGCGAACAGGTCGGCGAACTCGTCGCGCAGGGCTTCGTGTTCGGCGGCGGCAGCTTTGATGGCGGCTTCAAGATCGGGGTGCGACTTGGCCAGGCGCAGCAGGGTGGCGTCGTCCAGGCCGTGGGTCATGCGTTTGCCGGCATGGGCGCGCAGCGGCGCGAGCGTTTCGATCAGGTGCATGGGTTCTCCGGCGAACTGAAGGCAATCTCGTATTATCTGCAAATATTCGTCGTTTGACAGTTGTGATTCGTGCGAATTCAGGCTAATTTTCGTCGAATCGACGAAGATGACTCCGGCAAATGAAGATCACCGCCTCCGATGAGCTGCTCCTGTCCCTGTTGCGCGAGAACGCCCGGGCCTCAACTGCGTTGATCGCCCGGCGCCTGGGCCTGTCGCGAACCACGGTGCAAAGCCGTATCGAGCGCCTGGAAAGCGAGGGCGTCATCAGCGGTTACACCGTGCGCATTGATGACGAATATGAGCGCGGACATATCCGTGCCCACATCATGATCACCGTGCATCCCAAGCAGAGCACGTCGGTGACTACGGCTTTGCGCGCGATGCCGGAGTTGCGCGCGCTGCATTCTGTCAGTGGCTCCTACGACCTGATCGCGGTGGGCATGGTGCCGACGGTCAACGGCATGGACGTGCTGACCGACCGCATCGGCGCCATCGAAGGCGTCGAGCGCACGGCCACGTCGATCATCCTGTCGACCAAGTTCGAGCGTTGAGGCGGAAGGATTCCTGCATGTCGACGAGCGCGCTCCCGGTCATCGACATCACCGCACTGCTACAGCCTGCGGGTGAGTCGGAACGTCACGGCGTAGCGGAAAGAATCGGCCACGCTTGCCGCACGCACGGATTCTTCTACATCGAAGGGCATGGCATCGATGATGCGTTGCAGGCGGCGTTGCGCGAAGAGAGCCGCACTTTTTTCGCCTTGCCATTGGCGGAAAAGATGCAGGTGCAGATGCTGCAGGGTGGCCGCGCCTGGCGTGGTTACTTCCCGGTCGGCGCTGAACTGACCAGCGGGCGTCCCGACCTCAAGGAGGGCCTGTACCTGGGGACGGAGCTTCCTGCGGATGATCCGCGCGTGCTCGCGGGATGGCCGTTGCATGGCGCCAACCTGTGGCCGCAACATCCTCCTGGATTGCGTGGTGCAGTACTCGACTACATGGCTGCAGCGCGCCGTGCCGCGCATGGCGTTCTATCAGGCATGGCGCTGAGCCTCGGGCTGGAAGCCGACTGGTTCCAGCGCCACTACACGGCAGATCCCACCGTGCTGTTCCGCATCTTCCGCTATCCGCCGCAGGCCTCCGGCCCGCGCGAATGGGGTGTCGGCGAGCACACCGACTACGGCCTGCTGACCTTGCTGCTGCAGGATGAAGTGCCCGGATTGCAGGTGCGCACGCCGGCAGGCTGGCTGGATGCGCCTCCCATTGCAGGCACGCTGGTGTGCAACATCGGCGACATGCTCGATCGTTTGACCGGCGGCCTGTACCGCTCCACGGCGCACCGGGTGTCGAACGAGAGCGGGCGGGAGCGTTTTTCGTTCCCATTGTTCTTCGATCCTGATTTCTCGGCGCGGGTGACGCCACTGCCCGCGCATGCGCAGATCGATGCCGCACAGGTCGCGGCTGATCGCATGCACCGCTGGGATGGCAGCAGCGTGCTGGCACCCTTCGACGGCACCTATGGCGACTATCTGCTGGGAAAAGTCGGCAAGGTTTTTCCGCAATTGATCGAAAAAAGTGGCCTGGGCAGCACCATGGGCGGATGAGCCGTCGAGGCGGACGGCTACAATGCGCCCCCTGCCAAGCCCTGATGCGATGAAGAAATCCGACTTCCACTACGAATTGCCCGAGGCGCTGATCGCGCAGGCGCCGTTGCCGGAGCGTTCCGCCAGCCGCCTGCTGGTGGTGCCGCCGGGCGACGCCGGCTTCGTGGACCAGCAGGTGCGCGATTTGCCGCAGTGGCTGCGTGCGGGCGACTTGCTGGTGTTCAATGACACGCGGGTGATACCGGCGCGCATCTTCGGCCAGAAGGACACCGGTGGGCGGGTCGAGATCCTCATCGAACGCCTGCTTCCAGAGAACTGCGCACGCGTGCAGATCGGTGCCAGCAAGTCGCCCAAACCGGGTGGCCGCATCGCACTGGACGCAGGTGGAGAGGCCGAGGTGCTGGGTCGCGACGGCGAGTTCTACCAGCTGCGTTTCCACGTCGGCGATGGGCTGGAAAGCTGGCTGTTGAAGGCGGGGCGCTTGCCGTTGCCGCCGTACATCCAGCGCGACCCGGGCGTGGACGATGACGAGCGCTACCAGACCGTATTCGCGCGCGAACTGGGTGCCGTGGCGGCGCCAACGGCCGGGCTGCATTTCGACGAGGCCTTGCTCGCCACATTGCGCGGGCAGGGCGTTGAATTCGGTCATGTGACCCTGCATGTCGGTGCCGGCACCTTCCAGCCGGTGCGCGTCGACGACGTGCGCGAGCACCGCATGCACAGCGAATGGTTGAACGTGGGCGCGGCGCTGGTGGAACAGGTGCGCGCGACGCGTGCACGCGGTGGCCGCGTGGTGGCCGTGGGCACGACCGTGGTGCGTGCGCTGGAATCAGCGATGCGCGACGGCGAATTGCAGCCGTTTGCCGGGGAAACACAGATCTTCATCTTCCCCGGCTACCGCATCCGCAGCGTGGACGCGATGCTGACCAACTTCCATCTGCCGGAAAGCACCTTGTTGATGCTGGTGTCCGCGTTTACCGGAAAGTCGCGGATATTTTCGGCCTACGAGCATGCGGTGCGCGAACAGTACCGGTTCTTCTCGTATGGGGATGCGATGTTGTTGTTCCCGGAGGCATCGAAATGATGATGGCGTCCGATTATTCGCAGTCGTCATCCCAGCGAACGCTGGGACCCATCTTGATCTTGCTCTCCGTGCAATGCTCCAACGTCAAAATGGGTCCTAGCGTTCGCTGGGATGGCGGTTGCAGTTTTCGTTGTCACGGGATGTTCAACGCATGAGCCGCATGTCTTTCGAGTTGCTTAAGACCGACGGCGTCCCGCGTCGCGGCCGCCTGATCTTTCCGCGCGGCAGCGTGGAAACCCCGGCGTTCATGCCGGTGGGCACCTATGGCTCGGTGAAGGGAATACTCCCTGAGCACATCAAGGAACTCGGCGCGGAGATCATCCTTGGCAACACCTTCCATCTGTATTTGCGTCCCGGTCTCGAAGTCATCGAGCAGCACAAGGGGCTGCACGGCTTCGCGCGCTGGGACAAGCCGATCCTCACCGATTCGGGCGGCTTCCAGGTGTTCTCGCTGGCGCACCGGCGCAAGATCACCGAACAGGGCGTTACCTTCAATTCGCCGGTCGACGGCAGCAAGGTGTTCCTGGGTCCGGAAGAAAGCATGCGCATCCAGAAGGTGCTGGATTCGGACATCGTCATGATCTTCGACGAGTGCCCGCCGGTGAACATCGACGGCAAACCGGTGGACCCGCGCGTGGTCGAGCGCTCCATGGAGCTGTCGTTGCGCTGGGCCGAACGCTCGAAGCACGCGCACGCGGGCAACGACGCGGCCTTGTTCGGCATCGTGCAGGGCGGGGTGCATACCGAGCTGCGTTCGCGTTCGACCGATGGCCTGAAGGCGATTGGTTTCGACGGTTATGCCATCGGCGGACTGGCCGTAGGCGAGACCGAGGACGAGCGCAACGCGATGCTGGAGCACACCTGCCCGCAACTGCCCGCCGACCGCCCGCGCTACCTGATGGGCGTAGGACGGCCGGAAGACCTGGTGGAAGCGGTGGCCCGGGGGGTGGACATGTTCGACTGCGTCATGCCCACCCGCAACGCGCGCAATGGCCATTACTTCACCTCTACCGACACGGTGCGCATCCGCAATTCGCGTTATGAACATGACCTGGAACCGATCGAGCCCGGCTGCGGGTGCTATGCCTGCCGCAACGGGTTCTCGCGGTCTTACCTGCGCCACCTGGACAAGTGCAACGAAATGCTGGCACCGATGCTGGGCACCCTGCACAACCTCTGGTACTACCAGGCGCTGATGGCCGGGATGCGCGTGGCGATCGAGGAGGGCCGGTTCGAGGCGTTCAGGAAGGGGTTTTACGCGGCGCGGGCGTAGGAGCCCCGGCGTTGTTGGTATCTCGTAGGAGCGGCGTCCCGCCGCGAGCTTTTGATCCTGATTCTGGATGGATCAGCCCTTTAGGGGTTTGGACAGAGCAAGAGGATCAAGAGCTCGCGGCAAGAACAGGATCAAGAGCTCGCGGCGGGACGCCGCTCCCACATCCGCCTTCCAGCTTGAACATCCGGGGCGGGCAGGGCCTCTGAAAGGCGAGGGAATGCCATGGAACCTTTCCCCGACCCTGACGGTCTTCCCCTGCCAATCGGCGTCTTTTCCAAGCATTTCCGCCCATTTCCCCACTTGCGGGGACGCCGGCCCACCCCCATGGCATAATTCCCGGCTGTTTTCAGCCTTACTGGACAACCTGATGAACCTGATCGACCTCGTGATCCCCTCCGCCTACGCCCAGGCGGCAGGCACTGCCCCCGCCGGTGGTGGCTTCGGCATGCTGCTGTTCCCGATCATCCTGATCGCGGTCATGTACTTCCTGATGATCCGCCCGCAGATGAAGCGCGCCAAGGAACACAAGGGCATGCTGGACAAGCTGGCCAAGGGCGATGAAGTCATCACCTCCGGCGGCATCGCCGGCACCGTGACCGACATCGGCGACAACTTCGTCACCGTGGAAGTGGCCGACAACGTCCGCCTGCGCGTGCAGAAGGGTGCCGTGGGCAACGTGCTGCCCAAGGGCACGCTGAAGTCCGCCTGATCCCGTGCGCTTGCCGCCTTGGAGGTGGCAAGCGCGCCCAGGGAATGATCCAACGCAAACCCCCGCGCACTGCGATGCAGGCGCACGGGCCACGTCTATTCGGAATCTTTATCCATGCTTGAATTTCCGCGCTGGAAATACGCCCTCATCGCGCTGGTAGTGGCATTGAGCGTGCTGTATGCGCTGCCCAACATCTACCCGTCCGATCCTTCGGTACAGATCACGCCCAACCGTGGTTTCGCCATCGACGATGCACTGGTCGCGCGGGTCAATGGCTCGCTGAAGCAGGTGGGTGTAACCCCGAAGGCGCTGGACAAGGACACGGAAAGCCTGCTCGTGCGGCTGTCCAGCCTGGATGACCAGACCAAGGCCAATGATGAATTGGGCGCGGAGCTGGGCGATGACTTCACCGTCGCCTTGAACCTGGCCTCGACCGTGCCCGAGTGGATGGGCAAGTTTGGTGCGCGGCCCATGGTGCGCGGCCTTGACCTGCAGGGTGGCGTGCACTTCGTGATGCAGGTCGACCAGAGGGCAGCGCTGGACAAGCGCGTGGATGCCTATGCCGAAGACATGCGCGTCACCTTGCGCGACAAGCGCGTGCGGTACGAGTCCGTGGAGCGCCGCCCCGACAACACCATCGTGGTGACCCTGGTGTCCGCGGGCGATGCGGACAAGGCACGTGTTGCCCTGGCGGGCACTGCAAATGCAACGGCCGCCGCCGCCGCTTCCGCCGCCGCGATGACGTACGAGGTCGAAGGCAACCACATCACCGTGACCCTGCCCAAGAGCGAACTGACCCAGATCGCCGGTGATGCGATCGAACAGAACATCAACACCTTGCGCAATCGCGTCAACGAGCTGGGCGTGGCCGAACCCATCATCCAGCGCCAGGGCGACGACCGCGTGGTAGTGCAGTTGCCGGGCGTGCAGGACACGGCCGCGGCCAAGCGCCTGATTGGCGCCACCGCGACCCTGGAATTCCATTCCGTCATCGACGGCAATGCGCAGGATGCGTTGGCCAGCGGCAACATCCCGCCGGAAGCCCGCATCTACTACCTGCGCGATTCGGCAGGCCCTGATGGCAAGGCCACGCCGGTGCTGTTGAGCAAGCGCGTGCTGGCCTCGGGCGACCAGATGGTCACTGCCAGCACGAGTACCGACCAGAACGGGCTGCCAGCGGTCAGCATCACCTTGAACAACGCGGCTGGCCAGCGCATGTTCGATTTCACCAGCGCCAATGTCGGCAAGCTGATGTCGGTGGTCTACATCGAACGCATCCCGCAGGTCACCATCGTCGACGGCAAGGAAGTCCGCAGCACCAAGGTCAACGAAGAAGCCTTGGCCCCCACGCGCATCGCGGGCGTATTCGGCAAGAACTTCCAGACCACCGGCCTGGAGAAAACCGAAGCAGAGAACCTGGCCAAGCTGCTGCGTGCCGGTTCGCTGGCCGCACCGATGGACTTCATCGAAGAGCGCGTGGTCGGCCCCAGCCTGGGCGCCGAGAACGTGGAGCGTGGTACCCAGGCCGTGATGTATTCCTTCCTGTTCGCGCTCGCCTTCTTCCTGGTGTACTACCGCATGTTCGGGTTGATCACCTGCCTGGCGTTGCTGCTCAACCTGTTGATGGTGGTGGCGGTGATGTCGGTGTTCGGCGCCACCATGACCTTGCCGGGCTTCGCCGGCCTGGCCTTGTCCATCGGCATGTCGGTGGACGCCAACGTGCTGATCAACGAGCGAATACGCGAAGAGTTGCGTGCAGGCGTGCCGCCGCAGGCGGCCATCGCCACCGGTTATGACAAGGCCTCCGGCACCATCTTCGACTCCAACATGACCGCGTTGCTGGCGGGCGTGGCCCTGTTCGCGTTCGGTACCGGCCCGCTGAAGGGCTTCGCGATCACCATGATCGTCGGCATCCTGACCTCCGTCTTCACTGCGGTGACCGTGTCGCGCGGCATCGCCACTTTGATCTACGGCGGTCGCCGCAAGATCAAGTCCGTGGCCATCTAACGGGACACCCTGACCATGAAAATTTTCCCGTTGCACCTGATCCCCAACGACACCAACATCGACTTCATGCGCCTGCGCTGGATCTCGCTGGGCGTCGCGCTGTTGTTGGCAGTGGTCGCGATTGGCGCGATCGCCTTCAAGGGCTTCAACTACGCGCTCGATTTCACTGGCGGTACCGTGGTGGAACTGCGTTTCGACAAGGCGCCTGACGTCGATGGCGTGCGTGAAAGGTTGACCACCGCGGGTTTTGAAAGCGCGCAGGTGCAGACCTATGGCACCGGTAGCGACCTGCTGATCCGCCTGCAACCGCGCGATGGCCAGACCAGTTCCGATGCCAACAACCGTACTGCGCTGGATGTGATTGCAGCCGCTTCCACGCCCGACAACGCAGCCAGAATGATGCGCAACGAATTCGTCGGCCCCCAGGTCGGGAAGGAGCTCGCGCTCAACGGCCTGTACGCGCTGATCTTCGTGGTGGTCGGCTTCCTGATCTACATTTCGTTCCGCTTCGAATGGAAGTTCGCGGTGGCCGCCATCCTGACCACCTTGCACGACGTATTGATCGTGGCCGGCTTCTTCGCACTGACGGGAAGGGAGTTCGACCTGACGGTGCTGGCCGGCCTGCTGTCAGTGATGGGCTTCTCGATCAACGACACCATCGTGGTCTTCGACCGCGTGCGCGAGAATTTCCGCACCCTGCGCCTGCCGCCGGAGGAAATCCTCAATCGTTCGGTCAACCAGACCCTGTCGCGCACCATCATCACTTCGTTCGTGGCGTTCCTGACCGTGCTGGCGTTGTATATCTTCGGCGGCGGCTCGCTGGAAGGCATGGCCATCTCGCAGATGCTGGGCATCGTGATCGGCACCATCTCGTCGATCTTCGTGGCCTGCCCGCTGCTGACCATCGGTCCGCTGAAGGTCACCAAGCAGGACCTGATGCCGAAGGCTCGCGAAGAAGCCGCGCTGGCACGCCGGCCATAACGGCAGGCACCAGGGCAACGAAAAAGGCCGCGAATTTCGCGGCCTTTTTTTCATCGGGTTTTGTAGGAGCGCCCCATGGGCGCGAGCTCTCGGGGGGGGGTACCGCGAAATCAAGAGCTCGCGCCCATGGGGCGCTCCTACCACCAGCGGATCAGAAGCTGGCGGCGTAGCCCGAGGACACGATGGTCTTCTGCAGGGCGTCGCAGAGCTTGATGTTGCCGGCGACGACCTGGTGCCCCTTGGCGCCCTGGAAATCCATGCGCGGGAGGTTGGCGCCGCGGAAATCGCAGACGCGGCCACCGGCTTCGCGTACCAGCAGCACGCCCGCCGCGATATCCCAGGCCATCACGCCGGCCTCGAAATAGCCATCGCTGCGACCGCAGGCCACGTAGGCCAGGTCCAGCGCGGCCGAACCGGTGCGGCGTACGTCTTCGGCTTGCACCAGGATCTCGCGCACGCATTCCAGTTGCGCGCCGGCGCGCGCACGTTCGCGTGGCGCGAAACCCGTGGTCAAGGTGGCGCCCGCCAGGTCTTTGCGGTCGGCGACGCGGATGCGGCGCTCGTTGAGCTGCGCGCCACTGCCGCGGCTGGCGGTGAAGAGTTCGTTGCGCAGCGGATCGAAGATCACCGCGTCGGTGGGTTCGCCGTTGTCCACCAGGGCGATCGACACGCAGTAGTGCGGGAATCCGCGCAGGTAGTTGCTGGTGCCGTCCAGCGGATCGATGACCCAGGTATAGCGTCCGTTCTTGCCTGCCTGTCCGCCGCTTTCCTCGCCCAGCACCGAATAGTCGGGGTAGGCACGCTTCAGTTCCTTGATGACGGCTTTCTCGGCGTCGCCATCGACTTCGCTGGCGTAGTCCATCCGCTCTTTTTCCACGACGTTCAGGCTGTCGAGCTTGTTGATGTTGCGCAGCAGTACGTTGCCCCCCTGGCGTGCGGCCTTGACCATGATGGTGATGACGGGATTCAGCATGCGAAACGGACCTCGGGCGGACTGGCGGGGGAGCGCGTGGAAAAGAACGGGTTGCAAAGAACAGCACGGCGCGAAGACCGGCGCGCGCAGTTTAACATCTGTACCCATGAAGACTCCTCCCGACCCCAGCGAAAATACATCCGCCAGCCCCGCCGAGACCGCCGCCGGGCGCATCCGCATCGTGCTGGTGGGCACCCAGCACCCCGGCAACATCGGCGCGGCGGCACGTGCGCTGAAGACCATGGGGCTGGCACGGCTGGTGCTGGTGGGCCCGGAGCAGTACCCGGCCGACGAGGCCTTCCGCCGCGCCGCAGGGGCAGACGACCTGCTGGCGCGGGCCGACGTCCTGCCCACCCTGGCCGAGGCCGTAGCCGACTGTCGCTTCGTGCTGGGCTGCACGGCGCGCAGTCGCCGGGTCGCGCTGGATGAATTGGCCCCGCGTGACGCCGCCGCCCGCGTGGTGGCGCTTGCAGGCAGCGACGAGGTGGCGCTGGTCTTCGGCCGCGAGCGCACCGGCCTCAGCAATGAAGAACTGCAGCTGTGCCATGCCGCGGTGCATATCCCGGCCAACCCGGAGTACAGCTCGCTGAACCTGGCGGCGGCGGTGCAGGTGCTGGCCTACGAACTGCGCCTGTCCTTGCTTGCACTCGGCGAGCAGCCTGTCCCCATGGTTGCGGCTGCCCACGAAGCGCTTGCCAGCCACGCGCAGATGGAAGGCATGTTCGCCCAATTGGGCGAGACGCTGGACGACATCGATTTCCACAAGGGACGCGCGCCCGATTCGGCGATGCGCAAGTTGCGGCGCATCTTCCTGCGCGCCAACCTGAACGAGCAGGAGGTGCGATTGCTGCGCGGCATCCTGGCGGATGCGCAGCGCATGGCGCGCCTGGCAGGCGAAAACGGGGCTTGAATCACTACCCCTGCACCATGCTTTCGTCTACTCTCACATTTGCTGTTGAAGCGAGCCCTGACGTTGCGCACCACCTGGTTTGGACTTGCCCTGTTATTGCTGCATTCCGTTGCCTGCGCGGCGACTCCCGCACCGGCCAAGGCCGATGAGGGCAGCGTGCTGGTCCTCGGCCGGATCAGCGACGACCCCAAGGCGCACTACGAACAGCTCAAGCCGTTGCTGGATTACGTGGTGCCGCGCATGCGCGACGTCGGCATCACCGAAGGCCGCATCCTGATGGCGCGCGATACCCAGCAGATGACCAGCTACCTGCGTCGTGGCCGGGTCGACTGGGTCACCGAGACCTCGGGCACCGGCATGCAGTTGCAGCGGCGCGCGGGCGCCAAGCCTTTGTTGTTGACGGAACGCGGCGGGGTCAGCCGCTACCATTCGGTTTTCTTCGCGCGCAAGGACAGCGGCATCAACAGCCTGGCCGACATGCAGGGGCGCAGCATCGCCTTCCAGAGCACCGGTTCCACCAGTGCCTACATCGTGCCGGCAGCCGCGCTGCTCGACCAAGGGCTGCAGCTCGAAATCCTGCTCTCGCCGATGGACCGGCCCACGCCGGACTCGGTGGGCTATGTGTTCGCACGTTCCGAATTGAACATCGCTGCCTGGGTGCACAAGCGGCTGGTTGATGCGGGCGTGTTCAGCAGCCAGGACTGGGGCGACGTGCGGCGCATGCCGCCTGCCTTCCGCCAGGACATGAAGGTCATCCATGAAACCCCGGACTATCCGCGCGCACTGGAAATGGTACGCAGCAACCTGGACCCGAAAGTCGAGGCACGCCTGCGCGAAGTGTTGCTGCAAGCGGCCAACGATCCTGCCGCGCGCGAGGCCATGAACCTGTTCTTCCGCACCACGCGTTTCCTGCCGGTGGATGCCGATGCGCAAGCGGGCCTGGACCGCGTGCGTGATGGTGTGGTGCGCGTGCGCGAGCAAGTCGAATGAACCTGCGTTTCGGGCTGCAGGCGCGTTTCCTGGTGGCCATGGCCATCACCCTGGCCTTGGTGTTCGCGCTGCTCGCCTTGTTGTTGCAACGCCAGTCGATGATGCAGCGCGAAGTCGACGTGCTGGGTCGCGAGGCCATGCAGGCGATGGCAGCTGACGCGCTCAACCGGCGCGGCGAGGCAATGGTGGAACAGTTGGCGGACGCGCTGACCAATCCGTTGTACTACTCGGACCTGGATGCGATCGGCAGCACCGTGCGCGCCGCTTCGCGCCAGCCGGACGTTGCCTACGTGCTGGTGTATGACGCCGACGGCAACATCGTGCATGACGGTTCCTACGACATATCGGCCTATGGCCAGGCCATGACCGATCCGCTGGCACGCGCCGCGGTGGCTTCCGACCAGTTGCTCACGCAGTGGTCGAAGCAGGTGGTGGATGTGTCGCAGGTAATCAGCATCGGCAACCAGCGCATCGGTGGCGTTCGCGTGGGTTATTCGCTGGCCGAGATCCGCGCCAGCGAGGAGCGCGCGGCGGGAAACCTCAACAGCCGCCTGCAGGAACTCGGGCAGCGGCACATGGGCTGGTTTGCACTGTTGCTGGCGGCCTTGGCGGCGTTGTGCGTGGGCATCGCGTGGTATGCGCAGCGCACCCTGGTAAGGCCGATCCGGCAACTGGCGGATGCAGCGAATGCCATCGGCGTTGGCAACTACGACGCGAAGCAACTGGTCAGTGACCGCCAGGATGAAGTCGGCGACCTGGTGCGCGCCTTCAGCCACATGAACGACAGCATTGCCCGCCACGACCGCGACGTACGGCGCATGGCGTACACCGATGCACTCACCGGCCTCACCAACCGGCTTGCATTCCGCGAAAGCCTGGACCACCGCCTGATGATGTTGCGCGGCGCGGGTCGCCAGTTGGCGCTGCTGTTCGCCGATATCGATGACTTCAAGCGCGTCAACGACACGCTGGGCCACGAAGCCGGTGACGAAGTCCTGTTGCAGTTCGCCAACCGCATCCGTGGCGTGGTGGAACTGATGGGCGGCGACGAAGCCTTGCTCGCACGCTTTGGCGGCGACGAGTTCGTGATCCTCATCCAGAACGGCGACGTGCGCTCCGCGGCGACGCGCCTGGCCGAAGCGCTGGTCAAGGAGTTGGGCCAGCCGCTGGTAGTGGAAGGGCGCCAGGTATTCCTGGGCACGTCCATCGGCATCACCTTGTTCCCGGAAGATGCCTCCGGCGCGACGGCGCTGATGAAGAACGGCGACATCGCCATGTACCAGGCCAAGGTCGCCGGCAAGAACTGCTACCGCTATTACAGCCGTGCCATGGACCAGGCGGTCGAACGCCGCGTACACATGGAGCAGGAATTGCGCGGTGCCTGGGAGCGCGGCGAACTCAGCCTGGTCTACCAGCCCATCGTGCGTCTCTCGGACAAGCGCGTGGTCGGCGCAGAAGCGCTGCTGCGCTGGCAGCACCCGGAAATGGGCGCCATCGCGCCGTCGGTGTTCATCGACGTGGCCGAGCAGAGTGGCCTGATTGAAACCATCGGCCCGCGCGTGTTGCGTGCGGCGTGCATGGCGGCTGCGCACTGGGCCGCCACGTCCGGTGCCTACGAGCCGCCGTTCGTGTCGGTCAACGTGTCACCACGGCAACTGCGTACTGGCGACTTGCCCGAGGAAGTCGCCGCCTGCCTGCGCGACACGGGATTGCCGGCTTCGCGCCTGCACCTTGAGCTCACCGAAACCGCGGTGATCAGCGACGAGGCCCACGCCAGCGCCTTGTTGGCCAAGCTGCATCGCACCGGCGTGAAGGTGTGGCTTGACGATTTCGGCACCGGTTTCTCCGGTCTGAGCCACCTGCGCCGCGTGCCGGTGGATGGCGTGAAGATCGACCGCAGTTTCATCGCCGACATGCAGCGCGATCCGGATGACCTGGCGTTGACCACGGCGATCATCGCGATGGCCCACTCACTCGGGATCACGGTCGTCGCCGAGGGTGTGGAGAAGGAAGCGCAATTCGAGATCCTGCGCGCGCGTGGTTGCAATTTGGCGCAGGGCTACTGGTTGGGTTACCCGATGAGTGCGACCGAGTTTTCGCAGTTGCTCATCTAGGACCGCGCGCGGCCCATGGCAGGCGTGCCCGGGTTCATCGCGGCGGCCGGTTCACGCGATTGTCCGTGGCCGGGCGGTGCGTCGAGGTACCTTTGTCGGGATCAATCCAGAAGGCGGGTTAGACGAAAATGAAGGTAGCCATCAACGGGGCAGGTATCGCAGGCACGGCCTTGGCGTACTGGCTCAGCAACATGGGCCACGAAGTGCTGCTCGTCGAGCGGGCTCCGACGCTGCGCGCGGGTGGCTACGTCCTGAACCTGTGGGGCGTTGGCTACGACGCAGTTGAAAAGATGGGATTGCTTCCAGAGTTGCTGGAACTTCAGTACCACACCGATGAGCTGCGCATGGTCGACAGCAAAGGCAGGACGCGTGGCGGTTATCCTTCACGAGTCCTGCAGCGCCTGGCGAACCAGCGCATTGCCACCTTGGCGCGCGGAGACATCGCCACTGCAATCCACGGCTTGTTGGATGGTCGCGTGGAAACAGTATTCGGGGGCAGCATCGTCACGATCGAAGGCGATGGGGTGCGGGCGCGCGTTGGCTTCGAACACGGACCTGCAAGGGAGGTCGACCTCGTCATCGGGGCTGACGGGCTTCACTCGAAGGTACGTCACATCGCATTCGGACCGGAGCAAGAGTACGAATATCCGATGGGTTGCCACGTCGCGTCGTTCGAGGTGGCCGGCTATCGGCCGCGCGACGAAGATCTGTATGTGGCCCACACGGCGCCGGGGAGGTATATCGCCCGGTTTCCGATACGCGAGGACAAGACCCTCTTCTTTATGCTGCTCAGGAATGAATATCTTACTGGCGTCCTTCCTGCAAATGAGTCCGGGCGCATAGCTGCACTGAAGGACGCGTACTCCGGCATGGGCTGGGAATGCCCTGCAATATTGTCTGCCCTGGACGAAGCAGATGGCGTCTACTTCGACAGCATCAGCCAGATCAGGATGGACACGTGGACGAAAGGCAGGGTAGCCCTGGTCGGCGATGCGGCTGCGTGTCCGTCGCTCATCGCCGGAGAGGGCGCAGGCCTGGCACTTGCCGAAGCGTATGTGCTGGCTGGAGAACTCTATCGGCACGGGGCTGACATCGACTCAGCGCTCGCGCAGTACGAGAAGCGCATCAAGCCCTACACCGAACGCAAGCAGAAGTACGCCGAGGGCCTGGTTCCGTCATTCGTGCCGAAGACAGCGATGGGCGTTAGAGCCCGGGACTTTGCGACCCTGATGATGCGGCTCCCGGTGTTGTCCCGTGTCCTGATGGGCCGATATTTTCGAGACGCGATGGAACTGCCGGAGTACGGGATGGGCCGCCACGTGACGCAGATGCCGCTTGGCGATGCATTCAATCCGCGCGTACAGCAAGGCGACAGGGCCTAGCCTCAGAACCACCCCTGGACAACTTCCGCCAGCACCTGCAGCAGGTTGCCGGAGATGAATCCGAACACCACTACCGCAATCGCGCCCGCCAGCCACGCGACCAGCATCAGCGCGCCGTCGCGTTCCAGCAGCGAGAACACGAACAGCAGCATCAATACGCCGAACACATAGTTGGTGAACGGGATCGGCAGGGCCAGCAACATGCCCAGCAGGATCAGCAGCAGGCCGGTGAAGGCGCTGGCGACGGGGTGTTCCAGCACCCACGGCAGGCGCGGACGCACCAGTTTTTCCAGGCGACGCAACCACGGTGCCATCACGTCATGGAAGCGCTGCATCGACTTGCGCTGCGGACCACGGCGAGCGAGGAAGCCCGGCAACCACGGCTTGCTCAGGCCGATCAACAACTGCGCGCCGATCAGCATCACCAGCGGCCCACTGATGGCGCCGGCCACGCCGGGAATCGGCAGGAAGGCCGGCAGGATGCCAACGAACAGCAGCATGCCGAACGCCGTCTGGCGCAACCCGGAAACCACGTCGCCCAACTGCAGCTGCTCTTCCGGATCGCCTTCGGCGAAGGCATCCAGTACCGCACGCGTGGTGACGACGTGGCCGCTGCCACCGGGTTCGTGCGGGTCGTCCGCACCCTGTGTCGCGCCGTGCTCAGGCTCCGGCGTCGTCATCGTCGTCCTGCAGCAGTTTCTGTACCAGCAGCTTGTCGATGCGTGCGCCGTCCAGGTCCACGACTTCGATGCGCCAGCCGGCCCAGTCGAAATGCTCGCCGACGTGCGGGATGCGGCCAAATTGCTCGATCACCAGCCCGGCAATCGTGTTGTAGTCGGCTTCGTCGCCGTCGGGCAGGGCCACGCCGCCCAGCAGTTCGCGCAGGTCGTCATTCGGCAACGAACCATCGACCAGCAAGGAACCATCGTCGCGTACCACCACCAGCGCGTCTTCATCGCTGTTTTCCGAAGCCTGCAGGCGGCCAACCACCGCGCCCATCAAGTCACTCAGCGTCACCAGGCCCTGGATCTCGCCGTATTCGTCCACCACCAGCGCCAGCGATTGCTGTTCTTCGCGCAGGATCTCCAGCAGTTTCATTGCGTGCGTGGATTCGGAAACGAACAGCGGTTCGCGCAGGTTCTGGAAGATCTCAGGTGATTTTTCGGCGAAACGGTCCAGCAGTGACTTGACCTCGAGTATGCCGATCACGTCCTGGTCATTGCCGCGGTAGACCGGGAAGCGCGAGAACTGCGACTTGCGCATGGTGGCAAGGTTGTCTTCATAGCTGGCGGATTGATCCAGCCACACGACTTTCTTGCGCGGGGTCATCAGGCTGTCCGCGGTGCGGTCGCCCAGGCGCAGCACCCGGTTCATCATGTTGCGCTCGTCCACGTCGATCACGCCCTGGGCGTGGCCTTCGCTGACCAGCATGCGGATTTCCTCTTCGCTGACCGCGTTGCGGTTGTCGTCGCGGATGCCGAGCATGCGTAGCACCAGCCGGTTGATGGAGCCGAGCACGAACACCACGGGCCGTGCGATGCGCGACAGCCAATCCAGCGGGATGGCGACGGCGGCGGCGATGTTTTCCGCATTGGTCAGCGCCAGGCGCTTGGGAATCAGTTCGCCGAAGATGACCTGGGCGGCGGTGATGAGGCTTACCGCGGTGACGATGCCGATGGTGGCCGCGTAGCGCTGGGCGGTGGGCCAGATGCCCGACACCCAGTCGGCGATCATCAGGCCGATGGCTTCGCCACCGAATACACCCGCCAGCACGCCGATCAGGGTGATGCCGACCTGCACGGTGGACAGCAGGTTGTCCGGATGCTCGGCCAGGGCCAGCGCCTTGGCCGCGCCTTTGCTCTCCTGCGCCATCTGCTTGAGGCGCAACTTGTGCGAGGTCATCAGGGCCATCTCCGACAGGGCGAAGAAGGCGTTGAGCACGATCAGGGCGGCAACGATCAGCAGTTCAAGCACGCGGGCGATTCCGGCCGGGGCGGGCGGCGGCTGGGGCACGCAGCGCATGGAGCATGCGGGCGTGCAGGGGTTGCGTAGGGTCGTCGTCCATAAGATGCGCCGCGGCGCGGGGGGAGTTTAACAAAGTGGGAGGGATGGGGGTGGGGCGGTTGTTGGTTCCTGGTTGTTGGTTCCTGGTGGGATAGGGGCCGGGCTCTTTGCTTTTGCCAACAACCAGGAACCAGCAACCAGGAACCTCCTCCCCGCACCAGGTCACCTGAAAGTCACGAATCAGTCATAATTCCGCCCGGTTGCCGTCCCTCCCGTGACGGCCGGGGATGCTCCAAATGTTCTCGCTGCAGACGATCTTCGGCTCCGGCCAGTTGTTCTACACCCTGCTCGACGAGGCGGCACAGGCGGCCTATGACAGCACCAAGGCCCTGCACAGCATGATGAAGGCGGCCGACCGGCAGCCGGCGCTGGACGCCTTCAAGCTGGCCCGCCAACGCGAACGCACCGCGTCGGACAAGATCAGCCACGCGCTGGTCGACAGCTTCATCACCCCGATCGAGCGCGAGGACATCGAGGCGCTGGGTTCGGCCCTGTACAAGATTCCCAAGCAGGTCGAGAAATTCGCCGACCGCTATTCGTTGGCGGTGCAGCACCTGGAAGGCATCGACTTCGCCCCGCGCGCGGCCATGCTGGAGCAGGCGGCCGCCGTGGTGGTGGAAATGGTCCACGACCTGCAGAAGATGAACATCGATCGCATGACCGAGCTCAACGAAAAGTTGCGCGCGCTGGAGAACGAAGCCGACCGCCTGATGCTGGAGCTGTATCGAGACATCTATTCCGGTCGCCTGGACAACCTGCAGATGTTCCTGCTGAAGGAGTTCTTCGAGATCCTGGAGAAAGCCATCGACCGCTGCCGCGAGGCCGGCGTGGTGGCGTACCAGATCGTGTTGAAGAACAGCTGAGGCCACGATCGATGTTGACCCTGGTCCTGATCGTGATCCTGGCTGCGCTCGTCTTCGAGTTCATCAACGGGTTCCACGACACCGCCAACTCCATTGCCACGGTAGTCGCCACCAAGGTGCTTACCCCAGGTCAGGCGATCATCCTGGCGGCCAGCACCAACCTCATCGGCGCGTTCATGGGTACCGCGGTGGCCAAGACGATCGCTTCGGGCCTGGTGGATACCGATGTCGTCAACGTGACCTCGCAAGTGCTCATCTGCACCTTGCTCGGCGCGATCATCTGGAACCTGATCACCTGGTGGCGCGGCCTGCCGTCCTCGTCTTCGCATGCCCTGATCGGCGGTCTTTGCGGCGCGGCGCTGGCGGCATCGCAGAATGACTGGGCCGCGCTGATCTGGTCCAAGGCCGGTGACGGTGGCTGGGCCACGAACAAGGGCCTGCTGTGGAAAGTGGTGTTCCCGATGGTGACTTCGCCGCTGGCCGGCTTCCTGCTCGGCGTCGGCATCATCACCGTGCTGTACCTGCTGATTTCATCGATGATGAAGGCGGGTGGCCCGCTGGCGCGCATGGCCAAGCCGCGTTGGGTGAATGCCTTCTTCGGCAAGGCGCAGCTGGTGTCCGCGGCCTACATGGGCTTCGCGCACGGTCGCCAGGATGCGCAGAAGACGATGGGCATCATCGCGCTCTCGCTGTTCGGTGCGCAGGCCGCAGGCACGCTGGACAACCTGCCTTCCTGGTTGGCGTTCCTGCATCCGCGTGGTGGCCAGGACGACATCGATACCTGGGTGATCGTGACCTGCGCACTGGTGATGGCGGCAGGCACGGCCGCCGGTGGCTGGCGCATCATCAAGACGCTGGGCCACAAGATGGTGAAGCTGCAGACCATCGACGGTTTCGCGGCGGAAACCGCATCGGCCACCATCCTGGTGACCGCCGCGCACTTCGGCATGCCGGTGTCCACCACCCACAGTATTTCCACCGCCATCATGGGCGTGGGCTTCGCCAAGAATCCGCGCAGGCTCAACATTGGCGTGATCGAGCGCATCGTGTGGGCATGGATACTGACCATCCCGGCGGCAGGCGGCATCGCCTACCTGCTGTGGCGCCTTGTCGATGCGATGGGCTGGTCGTAACCGCCAGTGTGCGCGATGCACGCGACCCGTCCCGTAGAGCCGAGCTTGCCCGGCTGATTTTCTCGTCGAATCAATAGCAGCCGAGCAAACTCGGCGCTACCACGCCGTGTTACAGCAGGTCGCCGCCTGCTGAGAGTGCGCGCTCCATGCTGTCGCCCAGGCCGCCGATTTCCAGTACCAGCCGATCCACTTCCGAAGGCGTGAGCCCTTCGTACGGGCGGTTCTCGCACAGTTGCAGGTAAGGCACGCCGTCGAGTTCGCCGATGGCCAGGTAACCGACGCTGCTCTGCCAGTTGAAACCCAATGCGCGTCGCGCATCGATGCCGGTGATGGGAGCGATCACCGTGCTGACGCGCAGGTAGCCACGTGCATCGTCGTTGCCCAGTTCCGACAGGAAGATCGCCTGGTGGCGGCTGCCGTTGTCCAGTGACAGTTCCACGCAGGCCACGTATGGGTCCTGCATGGTCACCTTGTAGCCCGATTTGCTCAGGTGGCTGCGGATCTGTTCGAAATTCTGCATGGCGTGCTCCGTGTCGTTGCACTGGTTATGCTAACCACTCATGGCCGACAAGTCTTCCGCCGAGCGCATCCTCGCCGCCATCCGCGCGATTCCACGCGGACAGGTGGCGGGTTATGGAGAAGTCGCGCATCGCGCAGGCTTGCCGGGGCGCGCCCGCCTGGCCGCGCGCGTGGTGAGTGAAAACGAGGATCCCAGCTTGCCCTGGCATCGCGTGTTGCGATCCGATGGGCGCATCGCCTTCGCGGAAGGCTCTACGCAATTCCGCGAACAATCGCAGCGGTTGCGCGCCGAAGGGGTGATGGTGGTGAACGGCCGCGTGCAGAAGCTCAAGGCAGCGCGGACGATGGACGAACAGGTATGGGGTCCGCCGGACGCCTGATCTTCACGCGATCAGCTGGTGCGGCGCAGCCATGCGGCAATGCTCAGTCGCTCCCGCGTGGCGGGCAACACTTCGTGTTCGATTTCGCTGAGGAAGCAGATGCTGGTGCCGGACTGCGGCATCACGTCCACCGTGCCCTGTGGCAGGTACAGGCGCAATGCGCCGCCTTGTTCGATTTGCCAATCCTCGTTGAGGTAACTCACCAGCGAGAGCACGCGCGAATCGCTGTCGCGGAAGCGGTCGCTGTGGCGCTGGTAGGACGCGCCAATCGGGTAGCAGGCGAAATGCGCCTCCACTTCATCCATACCCAGAAACAGTTGTCGGTTCAAGGGCACGCGCAAGGTCTCGAGGTCTGCAAGGTACTCGACGGCGGCCGCGCCCGAATCTGCATCCAGCCACTGGGTTGAATCGCTGCGGATATCGCTGCGTAGCCGCAGGTCTGTCCCGCGCCCGACTTCCGCGGTCTGGAGTCCAGAGTTGCCCTGCAAATGCTGGAGCTGCGTGCGCAATGCAAGGATAGCGCTCGGCACGGGAAACCCGGACAGCCGGCATACGCCGTATGCACTCAAGGCCTCGGCAAGGGTGGCAGGGTCGTGCAGGACCGCCACGGGCAGGGAATACATGCCGGTATGATACGCGCGACGACACCCAGAGAGTGCCCATGTTTCCCAAGCTGCCCCCGGTTACGCAGGCTTTGCTGATCGCCAACGTGGTGGTGTTCCTGTTGCAGATGGCGGTGGGTGATGCGGCGCTGGCGAAACTGATGCTGTGGCCGATCAGTGATGGCACCTACGACCCGTCTTCGCCGGGCTACCACTTCCTGCCCTGGCAGTTGCTGACGTACGGTTTCATGCATGGCAGCTTCACGCATATGCTGTTCAACATGATCGCGCTCTACATGTTTGGCGCTGCGCTGGAATACACATGGGGCGCTAAACGCTTCCTGACCTATTACCTGGTCTGCGTGGCCGGTGCGGCCCTGCTGCAGTTGCTGGTGGGTTGGTGGACGATGTCCAGCGGCGGCGATGCCTATCCCACGGTGGGTGCATCGGGTGGCGTATTCGGCCTGCTGCTGGCCTACGGCATGTTGTTCCCCAACCATCGCCTGATGCTGCTGTTTCCGCCGATTCCGATGAAGGCGCGGACGTTCGTGATCCTCTATGGCGCGATCGAATTGATGCTGGGCTTTACCGGCTGGCAACCCGGCGTGGCGCATTTCGCGCACCTGGGTGGCATGCTGTTCGGCTGGCTGTTGATCCGCTATTGGCGCGGGCAACCGCCGTTCGGGAAACGCAGGCCGCCGGGGCCAAGGATTGTTCGTTAGGTCGCATGAAAGTACGCTCCTTCTTGCTTAATTTGACGCTGATCGGCCTGATCTCTGGCTGTGCGTCAAATCAGAACATCTCGTCTGACAGTCCAATCAACAAGCTTTTCTTTCAGCGACTCAAAGATTTGGCTGGCCCGGATGCAACCGGCTGCGGCGTTGTCCCCAAGAAAGATCCTTCCCGCCCGGATATGTACCTACAATCCCGCGCGATCAAATGCTCCAATCAATCATTGGCGATCGAAAAACCATTTTGGTCCGCATTTAGCATTCCGATGTTTGAGGATTCCTCAATTTGGGAGGGTGTCGCGCTAAAGCCCGACGGTACGCTGGTGAAGTTGACCTATCGATACGATTTGTTTGATCCAGACATGGAGATATCGGGTGGTGTCGTAGATGAGCATGCCTGCCGGGGCGTTTCCATGGATTCCGGGGTTGGTAGCGTCGTGGTTTGTGAGGTGGAGATTGGTTCTGAAAACTGAGTGCGACGACTTCGTACATACAGGATAGTCATTGCCCTGGTTCCCCACACTCGATGCTTCATCGTTGCAGGTGTAGGCAGGCTCCGGCGACCCCTCTCCCGGCCTGTCGGCCACCCTCTCCCACAAGGGGAGAGGGGAAGCATTCTGGGTCATTCCAAAGGTATTTCCAGGCATAAAAAAACGGCGCGATCACTCGCGCCGTTTTTTTCAACAATTGAACCCGACTCAACGCCAGATCTTGATCTGCTCCGCGTCGCTGCGGCGCATCGGCTGGCCGGCCTTGCAGCTGAAGGTTTCGGTGAAGGCGGGCTGGTTGGCCAGCGGGCCGTTGCTGCGCCATTGGCCGGGTGCGCGCACTTCGGTGCTGACGCGTTGCGTGGCTTCGGCCTGCGAGACCTGCTGCGCCCACAATTCCGACCAGCTGCGGTAGAAGGTCTTGCGTGCATCCGCTGGCGGCGCGGCCTGCGCCGTAGTGAACGCATCCCAGGACAACTCGACGCCCGACAGGTCGGCCATGTTGGCGTCCAGGGTCAGCGCGCCATTGACCTTGGTGCCGGTCAAGCCCGGGAACGCATAGCCGCTGTATTGCTGGGTCACGCGATCGGCAATGGCATTCCATGCAGTTTGGTCGGCAGGCGTCCACCAATCGCGGATGTCACCCCTGGCATCGACGCGACGGCCGCTGTTGTCGAAGCCGCGCGAGAGTTCGTGGCCGACCAGCGTGCCATAGGAACCGAACAGCGCCGCGTCGCCGCGGCTTACGTCGAACACCGGTGCCTGCAACACGGCGGCGGTGACGATCAGGCGGTTCTGCGCGATGTCATACGCCAGTGCCGGCTGCTGCGGCAGCACGTCCCAGCGACGATCGGCGTTGCCGCGGCCGATGCGTTTCATTTCCTCGCGATGGCGCCAGGTCGACGCGATCAGCATGTTGCTGCCGAAGCTGCCGCGGCCCATCGGCTGCACGCTGTAGTCCAGGTCACGGCGCGGGGTGCCGATCTCGATGTTGAGCTTGCCCAGCTTGGACTTGGCTTCGGCCTTGGCAGGCTCGCTCATCCAGGTGTTGCGCTCGATGCCGCGGCCCAGCGCATCGCGCACCTGCTCCGCGATGGCTTCGGCCTTGCGCTTGCTCTCGGCGGGCAGGTAGCGCTGCGCGTATTCGCGTCCCAGCATCGGGCCTGCGGCCGTGGTGATGGCATCCAGCACCTGCTGCCTGCGCGGCGCCGGTTCGACGGCACCGCCGAGGATCGCGCCGCGGAAGCCGAATTCGGCATCGCGGAACGAACGCGCCAGGTACGGGGCCATGGAGTCGCCGATGCGCCAGCGCAGGTAGGCCTTCCACTGCTCGGGCTTGAGCGTGGCCACCATGTTGTCGAGCTGTGCGAACAGCGCCGGATTGGCCAGCGACACGGTGTCGTCATTCACGCCCTGCGCTTTCAGGAAGGCGGCGAGCTGCAGGTTCCTGTACTGCTTGGCCAGGTCCTTGGTGGCGACCGGCGCGTAGTTGTTGCTGGGCAGGCGCAGGTCGGACATGGACTTGGACGCCTGCGCGATGCGCGTTTCAATGGTGATGACGTCCATTGATTCCGCGTCCAGCTTGTCGGCCGGCGTGCCGGTCAGGGCCAGGATCTGCTTCACGTAGGCGCGGTAGCGGCCCAGCAGTTCGCGGGTTTCGGTATCGGTGCGCGTGTAGAACGCCGGGTCGGGCAAGCCGGTGCCGCCCTGCATGAAATAGCCGATGTGGCGGTCCAGCGCCTTCAGGTCCACGTCGGGACTGAAGTTGAAGGCGACCGGTATGCCCACCTGGTGCAGCGCGGCGATGGCAGCCGGCACGTCCTTGGATTTCTTGATGCCGTTGATGCGGCCCAGCAAGGGTGCAATCGGATTCGCGCCGTCCGCTTCCACCGCGGCTTCGTCCAGGCCGCTGGCCCAGAAATCGCCGAGCAGTTTTTCCGCATCGTCCGTAGGCGCCTGCATGGCGGTGTCCAGCAACTGCTGCTGCTGTTGCTGGCTGCGTTCGCGCATCTGGCCAAGCGCAGTGACGGCGTTGAAACCGGTGGGCAGCGGATTCGCCTTGAGCCATGCGTCGTTCGCGTTGGCATAGAAGTCAGTACATTCGGCGGCCACGGCAGGGGCACGTGCGGGCGCTTTCTTCTTCTTGGCGGCGTGGGCGTCGGTGCTGCCCAAAGCAACAACCAGGGCGAAAGCAAGCAGGGTGGGCGTGCGGAGGGCGTGGCGCGAAGGCAGCATCAGGGACTTCCGTGGTGATGGATGTCTGGATTCTAACAAGCGTGGGCCCGCAGCCCGTGAACCGGGCCGACAAAAAAGAAAGCCCGGGCAAGCCGGGCCTTCGGGGACAGCGCGATTACGGGGTCATCACCAGATCACCACCTGCTTGTCGGCGGCGCGCACCATCGGCTGGCCGGGCTTGCAGGCGAATGCCGCGGCGAAGGCCGGCAGTTGGGTCAGCGGGCCATTGGTGCGGAACCGGGCCGGGGCATGCGGGTCGGAGGCCAGTTGCACCTTGAGTGATTCCGGCGTGTCCTTGCTGCGCCAGCTGAGCGCATAGCCGGCGAAGAAGCGCTGCAGGCGGGTCAGGCCATCGGTGTTCGGGTCCGGCTTGTCCTTGGTGGCCAGGGCCAGCGCATCCTGGGCCACGGCCAGGCCGCCCAGGTCGGCGATGTTTTCGCCCAGGGTCAACTTGCCGTTGACGTGCAGGCCCGGCGCGGCTTCGAAGGCGTCGAACTGCTCCACCAGCTTGCCGGTGAGTGCGGAGAACTTGCTCGCGTCCTCTGGCGTCCACCATTCCTCGAAATTGCCGGTGGGTCCGAAACGCGCGCCCTGGTCGTCGTAGCCGTGGATCATTTCGTGGCCGATGGTCGCGCCGATGCCGCCGTAGTTGATCGCCTCGTCCGCATCCGGATCGAAGAACGGCGGCTGCAGGATCGCCGCGGGGAATACGATCTCGTTGGCCAGCGGGTTGTAGTAGGCGTTGACCGTCTGCGGAGTCATGCCCCATTCGGTCTTGTCCACCGGCTTGCCGATCTTGCCCAAGTCCCACCGGTAGTTGAAGGTTTCCGCGGCCTGCACATTGCCCAGGTAGCTGTCGCGGCTGGTGGCAAGCCCGCTCCAGTCGCGCCACTTGTCGGGGTAGCCGACCTTGGGCGTGAAGGTTTCCCACTTGGCCAGCGCTTTCTTGCGTGTGTCGTCGCTCATCCACGACAACTGCTGGATACGCGTCTTCAGCGCGATGCCCAGGTTGCCCACCAGCACCTCCATCTGCGCCTTGGCTTCGGGCGGGAAGGCCACGTCCACGTACATCTGTCCCAACGCTTCGCCGGCCTCGCTGTTGATGGCGCCCAGCACCTGCTTCCAACGTGGCTTCATTTCCTTCTGGCCATGCAGGGTCTTGCTGTAGAACTCGAAGTTCTCGGCCACGAATGCATCGCTCAGGTCGGAGGCGGCCGCGTCGATCGCATGGAAGCGCAAGTAGTTCTTCCATTGCTCAATCGGCACATCCGCAAGCATCTTGCTGACTTCCTGGTGGAAGCCGGGCATGGCTAGCGAGAACATTTCAGGCGCGGCAACGCCCTGGCTCTTGAAGAACTCGGTCCACGGGAAGTTGGGCGTCAGCTTGTCCGCGTCCGCCAGGCTCACCGGGTTGTAGTACAGCGCCACGTCGCGCGACAGGTCTTCGCTGGACAGCGAGGCCTTGGCCAGGCGGGTTTCCAGGGTGATCACATCCTTGGCCTGCGCCGCGGCGGCGTCGGCAGGCACGCCGGCCAGCTGCAGCAGCCTGACGATATGCGCTTCGTACGCCTTGCGGATGTCGGCCTTGTCGGCATCGAAGTAATAGGTCTTGTCCGGCAGCGACAGCCCGCCTTGTTCGGCGTAGGCGATGTTCATGCTGGAATTCTTGAAGTCGGCATCGGCACCGAAACCGAACAATGGGTTGCGACCTTGGGCGGCGCGCTCGCGCAGGTAGTTGGTCAGCGCGGTCTGGTCATTCAATGCATCAATCGCCTGCAATTGCGGCGTGAGCGGCGTTATGCCTTGCGCGTTGATGCGTGCGGTGTCCATGCCGGTGGCCCAGAAGTCGCCTACGATTTTTTCGATGCCGCTGGCGTTGCCGTTGGTGGCGGCGTGTTCGGCCAGTTGCTGTTGTATCGCCAGCGAACGTTCGCCCAGTATTTCCGACACGCCCCAGCTGGAGCGATCACCGGGAATGGCGTTTGCGGACGCCCACTTTCCGTTGACGTGCACGTCGAAATCAATGCAGGCCGGCGCGTTGGCGTCGAGGTCGCCGATGGCAAAACGCGTGGCGACGGGCAGCTTGGTTTCGTCCAGTTGCAGTGCGCGCACCGCGGGTGCTTTCGATGAAGTGGCAGCGGGTGCGGCGTCGTCGGCCTGCTTGCAGGCGGACACGGCCGTGGCGATGGCCAGGGAGAGCACCAGCAGGCGCGGAGTGGTCAGGTTCATGGGAAATCCTTGGTGGGAACAGATGCGTGCGGAAGCGCGGTTCGCAGGATGAATTCGCAGGATAAGCACGAAGGCCCGGACAAGCCGGGCCTTCGCTTGGAGCGGCACTACATGGCGATTACCAGATCACGACCTGCTTGTCGGCGGCACGCACCATGGCGTCGCCGACCTTGCATTTGAAAGCGGCTGCGAACTCGGGCATGTTCGACGGCGTGCCGATGGCGCGGAAGTTGGCAGGCGCGTGCGGGTCGGTCTTCAGGCGCACGGCCAGTTCTTCCGGCTTGAAGTTGCGACGCCACACCGAAGCCCAGTTCAGGAAGAAGCGCTGGTCGCGCGTCAGTCCATCGGTCATCGGGTCCGGGGTGCCGTCGGTGGCCTTCTTCATGGCCGCGTAGGCGATGTTCAAGCCACCCAGGTCGGCGATGTTTTCGCCCAGGGTCAGCTCGCCGCTGACCTGGCCACCGGCGCTGGTCTTGTACTGGTTGAACTGGTCCACCAGCTTGCCGGTCAGGCCCTGGAATGCCTTCTTGTCGGCATCCGTCCACCATTCCTCGAAGTTGCCGGTGGGTCCGAAGCGCGCGCCCTGGTCGTCATAACCGTGGCTCATCTCGTGGCCGATCACCGCGCCGATGCCGCCGTAGTTCATTTCATCCGAGGCCTTGGCGTCGAAGAACGGCGGCTGCAGGATCGCGGCCGGGAACACGATCTCGTTCTGCTGCGGGTTGTAGTAGGCGTTGACCGTCTGCGGGCTCATGCCCCATTCGGTCTTGTCCACGGGCTTGCCGATCTTGGCGATGTTGTACTTGTAGTTGTATTCCTGCGCAGCCAGCAGGTTTTCCACGTAGCTGTCGCGGCTGGTGGCCAGGCCGTTCCATTCACGCCACTTGTCGGGGTAGCCGATCTTTGGAGTGAAGGTTTCCCACTTGGCGATCGCTTTCTTCTTGGTTTCGTCGCTCATCCAGGTCAGGTTTTCGATGCGTCCCTTCATGGCGGTGCGCAGGTTGCCGACCAGGGTTTCCATCTTGGCCTTGGATTCTTCGGGGAAGGCGACCTTCACGTACATCTGGCCCAGCGCTTCGCCGGCAGAGCCTTCCACCGACTCCAGCACGCGCTTCCAGCGCGGCTTCATTTCCGCCTGGCCGCGCAGGGTCTTGTTGTAGAAGTTGAAGTTTTCGGTGGCGAACGCATCGCTCAGGTAGGGCGAGGCGCTGTCGATGCTGTGGAAGCGCAGGTAGTTGCGCCACACCGACGGGTCGGTGTCGGCGAGCATCGTGCTGACTTCCTGGTGGAAGGCAGGCATGGCCAGCGAGAACTTGTCCTGGGTTGCGATTCCCTGCGACTTGAAGAACTCGGTCCACGAGAAGTTCGGGGTCAGTGCGTCGGCTTCGGCCACGGTGACCGGGTTGTAGAACAGCTCGGCATTGCGCGAGAGTTCGGTGCTGGTCTTGGAGACCTTGGCCAGGCGGGTTTCGAAGGCGATCACGTCCTTGGCCTGTTGCGCGGCATCGGCTGCGGAAGCACCGGCAAGCTCCAGCACCTTGGCGATGTGTGCCTGGTATTCACCCAACTTGGCTTTGTTGTCGGCGCTGCTGTAGTACTCGGGGTCGGGCAGGCCAAGGCCACCCTGCATGGCATAGGCGATGTTCTTGCTGGAATCCTTGAAGTCCGCGTTGGCGCCGAAACCGAACAGGCCGTTCTGGCCCTTGGCAGCGGTGCTGCGCAGGTAAGCCACGATCGCTTCCTTGTCCTTCAAGGCATCGATGGCCGCCAGGTCAGCCTTGATCGGGTCGATGCCCTGGGCGTTGATCTTGGCCTCGTCCATGCCGGTGGCCCACAGGTCGCCGACGATTTTTTCCACGCCGCTGGCGTTCTTGTCCGCTGCAGCCTGTTCCACCAGCTGGCGCTGCACGGCGGTTGAGCGCTCGCCCAGCATTTCGAACGAGCCCCAGGTGACGCGGTCGGAGGGGATGGGATTGGCGGCCAGCCACTTGCCGTTGGCAAAGCCGGTGAAATCGGCACAGGCGTCCTTGCTGGTATCCAGGTCGGATAGCAGGAAGCTGTTTGCCGGCGGCAGCTTGGATTCGTCCAGCGTCAGCGTCGCGGGCGCCGCCGCCGTGCTTGCCGCAGGCGCTGCGGCGTCCTCGGACTTGGAACAACCGGCCAGGGCCGCGGTCACGGCCAATGACAACAACAGGATCTTGGGTGTGCGAATCACAGACTACTCCTGCCCAGTAGGGCATAGAAAAGGGGCCGCCCCAAAACGGGCGTGCGCGCGACTGTACGCCGATGGCCCGCCATTGGCCGGTGTCGAAGGTCATGGACACGACGTGTGCAAAGCGCGCGCGCCAGCTTGGTGCGGTAAACGTGCATTAGATAGTTGCCCAAGGTGGTTGCTCGTAGGCAGAAATGCGTGGCGCATTTCCTTTGATTGAATTCTAAGTTATTGATTTTATTGTTAAATAAATGAATATACATTCTGGCCGGGTGACTCCTGCGACAGATGCAGCATTGGCCGATAAAGCCGACTGCCTGTCCGGTTACACCCTCTTGCACCGTAATTAATGCTGTCGACGATCAGGAGTCGGGCGGATCGGTATGACGATTGGTCCAACTGAAGGAGAACCAGAGAGTGAACAACTTTCCGAAAATTGTCGCAGGTTTGGTGGTCGGAGCGTCACTGCTTTGTACGTCGTACTGGGCTGGTGCCGCTGAGAACGAAGGGAAGGCGCAGACCCGCCGTGGCCAGTTGGTCTACCAGATCGTCAAGAAGTGGGCGCCTCATGTACAGGAAGCCTACAAGACGGATATGAATTCCTGGGCAAGAGAAATGGGCCCTATCTTCGCGAAGGCGCCGATGAATTCCCTGCAGATGGCCGCCGACTCAAGGAGCTTTGATGACATGAAGGCTGCCTTGCAGGGCGGTAGCATCGCCATCACCAACAGCTCCGCGATCGACAGCAAGGAGGCGCGGGTGACGGCGAAGTCATTGGGCGAACCTGCCAACGACTTGGTGTTCGTGCCGATCTCGCCTTGTCGCATCATCGATACGCGGTTGGCCGGCGGCCAGATCGCGGCCAATACCGTGAGAAGTTTCGACGTTACCGCCGTGAGCGACTACAGTTTCCAGGGCGGCGCTGCCAACAACTGCAACGGTGCTGGGGCTGTCGGATCATTCGCTGCCGCGGCGATCAATTTCACTGTCGTGAGTCCTGCCGCCGACGGATACATCACCGCATTCCCGTTCCTCGGCACCCAGCCATTGGCAGCCACGGTCAATTACACCGCCGGTGATATCCGCGGCAACTATAGCGTCGTAAAGCTTGACCAGGGCGCATCGGCGAATGAGCTCAGTGTCTATAGCTTTGCCCAGACCCATCTGGTTGCCGATATTGTTGGCTACTACATCAATCCGCAGGCAACCCCACTTGATTGCCAGGATACGACCGCGGTCGCTGTCACCGTTGCCGCAGGCGCAACTTCCAACGCCGTCGCTAGCGCATGCCCTGCCACCTACATCCAAACAGCCACCAATTGCGAATCGTCGACTTGGCAGATGCCTTTCGTATACTTTAAAGGCGGGGTCTGTTCGGCCCAAAACAATTCGGCTGCTACAGCCACCCTGCGCGCCTCGCGCACGTGTTGTCGTACACCTGGCCGCTGATCCTTAGCTCAAGGCCGAGCCGTAGTCCGTCAAGCGAGGAAACATCAACCTGCAAGGGATTCCAGGGATACGTGCCCTGGAACCCGCGGCGCCTGACTTGACGGGATTGCCTGGTGTGCGATCCCTGCAACACGCTATCGCTACGGATGCGTTTGATGCCCTTCGTGCACGGAGTTGGTTTCGTTCGCATGGCTGAAGCTGCGGTTGCGGCCGGCCTGCTTGGCCTGGTACAGCGCGCTGTCGGCGCGTTCCATCACTTCATCCGCCAGTTCGCCTGCCTGCGCCGTATGTATGCCGATGCTGGCGGTGAAAGGCGGTACCGGCATGTGGTGGCCGGTTCGCGTCGACAGATTGGCCAGGTCCACGTGGATGGTGGTGGCGATGGCGGCGGCGGCTTGCGGGGTGGTTTCTGGCAGCAGCACCGCGAATTCGTCACCGCCGAGGCGTGCGACCAGGTCACGCGGTCGGCGCGCCCGCCCGCGCAGGATGCTGGCGAAGGTGCGCAGCACCTCGTCGCCGGCCGGATGTCCCATGCTGTCATTCAGGCGCTTGAAGTAGTCCACGTCGAGCAACAGCAGCGACAAGGGCTGGCCACTACGCCGGGCCGCACGCAGTTCCTGTTCCAGCTCATGATCAAAACGGATGCGGTTGGACAGGCCGGTGAGCGGGTCTGACTGGGCCTGGTGGCGGGTACGCCGCAGGCTGCGGGCCATCCAGAGCAGGGCGCCAATACCCAACACCAGCAGGGTGGAGACCGGCGCGAACCAGGCCTCGCCCACGCGCAGCAGCAGGAATGCGACCACCGGCACCACGAGCAGCACCAGCAGGATGGGTCGCCAGACCCTGCGCAGTCCCGGCAGCCCGAACAACCCAAGCGGCAGGATCACCAGGAAGATCGAAAGCAGTACCTGCGCAAGCGGGGTGAAGGGGACGATGGCTGCGTCGTCCACCAACATGTTGAGGACATTGGCCTGGTAATCCACCCCCGACATGCGTGCCGCGTCCGCCGACCAGCCGGGCATCGGCAGTTCGCTGCCCATGCCTGCCGCCGTCAGCCCCACTATCACCCAGCGCCCGCGCAGCTGCGCGACCGGGATGCGTCCATTCAATACATCGGTGTACGAAACAGTCTGGAATGCATTGGGCGGATCCACGAACGGGATCAATACCCGGTGGTCGCGCACCCACTGGTGGGCAGAGCCTTGTGCGAGATCGGGATTCCGCAACCCGGGCAGGTCCTGATCGGCTGCGGCTTCAGACCCCAGCTGGCTCAGCGCCAGCGCCAGCGATGGCCAATGCGGCGACCCCAGCCCCGCCTGCAGGAACACGCTGCGCGCAACGCCGTCGGCATCCAGCGCCATGTCCACGTGTCCCAGCGACGCGGCCGAAGCGGCGAATTCTGGGATGGGCATGAGTTCCACGGCAGGGCCGTTGAGCTGCTCGGCTTCGGCAAACACCGGCAGCACCACCTTGCCGCTGCGGTTCAAGGCTTGCGCGAGCAGGGCATCGCCTTCCGGATCGAACAGGGCAGGTTCGGACAGCAGGATGTCCAGCGCGATGCCGCGCGCACCCGCGGCGCCGAGGCGATCCACCAGTTGTGCATGCACGCGCCGTGACCACGGCCAGCGTCCCAGTTCCGAGAGGCTCTTTTCATCTATCGCGACCACCACGATGCGATCGTCGGCAGTGCGCGGGACATGGCGACTGAATTGATCGTACAGCCACGCATCGGCGCGCCACGTCAGCCCGGACAGGACCAGCAAGGTGACGATTGCCGCCCCCGCCAGTGCGCTCAGCAGCCGGGCCTTGATCCGCTTCAACAGGGGACGTTGGCTGCTCATAGCGCCAGCAGGATCAACAGGGCGCCAGCGCCGACCAGCGCCTGGCACGCGCGGCATGGCACCTGCACGCGTTGTGCGGGCGGGAACGGCGCTTCGTGGCCATCGCTGTCGATGGACTGTGCACGCAGGTACCAGGTGCCGGCCGGGAGTTTCGGCAGCGTGATCTGCGGTTCATCGACGCGCTGGTCGACCCGCAGGCGCGCGAAATCCTGCGTGCGCGACAACTGGAACCGGTAGCTCTGTCCCGGCGCGCCGGCGCGCCAGCGGAACGTGACTTCGCGTGTATCGCTGGTCTCGTGCCCGATCTCGCCTGCCTCGACGAGCGGACGCAGGGTGAATGCGATTGCATCGCTGAAGGGTCCCTGGCGTCCATTCGCCGCATCGCTGGCAATGCGCCAGTAATACCGGCCGGGTGCAAGCGATTGCGTCATGTGCGTGGTGTTGGTGCCGGCATCCATGCCCATGGCGGTGGCACGTTCGAAGGCCGGATTGTCCGCAAGCTCGAGCCGGTACGCCGACGCATCGGTTGCCTCCGCCCAGCGGAATTCGGGCTGTGGATCGCGCACGATGCCGTCGTGGGCGGGGGCAATCGCGAAGGGTGGTTCGGGCAGGACCTCCACGGCAAACGACGCGCTGGCGTCGTGGCCTTCGAGTCCCTGTGCATCGATGGCGCGCACGCGCAGGAAATAGTAGCCATCAGCCAGCACGGGCAGGGTGGTACCCGCTTCGGTCGATTCAATATCAGCCAGCAGGGTCTCGAACTGCTCGCTGCTACTCAGCTCCACGCGGTAGCGCTGCGAACCGTCCACTGCCGGCCACTGCAGCCGCGCGCGCGCGCCGTTGATCTTGGGCGGCATGCCGGACAGGTCGGGGGCGGGCAGCAGCAGCACGGCACGAATGGGCGCGGTTTGTCCCGCGGCCACCCGCGTGCCGTAGCCCTTGCGGACCAGGGTGGTGTGGTTGCCGGCATTGACCGCGACTTTGCCATCCACCACTTCGGTCTTGGTGTCGTCGGCCCCGGCATCCATGCGGAATTTCGTCCCGCGCACGGCGGAGCTGGCATTGGGGGTATCCACGATGAAGCCGGGGCTGGCACCCGGCGTCGGCTTGACCGTGTTGCTGATGCGTCCGCGCTGCAGGCGCAGGCGGGTATCCACCATCCCGCTCTTGCCGTAACGGCTCATCTGGTCAAGCTGCAACTCGCTGTCGGCCTGCAGCAGCAGGCGCGAACCATCCGCGAATTCCAGACTCAGGCTGGAGTCCTTGCCGGTGCGCAGCCGTGCGCCTATGCCGAGTTGCATGCCTTGCGTAACCCCGATGGGATTGGCATTGGTTCCAGTAGCGACCGTGGCCTGGCCATGCACGGCGAGCACCCGTGCCTTGGCCGGTTGCGTGTGCAGCCAGGCAAGGGGAAAGCGGATCGTCGAACCGGGGGGCAACTGGTAGGGATTGCTGATCCGGTTGTGCGACTGCAGTTTCTGCCAGGGGATGCCGGGCTTGAGGTATTCGCCGGACAGATCCCACAGGGTGTCGCCGGGGCGGATGCGGTAGGTCCAGTCCTGCGCCGCCGCCTGCGACATGCCTGCCCACAGCAACGCAATGGCCACGAGCCAGTGCGTGAGCCGTCGATCCCTGGCGTGACTAGTGCTGGCGGTACATCCCATACCTGTCGTCTTGCCCTTGCCCAATACCACGCTGATTATAGGTGAGGTGTCTCGCAAGTTGTCCTATATGGGCCGGGTACTTCGTTATCGGACCGGATTTGTCGGATGATGGCCGTCGACACAGGGGATTCCACTCACGGAGCGCGCATGGCCAGTACCAAGGGAAACAGTGACGTCGTGTTGGTCGGTGGCGGCCACAACGGCCTGGTGTGTGCTACCTACCTGGCCAAGGCGGGACTGAAGGTCACCGTGCTGGAGAGGCGACACGTGGTGGGCGGGGCGGCGGTGACCGAGGAATTCCATCCGGGTTTCCGCAATTCGGTGGCTTCGTACACGGTGTCCTTGCTGCAGCCCAAGGTCATCGCCGACCTCGACCTGCATGCGCACGGGTTGGAGATCGTGCAGCGCAAGCGCAGCAACTTCCTGCCGCTGCCCGATGGGCAGTACCTGCTGACCGGCGGCGGCGAGACGATCCAGCAGGTCGCCAAGTTCTCGGCGCGCGACGCCGAGCGCCTTCCCGAATACGAGCGTCGCCTCGACGTCATCGCCGACGTGCTGCGCGCGCTGGCCATGCAGCCGCCGCCCAACGTGACCGACGGCGGCTGGTGGAAGGCCTTGCCCGAGTTGATGCGCGCCGGCCGCCTGGGCAAGCAGCTGCACACGCTGGATGAAACCATGCGCCAGGAGTTGCTGGACCTGTTCACGGTCTCGGCGGGCGAATACCTGGACCGCTGGTTCGAGAGCACGCCGATCAAGGCAGTGCTCGGCTTCGACGGCATAGTCGGCAACTACGCCAGCCCGTACACGCCAGGGTCGGCCTACGTGCTGTTGCACCACGTCTTCGGCGAAGTGAATGGGGTGAAGGGCGCCTGGGGCCACGCCATCGGTGGCATGGGTGCGATCACGCAGGCGATGGCGAAAGCCGCGCTGGCGGCAGGCGTGGAAATCCGTACGGATGCTGCCGTGCGCGAAGTGTTGGTGGAGAAAGGTCGCGCCATCGGCGTGCTCACCGACTCCGGCGAAACCCTGCACGCGCGCGCCGTGGTCGCCAACGTCAATCCGAAGTTGCTCTACGAACGATTGATGTCGCCGAACGCCGTGCCCGCGCCCACGCGCGAACGCATGGCCAACTGGCGCTGTGGTTCCGGCACCTTGCGCATGAACGTGGCCTTGTCGCGACTGCCCGATTTCACTGCGTTGCCGGGCGAAGGCGACCACCTCACCGCCGGCATCATCATGGCGCCCGACCTGGATTACATGGATCGTGCATACCTGGATGCGCGCGCCGATGGCTGGTCGAAGGAGCCCATCGTGGAAATGCTGATTCCTTCCACCCTCGACGACACGCTTGCGCCCGCTGGCCAGCACGTCGCCAGCCTGTTCTGCCAACAGGTGCAGCCGGAACTATCGGGCGGTCGCAACTGGGACGACCACCGTGATGAAGTCGCGGACCTGATGATCGCCACGGTCGACAGCTACGCGCCAGGCTTCAAGGCCTCCGTGCTCGGCCGGCAGGTACTGACGCCGATGGACCTGGAACGTACCTTCGGTTTGGTTGGTGGCGACATCTTCCACGGCGCGCTGTCGTTGAACCAGTTATTCAGCGCCCGCCCGATGGTAGGGCAGGCGGACTACCGCGGCGCGGTGGAGGGTTTGTATCTGTGTGGTGCCGGCACGCATCCCGGTGGCGGGGTGACCGGCGCGCCAGGGCACAATGCCGCGAAGGTGGTCATCGCCGACATGCGCTGATCTTATTGGTGGCGTAGGGCGTCGTAGGAGCGACTTACGTCGCTCCTACGGTTCCAGGCGATCCGTGCCTATTCCAGGGTGACTTTCTTCCGGTTATCCGAGGACACCCGATCGATCAGTTTGTTGTACGGATCGAAGCCGGCCTCGTAAGGCGTTCCGTCCACCACCACCGTCACCGTCGGGCTTTCCGCTGTCACGTGGTGGCGCTGCAGGTACAGCACTTTCTCGTCACGTTCTTCGCCTGATTTGCCGCGGGCAAACACGCCCACGTCCACCCAGTCATCCAGCTTGCCTGCGCTTTCCTTGCCCTTGCCATCGGCGTAACGCTTGGCGGCATGCAATTTGAGGGTCACGTCGTACTTGCCGTCGGCGCGCTTCTTCGCTGTCGCTTCCTCGACCCGGTTGTCATAGAAGCTGATCTTCTCGAACAGGTCGGTGATCATGTCCTGCTGGTCCGGGCGTGCCTCGGCGCGGATGAACCCGAGCAGTTCGGCGGAAGTGGTGTAAGGCGCCGTCTGGTAGGCTTTGGCTTCGAGGAACTTCTTCAGGGCGCGGTTCACTGCCTCCTCGCCGAGTTCCTCGCGCAGGCGATAGAACACCAGTGATCCCTTCTGGTAATGGATGTACTGCTGGTTCTCCACCTTGTACAGCGGCAATTCTTCCAGGCGCTCGCCGCCACGACCACCCAGATAGCGATCCAATTCGGTCTTAAGGAACTGGCGCATTTGTCCGCGACCGTATTCCTGCTCCATCACCATCAGCGCCGAGTACTGGGCCAGCGACTCGGACAGCACCGTCGCGCCCTGCACGTTGGCGCCGATCACCTGGTGCGCCCACCACTGGTGTGCGATCTCGTGCGCGGTGACATAGAACACATAGTCGATGTCTTCCTTGTCACGCAGGTCGGCGATGAAGCCGATGGATTCGGAATAGGGAATCGTGTTGGCGAAGGCCTGGGCGAACGAGCTGTAGCCCGGGAACTCGATGATCCTGACCTGCTGGTGCTGGTAGGGCGTGAAGTTGGCTTCGTAGTAGGCCAGCGACTTCTGCACCGATTCGATCATGCGGTCGACGTTGTAGGGATGCTTTTCGTCGTAATACACCTCGATCGGGATGTCCTTGTACATGCCTTTCTTCACCTTCCAGCGTGCGGAAAGATAGGCATAGAAATCCAGCATGGGCCGGTCCATCTCGTAGCTGAAGCAGCGGCGACCCTCGCGCATGAATTCCTTTTTCAGGTAGCCCGGCGCCAGGGCGATCTGGTCAGGCGCGGTGCAGATGGTGGTCTTGAAGTCGATCCAGTCCGCATCGTCGGTCAGGTAGGTGTTGGCTCGCGCCGCTTCGTCCTCCAACCTGGGCATGCGCATGGGCTCGCCGAGGTCGCGCTTGCGGCGCTCGTTGCGGTCCTGGATCTCTCCGTTCTCGCTGTAGCCGAAGCTGGGAAACATGCGGCTGTTGACGAAGCTGCCGTTCTCGACGATCTGTTGCTGTGCAGTCTGATTGGTAATGCCGTTGGAGTGGAAGTCCAGGTCAAAGCTGATCTCGCGTTCTTCACCTGGCTGCATGGGCCGGTCAAGGCGATAGATGCGATAGCCCAGCGACTTGTCGTGCGACGCCAAGGTCGCGCCCTCCATTTCGATTGCAGACAGGGCCTTGTCATCATCCATCATCACGTGCACGTCGGTGATCGGCGTGGCATGCGGGTTGTGCACGCGATACACGCCGTGGACCTTCATCGACTGGGTTTCCGGGCGCAGGTCCACGTCGATGGAGGACGCAAGTATCCTGGGCTGCGGCAGGTTCCGGTACTTGCTGAAATCGCGCTCGTAGCGGGCCTGCAGGTCCAGCGTGTCGTCGGGTGACAGGAATTCGTTGCGGACATTGGTGTTCCAGTAGAGGAATCCGCCAACCGCAATGAACGCGATGACAGCCGTCGCCAAGCCTGCGCCCAGTGGGCCACGCAGGCGTTGCTTGGCCAATGACCAGCGTTGCTTGCTGCCCATCGCCACGCCGCGCACCCACAGTGCGCTGGCCAGCAACAGCAGGGCCAGCAGGAACAGGCCCCAGTACGCCTGGAACCACAGCTGCGCGGAAAGGAAATGCCCGTAGCCGTTCATGTCCGAATACGGCGCGATGGGCCAGTTGCCGAACGTGTACAGGTTGTGGGTGTAATCCATCATGCCGAGCACTGACTGGGCGATCAGCACTACGATCAGCAGCGCATAGCCAATGAATTTGTTGTTGGTAAAGACCTGCAACACCAGTGCCAGGCCACCCATCAGGACATAGACGACCGAGTCCAGGGCCAGTGTCTTTGCATAGACCAGAGGTTCCAGCTGTGTGAAACCCTTTGAGAGCTGGATGACCATGGCGGTGAGCGCGCCGATGATCTGGAAGCTGGCGATCACTGCCACTAGGGCGAGGAACTTGGCCAGTAGCGGCACCCAGTTCGGCACCGGCATGGCATCGGTGACTTCATTGAGTTTGGCGGCGCGTTCTTTCCACACCAGCTCGCCGGAGTAGAACAGCACGATGAAAACCAGCAGGAAACTGAAGCTGTTCTGCAGCGCCGACAGCATCTGCGAGGTAACCGGATAGATGCCGGTGTCGTACATGTTCTGGTTGAACAGGGCGCTGGGGATGAAGTTGGCCATGCCGAAGGCCAGCATCACCAGGAACGGGACGCTCTTGAGTACGCCGAGTGTGTCGAAACGCAACTGCTTGGCGAACTGGTGCCAGTACGTCCTCGCACCGAACTCCGGCGTCACCCGGGCAACAGCCATGGCGGTCGAAGGGCGTGGAGCAGCCTGAGGCGCCTGCGTTGCTCCCTTCGCCTTGCGGGACCAGCGGCTTTTCGACGTGCCGGTACGCTCGGTCTTGAACAGGGCGAAGGTTGCCGCGAACAGCAGTGCGGCCACGCCCGTCCACAACACGCGATTGCCCAGGATATATCCGGCGATCGCGGGCAGGCCGGTATTGCGCTCCTCCGCCGACCAGTAGCGCAGGGTGCGCGACAGTGCACGTATACCCATGGGTTCCAGCAACGTGGAAACCCACAGGTTGTCCAGGTCACTCAGGAGGCTGCCACTGACGAAATACAGCACGAAGAATGCGATGACGCCAATGTAGACCCAGAGGATGCTCCGCGTTACCGCGGCCATCAGCGCCAGCAATGCGCCGGTGAACAGCAGGTTGGGAATCACGAAGACCGCGAACGTCCAGAGATACGGTTCCAGCGAAACCGGGCCGAGCCGGGCGGCATCGATCCACGGCATGAACTGCGCGATGAAGATTCCGCAGGCGATGACCACGTAGACGATGAAGCTGGCGGTCAACGCGGCGCACAATCGCCCGAGCAGGTAGTCGCGCTTGCGGATGGGGCTGGCGAAGAAGAGGTCGGCGGTTCCCTGCTCGAAATCGCGCAGCAGCGCGCTGGAAATGAACATGGTGATGACCAGCATGCCCAGCAGGGTGAACACGGCCATGAAGGTCGCGATGACCGTCGGCGCATTGCGATAGACATTGCCCAGGCCGCCGCCGATCTGCACGGCATCGCTGGAGGCTGCGCCAAAACCCATCAAGGCGAACAGGCACGCCATCAACCACAGCAGCGGGGATCGGAGCTGCTCGCGCAACTCGAAGCGGAAGAACTCGAAGGTCATGTCCGGCGCTCCGTCAGGCGTGCGCTTGCGTGGCGGATTTAGCCTGCAGGCGCAGGCGCTGGAAATAGACGTCTTCCAGGTCCGGGTCGACCTGCACGAATCCCTCTTCCGGCAGGTCGCTGCTGAACACATGGATCACCGGGTTTCCGGCTACCAGTCGCGTCGACAGCACGGTGTGGCGTGATTCGTAATCGGGCAGGGTGGCCTTGCTGACCTGCTTGCGCCACACCTGGTTGTTGAGCGCGGAGATCGCCTCGTTGGGCTTGCCGGTCAGCAACACCTGTCCCTTGTTCATGATCGCCATGGTCGGGCACAGGTCGGTCACGTCCTCGACGATATGGGTGGAGAGGATCACCGCGACGTGCTCGCCGATTTCCGCCAGCAGGTTGAGGAAGCGGTTGCGCTCTTCCGGGTCGAGGCCTGCAGTCGGTTCGTCCACGATGACCAGGCGTGGGTTGCCCAGCAGGGCCTGCGCGATGCCGAAGCGCTGGCGCATGCCGCCCGAGTACGTGCCCAGTTTGCGCTTCCGCGCATCCCACAGGTTGACCTGCTTCAGCAGGCCGTCGACGACTTCGCGTCGCTGCTTGCGCACGGTCAGCCCCTTGAGCACGGCGAAGTGTTCCAGCAGGTCTTCGGCACTGACCTTGGGATAGACGCCGAAATCCTGCGGCAGATAGCCCAGTTGGCGACGTACCGCATCCTTGTCGCGGAGTACGTCGATGCTGGCTCCATCTGCGCCCTGCAGCGTTGCCGTTCCGCTGTCCGCCTCTTGCAAGGTAGCCAAGGTGCGCATCAGCGAAGACTTGCCCGCGCCATTGGGGCCAAGCAGTCCGAACATGCCGCGCGGGATGTCCAAGGTGACATCGTTGAGGGCATGCACGCCGTTGGCGTAGGTCTTGGACAGGTTGCGGATGGTCAGCATCGGTGTTCACTTGAGGGGCGATTTCCGCCATCGTGAGGTCGTGGGCGCACCGATACAAATGACTTTAGTAACTATGCCGCCTGGGTGGGCATCGAACGCCGACGCCTTGGGTGTAGGAGCGACATAAGTCGCGATGGAGCGTTCCCATGAAGGCCCATCGCGACTCACGTCGCTCCCACAGCGCTTCTATAGCAGGGTGGGCAACGCGCCCACCCTGCGCAGTGCTCAGTCCTTCTTGCTGGCGATCCAGCGGTCCACCTTGGCTTCCAGCACGTCAAGCGGCACGGAGCCGTCCTTCAGCACTTCAGCGTGGAATTCGCGGATGTCGAACTTGTCGCCCAGTTCCTTCTCCGCTTTCGCGCGCACCTGCTTGATCTTCAATTCACCGATCTTGTAGGCCAATGCCTGCGCCGGCCACGCGATGTAGCGCTCGGCTTCGGCGGTGGCCTGCGTCTCGCTTTCGGCGGAGTTGTCGAGCATGTACTGGATCACCTGCTCGCGCGTCCAACCCTTGCTGTGCAGGCCGGTGTCGGTGACCAGGCGGATCGCGCGCCACAATTCGTTCTGCAGGTAGCCGAAGTAGTCGTACGGCGTTTCATACACGCCCAGCGACTTGCCCAGTGATTCGGCGTACAGGCCCCAGCCTTCGATGAAGGCGGTTTCGCCACCGAAGCGACGGAACGCGGGCAGTTCGCCGAGTTCCTGCTGCAAGGCCAGTTGGAAGTGATGGCCGGGAATGGCCTCGTGCAGGTACAGGTCTTCCGCGTCCCAGGTCTTGCGCGTCGGCAAGTCATAGGTGTTGACGAAGAACACGCCAGGACGGCTGCCGTCCTCGCTGGGGCTCTGGTACGAGCCGCCGGCTGCGGACTTGGCGCGGTACGCCTCGACCGGGCGGATCTCGAACGGAGCCTTCGGGATCAGCGAGAACTGTTCTTTCACGCGCTTGTCGATGCGCGCCTCCAGCCCGCGGTAATACGCCAGCAGCGCGGCCTCGTCCTTGAAGCTGAACTGCGGGTCGTTCTGCATGAATTTGAAGAAGTCCTGCAACGAACCCTTGAAGCCGGTTTCCACCATCAGCTTGCGGATCTCACCGTGGATGCGCGCCACTTCGTCCAGGCCCAGTTGATGGATCGCGGCCGGGCTCATGTCGGTGGTCGTGGAATCCTGGGCGTTGTAGGCGTACCACGCCAGGCCGTCAGGCAACTTGTCCAGGCCCACGCTGTCGCGCGTGGCGGGCAGGTATTCGTCATTGATGAAGGTGCGCAGCTCGCGGTACGCAGGCAGCAGCTGCTCGGCGATCATCGTGCGGTAGGCGACGGTGAGGCGCTGCTTGTCCGCGTCGCTGAAATCCGCGGGCATGGACGTGATCGGCCCCCAGAACAGGGTGTCTTCGGGCTTGTCCTTGATCAATGCATCCAGTTGCGGAATGACCTTGACCATCAGCGCACGCGGCTGCACCACGCCGGCCTTGATGCCTTCGCGCATGTTGGCGATGTCGGTGTCGAACAACTGCGGCAATTTGTTGCCGCGCGCCAGCCAGTTGTCGTAGTCCTTGACGGTCTTGAACGGCTGCGCGCTGGTACCCGCACCCAGCATCACCGCATAGCTGGCGATGCTGGACATCTGGTTGACCGGCATCATCCAGCCGGGGAAGCGTTCGCCATCCAGTGAACTCTTCGCATCGCGCACGAAGATTTCATAGCTCAACAAATCCTGGCCGCTGAGGCCATCGCTGCCCACGTCCTGGATGGTCTTGAGCCAGCGCTCGGTGAACTCGCGCTGCTCGCGGCGGAACTGGGCGGAACCGAAATCGGGGAGCTGGTCGTTGTAGCGCGGGTCGCCCTGGAAGGTGGCCTGGATGGGGTTGAGCTTCAGCACTTCTTCCCAGTACTCCGCATACAGGCGCGTCAACTTGGCGCCCTTGGTTTCGGCGACCTGCGTGGTTGCGGGGGTGTGCTTGGTGTCTGCCTGTGCCTGCGGCATCGCAGTCATCAGGATGGCGCTGGTGGCAAGGGCGAGCAGGCTGGGTAGCAGGCGGGTCATCGCAAGGCTCCGGAAGGGTTGTAGCCGCCGAGCGTGACGCATGTCGGCCCGCAAGGCCAGCGACGAAAGTCACGGATGCGATACCGGTAGGAGCGCCCCATGGGCGCGAGCTTTTGCGTAATGTCATGAAAAGCTCGCGCCCATGGGGCGCTCCTACCCGTCAATCAGCTGCGGCTTCCTCGCGCAGCTCTTGCTCGCGCAGCGCGCCCAGGTAACGACGGATGCCGCGACGCATCAGGTACAGCATCGGGATCAGCGCAACCGCAGCCAGCATCTTGTACGCGTAGTTGACCGTGCTGACGGCGAGGAACAGGGACATGGACCACTTCTGCGGGCCCAGCACGAAGGCGATGTACAGCACCACGAAGCTGTCGACCAGCTGCGACACCGCGGTGGAGCCGGTGGCACGCAGCCACACGTGCTTTTCGCCGGTGGCGCGGCGGATGCGGTGGAATACGGCGATGTCGATCAACTGGCCCAGCATGAAGGCCACGATGGAGCCGGCAATGGTCCACAAGCCCTGGCCGAACACCGCCGCGAACGCGGCCTGGTAATCCGGTACGCCCTGCGGCTGCGCGGCGGTCACCCACCAACTGGCGGGCACCAGTGCAATGGCGGCGAACGCGAACACGAAGCCATAGACGATCAGCGCCACCGCCAGCCACGAGATGAACTTCACCCCGCGCTTGCCGAAGAATTCGTTGATCACGTCGGTAAGGATGAACACCATCGGCCACAGCAGGGTGCCGGCGGTGAAGCTCAACGAGCCAGTCTGCCCGAACAGGTTCCATTCCAGCGGATCGATGCCCAGGGTGTCTTCAAGCGCGAAGATCTTGACGCCGATGAACTCGGCCAGCACCGCGTTGACGCAGAAGAACGCCGCGAGCGCGATGAACAACCGTACTGCGCGGTCGTCCAGCGTGCGCTTCATGGCGTGCGGTCACCCGCACGCGTGAACGGCATGCTTTCCGGCGCGACGGCACCGCCGGAAATGATGAAGCTCATGGCTTGGTCCACGGTCCAGTCGGTGGGTGTCAGCAGTTCCACTGGCACGATTTCCAGGTAGCCGGAGGTCGGGTTGGGGGTGGTGGGCACGTAGACCGCCGCCAGTTCGCGGCCCGTGCCTTCTTCCTTCATCACCCGGGTGACCAGGCCGACGGATTTCATTTCGCGATGCGGGAAGTCGATCAGCACCACGCGCTGCGTATTGCCGGGTTTGGTCTGCAGGATGTCCAGCAGTTTGCGCGAGCTGGTGTAGATGATGTTGGCCAGTGGGATGCGCAGCATCAGCTTTTCGAACCAGGCCAGCAGCCGCTGCCCGATCACGCGTCGTGCCAGCAAGCCGACCAGAATGATCACTGCCAGCGTGGCGATCATGGACAGCGTGTTCTGCACCCAGGAGTCGTCGATCACGCCCAGCGTGCGCGGGAAGCGCGCGGTGATCTGCTGGGCGATGAAGTTGATCAACGGCGCGCTGATGCCTGACAGCAGCACGAACACGAATTTCACCACCACCCAGGTCAACCAGATGGGGAACAGGGTCAGCAGGCCGGTGAGGAACAGCTTCTGCAGGGAGGGGGTGTTTGGCGTCGTTTCGGTATCGGTAGGCATGGCGCATTGTAGCGGCGTGCCATGGCATTGGGTCTGCGAAGTGGATGGCTCAGCGGGCCTTGGGTTTCAACCTGACGTAAATCTGCTTGCGAATCCGCGCAACCACGTCGCCCTGCGCGTCGATGACATCCGCCGGGCACCAGTGCAGGTATTTCTCGCCTGATTGGGTGGCAGTGCGGATTGCTTCCAGCAGTTCGTCCGTGACCCGGAACTCGGCGTGCACGGTGCCCTTGCCGGGTTTGACGAATTCAATCTCCGCCGCCTTGTCCCACACGATGTAGCCGTTGCCCAGGCACTCCTTCACCAGGATCATCCAGAACGGATCGGTCATGGCGAACAGGCTGCCACCGAAATGCGTGCCCACGTAGTTCTTGGTCCACGGACGCATGCGCAGCTCGACGCGGGCATGGCGCCAGTCGTTGGACATGGCGGTGACATGGATGCCGGTGAACAGGAAAGCAGGGTAGAGGTTGAACAGCCGGCGCAGGTTGGCGGGTTTCATTCGGTAATGTCGAACCACTGAGTAAAGAGTTGGCCGGCTTGCGGCAGGTAGTGGACGCGTATGTGGGAGGGGCTTCAGCCCCGACGCAGTAAAACCTGAAAAGCGTCGGGGCTGAAGCCCCTCCCACAAGTTAGAACAGGATCGAGGACATCTTCCTGCGGTACTGGCCTACCAGGTCTTCGTCTTCCACCACGCGGAAGGCATCGATCAACGCCTTCTTCGGCAGGTTGTCCTCGTAAGCGCGATCACGTCGCAGCATCTCCAGGAACTGCTCCAGCGCCGCTTGCGAGTTGCCCGTCATCAACTGCTGCGCGCCCAGCAGGTAGCGTGCGCGCAGGTCGGCGGGATTGGCGGCAATCGCAGCGTCCAGTACTTCCACGGGCGGCGCATCTTTCACCACGGCCATGAAGGCCAGTCGCGCATGCGCGCGGATGGCGCGGTCGTCCGTGGACAGGTTGGCGGGAAGTGCGTCGAGCAGGGTTTCGGCTTCGCTGGCTGCGCCGGTTTTCAGCAGGGCCAAGGCCAGGTCGAGCTTGAGTTCGGGCTTTTCAGGCTCGGTTTCAATCGCTTTGCGCAATGCAATTACTTCGGCGTGCGGGTCCAGCGGGGCGGGTTCTTCAGCCGCCGCTGTTTCTTCGACGATTTCGCCCGGCTCGATGCCGTGCTGCTTCAGGAATTCACGGAGCTGGCCTTCCGGCACCGCGCCGGGAAAGCCGTCGACGATCTGGCCGCCCTTGACCAGGAACACGGTAGGCACGGAGCGGATCTGGAATGCGGCGGCAATCTCCTGCTCCTTGTCCACGTCGACCTTGGCCAACTGGAAGCTGCCGTTGTACTCGGCGGCCAGCTTTTCCAGGATCGGCCCCAGGGTCTTGCACGGCCCGCACCAGGTCGCCCAGAAGTCAACGAGTACGGGGATTTGCATGGATTTCTGCAGTACCTCGGCTTCAAAGGTTTCGGTGACGGCGTCGAAAACGTGGGGCAAGTCGGTCATGGGGGGCGTCCGGAAAAAATCTTCGGCAGACATGGTGCCAGCTGGCAGGGGATGCAAGCCAATGTAAAAAGAACTTGACATCACCTGTTGTGCAAGTAAAATTTAGCGAACATTTAGTCATTCAGAATTTACATCATGAAATCAAATCGCTGGATCATGACTGGCTTGCTGGTGGTAGCGGGGCTGGCGCTTTGGCTGTTGCTTGCAGGACCCTCCCGAATCCTGGGGGTCGACGCGGGCAATCTGGGTGTCGCCCTGCTGATGACGGTGGCGTGGGTGTCGCTTTACGCCATTTCCCGCATGCCGGTGCAAGGGCTGGAATCCGCAGCATCGCCGGGTGAGTTGCGGGCCTGGCTGGGGCTCTGCGTCATGCTGGCGGCTACCGGGTATTTCCTGTTCAACGTGCAGGTCTTCGTGCAGGGGCCGGCCTGGAACAATCCTGATGCCAGCCGCGTAGGTCGCAACCTTGTACTGATGCTGGTGGCCTGGACGGTGCTGTCCAGCGTCATGGCCTCGCGCTGGAAAGGGCGCGTGCAGGAAGACGAGCGTGACCGCGAAATCGAAAAGCAAGCCAGCGGCTGGGGCCGTGGTGCGCTGGTGTTCTGCATCATCGGCATCGCGGTGCTGCTGGCGTTCTCGCCTGCGCACAAGCTTGAATGGGCCACGCATTTCATGATCGCCAACCTGCTGGTATTCGCGCTGATGTGGGGATGGGTGTGCGAGTACGCGGCGACTGCGCTGTTCTACTGGAATCAAAGGAGACAAGGATGAAGACTGGACTCAAGCGGAGCATGATGTTTGCATGGGCGACATGTTCGGTCCTTGCGCTGTTGGGCCTCTACACCATCATTGCGGGAATATCAGGCAACACTGCCACTTTGGTATTCACTGGATTGGTGATGCTTGCAATGGCGTGCTTATGCTTGTTGTATGAATGGGTTATTCGATCAGGCGATGAAAGTACGCCAATGTCGCGGGCGGAAAAGGCAGCATGGACTGCGCTGAGTCTCTGCATCGTTAACTTGTTGATACTAGGGCAGATGGTCGGCGGCATGTTCAGGATCGGACTGGCTGCCTATCTACTCTTGGCTGCCTGTGCCGTAGTGGTGCTTTTCTACCCCGCGTACCGTAGGCAATGGCTGGAGAAGGACTTGCGCCGTCGAGAGGTGCTTGAGGACGAACGAGACCTGGCCATCCGGAAACAAGGTGAATACTGGGCCAAGCGCACATTGGAGTTTGAACTGGTGGCCGTGGCGTTGCTTGTGTTGGTCTACCCTCAAATCCTGAGTGCCTCAAGGAACCCGTTCCAAATCTGCGGCCTCTTGATGGCGCTGATGCTGAGTGCGAACGCGGCAGGCGAAGCGAGGACGGCGCTGTTGTACTGGCGCGACCGCCAATGACCGGCACGCCGATAAGCAACGAAATCCGCCGCTGGCGTTTCGAGCGTGGTGAAATGACCCAGGAAGCACTGGCGCAGAAGTGCGGCGTGACCCGCCAGACCATCATCGCGCTGGAGGCGGGGAAGTACGCGCCGTCCCTGGAACTGGCATTCCGCATCGCCCGCAGCTTCAACGTGGGCATCGACGAGGTATTCAAATGGAAAGTGGAATAAGCCGCGCCGTGAAGGTCGCGGCGATCGCCGCCCCGGTGTTGTTCGCAACTGCGGTCTACGCGTTTGGCGCGGCGTTGGAGGGCTTCGTGCAGGCCCAGCATCCGGTGGCCCTGCTGGGTGCGCGTGGATTCCCACGGGCCCTGGCCTTCAACCTGGTCGCCTTCGTGTTGCCGGGCATGCTCGCGGGCGTGGTGGCGATTGCATTGCGTGAACGCCTGCCGCGCGACGCAGGCTGGCCGGTGCGCATCGGCGCGCAGCTCGTGTTCCTGTCGACGTTGGCGTTCATTGCCATGGGCCTGTTGCCATTGGATCCCAACGACCTGGAAAACAACACCAGCCGCATGCACGGCACGGCGTGGATGCTGTGGAGCGTTGCCTTCATACCCGGCGCATTGCTGCTGGCGTTCGGATTATGGCGCGACCGATCGTGGTCGCGCTTCGCGCGCACGAGCGCCGCGGGCGCGGTTGGCGTATTCCTTGCGGCCTACTTCCTCACCGGGCTTATCCCTGCGGGCATCGCGCAGCGGATTGCATTTGGACTGTGGTTTGCATGGCTGGCGTATGCGGGAGTTGTACGCAGTTCGAAGTGATGGAGCTGCGGGCGAACGTTGCGAAAACGGCATGCCGCCGCTTCCGCAAGTTGCATTTTCCTTGTGGCAACCAGGTCTTCTATTCGGTGACCGCTTCGCGGTACACCACGCCGTCCTTCATCACGAAATCCACCTTCATCACGTTGCCGATGTCGGCCACCGGATCACCGGGCAGGGCGATGATGTCGGCGCGCTTGCCGGCTTCGATCACGCCCTGGTCGTCCACGCCCAGCACGCTGGCTGCGTTGAGGCTGGCGGCCTGCAAGGCAAACGCCGCGGGCATGCCGGCTTCCACCATGTAAATGAATTCGCGCGCGTTATCGCCGTGCGGGCCGACGCCCATGTCGGTGCCGAAAGCGATCTTCACGCCATTCCTGTAGGCGTTGCCCGCGGTCTGTTGGATCTGGGAACCGATGCGTATGGCCTTGGGGCGCACGATTTCGGGGAAGTAGCCGTCGATCTTCGCCTTGTCCGCGACGAAGCGACCGGCATAGATGGTGGGCACGTACCAGGTGCCTTTCTGCTTCATCAACGACATGATTTCGTCGGTCATCTCGGTGCCGTGCTCGATGCTGGTGACGCCGCCCAGCACCGCGCGCTTCATGCCTTCGGCGCCGTGCGCATGCGCGGCGACCTTGAAGCCGTAATCGTTCGCGGTATCGACGATCGCCTTCACTTCCTCCACCGTGAACTGCGGCGCATTGGCCGACTTGGCGTAGCTCAGCACCCCGCCGGTGGCGGTGATCTTGATCACGTCGCTGCCGTCCTTGTAGCGCTGGCGCACGGCCTGGCGGGCCTCGTCGACGGAGTTGATCACGCCCTCGGTGGGGCCGGGCGTGCCGACCAGATGCTCCAGCTCGCTGTTCAGCCCATTGGTCGGATCGGCGTGGCCACCGGTGGTGGCGATGGACTTGCCGGCGGCGAAGATGCGCGGGCCTTTCACCGTGCCCGCGTTGATGGCGTCGCGCAGGTGCGGGCTGATTTCCCCGCCCAGGTCGCGCACCGACGTGAAGCCGGCCATCAGGGTCTTGTCCGCATAACCCACCGAGCGGTAGGCAAAGTCGACGTCGTCCAGGCGGAAGCCCTCGCTGTAGCTCTGCGGGCTGGACTGCTGGCCCAGGTGCACATGCAGGTCGGTCCAGCCGGGCAGGCAGGTGCGCCCGGCCAGGACGATGGACCGGGTGCCATCGGCCATCTTGGCACGCCCGGGCAACACGGACTCGATCTTGCCGTCGCGCACGACGATGGTGTGTTCGCCCAGCATCTTTCCGCTGCGTGCATCGAACAGGCGCTCGCAATGCAGGGCTATCGGTTCGGCGGCGAGGGCGGCAGGGCTGGCCAGGGCTAACAGCAGGACGGGCAACAAACGCATCGCGGGCTCCTTGGGAATAAGGTAAGTCTTGGGTGGTGCCTTGAGCAGGAATGAAGCGGTAACCGGAAAGCCAGAACCACGGCGTCAGAGGATACGCACCGCTACCTCACGCCCAAGCAGGCAGCAGGCGAGCACCTCGAAGCGATGGCCACTGCTGCCGATGAATTCCTGGAACGCACGCAATTCGTGCTGTTCGTAGCCCGGATAACCCAGCAGGTCGTCGAGCACGATCACCGTGCCGGATCGGATCCGGGGGGCGGCGGCTTCCAGCACGGTCGCGGTGGAGCTGTACAGGTCGCAATCGATGTGCAGGAAGCCGATGCCGTCGGGATTTGCGTCCAGGAACGGCGCCAAGGTGTCGGAGAACCAGCCGCGGTGCAATTGCACGTTAGCGGGTACGTCCTGGGGCAGCAGGCCGGCGGTACTGTAGGCCCCGGCGGGTTCGTTGTCCTTCCATGCCTCGGGAAGGCCCTCGAAGCTGTCGAAGCCGTGCACGGTGCCTGCCGTGGCCGCAGCGATTATCCGCAACGAGCGCCCGAAGTAGACGCCGCATTCCAGCGCCAGGCCACCGCCATCCCAGGCCTTGAGCGCGCATTCCAGTACATCCGCAGGCAAGCCGTGGATGCGATTGGCGCCCGCATGGGTCAAGGCCCATTGCAGGCTCTCCCATTGGGCGCGGAGCAGGGGATCTTCCCAAGGTGGTGATCCCGCATCACGTGCGCCACTGGCGACGCGTTCGATCGCCTGCAGGTAGGCCGCGAGAATCGGGTTGTCCGACTGCATCGACAGCATGCGGGTCGCCGTCGCAGGGTCTTCCGGCAGTTTCCCCAGTGCCGCATGCAGCAGCAATTCGGGCGAGCGTGGATGCAGCGAACGGGCATGGGCCAGTGCGGCATCCTCGTGTCCGCGCAGTCCGAGCATCGAGGCCGCACGCACCAGCGACACGTGCTTGGCGGGGTCGCCGGGCTCGAGTCCCACGGCTTCATCGAAGGAGGCAAGGGCGGCGGCATAGTGTCCTGCCTGCCACTGGCCACGGGCCAATGCCAGCGCCGAAGCCCCGGATCGGAGCGCCGAATGTTGGCTGTAGAGCCTCGCCAGGTGGTCCTGGCGGGCGCGTTGCAGGTGTTCCGGAGCTAGCGTCACGTGTTGGGTTCTGTTTGCCGAGGCCATCCGGTCGGTTAATCTAGCAGATTGCATTCACAGTGTTTCAGGCCGCCGTCTTGTCCATCTCCACCCCCGCCGACCCCGCCGTCTACGTTCCTGCAGCCGTTGAATCCGCCGCCCAGTCCTTCTGGGACCGGAACCGCGCGTTCGAGGTCGACGAAACCTCCGACAAGCCGAAGTTCTACTGCCTGTCGATGCTGCCCTATCCGTCCGGTGCCCTGCACATGGGCCACGTGCGCAACTACACCATCGGCGACGTGATCAGCCGTTACCAGCGCATGACCGGCAAGAACGTGCTGCAGCCGATGGGCTGGGATGCGTTTGGCCTGCCGGCGGAAAACGCGGCGATCAAGAACAACACCGCGCCGGCCAAGTGGACCTACGCCAACATCGAACACATGCGCAGCCAGTTGAAGTCGTTGGGCTACGCGATCGACTGGTCGCGCGAGTTCGCGACCTGCAAGCCGGATTACTACGTGCATGAGCAGCGCATGTTCGTACGCCTGCTGCGCAAGGGCATTGCCTACCGCAAGAACTCGGTGGTGAATTGGGACCCGGTCGACCAGACCGTGCTGGCCAACGAACAAGTCATCGACGGGCGCGGCTGGCGTTCCGGTGCCGTGGTGGAAAAGCGCGAGATCCCGCAATGGTTCCTGCGCATCACCGACTACGCACAGGAACTGCTGGACGGGCTGGACGAATTGCCAGGTTGGCCGGAATCGGTCAAGACCATGCAGCGCAATTGGATCGGTCGTTCGGAAGGCCTGGAAATCAAGTTCGACGTGGAAGGCCATGATGCGCTGACCGTGTTCACCACGCGTCCGGACACGCTGATGGGCGTGACCTTCATCTCGATCGCGGGCGAGCATCCCCTCGCATTGAAAGCGGCGGCTTCCAATCCGCAACTCGCTGCGTTCCTGGATGAGCTCAAGCACGGCGGCGTGTCCGAGGCCGAACTGGAAACCCAGGAAAAGCGCGGCATGGACACCGGCCTGCGCGCCGTGCATCCGGTCACCGGCGAGAAAGTGCCAGTGTGGGTCGCCAACTTCGTGCTGATGGGCTACGGCACCGGTGCGGTGATGGCGGTGCCGGGGCACGACGAGCGTGATTTCGAATTCGCACACAAGTACGCATTGCCGATCGTGCAGGTCATCGCACTGAAATCGCCGAAGAACGAGAGCGAACAGACCTACGACGCCAGCACCTGGCACGATTGGTACGGTGACAAGACGCGTGCCGACCTGGAGCTGGTGAATTCGGGTGAATTCGACGGGCTCGGCTTCCGCGGCGCCTTCGAGGCACTCGCCGAACGTTTCGAGCGCAAGAGCCAGGGCCAGCGCCGCATCAACTACCGCCTGCGCGACTGGGGCGTATCGCGGCAGCGCTACTGGGGCTGCCCGATCCCGGTGATCTATTGCGACGCGTGCGGCGCGGTGCCGGTGCCGGAATCGCAACTGCCGGTGGTATTGCCGGAGAACGTGACCCTGGATGGCGTGAAGTCGCCGATCAAGTCCAACCCCGAATGGCGCAAGACCACCTGTCCGCAGTGCGGCGCAGCGGCCGAACGCGAAACCGACACCTTCGATACCTTCATGGAATCGAGCTGGTACTACGCGCGCTACACCTCGCCGGGCGCGAAGGACATGGTAGACAAGCGCGGTAACTACTGGTTGCCCGTGGACCAGTACATCGGCGGCATCGAGCACGCGATCCTGCACCTGATGTATTTCCGTTTCTACCACAAGCTTTTGCGCGACGCGCGACTGGTGGACAGCGACGAGCCTGCAACCAACCTGCTGTGCCAGGGCATGGTCATCGCGGACACGTACTACCGTGAATCGGCGAATGGCAACAAGGAATGGATCAATCCCGCCGACGTGGAAGTGCAGCGTGACGAGCGCGCGCGCGTAACCGGGGCGATCCTGGTCGCGGATGGCCAGCCGGTGCAGATCGGTGGCAGCGAGAAGATGTCGAAGTCGAAGAACAACGGCGTCGATCCACAGGCCATGGTGGACAAGTACGGCGCGGATACGGTGCGCCTGTTCTCCATGTTCGCCGCGCCGCCGGAACAGTCGCTGGAATGGAACGAAGCGGGCGTGGAAGGCATGGCGCGTTTCCTGCGCCGCCTGTGGGTGCAAGTGCAGAAGCATACGGCTTCCGGCAGTGCGGGCACGCTGGACCTGGCCTCCCTGTCGACAGAACAGAAGGCGTTGCGGCGCAAGACCCATGAAACCATCGACAAGGTAGCGGGCGATTACGGCAAGCGCCACAGCTTCAATACGGCCATCGCGGCGGTGATGGAGCTGTCGAATGCGCTGGGCAAGTTCGATCCTTCGGCAGGCCCAGGGCCCAGCGACAACGATCGTGCGATTCGCCAGGAGGCCCTGGAAGCCGCCGTGTTGCTGCTCAATCCCATCACGCCGCACAGCAGCCACGCCCTGTGGCAGTTGCTGGGCCACGCCGAAACGCTGCTGGAGGACCTGCCGTTCCCGCAGGCCGACCTGTCGGCACTGGTGCGCGACCAGGTCACGCTGGCGATACAGGTCAACGGCAAGCTGCGCGGCACCATCGACGTCGCCGCCGACATGCCGCGTGACCAGATCGAGGCATTGGCCAGGGCGGAGCCCAACACCGCCAAGTTCATGCATGGGCTGGAGGTCCGCAAGGTCATCATCGTGCCCGGCAAGATCGTCAATATCGTCGCGGCATGAGGATTCCGGGAGCGCTGTCGCGGGAGCAGCGGCCCGCCATGTTCACCTGCCATCCGGGTTCGCACTTGCCGCCCCTGCCGGGCTCGTCCAGACTTCGTCCATGAACTCTTTCCCTGCGTCGCGCCTGTTGGCGGTTCCATTCCTGGTCCTGGTCCTGTCCGCCTGCGGATTCCACCTGCGCAACAAGATCGCACTGCCGGACGATCTGGGACCGGTGCTGGTGACCTCCACCACCCAGTACAGTCCATTGGCGGACGCGGTGGCCATCGGCCTCAGGAATTCCGGCGCCATCGCCGCCGCTGAAGGCCAGACCGACGTCGCCACGTTGCAGATCCTGTCCGAACGCTGGGGTGACCTGCCCATCGCCATCGACGACCGGGGTCGCGCACAGGAATTCAGCCTGCGCTACGCCGCGGTATTCGTATTCAAGCGCGCAGACGGTACCGACCTGGTTCCGCAACAGGTGGTCGAGTTGTCGCGCGATTACGTGTCGCCGCCCGAAAACGCCACCGGCACCTCCACCGAACGCGAAATCCTGGCCAATGAGCTGCGTCGTGAAATGGCCGCCTCCATCCTGCGCCGCGTCGATGGCGTGATCAGCGGTGGCGCACAGGGCACCACGCCAACACCCTGATGGAAATGACCCCGGAACGGCTGGTCGCGCTGCCTGTTGACGGCACGCTGCACCCGGCCTACCTGATCGCCGGTCCGGAGACCTTGCGTGTGCTGGAAGCTGCCGATGCGGTGCGCACGCACGCACGTGCGCAAGGTATAAGCGAACGTGAAATATTCGATGCCGAAGGCCGTGACTTCGACTGGGACACGCTGGAAGCAAGCTTCAATGCACCGAGCCTGTTCAGCGCCCAACGCGTGGTCGAAGTGCGCCTGCCTACCGGCAAGCCCGGCAAGGACGGGGCAGAAGTCATCAGCAAGTTCTGTGCGAATCCGCCGCCTGACGTGATCCTGCTGATCACCTCAGGCGACTGGAGCAAGGCGCACCAGGGCAAATGGACGGATGCGATTTCACGCATTGGCGTCATCGCCGTAGCCTGGGCAATCAAGCCGCATGAGCTGGCTAATTGGGTCGAAAGTCGCCTGCGTGCCAAGGGCCTGCGTGCCGACAGCGGCGCGGTGCAGATCCTGGTCGAGCGCGTGGAAGGCAACCTGCTCGCCGCCGCACAGGAAATCGACAAGCTGGTGCTGCTGGCCGACGGCGATTCCATCACTGCGGAAAAAATGCAGTCCTTCGTGGCCGATGCCGCGCGCTACGACGTGTTCCGCCTGACCGATGCCATGCTGGGCGGGCAGGGCGCGCAGGTCTCGCGCGTCCTGGCCGGGCTGCGTGCGGAAGGGGACGTGGTGGCCGGGCTGATGCCGATGGTGGTAAAGGAAATCCTGCGCACCGCTGCGCTCGCTCGCGTGCAAGCCCGCGGCGGAAACCTGGGTGCGGAAATGAAGGCGCAGGGGATCTGGGAAACCCGCCAGGCCCCCTTCAAGCGCGCGCTGCAACGCCATGCCAACCCCGCACGCTGGGATCGTTTCGTCGCCGAGGCTTCGCGCATCGATCGCATCGCCAAGGGTCGCGGTGATGGCGATGCCTGGGTGTCCATGGAGCGGTTGCTGCTGGCCATCGCGGAAGCCAAGGCAGTACGTTTGCTGGTGGCTTGACGGTGGAGTGAATGGAGAGCGGGGAATGCTGAGCAGTAAAAATGCGGGACCCTCGTCCCAATCGGCGGGCCAAGACGATTCCCCATTGCCCATTCCCCATTCCCGGCTACATCTCTTCTACGGCGGCACCTTCGATCCCGTCCACAACGGGCACGTGACCATTGCATGCGCGGCACGCGATGCATTGCAGACCGCGGTACGACTGATGCCCGCCGCGGATCCACCGCACCGGGCGCCCCCGGGCGCGGATGCCGGGCAACGCGCGCACATGCTCGACCTCGCCGTCACCGGCATCCACGGGTTGCTGGTGGATCGGCGGGAACTGGAGCGGCAGGGACGTTCCTACACCATCGATACCCTGCGTGATTTGCGTGCGGAACTCGGCCCGGCGCAGCCGTTGGCCTTGCTGATCGGTGCGGACAGCTTCATCGGGCTGCCGACCTGGCGGGATTGGCGGGAGCTTTTCCAGCATGCCCATTTCGTGGTCGCACGGCGCCCAGGCAGTCCCCTGGACGCCGACTTGCCGTACGAACTGGCCGCGGAAGTCGAAGGTCGCTGGGCTAACCATACTGGCGAGCTCGGCCAGGTTCCGGCCGGGAAGGTATTCCTGCTGGACGAGCCGCTGCACCCGGAATCCGCCAGCGAAGTACGCCGGCGCATCGCAGCGCGGGGTGACTGGCAGGCACTGGTGCCGCCGCCGGTGGCCGCGTTCATCCTTGCCGAAGGGCTTTACTCCGCGGCGGGTGGCGAGCACAGTCCGTTATAATTCGCCGCATTCCCACGAGTTGGTAAACCCTTGTCCAGCCAAGCCCACGTCATCAAGACCCGCCTGCCCAACCCGCCGCCGTCCGTGCCGGCCCTGCTTGCCACCGTGCATGCGGCACTCGCGGAACTGAAAGCCAAGGATGTCGTTGAAATCGACGTGCGCGGCAAGTCCAGCGTCGCTGATTACATGGTGATCGCCTCGGGCACTTCCACGCGCCACGTCAAGTCAAGCGCCGACGAGGTGGTGAAGTTCGCCAAGAAGCTGGACGTGATGCCGTTGGGCGTGGAAGGCGAGCGTGAAGCCGAGTGGGTGCTGGTGGACCTGGGCGACGTGATCGTGCACGTCATGTTGCCGCGCGTGCGCGAGTTCTACGCGCTCGAGCGCCTGTGGACCGTCGGCGACCAGCCGCCGGATGAGTCCGAAACCGCGGATGAAGAACGACTGTAATCCCGCTGCGTCTGCCAGCCGATGAAAGCCCGGCTGATCGCCACCGGCGAACGCGCGCCCGCCTGGGTCGCGCAGGGGTTCGCCGAATACCAGAAGCGCCTGTCGCACTGGCTGCCATTCGAGCTGGTTGAAATCGAACCCGGCCTGCGCGGCAAGGGTCGTGATGCACAGCGCGCCATCGAAGACGAAGGCAGGCGTGTGCTCGCTGCGCTTCCCAAGAATGCGCACGTCATTGCGCTCGAAGTCACCGGCAAGGCCTACTCGTCCGAACAGCTCGCGCAACGCCTGGAGTATTGGCGCGGGCAGGGACGCGACCTGGCATTCCTGATTGGCGGACCGGAAGGGCATGCACCCGACGTCTTGGCGAGTGCCAACGAAACGTGGTCGCTCGGGCCGTTGACCCTGCCACACATGCTTGCGCGGCTGCTGGTTGCCGAACAGGTCTATCGCGCCGCGGCCATGCTGGCCAACCATCCTTACCATCGCGCCTGATGGTGGTGGATCTCCTTCCCTTGCAGGAAGGAGATCCCGTTGCATTCACTGCATGGAAAATACGACAGGCACCAAGCCATATGCCTGCACCGCTTGGCCGTTGCGCATAGCGGGCTTGAAGCGCCACTGGGCCAGCACATGCTCACGTGCGGCACGGTCCAGTGAGCGATTGCCGCTACCTTTCTGCACCACGACTTCCAGTGGTGTGCCATCCGTGCCGACCAGTATCTTAAGCAGCACCGTGCCCTCGGCACCGATGCGGGCGGCATCGACCGGGTAACGCGGCGCGGGTGCGAAGGCATATTCCAACTGCACACCGGAGAGCGGAGTGCTGTTGCCCGGCCCGATGTCAGGAATGGACGTTGTGCTGTCGACCACGGGGTCCGTCGCCAGTGTGCCGCCATCCACGATCACTTGCTGGGTCACGGTTGTCTGGGTGGGTTGCGCCACGCGGGGTTGGGTCTGTGGCTTGGGTGTCTGTTGCCTCACCACCGGCACTGTTTCCGGGGGTAGGGGCGGTGGCGGGATTTCAGGGACGATCCATTGGATGACCGGCTTCTGTTCGGGGACTGAATTGTCGATGCGTGAGGTCGCCAAGGGGACGAGCAACAACAGGAGCGCAAACGCATGCACCGCAATCGCAGCCGCGATGGCCAGGATGCGCGGCAGTTCGGGACGGGTTTCGGAATGCGACGGCAGGGTACGAACCATGATCCACCTCCATATCGGGTATGCGAGAGGAACAACGCCTGTGGACGGGAAGCGGGGTTAGCCAGCGACCACGTCGCGGCTTGAGGATGCGCCGGCCCGCTGCGGCTTGCAATAGCCACCGAAGCACATATGAAAACGGCGCCTTGCGGCGCCGTCATTCCATCGTTTCATCCGGACTCAGTGGCCCAGTTCGAACACCACGTCCAGGTTGACCGACAGCGTGGTTTCGCCGGGCGAGACCTGCGTATCCATCTCCGCCGACTTCGCCCGCATTGCCATCATCGGCATCGGCTGGAAGCCGCCGCCACCGCCTTCGGAAATGCTGACGATGCGGCGCACGCGCAAACCCAGTGCCTTCGCGTAGGTTTCGGCGCGGGCCTTGGCCTTGGCCAGCGCGGCCAGGCGGGCTTCGTCGTAGACCGGTTCCGGCTGGTCGATTTCGAAAGTCGGGCCGTTGATCTGGTTGCTGCCGTTCGCGGCCAATGCATCCAGCACCTTGCCCAGCTTGGCGATGTCACGCACCTTCAGGTTGACCGTGTTGCTGGCTTGGAACCCGGTGATCTTGGGCGCCTCGTTTTCCACGTAGCGGTACTGGGGGCTCAGGTTGATGCCGCTGGTCTGGATGTCCTTGTCGGCAATGCCCGCCGCCTTGATCGCCGCCATCACCTTGGCCATCTGCTCGGCGTTCTGGCGCATGGCGGTATTGCCATCCACGGCCTGGGTCACCACGCCGGTGGAAATGGTGGCGACGTCAGGCACGCGGCTGGCCTGGGCCTGGGCGGACACGGACAGCAGGGTGCCGTCGGCGGTGATCGCAGGGCCGGCGACAGTCTGGGCGTGGGCGGTCATGGCGGTGGCTCCTAGGGCAAGGGACAGGGCAAGCAGCAGCGGGCGGAACGGGTGGTGGTGCATCGGGTTCTCCTTGAGTGTGTTGGGCCTGCCGCACCTGCGCTGCGGCAACGTGGGTCAGGGTGTTCGGATAAGCATGAACGCGTTGTGAGCCATTCCGGGGTCGCGATCACACTGGCCAGCGTTTGCGGCCATTCAGTCAGCAAGCAACGGGTATTCTGTGTGCATGTTGCATCTCGCATCCCAATCGCCCCGTCGGGCCGAACTGCTGGCCCGCCTGGGGTTGCAGTTTGGCGTGCTGGAACTCGACATCCCCGAACACCGCCAACCCAACGAACCCGCCGAGGACTACGTGCGCCGGGTGGCCCGGGAAAAAGCCGGCGCCGGCCTGCTGCAGGTCATGTCCGTGCCGGGTGCGGTGGTCCTGGGGGCCGACACCGAAGTCATCCTGGACGACGAAGTGTTCGGCAAACCGCGCGATGCCGCCGATGCCGCCGCTATGCTCCGACGCCTGTCCGGGCGCACCCACCGTACCGTCTCCGCCGTGTCGCTGGTCAGCGCGGCGCGCGAGGCACAGGTAGTGTCGGTGACGGAGGTGACCTTCATGGCGCTTGGAGAAGATGCCATCGCCGCCTACCTGGCCACGGATGAGTGGAAGGGCAAGGCCGGCGCGTATGCCATCCAGGGCCGCGCAGAAACTTTCGTGCAGCATTTGTCCGGCAGTTATTCCGGCGTGATGGGCCTGCCGCTGCACGAGACGGCGCAGATGCTGAAGTCGTTCGGGGTGCACTGATGTCCGAGGAAATCCTGGTCAACGTCACTCCGCGCGAAACCCGCGTCGCCGTGGTCGAGAACGGCATGCTGCAGGAGCTGCACATCGAACGCGGCTGGCGGCGTGGTGTGGTCGGCAACATCTACAAGGGCAAGGTGCAACGGGTCATGCCCGGCATGCAGGCGGCCTTCGTGGAAGTGGGCCTGGATCGCGCCGCCTTCCTGCACGCCAGCGACGTGGTGCGTGCCGCGCCCGCGGGCAACGGCGATGACCTTGATCTTCCGACGCCTGCGCCTGCATCGACGCCCATCGTCGAACTGCTGCGCGACGGCCAGGACATCGTGGTGCAGGTGGTGAAGGACCCCATTGGCAGCAAGGGCGCGCGCCTGACCACGCAAATCAGCATTCCCTCGCGCTACATGGTGCTGTTGCCGCAATCGAAGGTCATCGGCGTGTCCGCGCGCATCGAGGACGAGGCCGAGCGCCAGCGCCTCAAGTCCCTGGTCGGCGAACTGGCGGCCACGCATGGCGGGCATGGCTACATCGTGCGCACCAATGCCGAAGGCCAGTCGCCGGAAGCGCTGGCCGAAGACATCGCCTACCTCGCCCGCGTGTGGGCGCTGGTGGAGCAGCGCAGCCGTGAATCCGCGGTGGGCGCATGCATCTACGAAGACCTGACCTTGCCGCTGCGCGCCGTGCGCGACCTGATGCGGCGTGACGTGGAGAAAGTGAAGGTCGATTCGCGCGAAACCTGCGATCGCCTGCAGGCCTTCGCCGCCAAGTACATGCCGGTGCTGGCCGAGCGCATCGAACACTATGCGGGCGAACGCCCCATCTTCGACCTGTATGGCGTGGAAGATGAAATCGGTCGCGCCCTTGAAAAGGAAGTGCCGCTGAAATCCGGCGGCTACCTGGTCATCGACCAGACCGAGGCGATGACGACCATCGACGTCAACACCGGTTCGTTCCTCGGTCAACGTAACCTGGAGGAAACCGTCTACCGCACCAACCTGGAGGCCGCGCAATCGGTCGCGCGGCAGCTGCGCCTGCGCAACCTGGGCGGCATCATCATCATCGACTTCATCGACATGGATGACGCCGAGCACCGGCGGCAAGTGCTGCGCACGCTGGAAAAAGCACTGTCTCGCGACCACGCCAAGACCACGGTGTACGAATTCTCGCCGCTGGGCCTGGTGGAGATGACGCGCAAGCGCACCATCGAAAGCCTTGAACGGCAGCTCTCCGAAACCTGCCACGAATGCGGCGGGCGCGGCACGGTAAAGACCGCCGAGACCGTGACCTATGAAATATTCCGCGAAATCACCCGCGCCGTGCGCCAGTTCGAGGCGGCGCGCCTGCTGGTGATCGCATCGCCGAAAGTAGTGGCCCGCATCACCGACGAGGAATCACCGGCGGTCGCCGAACTGGAAGAATTCCTTGGCAAGTCGATCCGTTTCCAGGCGGATGAGCAATACCTGCAGGAGCAGTTCGATGTGGTATTGCTCTGAGACGCGAATGGGAAATAGGGAATGGGAAATAGTTAGCGGCGCGCATGCGGGCGCTTGTGCCTTCCCCACTCTCCATTCTCCATTCTCCATTCACGGCTCCATCTAGATGCCCAGCCCGCTCAAACGCCGCCTGCGATTGGCGCGCCGTGGCATGTGGTACGCGCTGGCGGTGCTGCTGGTGTGCATGGCGCTGGTATTGGGCGTGGCGAGCCAGGTGTTGCCGATGGCTGAACGCCATCCGGAGCGGATCGCGGCGTGGCTGAGTGAACGCGCCGGCCGGCCGGTCGCATTCGACAGCGTGGACACGCAGTGGACGCGGCGCGGTCCGCTGTTGCGGCTGGATGGATTGCGCGTGGGCGAAGGTACCAATGCCATACGCATTGGCGAGGCCGAAGTGCTGGTGTCGATGTATGCCGGCCTGCTGCCGGGACGCTCGTTCACCGAACTGCGACTGCGTGGCCTCTCATTGACCCTGCAGCGTGCCGAGGACGGGAAATGGTCGGTCCTGGGTTTGCCGGGCCAGCGGGCGGGCACCGATCCGCTTGAGGTTCTTGAAGGCCTCGGCGAATTGCAGGTCATCAACGGAAAGTTGGCGGTAGTTGCGCCGGCGCTTGGCTGGAATTTGCGACTGCCGAAAATCGACCTGCGCTTGCAGGTGGATGACGATCGCGTGCGTGCCGGTGCGCGTGCCTGGGCACGCACCGACGGCGAACCCGTAAACGTGGCGTTTGATTTCAAGCGCAGCAGCGGCGATGGTCGCGGGTACCTGGATGCCGGCAAAGTCGACCTCGCAGCATGGAGTTCCGTGTTGCATTTCGCAGGCGTGATTGCGGAGGCGGGAACGGGGCGTGCGCAAGCGTGGGCGGAACTGCGCGGGAATCGCGTGGTGGTGCTTACGTCCGAACTCAAACTGAAGCAGTTGCAGCTGCGTGGTGCGCCACTGGCGATGCAAGTGGACGCGCCGCGTACAGGATTCGAGCAGGTGCAAGGTCGCATGCGTTGGCGCGTCACCGCCAACGGCTGGCGTTTCGATGCGCCGCTGTTGCGCGTAGGTGATGCCACCAGCCCGCAGAAGCTGGATGGCCTGGTGATCGCGGGTGGGCGCGAATATGCGCTGCTGGCGGACCAGATAGAGGCGGCTCCCCTGCTTGCCGTCGCCGGCCTGAGCAATCGCCTGCAGCCCGGCTTGCGGCAATGGCTGTTGCAGGCCAAGCCCGGGGCGCACTTGTCGAACGTGTCGCTGGCGGGCCGTCGCGATGGCATGTTGCGTGCGCAGGGCAAGCTGCTGGGCATCCGCTTCGCGCCGGCAGGACATTCTCCAGGTGTCGACGGCATGGCGGGTGGTTTTGCCGGTGATGGCGAAGGGTTCGTCCTGCAACTGGATCCAGGCACACGATTGAAGTTCGACTGGCCGAGCGGTTTTGGTGTTGCCCATGACGTGACCCTGGATGGCGCGCTCGCAGGCTGGCGTGAAGGCGAGGGCTGGCGCATCGGCACGTCCGCGCTACGCATCCGCGGCAAGGATTTCGGCGCGCATGCGCGCGGTGCACTGTGGTTCCAGGGCGACGGCACCCGTCCGTGGATGGATCTTGCCGCCGAGGTGGATGAAGCACCGGTCACCGCGGCCAAGGGATTCTGGATCCACCACAAGATGTCCAAGGCCGCCGTGCAGTGGCTGGACGCTGCGCTGGTGGGTGGCAAGGTGCGCGACGGTCGCGCCATCGTATCGGGCGACCTGGACCACTGGCCGTTCCTGCACAACGACGGCCGCTTCGAGGCCTTGGCCAGCATCGACAATGGCCAGTTCAAGTTCCAGCCCGACTGGCCGGCGATGGATCACGTGGCTGCCGATATCGCCTTCATCGGCAACGGCTTCTCCATCGCCGGGAAAGGCGCACTGGCCGGCGTGCAGGTGGATGAATTCAAGGCGTCGATCCCTGCATTTTCCAGTGCCGAACTCAGCATCAATGCACGCGCGGCATCCGATGCCGGCAAGCTGCTGGCCTTGCTGCGCCAGAGCCCGCTGCAGAAGAAATATGGCGATACCCTGGCCAACCTGAGCACCAGCGGTCCAGCGGATGCCACGTTCAACCTGTTCCTGCCGATGCACGGCCAGGCAGCGGCGGCGAAAAAGATGACCGGTACGGTGGCCCTGCGTGGGGCCACGCTGGCGGACAAACGCTGGAACCTTGCATTCACGCGCGTCACTGGCAAGGCGGATTTCGACGATAACGGCTTCACCGCGGACAAACTCGCGGTTAGCCAGCAGGGCCAGCCCGGCGTGCTGTCCTTGCGTGCGGGCGGTGGCGTGCGTGATGCCTCCAAATCGTTCGAAGCGGAGCTGGCGGCGATTCTTTCCGCCACCGAGTTGCTGGATCGCGCGCCGGAGATGGCCTGGCTCAAGCCCTACGTGCAGGGCCGTTCGCAATGGACCGTCAGCGTCGCCTTGCCGAAAGGCAATGCCGCGGCCACTCCCAGCCAGCTCAAGCTGCGCTCGGATCTGGTGGGCACCACGCTCAGCCTGCCCGCGCCGCTGGACAAGCCTGCATCCACCGCATTGGCCACGACCGTGCAGACTGCAATGCCCATGGGCAGCGGGCAGGTCGAGGTGGCGTTCGGCAACGTGCTGGCACTGCGCGCGCGCGGTGATGGCAAGCAGACCGGGGTGCGCGTGGTGCTGGGCGCCAGCACGGTGAATGAAGCGCCTCCCGCGTCCGGATTGATCGCCACCGGACGCACGCCAACGCTGGATGCCATCGAGTGGATCACCCTCGCGAAAAGTGGAAGCGGCGGCGGCACGCTGCCCTTGCGCCACATCGATGTCACCAGCGACCGCCTGTTGCTGATCGGTTCCGCGTTCCCGGATACGCGACTGCAGGTCTCGCCCACCAGCAATGCGCTGGCGGTGGCCCTGGAGGGACCGGCGCTGGCGGGTTCATTGCTGGTGCCCAACGCCGAGGGTGCGGCGATCGCCGGGAAACTGGCGCGATTGCATTGGCGCGCAGCTTCGCCCTCCGGCAAGGCGGCGGGCAATGCAACGCAAGCGGGCGATCCGTTCAATCCCGCCGCCATCCCGCCGCTGGCATTGGACATTGGCGACCTCCAGTTTGGTGATGCACGTCTGGGGAGTGCACAACTGCGAACCAAGCCGCTGCCCAATGGCATGCGCGTGCAGCAACTCGCATTGCGCTCGCCGGGGCAGAAGATCGATATCCAGGGCGACTGGACCGGGCACGGTGCTGGCGCGCAGACGCAGGTGGCCGCGGCCATCGACAGCGAAGACCTGGGTGGATTGCTGGATGGGCTGGGTTTCAAGGGGCGCGTGGGCGGCGGCAAGGGCAAGGTGCAGTTCGATGCGCATTGGGCTGGCAGTCCTGCGGATTTTTCGCTGGCCAGCATGGAAGGCAGCGTGCAGGTCGCCGCACGCGACGGCCAGTTGCTGGAACTGGAGCCGGGCGCCGGTCGCGTGCTTGGCCTGCTCAGCCTGACCCAGTTGCCGCGGCGCATGTTGTTCGACTTCCGCGATTTCTTTTCCAAGGGCTTCGCCTTCAATCGCATCGATGGCAACGTACGCTTCGGCAAGGGCACGGCGCGCAGCGATGACATGGTGATCGACGGCCCCGCCGCGCAGATCAACATCCGCGGCAACACCGACCTGCGTGCGCAGCGCTTCGACCAGACCATCGAGGTGCTGCCGAAATCCGGCAATGTCCTGGCCGTGGTGGGTGCGGTGGCGGGCGGCCCGTTGGGCGCAGCGATTGGCGCTGCAGCCAATGCGGTGCTCAAGAAGCCGCTGGGTGAAATCGGCGCCAAGACCTATCGCGTGACGGGGCCCTGGAAAGATCCCAAGGTGGAAGTGATCAGCCGCGATCAGTCGCGCGTCGAAGCGGCGCAGGCGCCTGATGCAGTGAGTGCGCCTTGAGTCGTTTTTTCCTTCTCCCACCGGCAGAAAGAGAAGTCGCTTGCCTTTGACTGATTCAGCCCCAAACTGGAACCCATGACCAACTCTTCGCTCGCCCTCGCTGAAACCCGCCTCTTGCTCCCCGCCGGCCTTGACCAGCACGGACTCGATCGTGCCTTCGGCAGTTTGCTCGGCCCCGGCATTGATTTTGGCGACCTCTATTTCCAGCACTCCCGGCGCGAGAGCTGGACGGTGGAAGACGGCATCGTCAAGGACGGCGCGCATTCCATCGAGCAAGGTGTCGGCGTGCGCGCCATCTCGGGCGAGAAAACCGGCTTCGCCTATTCCGACGACATCAACAGCCAGGCGCTGCTGGCCGCTGCCGGTTCCGCGCGCGCCATTGCGCGTGACGGTCACGCGCATGCGCCGCAGGCCTTGGTGCGCGGAGAGGGACGCATGCTGTATTCCAGCGAAGATCCCATCGATGCACTCGACAACGATGCCAAGGTCGCCGCGCTACGTGCGGTCGACAAACTCCTGCGTGCCGCCGATCCGCGCGTGCAGCAGGTCACGGTCAGCCTGTCGGGTGGCGTGGACACGGTGTTGATCGCACGCAGTGACGGCGTGCTGGCAGCCGACGTGCGTCCGCTGGTGCGCTTGAACGTGCAAGTGATCGTGGAACAGAACGGTCGCCGCGAATCCGGCTATGCCGGCTTCGGCGGGCGCTACGCGTATGCGGAACTGTTCGCCGACGGCAAGCCGGAGCAGTTCGCGCGCGAAGCCCTGCGCCAGGCCCTGGTCAACCTTGAGGCCGTGGATGCGCCTGCGGGCGTGATGCCGGTCGTACTCGGCCCTGGCTGGCCGGGCGTGTTGCTGCACGAGGCGGTTGGCCACGGCCTGGAAGGTGACTTCAATCGAAAAGGTACGTCGACGTTCGCCGGGCGCATGGGCCAGCGCGTGGCCTCGCCTGGCGTGACCATCGTCGATGACGGCACCTTGCCCGGTCGCCGCGGCTCGTTGAACATCGATGACGAAGGCACGCCCACGTCATGCACCACCCTGATCGAAGACGGCGTGCTGGTCGGTTACATGCAGGACACGCTCAACGCGCGCCTGATGGGCATGGCGCCCACCGGCAACGGCCGCCGCGAATCCTTCGCCCACCTGACCATGCCGCGCATGACCAACACCTACATGCTGGCCGGGCAGGACGATCCGGCCGACATGATCCGTTCGGTGAAGAAAGGCCTGTACGCGGTGAATTTCGGCGGCGGCCAGGTCGACATCACCAATGGCAAGTACGTGTTCTCCGCCACCGAGGCCTACCTGATCGAAGACGGCCGGATCACCGCGCCAGTGAAGGGCGCGACCCTGATCGGCAATGGCCCGGAAACCATGCAGAAAGTGAAGATGATCGGCCACGACATGGCGCTGGATGAAGGCGTAGGCGTCTGCGGCAAGGACGGCCAGAGCGTACCGGTGGGCGTGGGCCAGCCGTCACTGCTGATCGAAGGGTTGACGGTGGGTGGGACGCGGGCGTGAGGCAAGCATGTCCGTCATCCCAGCGAACGCTGGGGTCCATTTTGCTTTTGCTTTTTCTTTTGCGCTCTTCGCGAAGATCAAAATGGATCCCAGCGTTCGCTGGGATGACGGACTCAGGTTTCGTCGTCGCCTTCTTCTTCCTCGCCCTCATCCGTCTGCGCCAGCAGTTCACGCAACTCGCGGAACAGCTCGCGGTACGCATGCGGCGGTTTGTTCTTCTTGCGCTCTTCGCCCGCGTTGCGGACCAGTTGGCGCAGGTGCTGGCGATCGGCGGTAGGGTGTTCGTCCAGCAAGTCGGCGAGGGCCGCATCACCGTCCTCCAGCAGGCGCGTGCGCCAGGTTTCCAGGGTGTGCAGGATCGCGGTCTCGCGCCGCTTGGCATCGCCGCCCACTTCCATCGCATCGCGGATCGCATCCAGGGTCTCGTCGCTTTCCCGGCGCATCTGCTTGGCCAGGAACTGCAGCTGGCGTTTGTGCGCGATGTGCGAGGTGATGCGCTGGGTTTCGTGGATGTGTTCCAGCAGGTCCTCGGGAATAGGCAGCTTGGCCAGGTGCGCCGGGGCCAGCGCGACCAGCTTTTCACCCAGGCTGCGGATGTCCAGCGCATCGCGCCGTTGTTCGCTGCGGCTGGGCCCCAGGAATTCGCCGGTCTCCGGGTCGTTTCCACGCATGTTTGATCCTCCAGAACTTTGTCACAGGATAAGCCATTGAACGCAATCACCGATTTTCCTGCCGACGACAGCCTGGTGCGGCTGGAGGCATTGGCCGACCTGTCGGGGCGATTGCTGGAGCGCGCACGTGCCCTCGGCGCCAGCCAGGCCGAGGTGAGTTGCAATGAGGAGCGCGGGCTCAACGTCAATGTGCGCATGGGCGCGGTGGAAACCGTGGAATCCACCCGCGACCGCAGCATCGGCGTCACCGTGTACTTCGGCCAGCGCAAGGGCAGTGCCAGCACCGCCGACCTGCGCGAGGACAGCCTGGACGCCACCGTGCAGCAGGCCTGCGCCATCGCGCGCTATACGGAGGACGACGTTGCCGCCGGGCTGGCCGATGCCAACCTGATGGCGACCGACTTCCCCGACCTGGACGCCTGGCACCCGTGGGCACTGGATGCCGACCATGCCGTCGACCTGGCGTTGGCCTGCGAAGCGGCCGGCCGTGAATTCGATACGCGCATCAGCAATTCGGATGGCACCTCGGTAGGCAGCGGCGAGAGCCTGTCCGTGTATGCCAACTCGCATGGCTTCTTTGGGCGCGACCGTAGCACCCAACACTCCATCGGCTGCGCTCTGATTGCAGGCCAGGGCGACGACATGCAGCGCGATGGCTGGTACAGCACCGCGTTGGCGCGTGACGAACTGGAAGCACCCGTCGCCATCGGTCGCCACGCCGCCGAACGTACCTTGGCGCGCATGACGCCGCGCACGCTGGCGACCAGTGAGTACCCGGTGCTGTTTGCATCGGAAGTGGCGCGTTCGCTGATCGGGCATCTGCTCGGCGCAGTCTCCGGCGGAGCGCTGTATCGACGCGCCAGCTTCCTGCTGGACCATGCCGGCAAGCAGGTGTTCCCGGACTGGTTCGCCATCGACGAACGACCGCTGCTGCGCCGCGGCCTGCGTTCCTCCGCGTTCGATGGCGAAGGCGTGGCCACGCGTGAATCGGCGCTGGTGAGCGGTGGCGTGCTGCAACGCTACGTGCTGGGCAGCTATTCGGCACGCAAGCTGGGCTTGCAGACCACGGCCAATGCCGGTGGCGTGCACAACCTCAACGTCGCTGCGAATGCGGGCGGATTCGAGGAACTGGTGCGCGGCCTGCCGCGTGGCCTGCTGGTCACGGAATTGATGGGGCAGGGCATCAACCCGGTGACCGGCGACTATTCGCGTGGCGCGGGTGGGTTCTGGATCGAGAACGGCGTCATCGCCTATCCGGTGGACGGCATCACCATCGCCGGCAACCTCAAGGACATCTTCGCGAACATCGAGGTCGTGGGCAGCGACGTGGATCCACGTTCGCACATCGCTTGCGGCTCCATTCTCGTGGGCAGGATGACCGTTGCTGGCGAAGGGTAAATCGTGTGGTTCACCGCCCGGGCGCGTTGCGACGCGTTCAAGGTAATGGCTGCATAGGGTTCTTCGGGGCGCGGCGGGACGACCGTCGCCGGCGGTGAGTGACTTCGGTATGGACAGCGGGTGCCAGCCGGCTGTAGTGTCGCCGAGGAAGCTCCGATCCACATCCGCCCACACCTGCCAGGGGAAACACCATGAGTGAATTCGAGAACATCACCACCGCGCCGCCACCGCCTTCGGGCACGCCCTCGGCTGAAGAAAGGCAATGGGGTTTGTTCGGGCACCTGTCCTCGCTGAGCGGCCTGTTCACCGGCGGCGTTGGCAACATCGTTGGTCCGTTGATCATCTGGTTGATCAAGAAGGACACCATGGCGTTCGCCAGTGACCAGGCCAAGGAAGCGCTGAATTTCAACATCACCCTGTTGATCATCAGCGTCGTGCTGGTGCTGGCAACCGTGTTCACCCTCGGCATTGCCATCTTCATCACCCTGCCCCTGGGCGTCATCATCGGCATTGCCTGGCTGGTGCTGACCATCGTGGCGTCCATGAAGGCCAACAACGGCGAAGCCTACCGCTACCCGTTCACGCTGCGCCTGATCAAGTAAGCCACCATGATGCAATGCAGGAAGGCCCGGTCAATCCGGGCCTTCTTTGTTTCAACAGATGCATCTGTAGGAGCGCCCCATGGGCGCGAGCTTTTCCCAACGCGAATTAGCGTGCGCCACGCGCAGGTCCGCTCTGAGGATAGGTTACGAGGTCGTGCGCATGGCGCACGCTACATTCGTTTCAAAAGCTCGCGCCCATGGGGCGCTCCTACAGGTGCAGATCAATGCGTGCGGTGCACGGCCAGCTTGCCCAGTGCCCACAGGGCCATGGCGCGTTCGCGGAACGGGGCCAGGGTGTCGTGCATCAGTATGTCGAGTTGCTTCAGGCGTGCCTTGGCACCGTCCATGCCCAGCAGTGCCGGGTAGGTGGACTTAGACTGCGCTGCATCCTTGCCTGCGGTCTTGCCCAGTTGCGCGGAATTCGATTCCACGTCCAGGATGTCGTCGCGCACCTGGAAGGCCAGGCCCAGCGCATCGGCAAAGGTATCCAGCAACTGCAGGGTGCTGGCGTCGACGGTGCCGCCAAGCGCGCCCATGCGCACCGAGGCGCGGATCAGCGCACCGGTTTTCAAGGAATGCATGTGTTCAAGGTCGGCCAGCGTCTGCAGCTTGCCGGTCGCATTGATGTCCAGTGACTGGCCACCGCACATGCCGGCGGCACCTGCGGCTCCGGCCAGTGCACGCAGCCAGGCGACGCGCAGTTCAGCCGCGACCGGCGCTTCCGCCAGCACCTCGAAGGCGAGCGATTGCAGGGCGTCACCGGCGAGGATCGCGGTGGCTTCGTCGAAGGCGACATGCACCGTCGGCCTTCCTCGACGCAGTGCATCGTCATCCATCGCGGGCAGGTCGTCATGCACCAGCGAATAGGCGTGGATCAGTTCCACCGCGGTGGCGGGTGCATCCAGCCAACGTTCGTCCGTACCCAGCAGGCTGCCGGTGGCATAGACCAGCAGCGGGCGAATGCGCTTGCCACCGCCGAGCACCGCATGGCGCATGGCGGCATGCAGGCGTTGCGGGGGCAGGGAGGCGGAAGGAAGCGCGTGGTCCAGCGACGCTTCCACGCGCTGCGCCCAGCGCACGAACGGGGCTTCAGTTGCCATCGGGCAGCGGTGCGAAGGGTTCAGCCGATTCCGGGTTCTCAGGGTCGCTGAGCAGGCGTACACGCAGCTCGGCCTGTTCCAGCGCCGTCTGGCAGCGTCGGTACAGGCCGACGCCACGCTCGTAGGCGGCCAGCGAGTCTTCAAGGCTCATCTCGCCGTGTTCCATCTTTTCGACCAGTTGTTCCAGTTCGTCCAGCGACTGTTCGAAATGGGCCACGGGGGAGGCATCGGGGGCTGTTTTACGGGGCATGGGCCAAGTGTGAGGACGCCGGGGAGATTGGTCAACGCGTGCCGGTTCAGGGGGCTCGCGACCACAGCAGGCACGAGCCGCGTTCGCGCAACCACGCGTCGAAGGGGGCCGAGTACGCCAGGTCGGCCACAGCAATCAATGGGCCGGTGGCGGACTCGGCCAGCAGCGGCATCTGGGGCCGTTCCCAGGGTGGAATGCCCAGCGATTGCAGCACATGCTTGAGTGCATGCGAATGCGTACGGCCGGGCAGGGTGATGCGCTCGCCGCCGCGCCGGGCCGAGACCACGGCAGGCGAGGGCAGCGCCTCGGCGCCGACCAATGCAAGCCGGTCGCCATTCGGAAGCTGGAGCGGTTGTCGTCCATCCCAATGCGCCTGCCACTCCATATCCAGGGGCGTGCGCTGTCGCTGTGCATGCAACAGGTCGCGCCAGCGGTGGATCACGGCATCGCGCCATGCAAAGGTTGCACTGGCATCGATGCGCGCGTGCAGCAGGTCGGATTCGATGCGTGCAACGCCTTCGCGCGGCAGCGGCGGCAGGACGAGTTCGTCGATCCAGCGACGCAGCACGCGCGCGCGGCGCGCAGTGGTCATTGCCTGCAATGCCGGCACGGACAGCGCCTGCGGGTCGGCCGTGCGGGACATCGCCAATGCCTGCGCATCTTCCGTCTCCAGCAATTCCACCGCATCTGCACTGAGCTGTGCGCTGCGCAGGAAGGCGGCATCCGCATGCGGCCAGCGTTCGCGCAGCAGCGGCATGATGCGCGCGCGCAGGAAGTTGCGGTCGTGATGGGTGTCGGCGTTGCTGGGGTCTTCCAGCCAGCTCAGTCCATGTGCTTGCGCGTAGGCGAGGAGGACGTCACGCGGGATATACAGCAAGGGCCGCCAGTGCGCGCCAGTGGCGAAGCGACGCCATGGCCGCATCGCCGCCAGTCCATCGGGTCCGGAGCTGCGCAGGGCGCGCAGCAGGAAGGTCTCCGCCTGGTCGTCG
>Ga0075158_10000020_pt1 | contig 115612 bp, 83 predicted proteins | sample JI91814BDNA_FD_70968 | JGI IMG/M metagenome (GOLD analysis project Ga0075158, IMG submission 70968) | Wastewater effluent complex algal communities from Wisconsin, to seasonally profile nutrient transformation and Carbon sequestration -... | ecosystem: Engineered > WWTP > Effluent > Algae... | reverse complement strand
AACAATAACGCAACATCTGTCCTTCATTGATGCTGTCTCCCAATGTCGCAATCGTTGCGTCAGAAAACCGTCCGTACGCCTCATTCGTACGCGACGGTTTTTTTGTACGCTGCTCGAAGGTGAGATTCACACGGAAATTGTTATGAGGATGCAGAAGCTTTTGTAGTAATGCATCGACTGGCAAGAGAAGAAGGCATATGCGTTGGGCCTTCATGCGGAGCAGCGGCAGCCGTTGCGCTCCGCTTAAGTCGCCTGCCTGAATTTGCCGGCCAAACGATTGTGGTCATTTTGCCGGAATCGTACGAGCATCGAATTTGACCGCCAGCTCAAGATGTGCAACGCCCCCTTTCCGTTCACAATTCGAGGCATTTTCTCCTGTCGGAACCGAAAAACTCCGAATCTCACTGTTTTTTAACACGCTTCAAATCCGTAAAACCTCATTGGCAAAGCCCTCGCGTGGTGCGACAATGAAACTTGAACACATCAGTTCTCGCGAACGTACTGATGTGAACGGTGTGTGGATTAAATCTAGATTACAGTCCAGTTTTTGGCTTACCGAGGGGGATGCAATGAGTCGCTATATTTGGGGTTTGTTTTTGGTGGCAATGTTTGGTGCGACCGGAGTTGCCCAGGACTCGAAGGTGGTCAAGGAAATTTCAAAATCAGTTGAACCTGAAGGGGATAAGGTCTCTTCAGCGGCAGTAACTGCTGCAGAGCAAAGTGAACTGTTCGCGTCCTTTGAGAAGACCATGACGAAAGTGAAACTCGTAGGTCATTTCACCATCGATGGCAAAGACAACGGTGATCTTCGCAAGGAAGAGTACATTGTCGAAAAAGTAAAGAAGGCTGATGAAGGAGACAATTGGGTTATCACCGCTCGCATCAAATATGGCGAAGTTGATTTGGCTGTTCCAGTTCCTGTCGAAGTGAAATGGGCAGGCAAAACGCCTGTGATTACGCTTGATAACATCACCATCCCTGGCTTGGGGACTTTCTCATCTCGTGTAGTGATTGATCAGGGTAAGTACGCTGGAACGTGGACTCATGACAACGTGGGTGGGCATCTGTTTGGCAAACTTGAGCCTGCAACGGAAGATGAACTCAATCGCAAGTCCAACAAGATTGAAGCCGAAGGGGACAAGTAATTCGCACAGCATCATTGGAATTCTAGGAGTGCCGTTTCGACGGCCAAACCTGGTCCAAATCCCAACATGACACATTTGCCTTGCGGTCTCTGACCCTGCAGGGCATGCAAGACAAAGAAGCTTGTGGGAGATGACATATTGCCGAAGCATCGCAAGACTTCACGCGATGTTTCGGCTTTTTCTTGCGCTAAGCTCAAGCTGTTGAGTACTGCATCCAGTATTCTTGGCCCACCTGGGTGAATGGCCCAATGCTCGATATCCGCCACACTAAAACCGAAAGTACTGAGCCAGGTTTCGAACCACGGTTTCAGTTGCGATTCGATCAACTCGGGGACATGAGGCGATAAGCTCATGGCAAAACCATGATCGCGCACCTGCCAAGTCATGGCTTCAAGTGTGTTGGGAAACAGGTGCGAGCCGTTCCCCAGCAATTTCAGAGTTGGGGACGCGTATTTTACTTCGAAGTTTTCTGTGTGGTTCCCAGTGTTGTTACTGGAGCGGGTACCTGGCAAATCCGCTGTTAGGCATACGGCCGCCGCACCATCCGCAAACAATGCATTGGCAATAATCTGGTCGGGTTGAAAGTCATATTGATAGTGCAAGCTGCAAAGTTCGACCGCGCAGATAAGAACTTTAGCAAGAGGATTGGCTCGCACTATATGATCGGCAACTCGCAGAGCATTCATCGCACCGTGGCAGCCCATGAAGCCAATATGCGTTCTCGCAACATCATTCCGTATCGCCAGTTCTTGAATGATGTGGATGTCAAAGCCTGGCGCTGCAAAGCCTGTGCAGGAAACGGTAATCAAATGCGTTATTTCTGAAGCGGTGATGGAAGCTTCGTGTAGGGCTGTCTCGCAAACCTGAACCGCCAGGCGAGGCGCATGTTGATTGTAATGCTGCATGCGTTGACCCGTCGTTGGACCTAAGTCATGCGGGGCTGTCTTGTCGTTGTAAAAGGATTGACGTTGCTCTGGTGATGTTAGGTGAGATGAGGATTGTTCGAGCAAAACGCTGTAACGTTCATGAACGCCTGATTTGTTGTAGATAGCCCGCATCCAAAACTCTTGCGAATCGCGAGGTTGATTGCGCAGCTTGGCGATGTGCAGAGCGTCCTCTTGGTTGATGGAGTAAGGAGGAGTCAGAGTAGCGATCGAACGAACCGTGGTCATTAACAATTTCTTTTTTCTGAATTCTAAAGCGGATGATTAAGCATTCGAGGGTGCGGCATCAAGGGTTGATGCATGAGCTTGCTGATTGATACCTTGAATCAACCAACTGCCAAGACCAGGAAACCAAGCTGCGGTCTCAATGGCAAGGCGACTGCGAAGTGAGCTTTGCAATAGCCAGGAAAGGGTTCGGCAACTGAGTTGTCGATGTCGAATCATTTTTCGATAGATGGTCCCCCACTCTTCTTCATGTTTTGTTGACCAATGCTTCAAGTGTGACGCAACCAATTGGGCTGCAAGATTGCCCCCCGCCATTGCCCAGGCCATACCTTCACCGGTGAAGGGTTCGACATAGCCGGCAGAATCTCCAATCGCCAGCCAACGTTGGCCATAAGGGCGAAGTACTTTGCGAGTGAGGGTCGGAGTACCACGCCACTCTGCTTCTTCGAAAGGATAGTCGATATGCAATTGATACTTGGCTATGGTCTCATGCACCCAGATGCCAAAGGACTTAGACTGTTTCAAGAGATTTGAGTCTACTGCAGCTGCCAGGTTCAATACACCATGTTCGGCCTGTACCAACCCCAAATACCCATTCTCGCGAACGCATAAATGAATGGTATTGGGGACAATGTTGTGTGTCTGGCAAGTGAGTGACAGTCCAATACCAATTTTGGATCGTGGGGTGACTTGGGCTGGCCAAGGTTGCGAACATTCTCGTACTCCACTCAGACCGGCTGCGACGAGAACGATTGCAGCTTCCATGTGGTGTACCTGTTGCGATCCCTGGATTTTAACGCACCGCAAGTTTTGGTCAGGTCGCAGTTCTTCCAAAGAGGCTGTCGTGTTTTCAACAATCGTGACACCGCAACGTCGAGCTTCGTTGGCAAGAGCGAGATCGAACTCGCGGCGAGTGATTGCGCGGCCTTGAGGAAGCGGAAGTCGCAGGGTTCGTGAGCCGCACTGAATCTGGACCTGGTTCAACGGGGGAGCTTGAAGTTCATCCAGCAGATGAAGCAAGTTCAATTTGGCAAGTGTGTCGAGCGCATTGGCATTTAGGCATGCGCCACATACCTTATCGCGCGGATAGCTCTTCTTCTCCGCAACCACAACTTGAAGTCCTTGACGAGCCAAAGCAATGGCTGAAATAAGTCCCGCCACGCCACCGCCTATTATTACAACGTCGGTGCGCGCTGGAAGCGAAGCCAGATCGTGAGCACATCTTGCATTAACAGCGGGCATGATGGCAGTAGGGTCCGTGTTCACGTGGATTATGGATTCTTGCTCCATCTCAGCATCCAACGTTGGGGCCAGCAGTCGCGTACATACGCTTCGCCCATTCCAGCGTTCTCGGCAATTTCACGAATCTCTGAGGTGGAGAAGGCACCTTGTACGGATATCGGTCCATCGTATCGAACGATAGGAGAGAGCGTGACAACTCGAGCTACAATCCAGGCTAAGAGCCAACCGAGTTTCGTGCGTTTTAAGTCACTGATCACGATGCCAAGTCGGGCCGCTTGGGCAGCTTCCTGTAAGAGGAGTTGTACTTTTTCTGTTTCCAAATGATGAAGGAACAGGGAACTGATGATAATGTCACAGTCGGTTGGCAATGGATCTTTGAGCACTTCGCCAACTCGAAAATCGACATTCTGAACTCGTCGCTGTACTGCCAAACTTTGTGCTTGAGCAATTGCAAAGGGACTCATGTCGATACCTAGCAACTCGACGTTGTGGTATTTCCTCTTTAGGTGTTGTGCGAGACGGAGAAGCACGTCTCCACTTCCGCAAGCCAAGTCGACAACCCGCAACGTGGGATGACTTTCTGGAGGAGCGATCTTGAGAATTTGGCGTGAAATTTGATACGCCGTTCCACTCAGAAAATTGATGCGGCGAAGTGCGGCCAACGCCTGAGCGTGGGCTCTCGGATCGAGTCCGGGTTGATCCATTTTTTCAGGACTGAGCCGTCTATCCAAATCGGGCTACCTTGTACCTGGGGATGGGGAATGTACCTGGGATAGGAAATGTGTTTGATGAGAGGAAATACCCAAGAAATCCATCCAAATCGGAAGCGAATGGGCGAACTTTTTAGGCTGGAAAACGTAATGGAGGGGCCGACAGGCGAGGTACCGCTGGCTGCACGCAACACGTTATCTTCCCTGATTGGGGGCGGTTTGGCAATCAGGTCCTCTCCCTCATTACGACTAATTTATGAAGTTAAAGTAATGGTAGCCCGTGTGGCTCCCCACGAGGTTTGCCATGCGGGTAAGATACTTCAACGTTTCAGGTACGAAGTAAGTTCGTGAACTATTCACGTGTGTTTCTTTTTTGACAGGAATGGCTGCATGAGATTTTTTCTAGGTGCTTTCGTTGCTCTTTTGGGATTGATGGGTAGTGCAGTTGCTGCAGATACTCTCAAGTTGGATGCCGAAAAGTCAACGATCGAGTTTGTTGGTAAGAAGACCGATGGAGCACACAGTGGTGGCTTCAAAAAGTTCACCGTTGATGCACAAGCGGATTTTGAAGATCCATCAAAGAGCAAGCTTACGATTGCAATCGATGCGACCTCGCTTTGGTCGGACGATGCCAAGCTCACTGATCATTTAAAGAATCCTGATTTCTTTGATGTTCGCAAATATCCTGAAATCAAATTCGAATCGACCAAGATCGAACCTATCAGCGAAACCAAAGCCAACATCACGGGCAAGTTGACCATGTTGGGTAAGACAGCCGAAGTCACTGTTCCTTGCGAAGTTGCCCCTTCGGACACGCAACTCGATTTGACAGCCAAATTCGAAATCGATCGTACCCAATGGGGTATGTCTTATGGTGTTGGAAAAATCAACAAAGAAGTTCCCATCACCGTGAAGTTTGTCTTCAAGAAATAATACCTCATGCTGAGTGGGGTAGTTTGAATATCTTGAATTGAGATGTTCCCTTAAACTAAGAACCCGAGGCTGGGACAAGCTTCGGGTTTTTTTATGCCAGGAGATGAGAGCGTGACATTTGAAATACAGTTGCTCGTGTTTGCGGTATTGTTACCGCTGGCCGTTTCGATCGTAGGCACTGTGATTTTGTCTCGTCTACAACAAAAAGTTGCGAGCAGAGGCCTGTGGGCTTTCGGCTTGCTCATGATGGTGATTTGGGTAGTGGGACTTCTTGTAAGCAGTTCGCGAGTAAGCTTACTGGAGTATGTGGAAGCAGATCATTATCGCAAGTTACCCTGGTTTGCCTTGTTCGGAGCGTTGGTGGGATTGGTGTTTGTGCGGCGTGATGATCTCAAGGGCACGTATGAAACGCAGGCTTCATGTTCGCAAGACAGCTGGATGTGGATTTTGCGTTGCACCTTATTGTGTATTGCTGCATGGTGGTTGATTCCGAAGGGAAAAGGCTGGGAAGACACTACAGATTGGCAACCGATATGGCTGCTAATGGCCGGGTTGGGAGCCACGTGGAGTTGGTGGGGTTTATCGTCTGTACGCCAATGCTGGAATGTTGTTCCTGAAAATCCTGGACAACAAGTTAACTCAGAAAAACAAATTGGTTGGCAGTTATGGATTGGAATCGGGCCACTGTTGGGGATGGCTGGCTTAGCTGGCATGTCGCTGGCGTCTTTGGCAGAATCGTTAGCTACGGTGGCTGCAATAGCGATCGGTGTGTCGGTGGTTGGGCATCTTCGAGCCGACAAATTGTTCACGCGAATAAGCGAGTCGGGAATCGCAGCAGCTATTTCGGGAGGGACTGTGCTGGCCATGGCTTACCCAAGTTCTTCCATCCCCAAGTTCGTTTACATCTCAATGATGAGCGTACCTGTCGTGGTCGCACTGGTCGACTGGCTTTTGCGTTGTTTCGGACTCAAGCCGATGGGACGCTTAGCATGCTGTTTCGTAGTGACGGCTGGTATAGTAGGTGGATTACTCGGCTGGGTGATGCTCAATGAGCCAGCCGAGGAATGGTGAAGGGTTGCCTGAGCCTTGATTTGTCGGGTTGCTAGATCGTTTTGCGATTAACTTTGGAGAATAAGTTTGTCGTGGTGGCGCTTAGCACTTGCCAAAATCGCAATTCTCTCTTTGGCAAGTTCATTGGGTTCTAGCACCGGCAATGGCAAAAGCTTGGACCATTCTCTTAGGACAAAAGGAATGTGTTGTGAAGATGGTCCACTGTAGATGTTCAGCGAGTTTTGACGCTCTGGATGTACGAGCATCACAGCATAGACCTCATAGGTATAACGATTAGGTTGCGAACGGCTTACTTCATGCACTTCAAATCGCAGGCCAAGGTACTCAGGTAATGGAATCGTGCGTACCTCATCTTTAGAAAGCGGCCGACGATAGATCCACTCGACATGTTCGGCGGTGATGGTGCATTCTATTTCGGTCAGTCTCATCGAGTCGTAAATGTTGCAGTGTCCCAGTTTGTAGATACCTACACTGACAATCAGGAAGACGAGTGCAGCGGGCACGATAACAGGGACACCAAGACTCAGAACGAGTTGAAGCATGAAGACCCCGCTGAGCCCGATTAGAACAGGGAATACAATGCAGCCAACAATGGTTGGTCCCCAACAGCGTGCTTGTTTTCGGGTGTAGGGAAGGTGGGGCTGAAGTGGTTCGATTTCCTGCGGAACAATTGCCGCTAGAAGTTTTCCGAGCCCAACACCGCCATTGATTACTATGGGTTTACCTGTGATCATCCCCGTTTTACGCCTCGATTTGGATTGGATGTAAGCAGCACGAGTAAGATAGTCACCTGTGGGAACGTAGCACTGCACCACAGGATGGGTGACAAAGGAGTGGCGGGATTAGAGATTGCAACGCTTTACAAGGTGAGGATTGGATCGATTATGTGGGTGGCGCCGCGCTCTGTCCACCTTGCCGAACCCGTGCTGAAACGCGTTTAGTGCGCGTGGTCATGACCTGCATGTTCATGATCTACATGGTCGTGACCCGTATGGTCGTCGTCGGTGGTCGCATTTACGCTCTGGCGGTTCTTCTCTTTGGCTTCGTGGCTGTGAGCATGTTCGGGCTCAATAAGACCAATCAAGTAGGCCAACCCAATTCCCGCAATCAAAGCGGTAGAAAGTTGAACTCGGTTATGCGAATGGAATTCCATTTCGGGGAGTAGATCGCTTAATGAAATACACAAAAACAAACCCGCAGAAAAAGCCAGCGAGCAACCCACAAGCATCGCCGTATCTCCTCCCGTTGCGCGATAACCTAACCAGAATAAGAAAGCCCCTATCGGACACATGACAGAGAACGCGAGCACCATAAGAAATCGTTTTCGCGCGGACCAAGAACTATTGCCTATCAAAGCAGTGATCGAAATCGCATCCAGTGGTGTATGCAAAGCAACCGCCAGGAATGTACCAAGCCCTAACAAGCCCAACGTATTACCACCATGATGCGCGTCAGCTTCTACACTGGCGGCGACAGCCAATCCATCAAGCAGTGCGTGCAAGCTCAAGCCAAACATAACGCCAAACCAACTGAGTTTGTGTGCGGGCCCATGATTGTGGGTGTGGTGGTGCGAGCCATGGGAATGGGGATGAGCATGAGCATGTTGAGCAGCGTGAGAGTGATCGTGCGAATGATCATGATCATGTGCATGATCGTGTGAGTGTATGTGTGATTCAGAATGATGAGTATGAGAAGCGTGTAGAGCGGGTGGTTCATGTTGATGAAAATGGAAGGCTCGAAGCAACAGGAACATGACCAACAGCCCTGCCATCATAAATAACGCGACCCAATCCGAGCCTTCTGGGCCAAGTTCGGCCAAGGCATGTGGCAGCATGTGGAAAATCGAGATGCCCAGAATCAGACCACCCACAAAGCTAATCAGGATTTGCATCCAGTTGTGGGTGAGCTTGATGGCCTGGGGGATCCAACCTCCCAGCAAAGCCATGGCGATGATAATCAATGAATAAATGATCAGCGTGGGAAGTGTATTCGCAGAGGCAAATCCGAAACTCAGAGGCAGGTTTTGCGCAGCCAAGCCTGCAACGTCCCATGGCCCGACCCAATGGGTGCCCGTAAAGAGTTCGGGCAATGAAGAACCAGTTGAAAGGAACCAGGTCGGGATGGGCACAATCGATCCTCAATGCGGTCGTCAAAAGTGCTCGATTGTACTTTGAGTCCCCGCCTTGTGGAATTGCCTGCCGTCGCCAAGTGAGCCGATAATGCTGCGGAACAGGCAACTAGATGCCCCAATGCTCCTCAGCTTGGGGGATGGCAATCTCTTCAGCTGCCGAATCGACCAGTTCAGGGGTGATTTTGTCAGCGTTCGCCGCTGCCCCAGCCAAAAGGGTGATTTCCAGCAATTGGATCAGTCGCCGGGCTATACCTTCGCTCAGTTCATGCAAACGCACGATGGATTGATCGTTGAACAGGAGGGGATTTCCGCTAGCGTTAGCAATCGACTGTTGAATGAATTGTTCAACGTCGGCGAGGGTCCACGCGGCCAAATCGACGCGCAGTTGAGCTCGACTTTGAATCAGTTCCTTAAACGTCGTGGACGGGATTTCGGTCGCGCCCAAAACGATGGCGAGATTTTCGTTGGTGTCCAACAAACGGAAGACATCTAAGGCCGCATCGCTTGTGGCTAGGTGAATATCATCCAAGAAAACAGCGCTGGAAAGGCCTTGGAAATTCTGGGATTTAAGGAAATCCCGCACCAAGCGTTCTGAGGACAATGAATGATTTCGAGTTGAACGTTCGTAGCTGGTCGCTGCAATGGCAGTGAACAATTCACCGCGCTCCATGCCAGCCATCGAAATATAGATTGGGCGGGCTAGCTGTTTTCGTTTGATCAGAATCTGCGGCTCGAAGTTGCGTTTCAAAAAGGTCGTCTTCCCCACCCCGTCTGGTCCAACGACCACGGAGAGAGGATAAACTCGTTCCAAGATCACTTGTAAGCGAGCCTCTGCTTCGATCAGGCCAGGAAGATTTAGGTAGGTATGCGGCGGAACGCAATCACCAAACGGCCAACGACTGAATTTCCAGTAATCGCGATAGTTTACTGCGAGGCTCATATGGTCACCTTTTCCTAGTACAATCCCTATTCGTCGTACGATCGGTAGATCCGATCGAAATCATGACTCTGAATGGACAGATCAATGAATTTGCCCCGTTTTTATCTCCCCACTCTTCTGCCCCACAGTTCTTTGGAGCTATCCGAAGGAGAGTCCCACCATCTTGCGAGGGTGCTTCGGATGCAGACAGGTTCGGAGGTCGAGTTGTTTAATGGCAAGGGATGTCGGGGGACTGCGACTGTACTTTCCGTGCATAAAAATGCGACGGTAGTGAAAACCGCCGAGTTAGAAAGCGTGAGTTTGAAACGCGAGACGCGCATCACGCTAGCGACTTCATTGCCGAAAGGTGATCGGCAAAAATGGTTGATCGAAAAACTGACTGAACTTGGCGTTGATCGAGTGATACCGTTGGAGACAGAACGTGGCGTAGCACAACCGACCGACAGTGCTTTGGAACGCTTAGAGCGAGTTGCGTTAGAGGCGTGTAAGCAATCTCGAAACGAATGGCTACTCCAAATCGATCCTCCGGTTGCATGGTCCGAACTTGATCGCGTCTTGAAACCCAACACACTAAAATTGATCGCGCACCCCTACCCCGTTTCGAAGCGAATGGGGGCGACCGAAAATAGTGGGCAAGAATCAGGAAAAAACAGACCATTGTCTCCACTGCCGGTTGTTGTCGGAATGCGGGCGTTGCAACAATGGTTACCGCAAACATTTCCCCCAGAGATCGTGGTCGCGATCGGGCCCGAAGGTGGATTCACCGATGATGAAGTTGAATTCACCCTTCAACATGATTGGCTGCCTTGGATCCTTACCCATAACATTTTGCGAGTCGAAACCGCAGTGATGATGTCTGCGATTTTAGCTATCGATTATGTTACCCAACCCTGAGTCACAACTATGAATTTTCCCACCGAAACTCGCCGCATTCCATCGCTGGATATGATGCGCGGATTGGCTGTCATCTTGATGGTTTTTATCACAGATGCATCAGGAATCTTTACCACACCCAATTGGTTGCGTGTGTCTGAAGGTGGACGAGATAACCTTGGGCTCGGAGATTTTTGCTTGCCCTGGTTTTTGCTCGTGTGCGGTGCGGCGATACCCATCGCTTTTCAACAGCAACTTGCCGGTAACAAAAATCGGTGGCTCTTTGCCTATCACATTCTCACTCGCACGATCAGTCTGTGGGTAATGGGAATTTTGATGGCCAACGCTCCATTCTTCGGAGGAAACTGGCGAGCCGGTTTGTGGGAATTTGTTTTGATTACAGCATTGATTGTCGGCTGGATGGATTGGCCCAAGTCGCTTAATGTTTCCACAACCTCTCAGAGTTTGTTTCGCATCACTGCCATGATCATCATCGCGGTGCTCGCTGCCTATTACGGAAGCCGCGATGGGCAATGGTTAACGATACGCGGTTGGGGCACACTCGGAGTGATTGGCTGGGGATATCTCATTGGGGCTTGTGCCTATTTGCTCACTCGCGGTAACGCAGCTGGCCTAGTAGCAATTTCGGCTATCCTGTTAGCGGCAGCGAATCTCGATCCGTCACAATGGCTTACGCGAATTCAAGCCCGTAGCGAATTGGGGAGCCTTCAACCCTATTTGGTTCAGGTTGCTGAATACTGGGTTCGTTTAGATGCGTACGTTGATTTCGGAGCCCTGATTGGCCCTCTTGGCGGATGTGTGACTTTAGGTTGCGTAGTTGGTGCCATGCTTCACAGCAGCCGATCCGAACAGGTGCGCGAGACATTGAAGAAATTCGCCGGCTTGCTGGTAGGGCTGTTGGTAGCGGCAGTTATTTATGATGCCAAGGTCGGGGTCGATCGAAGTCAGATGTCGCCAGCTTGGATTCTTTACAGCGTCCTGGTGGCTTGTAATTTGTGGCTGGTGATGTGGCTGTTCGCAGATCGTATGGAAAAACTATGGGGAATCCAATGGTTGGCCGACATTGGTGCGAACGCATTGTTCGCGTTCTTATTGGTCCCTTGGCTTCTGACACTGTTTCAGTTAATGCGCTGGGATATCTATCAACAGCTTGGACAAGAGAGTTTTTGGAATCCCATTTGGCGGCCCGCCATCATCACTGTGCTTGTCGCCAGTCTCACGGCGTTCATCAGTCGTCTAGGTTGGCGTATGCACCTGTAACATCTATCTCAACCAATTCGTTCCAGTCGAACCTTGGGTGGCCTGTGTGTTGCCGTAGAAAGGTTGTTGATAGCTGTTTGGTTGATTGTTGTAGGTTGGTTGTTGAGTGTTGTAACTCGTAGGCCAACCTCCCTGCTGTTGATAGGCTGGTTGTTGATAGCCCTGTTGGTTATAACCCTGCGGAACGGTTCCTTGTGGATAGCCCTGTTGCCCGCTACCTTGCTGTCCGTAACCTTGTTGCTGCCCATAACCTTGTTGGCCGTAACCTTGTTGATATCCTTGTTGGTTGTATCCCTGTTGCGATTGATCGAATTGGTTGTAATTCGGCTGGTTGGTATAAGTTGGTTGTTGCGGTTGAACGGGCTGTTGTTGAGCCTGTTGCGTCCACTGATTCCACAGCGACGGCGATTGTTGTTGCGATTGCGTATGGCTCACAAAACCACCTGGAGTTGTGGATGGCTTGGTTGACGGGGCCGCTCGTTGTTCTTTTTGTTGCCATGCTGGGTGCTGCGGCAACCAGCTACCTTGAGAACTACTACTTTGGTTTTGGCCTAGTTTGTTTTGCGCTTGCTGCCAAGCTTGTTCGACATTGGCTTGCCAGTTTTGCAACGTGCCATCCTGGCTCCATTGCGACAATTCGCTTTCGGCTTTTTGTTTCAGTTGTTGTGCTTTGTCGCGATTGACATTGAAAGAAGGCGCGCCGTTTTTCCAGTCGACCGTCAACACACCGCTAATAATCATCGCCGGTAGAAAGATGAGCATCATCAAAGAGCCGAGCCGTGTATCAGCTACGCGTTGCATGGGGGCGGGGAGTCCCAGCGCAACCAGCCCCGCAATTCGCTGCGTGCTCGATCGTTTTTTTCGGCGTGTACGGGCCATGACCTCAGTCGCTCCATCCGGTCGAATATGTCCAAGCATCCTCTGGACAAGTACGTCTCGACGCCCTCGAGGCGCGCGCACTTTGGGACCATTCCTGGCGGAAATTATCAAGTTAGACCGTCAAAGACCATACCGGTTTATTACTAGTGCACAAAAACCTGGTTTCGCCAGGGAGTATGTATTCCCTAACCGATTTATCTTGCCTAACTAGCAGAGACTCAGCCCATTGTGCGAATGCTATCAATGGGCGAAGTAAAGTTCTGTACGTTTATGAAGAATGCTTGTACTTAAGAGACTATTCGTGTCGCAGAGCTTCGATGGGGCTCATCTTAGCGGCACGGTAAGCAGGATAAAGTCCGAAGACGACTCCAACGATTACCGAGATTCCAAACGCAATCGGGATCGATTCGGGAACGATCGTAGGCGTCAACTTTTGCACGACTTCAGGAAGTGCTGCAAAGGTTTGTGGGAAGCGGTCTTTGATGATGTCTCGGGTCAGGCTGATGGCTGGGTTACAGATGACACCAGCGATGATCCCTGTTGCGCCGCCGACGACGCTGAGCACAATGGTCTCGACCAAGAACTGACGAACGATATCACTTCGTTTGGCACCGAGTGCGCGGCGAATCCCGATCTCACGAGTGCGTTCGGTGACCGTGGCTAACATGATATTCATGATGCCGATACCGCCAACGACCAAAGAGATAGCGGCCACCAAGCCCATGAAAATCATAAACATCATGCGCGTCGTCCGAGCTTGTTCGAGCAATTCGAGTGGCACAACAACTGCGATGTCTTGCATGTCGTTATGGCTGGTCAAAGCGTTTTCGACCAAAGAGGCCGTGGTTTTGACATCTTCAATCGAGCTGGTGATGAGCGTGATTTGATTGAGTTCGAGAATCTCACCTTCGAACGAGCCGCCGCGACGCATAGCGACGGTATCACCGATTCGCTGTTGAAGTGTGCGAATCGGAATGTAGATGTCGTTCGAGAAATCTTGTGCGGCCAGTGAACCACCGATAGCCGCGGAAGCATTGCGATGTTGGAGAACACCAATCACGCGATAAAAATCTTTGCTTTCGGGAACATACACCGGTTTGTTGATGGGATCTTTGCCCGGGAAAAGACGCTCGGCTACTTTCGCAGCCAGAACACACACGTTTTCACGTCGGAAGTTTTCAGCATCCGTAATGAAGCTCCCCGATTCTACCTTGAGCCGAGTAACGTCGGCGTATTCGGGAGTGCAACCTACAAGCCGGCCATCGATCGTGACGTTTTCATATTGGAATTGGCGACGGATTTCACGAATGGGGAGAGCGCTGCGAATGGTGGGGATGGTCGAAACCAACATATCCAATTCGTCACGTTTCAAACCGTAGGGCGTCACACCTTGCGGCGAGAGTTTTTCCGAAGGTGGTTTCACCGAGCGGATAATAATCGTATCCGCACCAAGGCTTGCGATTTGACGTTGAGCTTCTAGGCTGATGCCTTCACTGATTGCCAATAACCAAATAACGCTGGCTACGCCGATAAAGATACCGAGCATCGTTAACAGCGATCGCATCGGATGGAGCCATAAGCTCTTGATACCAAGTTGCAGTGTGCGATACCACATCAAGAACATCGTTTAGCTCTCCACCGGTAAATTGCGAATCGCGTTTTCAGCCGCTTCGCGACGTGATTCTTCGGTGTTGAAACGATCCCATTGTACGACACCGTCTTTGAGCCGAACAACGCGTTTAGCGCGTTTGGCTACTTCATCTTCGTGCGTCACCAAGATGATGGTACGCCCCTCATCGTTGAGTCGATGGAATAGTTGCAAGATCTCTTCTGTCGTGCGCGAATCGAGGTTACCCGTAGGTTCGTCCGCAAGGATGAAGTATGGGTTATTGACCAAGCTACGAGCGATGGCGACGCGTTGTTGCTGACCACCGGAAAGTTGATTCGGGCGATGAGATAATCGTCCTGCTAGGCCCACCATGTGGGCCAGTTCAACGCACCGATCCGATTCCTTCTTGCCCAATTTTCCTTGGTAAAAAAGCGGTACTTGAATATTTTCAACGACCGTAAGCTGTTGGATCAAATTGTAGGATTGAAAAACAAAGCCGATACGTCGCGAGCGAATTTCGGCGAGTTCATCGTCGCTCATTTTGGCAACGTCATCATCACCAAGAAGCAACTGACCGGAGCTCGGCTTGTCGAGGCAGCCGAGCATGTTGAGCAAAGTACTTTTGCCTGAACCTGACGGGCCCATGATGGCAACATAGTCACCTTCGGGCACGTCAAAGAAAACGCCACGTAAGGCCCTAACGGTTTCACCCTTTAGGACATATTCCTTTTTGAGATCACGTACCGAACATGCGGATCGAGTGGGGGTGGAAATCATGGGAAACCTCGGAGGGGCGTTCTCTGTAACAGGGCTCAAAGCACCGTTACAGAACTAATTGCTACGTTGTCCACCGCCGCCGCCGGGGCCGCCGCCACCAGGTCCACCGCCAGGCCCACCACCAGCAGCTTGCATCGCTTTGATGCGAGCCACGACTTTCGCCATCGCTGATAGGAGTTCAGCTCGGGTAATCTTACCGTCACTGTCGGCATCGGCTGCTTTGGCTGATTCCCGCATCCGTTCATCCAGTCCTGAAACTTCGTCGAGTGAAAGCTCGCCGTTTTTATCTTTGTCGGCGGATTCAAGCATGCGGTCGGTCATGCTTGCTGCGCTAAGTTCGCCCCCTGGACTGCCTCCCGCTTTTCCGCCTGGAGGAGCGCCTTGAGGCTTGGCTGGGGCGTTCTTGGCAATGTCTTCTAAAGCGCCGCGATCGGTCGTTTCTTCGATCTTAGGCAACTCCATTTTATCCATGTGAGAGCGTGGATTGAGAACGACGGTTTCGCCTTCCTTCAAGCCTTCGTTGATGGTCACCATCTTTTCGTTGCTCGCACCGATTTTCACTTCGCGAGTTTCAAAATCGTTGCCCGTCTTGACTAAGGTGAAGAGATGTCCCTTGTGTTCATAAATCGCATGCACGGGGATTTGCAACGCATCTTTCAATTGCTCGACAAAGATGCGGACTTCGGCCGTCATGCCCGTGCGAATCACGGGTGGTGGGTTAATAATCTGAATGTAGGTGGCATACTCTTTTACGGATGAGCTAAACCAGCTGCCAGGCTCAGCATATTTGTTTACTTTCGTCACTTGACCAAGTAGATCACCTTCGACCGCGTTCACACGAATCTTGCAAGGCATACCTTCGGAGACCAACGTAATTCTCGACTCGTTGATCTTGGCCTTCACTTGCATCTTGGTCGGGTCAGGCAATACGACGAGCGTTTGTCGTTCGCGAGCTAGGGCGCCAGCTTCTACGACAAACTCCGAGTTGCCGCGTTGGCTAAATTTGTTGGCATGTACGACCTGCCCTTCAGCTGGTGAGATGATCGTGCAGAACTGAATTTGCTGTTCCAGTTCGATCAGTTTGGCTTTCTCTTCTTCCAGCGTATTGCGATCGGAATCTAATTTGGCTTTCGCTTTTTCGATGTTGCTATCGAATTGCACCAACATCTTCGCTTTGGTCAATTCATCGAGAACTTTCAGGCGAGCACGGGCGGAGTCCAATTTGTTGCGAGCGTTCTGAACCGCAAAGTTTTCAGCTTCGATCTGCAGTGGTTTTAAGGTCCCTTTGGCTGCCAATCGCTCGGCACTACCCAATTGAAGTTCGGACTTGCGCAACTCTTGTTCCGCCAGCGCGATTTCGCTCAGGATCGTTTTGCGTTCCGTGAGGTAAGTTCCTTCAAGATATTCTTGGCGAGCGATTTCGTCTTGCTTCAGTTGGGCTTCCGATCCGATCACGGTCGCTTCAGCCGTACTGACCACGATGCGCTGGCTCTTCACTTCGGTTTGCAAGGCTGATTCATCGAGTTCAACCAGTTTGTCGCCTTTTTTGACATAGGTTCCTTCGTCGATGACCCACAAAATCGGTGTGCCGCTACCGGCTCGCGACTTGACTTGGCAAATCACTTCTTGATTTTCGCTACTTTCAATTTCGCCATCTTCTAACACGATGTGGTCAAATGGCCCGCGACGCACTGTATCGGTAATCATTTCGGTAACCGAAATCGTTTGGCTCGAACCAAACATGGATCGATAGGCGACCGCTGTACCACCTAAGCCAATAATTACCGCCAACGCAATCCACTGGGCCTTTCCGCGTCGGGACGACAATTGTCGCCGCCGCGCCTTTGCAGTGTGTGATGGCTGGGCCACATTCGAGGACAAATTGTGTTTCATGGCTTGCTCTCCCTAATCAGGAGAAAGAGGAAAACGTATAGGGGACCGAGCAATCTATGGCAGGTTGGGTATTGGGTGAGTAATTCGCGCTCGGTACCCAGAAAATCGATAATGGCGTGAGCTTGGGCCGCACCCAGGGACGGTTTAGGCCCTGGGGACGAGCAGACACCAGAAGTTTGTAAAAGTACACCTAATAGTGTAGTCGAATGGCAACCAAAGCTAAATAACCTGGACTGCCAACCTTACAAACTTCGGGGGCCTAATTGATTCTAAACACCAATCGATGGAAATAGTTTCTCCCCTCGATTGGGTTGTTTCGAGCCCTTCTCTGAAATAACTGGAGAAGCCTCCTCGAATGGGTGGTTATTGTTTGAATCCAACCGGTTCTTGAGGGCGTGGAATCATCGGCAGGCCTCCGTTGAGGGAACCAGCTGGGTTACCCAATCCCAATGGATTGATGATGGTCGCATTGGGGGTTATCTCAGTGTTGGGTACTACTCCTGTTGTGGCAGGGAGTCCAGTCGGATTCGGCGGAAATGTTGCCTGAATCGAAGGTGTTGCTGGTGGTGCGTTCACTCCGGTGTAAGTTACGCCAGGTTGTTCCATCGGCGTTGTCCCCGGTGCTGAAGTGCCCACGGCTTGTGAGTTTTCCAGCTGGACTTGTTCCGGCAAATTCACCGGCGCCGCTTCTTCGAGCATCAAAGCTTGCGGGCTAAACTCACCACCAACGGTATCCAAACGGATTGGACCTGGATCGATCCACAAGCCTTCGCTGTCCAATTGCATAGTTCCCAACTCTTGGTCGAGAGTTCTGCGAAGGACTTCGTAGTTCACCCACACACCCATGAAGAAGTTCTGAGCGTTGAGCAAGTCTTGCAACGCCGAGACCGTGTCGCGAGCGGCGGTCGGACCTGATGCTTGGCTTAAGGCTTCGTTGATTTGCCGGATGTCTTCGTTGAGCACAATTTGTCGAGCGGCAATTCGCACCGCATAGCGTTGCAATTCGAAGTTGACCTGGTTGGCACGAATGGTTCGCAAGATCGAACGCATGAGTGTCCAAATACTATCTTCATATTGATAATAGGAACGGCGAGCTTGTTGATACTCGATCAGAGCTTGTCGATAGCGGTTGCGTTCTTGCAAGCGGGTGATAGGTGCATCCCATTGCAGACCCACACGCAGTCGACCGGTCGTGCCTTTCAGTTCAAGTGGATTATCGCCGCGGTTTTGTACATCACCGCTGAACACGACATCGAGATAACTTTCGAGATCGTCAGCGACCAGTTCGATGGCTCTCCAGCTATTGACCAGCGATGCGCGAGCGTTCATCCAGTCGCGGCGATATCGGCGAGCGATATCGACAGCTTCTCGCGGTTCAAGTTCAATATCGGGAAGCGAAACGGTTTCTGTTCGGGCGCGGGCCTCAATCAATTGAAGAGCCAAGATATCTTCGGACATTGCCGCGATTAAGGATTGGCTTTCGAAAATCGCTTTGTCACGAATATTCTCGAACTCTTGTTTGGGATTCGGTGCTGCACCTTGATCGCTTGCCAATTGTCCCACTTGTTGATCCAGCGTGGCGATGCGCGCTTGATATTGCTGCATGTTAGTTCGCAAGCGATCGAGTTCTCCCTGCAGTTGCTTGGGCAGCGCTTCGATTTCTTGGGTGTTGAACAGTTCGATATCGAGTTCAGGTTTGGGCAACAACGTGCAGAGCATATCACGATCTTTTTCGTAATTAGCTCGGAGTTGATTTAGTTGTTGAATTCGGCGCGGTAAGGAGGATTCGAGTTGTTTTAGGCTTTCCTCGATGCGAGGAATTTCGCTGGAGAGAGTCGAGTCGTTAATCAGCTTAAGTGGAGCCAATTCTTCTTTCAGTTCGCTGAGTGCTGCAACCACTTCCGGTGTGCGAACCATGGTACGGAAAGACTCCAGCGATTGCGGATCTTGTTCAACTTTACTGAATTCCAGCAGCTTGAAGTTGACGCGACCGACCGAATCGCGGATTAACGAAATGGCATTGCGTTGATCTTTGAGCTCTGGGCTGATCAATTGAAATTGATTCAACAATGGATCTCGCAGTTCAACACAAATGTAGGAGGGTAAGCCCATCGTACGTTTGAACGTGTCGAGTTGTTGTTCGAAAGCTGCCTTTGCGTTGATAAGCGAACTTTGCGCCGAGAAGAGAGCTTGTTGGGCTTGCGAAACCTGTAATTGTTGACGGGGAATGGTTTCTTGTGTAGCGGGAATCGTAGTCAGCAATTCACGCAATGTGTCTTCGAGTCGCAGAAGGTTATCACGCAATCGAGCGACGTTCTCTTCTTGGTTTTGGATTTCGAGTTGACTTTGCAATAGCCCAATAAATCCACCAGCGGAAGGAACCCCGTTATCTCCGCCGGTACCGAATCCACCACCGCCGGCAACGCGACCGAAGCCACCACCAAGGCCCGTGAAACCTTCAAGACCTGCACCACCGAACAAACCACCACGACGCGATGGACCAGCGTCGGCTGTGCGGCCCGTGACGACGTTCAAGTAGAATCCACGGCGATATTGCTCGAATGCGCGAACGTTCGAAAGTAGTGTGCGTTCCGCTAAGGTTAGGCGTTCGAGAACCACATCGCGTCCCCCTTGCCGCAACAACGGTTGGATCATAGCGAAATCCAAAATGGTTGTGGCGGATTGATTATCGGGACCAGCGAGTTGCCAAGTAATTGAGTTAGCGAGGCCAACTACCAGGTCAGTACCTGTCGCAAATTTACGTTGCATTGAAAACGGTCGGCGACCTTTGCTGAATGGGCCAACCAAAAAACGAGAGCTCGAGTCACCTGCAGAGTTTCGGTCTGGACCATCGGCCAAATAATCGACTTGTGCGCCTGCGAAGAATTGCGTGTCGAGCAAAAAGCGTTCGCTGCTTACGTCGAGAGCTGAAAGATAAAGTGTTTCAAGGTTTTGTTGATATGTAGGTGAATGCAACAAGGCTAAACGCACTGCATCGTCGGCGTTGAGAACCAGAATGCCGCGTTCATCAAGAGGAAGCGTGGCCCACCAATCGGGATTTTCAGCTGTGTTGGTTACACCATTGGCTTTCCAAAAAGGATAGCCCTTCTTGCCGTCCACAATTTCCATGTATCGCGCGGAAGCTGGATCATCTTCGGGCATCGGGGGGCGATCTGGATTGAAAGGATCAAACATACGGGAGCGGCGATCGATGGTGATCCGCAAATTGGCCCCAGCTTCGCCCGAATCGCGTTGTTTTTGGTCGATCAAGCTGTAGGCTTCTTGGTCAGCTTTCACGCGGTATTGGTTGCGGTGGCAACCCGTTAGGCCGAGCCCAACGGGTAGCATGGCCAAAGTCCAAGCAAAAGTTCGGCGAAATTCACGGACCCACCCTCGCTTACCCTTGTTTTGGGTGGTGGATGCTGGGGTTGGTTGTTTTTTCGAGGGACTGGCGATCGAGGGGGAGATTGACTGGAGAAGCCCAGAATCGCAGCGTTTGCATTGCATAGCGGAGGTCCTTACATACCGAAAACCCTGGCCAGCTCCGCATTTCTCCTTCAATCAGGGAGGACACGAAAGTCCGGCTGTATCGAACTTTCGGGATGAATCGATGGTGAACTTCATAACGATTCCAGCAATTGATCCAAGTTAGCCATCTTTTCTAGTTGTACGGTACAGAATGGGGGCGGAGAGCTTCTCTAACTGGCTAAGTCGCTCAATCCGGCAACCGATAGCTTGACACCCTAAATCTCCCAACTTACCATCGAAACTGGACTTGCGTTCGGTGCTCAATTCTTTTCCATCGTTTCAGCTGAGAAATTTGCGGCACACCCCCGTACCTTTTCAGTGCTTTTTTAGTAGAGCCCGCCATGGATTTGTTTGGAATTTTGTTCCTCGTATTTTTGGTCATCCTGTTCTTCACCTTCATCTTTTGTTTGGTGAAATCAGCGAAAAAGCTTGGGTGGATCCATTCCATCTTGGTCGTGTTTCTATTTCTAGAAACCGTGACCTTTATGATGGCGACCGCAGGCGTGCTCTATCGTCGCGTCGGTTGGATCAAGTTGCATGATTCATTGGTGAAGAAGGTAGAGACGGCAGAAAAAGAGACGGTCGAGCTAACTTATGGTGAGTTGACCAATCCTGTTTTGGACATCACCAAACTTTATCCTTTGCAAAACGCTTTAGGCCGTTTGGTTTTGGATCGAGGTCGAGTTTGGAGTTCCGCTTCTTTAGTGGGAACTCAAAACAATGCAGTTCAACTTAACTTGAATGCGGCAGCTCCTGCAGCCGCTCCTGCGGCTGATGTAGCTGCTGATCCTAATGCTCCTGCACCCGCAGCTCCTCCACCGACAGGCGATTCGTTGAAGGTTGATTCGGTGGTGTTTGCATTTGCTGAGAAGGCCGATGAAACAGGTCGCTTCATTCCTTCCGCTTACTTGGGCGAGTTTACGGTAACCGACAATCAAGCGGGTGTGGTCAGTTTGACTCCTATTTTGGTTGCGCCTCAGTATGCCACGTTGATCAATCAAGCAACACAGTGGTCCTTGTACGAATTGATGCCGCTAGATAGTCATGATGCATTTGTCGAAGTTGGATCTGCTCCTTCGGAAGATGAATTGTTCGGGCATGTGGATAGTGCGAAAATCGATGCTCAGTTTGCCACCTTGCCAGACGCAGAAAAAGCAGCCGTTATTCAAAGCTACACACGCGATGGACAAGCGGCTGATGCGAACGATCCACCTGAAGTTGTGTGGGAACTTGTTGAGTTCTTGAAGGAATATCAACTGGATGTGGACAGTCAACAACAAAGTACTGCATTGGATGGTGGCTACTTTGATGATTCTGGTCGAAGTATTGATGGCCGGTTGAAGCGAACTGGCGAGAATAACGCCTTTGTAAAGTTTGCGGTTGGTGATCAGTTGGTTTTGTTGTCCACCAACGCCTTGGAGCTTACTACCAACGGTACTGCCAAAACCATCAAACGTTACTATGTTCGCCAATTGAATGATTACGATGATGCATTTCGAATTATCGACCGCAAGAATTTTGAAGTCAGTGAACGTATCGCTTACTTCGAACGCGAATCGAAGGTATTGGAAGCCGCATTAGCTATCAGTAATGCTCAACGCCAAGTTCGTCAGATCGAAATTGAAAACTTGAAGAAAGAACGCGATCAGTACGGCAAGGAACTCGAAGTTGTAAACAGTGAAGTGAATCGGTTGACAGAAAAATTGCAACAGACTCGTTCACAGTTGAGCGAACTGTTCCGTACGAACCAAGGTCTGTATGAGCAGATTGTGGCAGAGAGTCAGCGTTTGAAGGAAGTCGCTGGACCTGGCTTGGCCACGTTGGAAGAGACCAAAGGCAAGTAAGGCCGTATCCGTTTAGCTCGCCGCGGCAACGGTTCGTTTAGCCCGTTGCCGTAGCGCATGCGGAGGCTAGGATATTTGACTACACAGCGGGCATACAAGTTAGTGGCGAAGAGATGATTTAGCTGTCTCTTCGCCAATTGTTTTTGTGCCAGTTGTGGTACGTCACACGTACGGTGCCTTAGCCATGGAATGGCATGTCACACGACAGGCCACCAGCCGCTGGAACATACGCGTGTCGGGTGTAGTCCATCACCATTCGGTGAGCACTAAACCGCCAAGCCAACGTGCTGATCGAGTTCATCATCATCTTGATCCACTTGCGAGGAAGGCCATCGCGATCGCGATCATAGAAGGTTGGAATCACTTCTTGTTCGATGACATGGAACAAATACTCGGCATCACGTTTATCGGTGATGGCATCGTTGGAATGCGAGTAACCTTTACCGATAGCGAATCCATTGCGTCCATCGTACGCTTCTGCCCACCAACCGTCGAGGATGGAGCAATTTAGGCCGCCGTTGAGGACTACTTTCTGACCGCTAGTGCCGGATGCTTCTAGCGGACGGCGTGGGTTATTCAACCACACATCCACACCTTGAATCAAATGGCGGCAAACGTTGATGTCGTAATCTTCGATGAAGGCAATCTTGCCCTTGAAGGTCGAGTCATGACGCAAGTTGGCAATTTCTTGGATGAATCGCTTGCCTGGCTCATCCTTGGGGTGTGCCTTACCTGCGTAAACAATCTGAATAGGTCGGGTTGAACTGCTCAGTAACTCGGCGATGCGATCTACTTGTGATACCAAGAGATTGGCTCGCTTGTAGGTTGCAAATCGACGACCAAAACCGATGGTCAACACGTTAGGGTCGAGCAAGTTGCGTGCTGCTTCGATGATGTCATCTGCCTCACCACGGCGTCGCGATTGCCGGCTAACACGTCGGCGAACAAATGAAATCAAGAGGTTCTTCAGTGCATTGTGTGTTTCCCACAATTCACCTGGATCAACGCGATGAATGTATTGCCATACTTCGGGCTCGCCCATGCGCGATTGCCAACCCGCAGGGAAATGGCGATCGTAAAGTTGTTGCATTTGCCAGGCGAGCCAGCTTTGAATGTGAACACCGTTGGTGATATGGCCAATCGGAATTTCTTCTTCGGTGCGATCTGGCCACAGAGGTTGCCACATGCGACGCGAAATGTGACCATGCAATTGGCTCACCGCATTCGCCCGACGCGATAACTTCAATGCGAGAACAGTCATGCAGAATGTTTCGCTATGATCATCTGGATGAACGCGGCCGAGGCTCATTAAATGCTCAGCCGAAATTCCAAGTTGATCTCGCAGCGGACCGAGATGCTCTTCAATCATGAGCGCATCGAAACGGTCATGGCCTGCTGGAACTGGCGTGTGTGTGGTGAAGACAGTCGAGCGAGCGACTTCACGAAGTGCATTGTCGAAGGTTTGACCATCGTCATGCATCCGTTCTCGCATTACTTCCAATGCCGCAAATGCACTGTGACCTTCGTTCAAATGATAAACACCAGGATAAATACCGAGTGCTCGCAGAGCCTTCACACCGCCAACGCCCAAAACGAGTTCCTGGCGAATTCGAGTTCGTTCATCACCACCGTACAAACGGCTGGTAAGTTCACGATCTTCGGGCTTGTTGCCTTCGACATTGCAGTCGAGCAAGTACAGCTTGATGCGACCGACGTTCATCAACCAAACCTTGGCCATCAAGCGCCCATTGCGGGTATCAATGGTAACGGTGATGGGGAGTCCGTCTGAACCAAGTGCGGGAACGATTGGAAGGTTCTCGACTTTGGTTTCGATGTATTCTTCGCGCTGGTAACCATCTTCATCCAAATGCTGCTTGAAATAGCCTTGGGTGTAATAGAGACCAATGCCGATGAGGGGAACGCCCAATCCACTGGCGCTCTTGATATGATCGCCAGAAAGAACACCCAAACCGCCCGAGTAAATTGGGATCGATTCATGCATTCCAAATTCGGCGGAAAAGTAAGCGACTGGTTTCGCGCCCAGGACGCCAGCTTGAGTGCTCGCCCAAGTGTTCTGGCCATCGAGATATTCTTGCAAGCGTCGGTATGCATAGTTCACTCGCGAATGGAGAACCATTTCGCTAGCTCGGATCGCCAAACGTTCCGGCGTAAACTCGCGCAAGAGCGCAATTGGATTGTGGTCCAACTGTCGCCATCGAATTGGATCGATGTCTCGGAAAATGTTGGCAACTTCAGGATGCCAGCACCACCACAAGTTTTGAGCTAAGGCCATACACTTCTGATACAGTTGTTCGCTCCCTACCTCATTGCCGGCGTTCTGGTTCGATACTTCGTTGCGAACTGCGGTCTCAAGTTGTGCCATGATCTTCCTTCGCGATGCTTGATTGGCTTGAGTACTGTGTCTAATCTTCAATTCCCGATCTCGAATACGCTTCACTCGACCCCAAAAAATGGGGAAATGAAACGCATTCAAAAACAGTCCCTCTCCGATCAATCTGGTTGACCGGAAAAGTCTATCTAAACGATATATTGCTCATCGTCGCGTGATCTTACTGCACGTTCCGACGAGGTTGAAATTCAGTGCGTAACGTGCGATTCGGCCTAAAGAGACTCAAGACTTGATAGCAAACTCAGGGAAGTGGGAACGGTCTCACGGGAGGATGCCGAATTTAAGGACATACGGTAATATAACGAAATCATGAGTTTTGCAGGGAGACCAACCTTTGAACATTTCCGATTGGCTGGCCACGATCCCCACCACCCTTCATGCGGGATGTTTCTCTGAGATCGAGAAGCGATCGGGTGAGGTCGAGCTGGCTGGTCAGTGGCCTAAAGAGTCGTTACAGCTTCTCGCGCAGCATGGCGTCTTAAAGGGGCTCATCAGCGAATTGCGCGGTGGTGAAGGGTGGAATGGTCCACAACAACTGGCGGCGTATTTTCAATTGGCCAAGTCCTGCATGACCACGGCGTTCATTTTGACGCAGTGGCATGCTGCTGTTCGACGGTTGGAGATTCACGCAAGTGACATGCTTTGGGGGCAATGGGGTGTTGGGCTAGCTTCCGGAAAAGTTTGGACAACCGTCGGATTTTCTCACTTAACCACTTCACGGCAGCATTTGCATACTCCACCTTTACTAGCAACTCCGGTGGGGGCGACTTACCTTCTCGACGGCTATTGCCCGTGGGTGACCGGTGGCGCTCATGCGGACTTCCTCGTTATTGGTTCTGCGACCGAACGAGGTGATCAAATCTTGGCGGTTGTCGAGACAGATGCGGCGGGAGTCCAGGCAGGCCCAGGGTTCGAACTGATGGGCTTATCTGCAAGTTGCACCGATCGCGTGGACTTTCGCCAGTGTCAGATACGACAAGAGTATTTGTTGGCGGGTCCCGTCGAGCAAGTGCTTAAAATTGGGAGCGGTGGGCCAGGTGGATTGCATACTTCGATTTTGGCTTTGGGGCTAGCGAGTCGAGCCATCGATTATCTTCGAGAGCAATCTGGCAATCGGCCCGATTTCGTTGACCCTGCCGCAGAATTGCAAAACGAATTGGAGCGGCTCGTCACAGCGATGTTGGGGCTTGAATCCGGTGCAGCAACACTGTCCTTAGATCAACTGCGTCAGGCTGCTAACAGTTTAGCCTTGCGGGCTACCCAAGCAGCGATGGCGGCTGCAAAAGGGGCCGGATATCTCGCGCAACATCCTGTGGGACGTTGGTGTCGGGAAGCATTGTTCTTTTTGGTTTGGAGTTGTCCGCAGTCCGTTGTGCGTTCGCAAGTGTGCGAATTGGCAGGACTGGTTTAGCTTCGGCTCGATTCACGTTTCATGTTGTTTTTCATATCTCATCTTTTACACATTTTGAATGTCACCGCATGAGTTCCACGAACCCGCACGTTGTTTGGCACAATACTTCCATCACGCGACAAGATCGCGAAACATTGATGAACCAGCGTGGATGTGTGGTGTGGTTCACTGGCTTGAGCGGGAGTGGCAAGAGCACGTTGGCTAACGCTGTTGAAGTGGATCTGCATAAAAATGGTATCCACACATTTCTGTTAGACGGGGACAATATTCGCCATGGATTGTGTGCGACGCCCAAGCTGTTGGAGCCGCAATATGGTGAAGCCTTTTCGCAGCGTTTCGGATTAGGATTTGCGGCGGAGGATAGACAAGAGAATATTCGCCGTGTGGGGGCGACGAGCCAGTTGTTGGTAGAAGCAGGATTGGTCGTCTTGACCGCGTTCGTGAGTCCTTATCGAAACGATCGCGATCGTGTGCGAGAGTGGGTAACTTCCAAAGGTAAGCCCACCGATTTCATAGAGATCTATGTCGATACACCGATTGAAGTGTGTGAGCAGCGAGATCCCAAGGGTCTTTACAAAATGGCTCGCGAGGGAAAGATCGCACATTTCACAGGCATTACAGATCCCTATGAAGAGCCGTTGCAGCCCGAGTTGCATTTGAAAGGGGATCGGCCTCTTGATGACCTCAAGCAAGAAGTGTTAGCGTTCTTGAAGCAGCGAGTAGCGGTTGGTTAACGCAACTGTATTGGATTGGCATTGGAATCGTTTAACCCGTACGCCGAAGGCTAGGTGGGATTTCGAGTGCAATGATCGTTGAACAATAAGTAGTCACGGACTCCATCCGCTCCAGGAACGTGACACACGCTGGATTGTGTTGCTCCTTAAGGAACGTAGGACGGGTCAGGAGACCCGTCCTACGCTTGCGGCTCGGTCATACTCATTGGATCGAGTGCTGCCTTGAGAACATCGTCTGCCAATAACTTTTCTTCGATGCAAAGTTCGCGAATCGTCTTGCCGGAAGCAAATGCGTCTTTGGCAATCTTGGCCGCTTTTTCATAGCCGATGAGCGGATTGAGACTGGTGACCATCGACAAGCTTTGTTCCACCGAAGCTTCGCAAGCTTCAGGGTTGGCTTCGAGGCCTTCCATGCAAAACTCGATAAAGGCGCGTGTGCCATTGCTGAGCAACTGAATGCTCTCGAGAGTGGTTTGGCCCATCACTGGCATCATGATGTTCAATTGGAAGTTGCCACCGGTTGCGCCCGACATCGTCACCGCGCCATCGTTGCCGATGACACGAGCACAGACTTGCATCAAGCTTTCGCACATCACTGGGTTCACTTTACCTGGCATGATCGAGCTGCCTGGCTGACGATCTGGCAGGATCACTTCGAAGAAGCCGCAGCGTGGACCCGATCCAAGCCAACGAATGTTGTTGGCGATGTTGAAGAGGGTCATCGCAATGGTCTTCAAGCTGCCGTGGCAATCGACCAAGCCATCGCGCTGTGCATTGGCCTCGAAATGATTGACCGCTTCGATGAATTTGATGCCCGTTTTTTGAGCCAGTTCAGCAGCTACGCGAGCGCCGAATTCAGGATGCGTGTTGATACCGCTACCGACAGCGGTGCCACCGACAGGCAGTTCACATACGGCCGCTAAAGCTTGGATAGCCCGACCGAGCGAGAGTTCGATTTGACGAGCAAAGGCACCGAACTCTTGCCCCAAGCGAAGTGGCGTCGCGTCCATTAAGTGCGTGCGACCGATCTTGATGATCTTGTCCCAAGCTTTGGCTTTTGCGTTAAGTTGAGCGTGGAATTCTTTCAAAGCCGGAATAAGAAGATTTTGGATTTCCATGGCCACTGCCACATGGATGGCAGTTGGAAAAGTATCGTTGGTGCTTTGACCCATGTTGACGTGGTCATTGGGATGAATTGGTTTGGCGACAGCAAATCGATCGCCACCGATGATTTCGATCGCGCGATTCGAAATCACTTCGTTGACGTTCATGTTGCTGGATGTGCCCGAGCCGGTTTGGAAAACGTCGACTGGGAATTGATCGGCGAACTTTCCTTCGGCCACTTCGAGACACGCTTTGAGCATGGCGTCGACTTGTTGGGCGTTGAGACGATTCTTGCCAGTGTTGGTCAATTTTCCTAAGTCGCGATTTGCAACTCCGCAAGCGTATTTCACCAAGCCCATGGCCCGAATCAGCGCGGGAGGGAGTCGCCAGCCAGAAACGGGGAAATTTTCGACGGCGCGTTGCGTTTGAGCCCCGTAATAAGCTAACGCTGGTACCTGTACATCGCCCATGGAATCATGTTCAGTACGAAATTCGCTCATGAAGTTCACCGTTTCAAATTGGCTGCAAAAAATAGTCTGCACAAATCGAAGACGACAACATTCTATGGGATTTCTGGGCTTTGGGGAGGAGTGGCTCTCTCGATCTGCGGGAGTCGAGAGAGCGTTTTGGATCTATTGTCAGCAAAGCCATTTAGAGCTGATAAACTTGGTTTTCGATAAGAACTTGGATGGGGGCATCTTCGTCGAGAAGCGATTTCAGCAACTCGCGATGTTTCTCGATCAGGCTGAAGTATTTTTCGCTGAAGCGTTCCACGACTTCAGCCTTCTTGAGCTGATCTTCGGTCGCCGTTGAGTCGACCCATTTGTCGGCTTGCCAGAAGAAGGCGCGATCGCCTGACTGACGGACTGTAGAGTCTTTCAGGGCTGGATTGTTCTTTGCGTCAGCCGGCATTCCGCCTAAACCACCACCTCCCATTGCGCCCATGCCCCCCGGTCGACTTCGAGCTGATTGCCCCCCGAATCCCATGGCACCACTCGTTGGTGCTGATGGACTAGCCGATTGAGCTAGACGTTGGGCGCTTTCGGCATCCGCCAAATTAGCTGCCCTACCCTGCATTCCCTTCAGGCCACGTTGAGCAAACGCATCCGCGCCAGCTTGGCTTTCCAGGCGTTTGAGGTTTTCGACTGTGCGGGCTTCGCGAGCTGCACCCGCAAATCGAGCATTCGGCTCTTCAGCCAAGAAGGCAGTGTAAGGCGTAATGATGCCGTAACGTTGCGAGAGATCGACCAGTTCGCGAACCAGTTCTTCGCGGCTACCTTCTAGGTCGATTTCATCAATGATCGCTCCGACACGCCGCGTTGCCCACAAGGCCGCGATATACGAGTGCTCACTTCCGGTCGAGTTCTCTAGCTTCACGGCTTGTTCAAACTTCAAAGCTTGTTTGCCCAGCATGCCTTCGATTTGCAATTTGCCTTCAAGCGAGTTTTTGTAGCGTCCGAGCAACGTCACTTGGTCGCCAGAGAAAAGATCTTGAATCTTGGCAGGATAAACTTGTCGAAAGCCATCGTAGTGTGAGCCGTTATCGAGTAGAGCTTGCCAACGAACATCGGCTAACGCGACTTGCCCGATACGTGTGTAAAGTTTCGAAACAGATTCTTCAATGTTCTCTTGTGGAGCAACTAGAAAGGTTTGGCCAAAGCAATCGCGGCTGATTTGATCGAGCAAGCGACTGTTGACATCGTGCCCTACTCCGAACGAGAGAATGCGAGCGCGTTGTTTGTTGGCGGAAACTGCATTGGTAACAATTCGGCGCGGATCGCGTTCACCCACGGTGGGTTCGCCATCGGTTAAGAAAACAATATAGCTTGGACGATCATTGTCTTTGAGCGTTCGGAACGCTGTGTCCAGAGCTCCGTCGATATTGGTGCCACCGCTGGCTTCCATTTGTTTGACGAAAGCAATCGCCGCATCTCGGTTTTCTTGGGTCGCTGGTACAAGTGACTCACGGAAAGTTTGGATCTGACTATCGTAAAGCACTAAGCTAAAATGATCATTGGCGGAAATGTTCTTTAAAACATACAGCAAGGCATTGCGGGCTTGTTCTATCTTCTCGCCGCGCATACTGCCAGACTTATCCAGTACCAGTACAATGTTTTTGGAAACATCATCTTGCTTTGTTACCGGAAAGTCGGGATGAATCATCATCAAGAAATAGCCTTCTTCAGATGAGTTCGGGCGGTAAGATAAAAGACTTGCGGATACGTCCCCTTTGCGTTCTTCGATGAGCAAACGGAAGTCAGTTTTGGGGACATGATTGGTAAGCTCCATGCTGACCAATGCGTCGTTGCCCGGATTGCGCTGTATGTTGACCGTGTGAGTTGGGCTATAGATGTTGCCAAGCAGTTTCTCGCTCGCGGCTCGCACGGAGATTTTGATTTTGTCGATGGGTTCGCTCGTAAAGCCGGCGGCACCGAGCGGCAACTTGAGATCGATTTGTCCATCGCGATAAGTGACCACTTGGCTGTATTGAATAGTAACGACACGAGTGGCACCGGGTGGAATCGGGAAAACATTGGTCTTGAGCATGCCGGTGCCGATCCATTGCACTAAAGCTGGATCTTGCGATCGACGTACATAATCTTGATAGATACGGCGAGCTTCATCGGCATTCAGTAGCTTGCCGGGAATCTCTTTGCCGTCGACCAAAAAGGTCATGCCTTGAACGGCCGCGTCATAAGGGAGCGGAAATACAGCGCTCGCTTCGCTCACAACGGATCCGCGATTTTCGAATCCTTGATTGACAGTAACTTGAGCGACTCCATTGCGAATGGTCGCTTGGATTTCCAGCGACGCGATCCGATAGATTTGATGTACAGAGGGACGAGGTGGGACATCGTGTGGCGGCGGATATGGGGGATAAGGGCGAGGCAAGCGCAGGCCACTATCTTTCCCCGATTCGACCAACAAAACTCCCTGGCCTAAGCTTCGCCCAGCTGAAACCGAAAGCACCAGCATCACGACGACGAGCGACAACAACGCTTGTCTGAAGTTGAAAAGCAATTTCATCTGAGCCACCTTGGGTTAGAGAAAATTCCCTTCTCTCGGCGGGTTTCGCCGAGAGAAGGAGAGTTGCGTTATTGAATGTTCGGGGTAGACGCAGCGGTGTGAATCTCAGTTCCCAAAAATTCTACCAAAGTAGGGAGCGGCTCGAAAGAATCCCAGAAACGAGCGTTTCTAGGCTTAGCGAACTATTTTTTTAGCCGAAGTTCGGCGGTGATCGGAAAGTGATCCGATGGTGTTCGGCCATTTCGGGCTGTTCGATCAATGCTGGCATTAAGAACTTGCCAATGCTGGGTACAGGCGATCCAATCGATTCGTGGGCCTTGCGTGGCATCGGCTTTGAAGCCCGAAAACGTACCTTCGTTTTCCCCATTTTCTGAATGGGCCATGCGGAATGTATCGACCCAAGTAGTGGCTGAGTCAGCTGCGTTTGACACCGAAGAAAAGAGTGCATTGTACGGTTCGCTATTCTCCGCCGTGTTGAAGTCACCCGTGAGGATGGCAGGCTGTCCTTTGGCAAGTTCCTCCGCTTTGGCCACGATCAGTTTGGCAGATTCGAGACGCGCTTGCTCGCCGCGATGATCGAAGTGCGTGTTGAGAAACAAGATTGCAGGAGCGTCCGGGGTTTCTTTATCCTTCAAAAAAATATACGAAACCATGCGAGGTAATGAGCTGTCCCAGCTTTTGCTGCCGGCGACTTCCGGTGTTTCGCTCAACCAAAAGTGACCATCGGAAATTTTTTCGAACCGCGCGGTCTTATAGAGCAGTGCGGTCATCTCTCCTTGTTGTTTGCCATCTTCACGGCCCACACCTAATGCGGCATAGCCAGGAATGTTCTCTGCAATAAAGTCCTTTTGGAAGCCGAGAGTTTCCTGTGTTCCCAATAAATCAGGAGCGTACGCCTGGATGGTATCCAGCAAAAATTCTTTGCGTTTGCTCCAGTGATTCTCGCCATCATTGGCTGTTCCATAGCGAATGTTAAAGCTCATCACGCGAATCGCCTTTGCATCCTGCTCTTGAGCGGAAGCAACGGCCAAAGGCAACGAGATGGTAATTAGAAATAAAAGGGCGGACGCGCAAGAGTGAAAACGGTTCATTGTGGGATCCTTGAGAGAGGAATGTATCCCATGAAGATACTCTACGGTCCTGGAGATAGAAAGAAGATCTGAAGAGATCTAGGCAGGATAGACATTCGGGCTTGGAGCGATCGTTTAGCTCGTGAGCCGAAGGCTAGGCGTACTTCCGTTGGATTCGCGGTCGCGTTGGGTCGATGCGATTTCGGTCGTCGCTGGCTTTGTTAGGACACGTACAGTTGTACGTGTCGGTTGGTCGCCACGTTTTTTCAGAGTGGAGTGCTTTACTAGCCTAAGAATATTCTGTGAAGAAACGGTTGAAGTGATTTCTTCGCTCAACACTTCCCTGCTTCGGTTTTTTCCTATTTCGCTGCTTTCGTTTTTTTTCGCGGTTCCCTTTTCTGTCGCAGGGCGATCATTGGGCCCGTGTGCCGAAAGCGCGTCCTTCAATTCAAAATCAAATTCTTAAGGGATTACGGTTGTTTCAACCGAAGTTTCCACACCGTTCTGTTCTCGTCTGGATCGCGTGAAGGCTTCTATCTTCATCGTCATCGGTTGGCGTGGGATAACACGTAACGAGAGCGTTAATGTTTCGCCCCCTCGCAATGAATTGATAGGTTCCAAACGCACGACACCCTCAGCGGTGCGTTCGGTGATTCGCAGTTGTTGCAAATTGGAACCAATTGACACGAAATCGACACCGGCAGGCAAGCGAAGTTGAATGTCGACGGCATTATCTTCTTGATTGGTGTTGTTTTTGACAATCAAGCGATAGGAAGATTCCGCATTGGCTTTCACGGGATCGCCGGACTCGATCAATTGTAAGGAGAGTGAACCATCGGTTGGTGGCATAACGGTGCCAGGATTTGGGCCATTGGGATTGGTTGCAGGTGGTGATGCGTCGATCGAACTTTGCGTTACGTCGACCGCGCCATCATAGGTCTGGCTGAGGCCTTCTAATGAGGTGACGGTAAAGCGAACGCGCGAGGTACGCCCACCCTGCCCCGCTACGAACCGACCGGCAAAGACGCGTTGTTGACCTGACTCCCAACGATCGAGCATCCAGGTCATGCGCTGCGAAGCTGATGTTGCTTGTTGATCATAACCATCGCCGCCGATGCTCTTAGGTTGTAAGCTCATATCAGGGTCGCAATAGACACGAATGCCCGTCAATGGAGGACCATTGTTGGTAAGTTGCAAACTGAAGACGATGTCTTCGCCTTGAACAACCGATGATTCGACGTTGCGGAAAACGCCACCTTGCAGTTGTTCGCCGCTAGCTGGTCTCGCAATACCGACGATGCTGGTCTCGGCTGAGGCAAATGCGTTTTGCGGTGCACTCACGGAGACTTTGGCGCGAAGAGTACCCGGTTGTTGGACCAAGAAGTTGATGCCAATCGGTTTCACTTCTCCACCCGCGAGAACGGGGATGGTTTGCAGAACCGAATTCTCGCGGCGATTGACTTCCACCAAGCCTGGATCGGCTTCGACAAGAACACGCACATCGGTCAACGGTCGATTGGAAATATTTCGAACGTCAATTTCCATCAAGATGGTTTGGCCTACTTCGATTTCTTGACGGTTTTCCGTTGGGCGAATCGCCACCTCAAGTGCAGGCCGGAACACATTGGTGCTCACCGTTTGTACCTGGTACAGATTGGGCTCAGCGCGAGTTTCAAATTGCACACGATAGGCGCTTTCGCTTTCTGCTTGGCAGCGAGCGCTGATGAGAACTTCTTGCCCCGGTTGCAACACGCCGATATCCCACGAAGCTCCACTTGGCGTAAAGTTGGCTGGTTGAATCGATGCGTCCACAAATCGCATGCCCGATGGAACGGTGAGTCGAGCTTGTGCGGCCGTGGCTGGAAGCTGGCCTGAATTGACAATGCGGAAATTGTAAAGCAGTGTTTGGCCAATACCCGCTTCCGGTGGTCCATCAGCAAACAGCGATAAGCGAGGCGCTACCCAGCTGACTGCGGTCTGACCGCGACCGAGCACCATTTCGGGTGTGTTCATTTGGCTATCTGCGGGCGTGACAACTTCGATGCTAACAATAGCTGTTCCGATTGCGCCGTTGTTCTGAACGAGTTCGGCAGTCGCATTTCCTTCGCTATTGGTTCGAACTTCAATGGTATCGCTTCCATTGGGAAATAGAGCAACTTGCGGTTGCAATGAGCGATAGACAACTTTCCAATTTGGGGCAGGGACACCTTCTGAAATCTTAACGACGGTCGTGAGTAAAGCTGATTCACGATCCGCGCGATTCTGCGGACTTGGGAATTGCCATTGCCCTTGAACCCAATGAACTTTCGCCGTTACTCGCCGACGATCCCAGACTTTCGAATCGGGAGCGAGAGCCGTGATATAGCTGGTGCCGGGAGTGGGCGACGTGAGGCTGATCCATGTCTGACCTCGACGAACAATTAGGTCATCGCTCTTGGAGGCTGAACCGCGCGTGATCATCGCTTCATGGGCACTTGTCTTGCCGCGAGCAAAATTGACTGCCAGTTTTTCGGTTTTGTTGGTGCCGTGAAATGTATCGTGAAGGTCGTACGAAATAAGTTTACCTTTGGCTTCATCACCCACTTCAATGAATTGCCCAACGCTGTCAGGTGACAACATCCATTCCATCGGTTCGCGTGTGACCAAATACCCATCTTCACCGCAGAGGCCCGCCAACAAAACAACTTCCCCTCCAACTGGCGCTACAACTCGCAAGGGAGTCATCATGATTTGCCCGCGATCCCCTTGGTCCTTGAATGCGTTGCAGTGCGGGTCATAGCAACTGCTTGTCGAAGGGCCACCGCAACCGGGACCAAAACCTTGGACGCAAGGTGGAGGAGTTGCTGGCGTTTCGAACGCGGGGGATGGAAAAAGGGTACAGCTCTCGGGTGAGGTTAATGTGGTTGAGTTCGGTTGCGGAAGAAAAAGTTGCTGGCCGGTTGGGTCGATGGCAGGGAGACCAAAAGAAGAGCAGCCTGTTTGAATCAATGTCAATAAACTGACAAGCAGTGACAGGAGAGCGTGAGCACGAAGCGATCGAACCACCTCACCGCATTTGGCAATGAAGGTGACGCTATTGTGCGACCATGGCCCCATAGACTCCGTAAGGGAGGTCCGTCTCGGGGCGACGATTCCTTTTCGTCTGGGCAACATTCCGGGCTGCCTATGGCTGAAAGTGAGCTTCCATCGTCAAGTATTGTTCGGCGACAGAACCTGCCAAGAGTACCTAGGGAAGTGGCACTCGGTGGTCCATCACGAAACACAATCCAACACCAAGACCGTACCACTCGAATAAGCAAGCGTGCGGAATTTAGGCGAGAGACGCCCACTTTTCTGCTGAGTGGGCGCGATATTCTGACGGCTGTAGTAATTATTCCAGCGAATTCGTTTAACCCGTAGCCGTAGCGCAGTGGAGGCTAGGTTCGGTAGGAAAAGACGCCAATTCCAGAAAACGCTCGCAAATTGATGCGCAGGACAAATACGGCATTGGCACTCAGCCCGTTATTCCGGCGAATTCGTTTAACCCGTAGCTGGAGCGCAGCGGAGGCTAGGTTCGGTGGGTAAAGACGCCAATTCCAGAAAACGCTCTCAAGCGGATGCGCAGAACAAATACGGCATTGGCACTCAGCCCGTTGGGAGATTGTTGAAGTGCCACGAAGGGATAGCTTTTGCGGGGTGCTATTTATGGGCGTAGTAGATACAATGGTTCCCATCGTCGGTTTTGGCGGAATTTTGGTCCATTTAGGTGAACAAATCGGATGGGTGAGTCGTAAACACGCGTTGTTACTCCCCGTTGTTGGGATAACCAAACTGGATATACTTTCCCCTTTCGTGGTGGCGGTCCGTTCAGGCTTTTGGGATGGGCGGGGGTTGCTTTGAACTCTCGTCTTATGTATTCCTTGCCCGCCAACCGCCCCGGCTCAACTCTTGTTGGCTGAAACATTGAGGCTTGGTTTTTATGGCGAATGAAATGAAGAGCAAGCAGAACCTTGGTTCCGCAGGTAAGCGGCCGATGATTGAAGCGGCCGGCTTGAGTAAGTTCTATGGACCTTTTGCGGCAGCTCGTAACATCTCCTTCACTGTAAACGAAGGTGAGTTGGTCGCGTTTCTTGGCCCGAACGGGGCTGGCAAAAGTACAACGATGAAAATGTTGACCGGCTATTTGGCACCGAGTGAAGGTGTTGCCAAAATCGCTGGACATGACATGTTCTCGGATCGCATCGCGGGCTCACGACATTTGGGCTATCTGCCTGAGAACGGTCCACTCTACCCTGATATGACTCCTTATTCGCTCTTGAGTTTTTTTGCAGATGCTCGAGCGATGGATACAGACTACAAGCGCGAGCGAATTCGCAAAGTGATTGAATTGTGCGATCTTTCGACGGTGATGCACAAAGCGATCAGCAAATTGTCAAAAGGTTTTCGCCAACGCGTCGGGATGGCTCAAGCTTTGTTGCATGAGCCTGATGTGTTGATATTGGACGAACCGACTGCCGGTTTGGATCCGAACCAGATTCGTGAAGTTCGACGCACGATGAAGAAGTTGAGCGAATCCAAGACCATTCTGCTGTCCACCCACATATTGCAGGAAGTGGAAGCGATGGCGAACCGTGTGGTTATGATCGCCGAAGGCCGCAAGGTTTTCGACGGAACGGTTGCCGAACTGAAGAGCGTTCGAGGTGACCTCACGGAAGGTTTCCACGAATTGACAGGTGCTTCGGGACAATAGTGAATATGCTCGATTCCGTAGCGAGGTATTGCTGCGCGATCTGAGCGTGACACGAGATTAAAATACAAGTGAGCGACTAGTCTAAGGCGATGGCTAGTTTAGAAGTTGGTTCGATGCGTGATCGAACTGACAGCGCAAGATGCAACAGCGCAATATTGCAACGGCGCGGAATATTGGGAATCAAGAAAACACTTTTTAGAAGTTCATCAATACCATGTCTGCATTGTACGCAGTGATCTTTCTGATGCTTTATAATCTTGGTTTTTTGGCCATTTTGGCGGCCTTCGTCGCCTATTTGTCTAAAGCCAAGCCAGTAGCTTTTGCTGTGTTGAAGCGAAACTTTTTGGGCTACTTTAGCAGCCCCACGGGGTATGTGTTTTTGTGCTTGTTCGTATTGCTTACCTCGATGGCGGCGTTTTGGCCACACGAGTTCTTCAGCTCGAACATGGGGACATTGAATCAGCTCAATTATTGGTTCCCGGTGATCATGTTGTTCTTTATTCCAGCGATCACAATGAGCATCTGGGCGGACGAACGCCGTCAGGGAACGGACGAGTTGCTTTTGACGCTGCCAGCGGACGATTTTGATATCGTGATCGGTAAATACATGTCAGCAGCAGCGATTTATACGTCGTCGTTGTTGTTCGCTGAGATATCCACCTTTATCGTCCTCTGTTTCTTAACCTTGGGCGACTTGGATACGGGGCTCTTCTGTGTCAATTACTTGGGTTACTGGTTCATCGGATTGATGATGCTGGCGATTGGTATGGTGGCTTCCTTCTTGACCAACAACTTAACCGTCGGCTTCATTCTTGGTGCGTTGTTTAATGCTCCCCTTGCGTTTGCTTCGATGGCGGACGTCATTCTTTCGGAACGCAAATGGTCCACCCTGATTTCGTCTTGGAGTATCCGAGGGCAGTTCGATTCATTCGGTCGCGGTGTGATCGCTGCTTCTTCGATTGCCTTCTTCTCCTTGGTGGCAGTGTTGGGGCTTTATCTCTGTATGGTGATGATCGGCAAACGGCATTGGAGTGGCGGTCGACAAGGCAACTCGATGTTCGTGCACTACCTCGCGCGTATTGTCTGTTTGGTGGTGGTCGTCGCTGGCATCAGTTTGTTTTTCCGCAACAAAGATTTCCGCAAAGACGCGACCGAAGGACAAGTCAGTTCTCTTTCACCTGTTTCCATTAAACTGGTCAGTGAAATGGATCCTAAACGCCCGATCGTGGTCGACGCTTTTATGTCTGCGACTGTACCGGAAGCGTATGCTCGAACCAAATATGACTTAGTATCGCTTTTGAAGGAATTCGAGTCCGTAGCCAAGGGGGCGGGCATTCCGCTCGAAGTCAACATTTACGACAACCTTGAAGTCTTTAGTGAAGAAGCCAAATTGGCGGATCAACGCTATGGAATCGTTCCACAAACAGTACGTGTGCGAGATCGTGGTGCGTTGGCCGACCAGCAAGTAATTTTGGGAGCCGCTTTCCGCAGTGGGTTAGAGAAAGTTGTTATTCCGTTCTTCGAAACCGGTATTCCGGTCGAGTATGAATTGGTGCGGTCGTTGCGAACCGTGGCCGCTCCGCAACGCAAGCGTTTGGGCGTTGTAAAGAACGATACACAATTCATGGGCGGCTTCTCGATGGCGACCATGAATCAGATTCCACGTCAGGCCATTATCGATGAGTTGGCCAAACAATATGACGTGAAGGAAGCTGATCTCAACGCTCCGTTGTTGCCAGATCAATTTGATGTTCTCTTGGCTGTCCAACCATCTTTGCTTTCACCGCAAGAGATGACCAATCTTGTCGATGCGGTCAAGATGGGGATTCCAACAGCGATTTTTGAAGATCCTTTCCCATTCGGATTCCAATTCCCAGCAACGGGTGCACCTAAGATGGCACAGAGTGGGCCGTTTGGTGGTGGCGGCGGTGCGATGCCCAAGGGGGATATCAATGAACTCATGAATGTTCTGGGGATTCAAATGCCAGGTAAGCCAAGCCTGGGAGGATTGTTTAGCCCAGACATCGCTTGGCAGCCTTACAACCCGTACACCAAGTTCGAGCAATTGAACAACATGTCGGATCAATGGATCTTTGTACGCGAAGAAGCACCAGGGGCGGATGACGCGTTGAGTGAAGCGAGCCCAATCACTAAGGGACTGCGCGAAGTATTGTTCCTGTACGCAGGTACGATTCAACGGGTAAAAGATGCTCCTGTCACTGTGACCGATTTATTGGCTACGGGAACTCAAGCGGGCACCATTCCTTATCAGGAACTCGAGACGTTGATGCAGTCGGGGACTATCAATGGAGCCCAATTGCAGGCCTTGCAAGGTCTACCGAGCGGACGCCAGTTGTTAGCAGTGGCCATCGATGGTCCTGCGGTGAAGAGCGAGGAATCTGCAGAGAAGAAACCTGAAGAAGCGAAAGCGGAAGAAGCCAAGAAAGATGCGCCTGAAGGAGAGAAAAAAGACGAGACTGCCAAGCCAGCTGAAGAGAATAAGCCAGCTGAAGAAAAGAAGCCGACTGCTAAGCCTATCAAGGCCGTATTCGTAGCGGATACCGATTGCATGAACGGTTTCTTCATCGCTGTCCGTAATCGTCCTGAGCAGTTTGAAGAGATCAACTTCCGTCTACAGAACGTGACGTTTGTCTTGAACGTGATCGATGTGTTGGCAGGTGAGGAATCTTATCCAGAAGTTCGTCGGCATGAGCCACAGCACAGCACCTTGCGTCTGTTGGAAGAGCGTAGTGAAGAAGCTCGCGGTGTAGAGGCAGAGAATCGCCGAACGTTCCAAAAGAGCTTTGATGACGCGATTCAGGAAGCGGAAGCTGAAAATACCAAGAACATTCAACGTTTCGAAGAGCGTGTTAAAAACTTGCAAAAGGAAGGGGCGATCGACAAGTCGAAGTTCGCGGAATTGCAAGAAGCCATGACGCAGATGGAGATTGAACGTCAGCGACTACAACGACGCTTGGCAGTGAAACGTGAGCAGCTGGAACGAACTCGCGATCAACAGATTCAGCAGAGCAAACGCGATGCGGATCTTCAGATTTTGAATATTCAGAACACCTACAAGATGCTGGCGATCTTCTTGCCGCCCATTCCACCGCTCTTGGTTGGTATTGGGGTATTCGTTTCACGCCGCTTGCGTGAACGCGAGGGAATTCCCAAGTCGCGTTTGAAGTAAGGCGTTGAGATTTTTCGTTGCATCCATTCATCGAACAAATATTGGTTAGTTGTTGAGGAGTTAGTCCAGTGAAAGAGCCACAGAAGACAGGTATTTTTGCGGCAATCGCACTAGTTGCCCTCGTGGCAGCCCTGTTGTCTCAGCCGCAACGCTCTACGGTAGATACTTCCGGCGCGAAGGCGATGGTTGGTAAGGAATTGTTTCCGGAGTTTACCGATCCGCTCGCCGCATCGTCGCTCTCTTTAGTCAAATTTGACGAAGGCTTGGGGACTCTCGCAGAGTTTGAAGTTCGCAAAGACACACAGTCCGGTTTGTGGACGATTCCATCGCATGCTGGCTATCCGGCTGATGCGACTACGCAGATGCGCGATGCGGCTACTTTGTTTGTGGGCATGAAAGTTTTGGGCTTGGCCAGCGAGAGCCGCGAAGACCATGTACTGTACGGCGTGGTTGAACCAGACGTCAATCGCTTGAAAGTGGGCGACCAAGGTGTAGGTCTGTTGGTGCGTATTAAAGACTCGAAGGATAAAGACCTGGCGAGCTTGGTTGTTGGTAAAGAAATCGCCAATCAACCAGGGCGTCGTTTCGTGCGAGTTCCTTCGCAAGATGCGACCTTCGACGTGCAAATCAACACCACTCCTCTATCAACCGAATTTGGTAAATGGATCGAAAAGGATTTGTTGAACCTGTCATCCTTCGACATCGCCGAGTTGGGTATTCGAGATTATTCGATTGTGAAAACGGAAGATCGAGGTCTCTTGCAAAAACTCTATGATGCAGATTTGGCATTCGACAGCAATACATCGAAATGGAATGTGAAGAGCTGGGTGGCCTATCAGGGACGCGAAGCTTCTCCACAACAAATTCCGCCTGGTCAAGTTCTCAATGATTCACGGTTGAACGATGTCAAGAACGCCTTAGATCAGTTGGAAATTGTGGATGTGGATCGCAAACCGGTTGGACTATCAGCAGATTTGAAGGCTGATAAAGATATTCTCTCTGAGAAAAATGCAGACCTTCTGTCGTTGAATGAACGAGGATTTTATCCGATCGAAGTTCCAGGTACTGGGACAGAAATCTTGTCGACAAGCGGTGAATTATTGGTCACTCTGAACGACGGCGTGCAGTACGTTCTCCGGTTCGGAAATTTGATTGGTGATCAGACCGGCGCCGGCGGTAGTGGCCTCAATCGACGTTTAATGCTCACCGCAAAATTGGATGAAGCCCGTTTTCCACCTCCTGAATTACAGCCACTCCCAGAAACAATCGAAGACCTGAAGAAGTTGGAACAAGCGGCACAGCCACCAACATTCTCTGGTGAAAACCCATTGGCTCCTCCCGCGGCTCCTGAGGCACCTGGTTCAGCAACACCGGCAGCACCAGCGACACCAGCCGAGGGAACCCCTGCTCCAGCAACTACCGCCCCTGAAACACCGGCCGCGGATAAGCCAGCGAGTGAAGCTCCTGCTGCTGATGCACCCGCTGCCGATAAGCCAGCAGCCGAAACACCCGCACCTGCAACACCGGCGGGCGATGCTCCAGCTGGCGGCGAGGCTAAACCTGAAGGCGATGGTTCGGGCAACGCGGCCGCCGCGAATTCAGGCAACAACGTAAAGTTAGTGGCTTTCCAACCACCAGCAGAGCAACCACCAGCAGAACAGCCAGCAGCAGAACAGCCACCTGCCGCTGAGCCGCCTCCAGCAACTCCTGCTACTGAACAGCCACCTGCAGCAACCCCAGCTGCCGCTGCACCTGCAGCACCAGCTCAGGAAACAGAAGAAGAATTGAAAGAACGGTTGGAGCTGATGCGAGAGGAAATCACCAAGGCCAATCAACGCAAGATCGACGAACGCAATGATCGCTTGGAAAAAGCTCAAAAGCGAGTCAAAGAATTGAATGCACGATTCGCTGATTGGTATTACGTCATCAGCGAAGATGTTTACAAGAAACTGCGAGTGACTCAAGCTGAATTGGTGACCACGCCTCAAGCTGAGGGTGGTCAACCTGGCGGCCTACCAAGTGGTCTGCCCGGTAACTTTAACTTGCCATTCAATCCAGGTGGAAATTAGTTAGCCCCGTTGAGGCGGCTTACTGAGCAGGGCTTGGATTTAGTCGCTTCGCATACCACTCAGCGATTTGAGTTTGAAATTCCATTAACGTTCCAGCGTTATTCAAGATAACACTGGAACGTTTTTCTTTTTCTGCGAGTGAAAGCTGTGAGTTCTCACGGGCTGTGAATTGTTCCAGGCTCCAGCCACGACTGGCAGCGCGTTCTGTTCGTTGTTCCAACGGAGAACGCACAAAGATGATTTCATCACATTCTGTGTTCCAACCCGATTCGAACAACAATGGAACATCCAGAACGATAGCTCGCGGCGGGGTGGATGCACTTCGCAGTTGAGATAGTTGTTCGCGAATGATCTGTCGAATTCGCGGATGGGTGATGGAGTTTAGGAAAGTTCGATTCTGTTGGGCGATTTCAGATTTGCCAAATACCAAATTTGCGATGGCCGCTCTCGATAACTGACCAGGTTCCTCTGCAGATAGAATCGTGTCACCGAATCGCTCGATCAAAACTCTGATGACTTCTGGTTCACGCAGGACTTGATGGCCAATTTGGTCTGCATAGATGACCGCCGCACCAAGTTTTTCCAATTGGCTGGTGACAACGCTTTTGCCGCTGGCGATTCCACCACAGATTCCAATGACCAATGGGGAGCGACTGGTATGTATGAGTTGTTTGTTTTGAGTGGGTTGAGGTTGCGTCATCGATACAGTTCGCACGCCATTGATTCTTGGGGTTAGGTTAGCGGTTCACAATCTGCCCAGCTACAACCTGTCTTGGCATCAACCTTTAATGGAACGGAGAGTTGTTCACACGTTGTCATCAACGGAATGATCGCCGTCCGCAATCGAGTAAGGTCGTCAGGGTGCACTTCAAAAACGAGTTCGTCATGAATCTGTAATAGCAATCGGGCACGCAAGTCGGATTTTTTAAGCATGCGATAAATGCGAACCATGGCCAGCTTAATCAAATCGGCGGCAGAGCCTTGAATGATCGTATTGACGGCCATGCGTTCCGGTTCAGTTAACGAGCGACGTTTTTCAGGTGGCAGAGTGCGAAGATCTCGAACTCCTTGGAGCATGCGACGCCTACCGAGCATGGTGGCTACATAACCGTTTTGTTTACAAGAAGTCAACGTATCCAAAATGAAGGTTTGCACACCCGGATATCGGGCGAAATACGCATCGATAAACGCCGCTGCATCTTCTTTAGAAATCTGCAAGGATTTGGCCAACCCAAACGGGCTTTGGCCATAGATGATCCCGAAGTTGATTGCTTTCGCCGAGCGTCGCATCGACTTGGTGACTTCTTCAGGCGTGACTCCATAAACTTCGGCGGCAACTCGTTGATGAATGTCTTGATCTTTTTCGAATGCTTCACGCAGCGCCGGGTCGCCACAATAATGAGCTAGCACTCGCAGTTCAATTTGAGAATAGTCCGCTGTGAGTAAGACCCAGTCGGATGGTGAGGGGCGGAAGGCAGAGCGTATTTCGCGACCTTCTTCGGTGCGAATGGGGATGTTCTGAAGGTTGGGTTCCGAACTGCTCAAGCGTCCTGTTGCAGCCACATCTTGACGGAATGAAGTATGCACTCGCCCTGTTTCTGGACAGACGAGTTCAGGCAAAGCATCGATGTAGGTGCTCTTCAATTTGGCGAGCTGTCGATACTCGATAATCTTCGCAGGCAAGGTATGAAGCGGCGCCAATTCTTGTAGTACTTCTGCGTCGGTGCTCGGTCCCGTTTTCGTTTTTTTGATAACGGGCAAATGCAGGTGCTCAAAGAGTACCTTAGCCAATTGCTTGGGGCTGTCGGGGTTAAATGGCTCCGGAGCCATTTGCTGAATCTCACCATACAGCTTTTCTAATTGAGTTTCGAAGCGTTTACTGAGTCCGCGAAGTCGTTCGGTATCAATTGAAACGCCGTTGAATTCCATCTCGGTTAGCACTTCGATAAGAGGCATTTCAAGTTCGCTGAAAAGCTCAAAAAGATTGATGGCTTTAAGGCGTTCGGTAAGTGGTTCGGCAAGACGCCACGGAACTTCGGCATCTTCTGCCGCGTAGCGACAGATTTGTTCGAGCGGAACCTGGTCCATACATTTTTGATTCTTGCCCGAACCGATGAGTTCGGAGATCTTGATGGTTTCATGATCAAAATAACGTTTGGCAAGTTCATCAAGGCTATGATTGCGTTGGCCGGGATCCAGTAAATAATCGGCGACCATGGTATCGAAATAGATCCCTTGAACGTTAATCCCCTGCCCTCGAAAAACGATCAAATCGTATTTGAGATTTTGGCCCACTTTTCGAATTGCGGGGTTTTCCAAAATCGGTTTGATGTAACGATGGACGGTTTCGATAGGTAGGCAATCTTCACCCAACGGAGCTCGCACAGGTATATAGGCCGCTTGATTTTCACCCCAAGCAAAAGAGTAACCGACCGGCTTAGCCCAACGTGCTTGAGTCGAGGTCGTTTCTGAATCGAACGCAATCATCGTAACTGCATTCATTTGCTCGCAGATATCTCGAAGCGCCTCTTCCGTTTGAATCAAACGATATTGATCCAGTTGGAAAGGAGAAGTGTTGATACGCGTTGTCGACTGTGAGGCCGACGAAGAGAACATGGGCCGGGGGCTGGTAAGTTCCTGTGTGCTCGCTGGAGCAGAAGAGCCGGCGGGATTAAGGAATCGGTCGGCTAACCTTCTAAATCCCCATTCCTGAAAAAGCTCGGAGATCTTAGTTTTGTCGATATGGATTTGATCTTCTTGATTCCATGGAATATCTATTGGAACGTCGCGACGCAAGGCGACGAGCTGGCGACTCATTAATGCTTGATCGCGATACTTCACCATATTCTCGCGGCGTTTTGCGCCAGATACCGCGTCGGGATGTGCGAGAATTTCGTCGAGAGTTCCATATTGCTCCAGTAGTTGCTGGGCAATTTTGGGACCGATCAAAGGAATGCCGGGAACGTTGTCAACGCTATCGCCGACCATCGATTGAAAGTCGACCACCTGTTCCGGAGCAATGCCCCAAGTTTCTTTCAAATGGGGAATACCGAAAATTTCTTGTTTCCGCAAATTGAGGATTTGCACTCGATCTGTTAGAAGTTGCCGGCAATCTTTGTCAGGTGAAACAATCAAACAACGCCAGCCACGTTCATGAGCTTGAGTCGCGATCGTGGCGATAATGTCGTCTGCTTCGTAGCCAGCGATTTCAAGAATGGGAACTTGCAGGGCTTCGAGTGCTTGGCGGGCCAATGGCATTTGCAGACGTAGATCTGCAGGCATTTCTTCGCGATGCCCTTTGTACTCGGCGTAGATCTCGTTGCGAAAAGTGTCCTCACTCATGTCGAAAGTGAAAAACAAATAATCGGGTTTGTAGCTATCACGGATTTCAAGCAGATCGCGGAGCATGCCATGAATGGCACCGACCGGGAGTCCACCTGGGCTCGTCATCGGTGGCATCGCGTGAAACACTTGATAGAGGATGGCGTGCGTATCGACAACGATTACCAGCGGATCGGTTTTGCTGGAGGTCGCCGGAGCAGTCGTGTCTTGAGGTTCTTGCGTGGTAACAGTCTGGGGAGCGGCATTCGCTTCAAACGGCATGCTATCCGAATCGCCTGTTTGAACTGGATCTTGTATGGAACCGCTCTCCAATGCGGGGTGCGGAGTTTTTTCGCTGGTGGGAGCGGCGGGCATCTGGGGTTGGTCTTCATTCATGCCAGGTAGAAGAGGTTGTTGCTTGCGTTGTGGCAAATGAGAATTCATGACCAGATCCAGCCCGTTGAGAGCAGAAAGAGAATTCGGAAAAGGGGTCCGAATGGTGAACGAATGACGCAGTTTAGCAAGTTTCTGGTCAAATTACTTCCCGATCCCCCTACAAAGTGCTGGTCGTGATTGGAACTCGAACGGAAAAATTGTTCCAAGAAGCCCCATTTAGCCCATAGTGAAAGTTTGACGGGGTGGAACCTGCTATTTACTATGGAGTCAGGTGTCTACTGAAGAGCCAGCTTTTTAGCTGATCCTACGTCCTGGAAATGCGGGGACGTGGGGAGGCGCTTTTCCTTTTTCCCTTGTGCTCCTCGTTTGCGAAGGTTTCCGCAGTATGTCGGGTCGTGATCGAAACATGTTTGCTTGGCAGGCGTACGTTATTGCGATGTCCATCGTGTCGGCGCTGATGTTGGTCGGCCTCTTCTTCCTTTGGAATTATGCGAGCACGCAAGCCAAAGAAGCTGAAACGGCCAAGGCAAGTGCGTCTACCAGTTCGACCGAACTGGGGAAGGCGAAGCTTAAGTCGGACCGACTCCTTTCGATGTTGGGCCAAGGTAATTTCAATGAAACGGAATTGGAAACCATCAAGAGCGCGATGGTCGGCGACCCTCAAATGGAAGCCTTGGAAAAGTCCTACGACACCGACATGTCTTTGTTGGGTGCCAACGTTGAAGCTGCCAATCGCAACTATGCTGGGTTGGCAAAAACTTTGATGGATGTGATCAAAGATCGAAATATCGAACACAAGAAGTTCCGCGATCGCGAAGAACAAATGCGTGCTGAGTTGACCACAGTTATCGACCGCGAAACGAAGCGAGCCAATGATGCGGAAACCAAACGCGATCAACTTGCTACCGAATTGGCCGATTTGAAGACCCAATATCAAGAAGATCGCACCAAATTGACAGGTGAAATGGAGCAATTGAAGGATCGCTTGCAAGCAGCCAATGATCGCTACACCAAGCTAGAAGCCGAAAAGAAACGAGTTGAAGATACCCTTACTGCGGAAGTCAACAAACTCAAGGATGTGGTTGCTCAACAAGCGGCTGAAATCGTTCGTTTGCGATACGAAGATTTCGACACTCCACAAGGCAAGATTGTGAACGTGACCGAAGGTGGTAACGTCGTATGGTTGAACATTGGCAAGCGAGCTGGTTTGAAAGAAAACGTTCGTTTCGCTGTATTGTCTAGCGACACTTTGAAGGTAACGGATGCAAAAGAAAAAGCAAAAATCATCATCACCAAAGTTGTTGATAACGACTTGGCTCAAGCCCGCGTGATCGAAGGTAATATCAAGCAACCGATTTTGCCTGGCGACTTTGTGTATTCGCCAGCATGGCAGCCGGGACGAAAGGTGCACTTCGCATTGGTCGGCTTGTTGGATGCTGACGGCGACGGTCGAGATGATCGAGAAACCATCAAGAACTTGATTGCTCTCAATGGTGGCGAAGTAGATTTCGAACTCACAGCTGAAGGTCGCACTGTTAAGGACTCGATGAGCATCAACACTCGATACTTGGTGGTAGGACCATCCGGTGTTGGAGCTGAAGCCTTGGCTTCGGGTGATTCGGCAAACACCAGCGTTAAGAAACTGGTCAAGGATTACAATGCTGCCAAAGAAAAGGCTAAGGAACTTGGGGTGATCGAAATTTCGGTTGAAAAATTGCTGAGCTACCTGCAAGGTGGCAATGCCGACAAGAGCATTCCATTGGGCTCTGCAGTTCGTGCGAGCGACTTCAAGGCTGAGAACGACGACAAATCGTTCTTCCGCCGACCGAAGCCGGGCGTTGATAGCCTTCCGAACCGGACTCGCGGGGGCAACTAATTATTCCGTCGCCAGGACACTCGATCGGTATACCCAAAGTGGGTAGTTAATGTTTGTGTTAAAATGGCGACAATCGGTAAGAATCAATTGCGTTTAACGCAAGGGACAAGTATAACGATTAAATGGGCAAAATCCTTTACGAGGAACAACCTCTGAAGCGGTTCGCCTCGATGACCGTTGATTCGTCTCGGGGGAGAGTTAGAGAAAAATGAGAAGATTATTTGGTTTGGCGTTAGCTTGTGGGTTGGGTTTCCAAGGCGTTTCGTTTGCACAAGAAGCTGCGACTCAGGAAAATCCCGCTGCTGTTGAAGCAGTTGGCGCACCTGTGGCTGAGCAGTTGCAAGCACCGAAGTCTTTCACCGAAAAATTGCATCAGATGCAGTGGGTGCAAGTAGATGCTCAGGGTCGCTTCAGCGGCTCGGTAGTAAGCTTGTTCCGGGGTGGAAACAGCGAGAAGATTCCGAATGCTCAAGTGGCTTTGATTCGCAGCGGCAAAGTGGTCACTTCAACCACTTCTGATGCAGAAGGCAACTTTGATTTCAACGGAATTCTTCCTGGCAGCTACACCATCGAAGGTTTGAGCACTGCGGGAACTTTCTCGTACGCCTTGCATGTTCTTCCTGGACAGGCTGCTCAAGGTTCCCACATGAAGGTTTTCGCTGTTGTGCCAGGCGGTACTTCAGTAACGAAATATTTTGCCCGCTACATGGTTCCAACTTCGACGCCAGATAGCGTCGTTTACGGTGTCGCTGAACAACGCTTCACCCAATACAACGGCCAAGTGAAGGCTGATGACAACGGTGTACTTCATGGCACATTGTTGTTGCCAGGTGTACCTTTTGCTTCTCGCGACATGTCCGCAACTGAAGTGATCATCTTGCAAAATGGTCGCGAAGTGACCAAGGTTATGGCCAACGCAGATGGAACATTCACCGTGGGCGGCCTTGAGTCTGGCGTTTACGGCTTAGTTGTCGCTGGTCCGGTTGGACGTGGTGCTGTTGCATTCGAACTCGTCGATGCCAAGAGCGTTGCACAGTTGAAGGGCAAAGCTGGCCAATTCGTTGGGATGCAAGACGGGCCGGCTGATTTGATTAACCTTGAATTGGCTCCTCCTGCGACTAGCTCAGAAGAAGAGTTGGCTCTCGAAGATTTGGGAATGCCAATGCCAGGCGGTGGATTGGCTGGTCCTAGCGGTGGTGCTGGAGGTGGCGCAGGCGGCGGTTCTGCTGGCGGTTTCGGTGACTTGCTAGGTTTGGCAGGCTTGGCCGGAGCAATCGTGGCTTTGTCGGATGACGACAACAATGTTGCCAGCCCAATCGTTGGCCCATAACGCAACGCTGCATGAAGCAATAACACAACACAAAGGCGGGTGTGAGATTCACACTCGCCTTTTTTCGTTTATTGCTGGTATCTTGATTACGCGTTCACTGTAGCTTGAAGCCAACGAATCAGCATGGTGGCATAGGAGCCACGCGGCAAGGTAAACTTGAGCAACAAGTCCTCGGTAGGCTGGAGTTGCGGCTGCTCTTCATTGGGATTCGCTTGTCGCGCGGTTGTCGTTTCCCAAGCGAACTCGAGGCCTTGGGCTTTTGTTAATGCTCGCCGCTCTCCTTTGGAAAAGAACGTATCGCGCGGGTATTTTACGCGAATCTGCTTCGGAGTTAGGCCATACCTCGCTGTGATCGATTGGATTAACGGCTCAAATGCCGGAGGCCACTCCGTGATTCTTGCGGACGGGAGAGGGATTTCGGTGCTGATTAACGTCCGCAATAGATCGGAATCGATTTGTTGTGGGAATAGCAAATCGCCAGCAGCTCCTGGGACTCGGATCAGGTCCGGACCAGTGAGCTCTTTGATCCAGCCAGCGAGCAATTCATTCCACAGATGGCTTTGGAATGCTGCCAAGTAGAGGCCGCGAAGGTCATGACGGATAACGGTTAAAGCAACGCGGAAGTCTTTCGGATTGCGGTTCAGGATGTCGGCTGCATCACGACGATGCGATCGATCGAGATGTTGATTGAGCCAGGCCCAATCTCCCCAGTGTTCTTGCAGAAGTTGTTTCTGTTGACGTTCACGTGGACGGTCGTGAGGGTTGAAATCTGCCAGTGCTAACCACAAAGCTCTTTCGTAATCGCCACGACACCAGGGTTCCGCGCAGAACTGCTGGCTGTCGCCTAACGATCCAAATCGCTGATCGTCAAAATAATTGGGAACACCCAAGGCAGGGTCGCTCAAGACTTTTTCCAGCGTCGCCTTTACTTGTACGGGAATGGACCGCAGTCGAATGGTGAAGCGATTCGCTTCAATATCTTGTGCTTTGAAGGCGCGGTTCGTGCGACCAAGAAAGTCTAGTGTAAACGATTTCTGTTCTAGAAATTGTGAGGGGCCTTCAAAGATCGTTAGGTACTGGATTGTCTTGGCATGTTTGTCCTTGAGGCCACCGAAGGCTATATCGCGAGCATCAATGCGCCAAGCTTGCGCGATCGCTTGAACGGCTTCGAGGGTCCCGATGTGTTCTTTGGTAAGGCGATAAATAGAGAAACTACCGTGACTCGCATGGTGAGAAGTAATTTCTTCTACCTGGAAATCATCAGCCGCGCTTTTGAGTTTCATGGGCACTGCTCTAGAAGGGCGAAAAGGGAGGGGCACAAAAAAAGGCATGGTCCTAAAGCGAGTTAAGACCAATGCCTTGTTGGTACCATCTAAAATCTCTGGTGGGACTTAGCTGACTGGCGGAGCCGGTGGCTTACCAGCGGTTTCTTCTTCATCTTTTTCAACAGGAACTCGCACAATGGCGGCAACCGTATCGCCTTCATCGAGCGACATGATGCGGACGCCTTGCGTATTGCGTGAGATGATGCTGATTTCTTTGGCTGCAACGCGTTGAATTTTGCCGCGAGCGGTCATCATCAATAGCTCATCTTCGTCCGTGACAGGTGCAATGCCGATCACAGGCCCGTTGCGTTTGGTGGTCTTGATGTCGATGACACCTTTACCGCCGCGACGCTGCGTGCGATAGGTATTCGACGAGCTGTGGTCATCGCTGCTATCGCCTTCAGCTTCTGGGGCTGGTGGTGGTTCGGGCGTTTCTGTCTCGGTACCTTCTTCGGCATCAGCGGCTGGAGCTAGGACTTCACCCGCACCAAAGTAAGTTCGTTTGCCGTAGCCATTTTCGCAAAGTGTGAGCAAAGTTGCGGAGGGGTCTGCAACCACCATGCCCACCACTTGGTCTTCTTTGGTAAGCGAAATACCTTTTACACCCGACGTATTTCGGCCCATCGGTCGAGCATCGCTTTCTTGGAAGCGAATTGCCATCCCGCGAGACGTTGACAGTACGATTTGTTCGCCCGTCTTGGTAACGACCACGTCGACCAGCTCGTCATCTTCACGCAGCTTGATCGCAATGATACCACCCTTTTTGGGGCGACTGTAATCTTCGAGTGGTGTTTTCTTAACGATACCTTTGCGTGTCGCCATGAGCAGGAAGTGCCCTTCGACATTAAAGTCTCGCACAGGAACACATTCCATGATCTTTTCTTCTGGGGCGAGATTGAGCAAGTTGATAACAGCTCGGCCTCGGCTATCTCGACCCATTTGCGGCAGGTCATAGACCTTGAGCCAATACACCTTACCTTGGCTGGTGAAGAATAGCAGGTAGGCATGTGTGCTGGCGACGAAGAGATGTTCGATTGGATCTTCTTCTTCGCTCTTGGCTCCAGCGATACCTTTGCCGCCGCGTCGTTGAGCGCGATAGGTCGCGGCTGGTGTTCGCTTGATGTAGCCACGATGCGAAATCGTAACCACCATCGTTTCTTCGTTGATGAGATCTTCTAAGTTGTAGTTGCCAAGTTCTTCGCCGCTGATTTCTGTACGACGATCGTCAGCAAATTTCTTGCGGATCTCCTCTACTTCACCACGAATAATGTCTTCGATCTTCTTTTGATCGCCGAGTATTTCAAGGTAAGCCAAGATTTCTTCGAGCAACTGCGAGTGTTCGTCGGAGAATCGCTTTTGTTCTAAGTTGGCCAATTGTCCCAGTGCCAATTTAAGAATCGCATCGGCTTGGACGCTGGTTAATTTATACTCCTCAGCCTCACCGCGTTCGCGAGTGAATTCCGCGAACCCTCGTTCACCCAAGGCGCGTGACAGCATCGAGGCTGGGCAAGCGAAGCCCATCAAGCGTTGTTTGGCGTCAGCTTGTGATTGGCTGGTACGAATGATGCGGATGATTTCGTCGATATCGGCCATTGCGATAAGCAGGCCCTCGACGACATGTTTGCGACGTCGTGCGCGGTTGAGCAAGAATTGCGTTCGGCGGCGAATGACGGTTACGCGATGACGCAAGAATTCTTGCAACAATTCTTTGAGATTCAATTCGCGCGGTTTACCATCGACCAGCGCCAAGAAGATCATCGAGAATGTGTCTTGCAGTGGCGAGAACTGGTAGAGTTGGTTGAGAACCACTTCGGGATCATGTCCCTGCTTGATTTCGATGACCAAGCGAACTGGTTCTTTCAGGTCGGATTCATCTCGAATTCCAGAGATGCCTTTAATTCGATCTTCGCTGACCAATTGAGCGATGCGTTCGATGACGCGATCACGGAATTGTTGGAAAGGAATTTCCGAAACAACGATACGCGACTTTCGTTTGTCTTCTTCGATCTTCGCGCGGGCTCGAACCACCACAGTGCTGCGGCCGGTCATGTAGGCTTGGCGAATACCGGCGCGTCCGCAGATGATACCGCCGGTTGGGAAGTCGGGACCTGGAATCACATCCATCAATTCATGGATGGTGATGTGTGGATCGTCCAACAATCGAATCAAGCCTTCGCAAACTTCGCCGAGATTGTGAGGCGGAATGCTGGTGGCCATACCCACGGCGATACCGGAAGTTCCGTTGACCAAAAGGTTGGGGAACTTCGAGGGCAATACAACAGGTTCGGATCGACGTTGGTCATAGGTCGGAACCATGTCGACCGTATCGAGATCTAAGTCGTCCAGCATCATGGCAGCTGGGGCCGATAGACGGGCTTCGGTATAACGCATCGCAGCGGCAGGCAGACCGGCGATTGAACCAAAGTTTCCTTGTTTGTCGATCAAGACATGTCGCATGTTCCATTCTTGGGCCATGCGAACCAAGGTCGGGTAGATCACAGCTTCACCGTGAGGGTGATAGTTACCGCTGGTGTCACCGGAGATCTTCGCGCACTTAACACGGGAGCTGTTGGGGCGAAGATTCAAGTCATTCATCGCCACCAAAATGCGGCGTTGACTGGGCTTCAGGCCGTCGCGCACATCAGGCAACGCGCGAGACACGATGACGCTCATCGCATAGGTCAAATAACTATCGCGTAGCTCATCCTCGATCGGCTGATCTACCAACCGGCTCCCTGGATTGTCAGGGGGGGTTAAGCCAGCAGAACCACCATTGATGTCATCACCATCATCACCCATTGTGGGCTCATCAGGGGGGATATTGGACAAGCGCTATTCCTTTCGAAACCTAATGTCCTTATGCGATACTTCGAAGGCCATAAGATACCACATTTGTGGTCTAGCGACAATCGGCCAGGTATATCTGAGCGGTGTTGTAAGTTGTTGGTACTAAAAGGTTTATGATGTGAGTTGTTTTTCGGTGCTCGCCCCGATTTGGGCTTGCAGATAAAGCTCAATTTTGTGCTCGAATTCGACCTTCAAGCCAGGTTTTGGGAACCCCCTTGATCCAGTCCCGTTTTTGACGGCTATCCAGCGATATCGGTTGATTGTCGCCCAGTAGATAATAGCCTTCCACCTCGCGAATGAAGGGAATCGAACCCGCTTCATTCCACTCCTCGCCCCGAAAATAGATATCTCGCGATAAACGCCGCAACTGCCAACGTCGGATGCCGCTGAACTCTAATCCCCACAGACTGTCTGCCGCACATTGCACATACCCAGGTGGAAAAAGTTCGTGCACAATTTTCTTCCATTCCAGCATGGTTTGCTCAGGAGTGAATATATGGTTGGCGGAATCGAATCGACCAGTTTGGACTCGCATCCAAAACGCGCCATCGACATAGGCGAATAGATAACGCAGCGAAATGTCTTCTTCCGTTGTATTGTGTATTGAAGGTACGTTGAATGTTGTGTCGCCACTCATCCATTGGTGTTGGTTCCAAGTTGATTTCCATTCTTGCAGCCACACGCGTGTTGGATCGAGTAAGCGAGGGTCTCGCAAGCCAACGTGAAGTTCTCCCTCCGACTCAGGCACAAAGCAGAGTTCGAGGATTTGGTCGGAAACGGGCCACAAAAACCCTGAAAATGCAGGGTTTTCAGGGTACCAGTCCGATACGATCGCCCCCATTTGTTTTCGCTTCATGTCAGGCGTTTCTGTTTGTTTCCACGGCTCAAAGTAGGCAAACTCGATTCGTTCGGTGTCTGCTTGAGAAGGCGGCTTCGCTTTTGGAGCAACAAAGCTTCGCCAGCCTATGTACTTCGCGTCCGTTTTGGCTGCCGTTTGTTGGGAATTCGCAAGTCTTTCACCGGTTTCTTCGAAGAGCAGTAAACGCGCGGCTAAGATTTGATCCAAATTGCGTTCAGCGCGTTGCCCATTGATCCATATGTCGCCCAGCTTGATTTGCAGCCGCTCTCCCGGAAAAGCGACGAGTCGCTTAACAATGCGCATCGATTCCTGCGGATCTCGGACCAAAACAATGTCCCAACGCTGAAGATCCTTGGCTGGTTCAACATTCACTGAGTCCCCGCCGTGGGGAGTGAAGAGTGGATTCGGCATCAGGCTGCGGCAGCGCCCGCAATAATAAAGAGCTGCCGGATAGGACTCCGCCACAAAGCGGTTCACATAACCACACTTCGCGCAGGTCGCTTGATGATGGGCGCCAAAAAGTGTGGGGGCCATGGAATTGCCCAATACGCTTGGTAGAGCCTGGCCGCTCTTATTGTTAGACAATCTGACAAACGGAACCCGCCCGCCAAAAAGCACCAGCCAACCCATCAGGACCAATAGGGCTGCAAAAAGTATTTGCCATCCATATTTGATCATTGTCTTAATGGGCCCTCGTTTAGCGACAACCTACTCAGCATGTTCGATCTGGACGATGATTCGTTTCCACCGCCAAGTTCCGACGGCTGCAGTGTTCGGAAAGAACCGATGGTATAGCGAACTCTCCGAAGGATTAGATAGGTGATCGGCTGTGGTAGGAATAGCTTCGCTTGACAGCGTCCCCAGGAAATGTCAAACTGGCTATATAAGAATAACGAATGGATTTTTGTCTTTCATTATTTTTTCTAATTAAGGTTCCTAGTGTCCGATATCGCCGATAAGCATATTCAATAGTACGATTTGTGTAGGCTCGTTGGCGATGAAAGTGACCCGCTAAACGCACCGGGAATTGGATTAAGGCAACTTTTCGCATTAAAGATTCACATTAAAGATTCACAGTAAAGATCTATGACATCACCAAGCTCAACCCAGGGTTCGGGGCCACGAACTATGTTCCAGAAGATCTGGGACAAACATGTTGTTTTTTCTGAGCCAGGCAAGCCAACCATTCTGTACATCGATTTGCAGTTGGTGCATGAAGTTACCAGCGCTCAAGCATTCGAAGGTCTGCGATTGGCGGGGCGCAAAGTGCGCCGTCCAGGACGAACCATTGCAACGCCCGATCACAATGTGCCAACCACCGATCGCAGTTTGCCGATCGCCGACCAGATTTCGCGGCAACAAGTGGATACGTTGCGCAAAAACTGCGAAGAGTTTGGGATTCGACTGTACGACTTGCATGATCCACATCAAGGTATCGTGCATATCATCGGTCCTGAGTTGGGTTACACGCAGCCCGGAATGACCATCGTGTGTGGCGACAGTCACACGGCAACACATGGTGCCTTTGGAAGTTTGGCGTTTGGTATTGGTACCAGCGAAGTGGAGCACGTGCTGGCAACACAAACGTTGTTGCAGTTTAAGCCCAAGACGATGGAGTTGCGGGTCGATGGCAACTTGGCGCACGGCGTTACAGCCAAAGATTTGATCTTGTATCTGATCGGCAAGTTGACGACAGCAGGTGGAACAGGTTATGTGCTGGAATACACCGGAGAAGTTGTTCGTCGCTTGAGTATGGAAGAGCGAATGACGGTGTGTAATATGTCGATTGAGGCCGGAGCGCGTGCGGGCATGATCGCACCGGACGAAACGACCATCGACTATTTGCGCGGTCGCCCTTTTTCACCACAAAACTTTGAAGAAGCCGCTGCACAATGGCGATTGTTGCCAAGCGATGCAGGGGCAACCTACGATGTTGTAAAGACTTTCCGAGGCGAAGATATTCAACCGCAGGTGACTTGGGGAACGAATCCTGGACAGGTGATTTCCATCGGTGACAAGATTCCGAATCCGGCGGACTTCAGCGATCCTACCGAGCAAAAATCAACGGCTCAGGCCTTGGAATATATGGGATTGCGATCGGGCACATTGCTCAGCGATGTGGAATTGCAGCGTGTCTTTATCGGCTCGTGCACCAATGCTCGAATCGAAGATTTGCGAGCTGCTGCGAAGGTGGTGAAGGGCTATCGTGTGAATAATAAAGTTCATGCAATGGTTGTGCCAGGCAGCGGATTAGTGAAACGCCAAGCTGAGACAGAGGGTTTAGATACCATCTTTAAAGAGGCTGGTTTCGAGTGGCGAGAAGCTGGCTGCAGTATGTGTTTGGCGATGAACCCAGACCGCTTAGAGCCCGGTGAACGTTGCGCTTCAACCAGTAATCGCAATTTCGAAGGCCGCCAAGGCAAAGGTGGTCGTACGCATTTGGTTTCTCCCGCCATGGCTGCGGCGGCTGCTTTGACGGGCCGGTTCACGGATATCCGTCATTGGAACTACAAAGCCTAATGGACAATTGAAGATCGTTCGTACAGCCCTTAGAAACATCCCGATTCAATATAGAGATCCAGCGCATGGAACCGTTTACAGTGCATACCGGCTTGGTCGCAACGATGGACCGAGCCAATGTGGATACCGACCAAATTATTCCGAAACAATTTCTAAAACGCATTGAAAGAACAGGCTTCGGTCAATTCTTGTTTTTCGATTGGCGTTTCAAAGATGATGGAAGTGACAACCCAGAGTTTGAGTTAAATCAACCCGCCGTTAAGGGTGCGACCGTATTGGTGGCTCGCCGCAATTTCGGCAGTGGTTCAAGTCGTGAGCATGCCGTATGGGCTTTGTCCGACTATGGATTTCGAGCCGTGCTCGCTCCTTCATTTGCCGATATCTTTTACAGCAACTGCTTCAAGAATGGGCTGTTGCCAATTCCCTTATCGGAAAGCGTTATTGAGAAGATTTTCGCTCGGCAGAGTTCGACGCCTGGATATAAGCTCACGGTCGATTTGGAAAAGCGTCTGGTGTCCGATTCGCTCGGTTTGTGTGAATCGTTCACCATCGAACCCTCGAGACAATACAATTTGTTGCACGGATTAGATGACATTGGCTTAACCTTGAAAAATGAAGATAAGATTACGGCCTACGAAAAAGCTCACGGCATTGCGTAAGCAGCCATTCTTGAGTTGACACTAGATCGAGTGATCTTTTGTGAAAGTTGGTTCGGCTAAGTAATGCAACCATAACCCGACGTAAAAAGCGTCGGGTTTTTTTATGTCGTTATCTCTTCGCAATTCAATTCAGTAGAGATGGCCGTGTTTGATTCCTGCGATGCTATCCGGTTGTAAAACTCACCCCACAGAGGTTACATTCAGTGCTCTGCGGCAATAGTTGGAAATCGTATGCGCGGGAGCAACACCATGAAATGGACTGGATTCAATTTAAGTTGGCGAGCACCGAGCCTGGTATTTGGGTTCGCGGTTTGTTCCATGCACGGCGTTGGGGCTAATGAGACGGTGCCACCCAAGGGCTTGCCGCCGGTGGTGATTCCTGCTGACAATCCGATGACCGATGCCAAAATAGAGTTGGGTAAACAGCTTTATTTTGACAAACGCTTATCTAAGGATAATTCGATCAGTTGTGCGTCCTGTCATGATCCGGCCAAAGGCTGGTCCAATGGCGAAGCGACTGCATTGGGATTTGGGGGGGCTCGCGGTGGCCGCAGTGCTCCCACAGTCTTGAATACGGCCTATCAAAAATTTCAGTTTTGGGACGGGCGAGCCGGTTCTTTGGAAGAGCAAGCTCTAGGGCCGATACAAAATCCAATCGAAATGAATCTTTCATTGGAAGAACTTGAATCGCGACTCAATCAAATCGACGGCTATAAAAAACAATTCGAAGCCGTGTTTGGTTCGGCACCCAAAGCCGCTGATGTTGCCAAGGCCATTGCCGCATTTGAGCGAACCGTGTTGAGTGGCGATGCCGCTTATGACCGTTTCAAAGCGGGGGATGCTACTGCACTTTCGGCCGAAGCTCAGCAAGGAATGAAGTTGTTTTTTGGAAAAGCTAATTGCTCTGCTTGTCATACAGGTGCCAACTTCACCGACAACGCTTTTCACAACATCGGCGTTGGAATGGATAAACCCGACGTCGATAAAGGTCGTGAAGAGTTGAGTAAACTCAAGGGTGATCGTGGTTCGTTCAAGACTCCGACACTGCGAGACATCGCTCGCTCCGCACCCTACATGCACAACGGCCAACTCGCTTCGTTGGAAGAGGTTGTCGACTACTACGATAAAGGTGGAACACCGAATGACTTTTTGGATGAAGAGCTTTATGTGTTGAAGCTCACGCCAGAAGAGAAGAAGGCGCTGGTGACATTTCTCCGTGAAGGCTTAGCGTCGCAAAGTTATCCCGATGTTCAGCCGCCAACTTTGCCTCAGTAGTTCAGTACCATTTTGAATTCAAGCTATTGCGGTTTTGCATCTGCCCAGCCGCATCGATGGGATCATCACCTTGCATTTCGGGTAGGAATGCAGTCACTCGTTTTGTGCAAAGGAGTTTTATTGTGAAGATTATGTTTCAATTTTCTTGGCTCGTTATGTTGCTCGCCGGCTTGAGCTTGGCTCAAGATCCAGCACCAGCAGCGGACAAGCCAGCTACGGAAGAAGCCAAGCCGCAAGAGCCTAAGCCTGAAGAACCGAAGCCAGACGCACCTAAACCTGAGGAACCTAAACCAGAGGAACCGAAACCAGAGGAACCTAAACCTGCGCCGGAAACACCTGCCAAAGCCGATTCTCCGAACGGACCTAAGGTTTCTGTCGTCGTCGAAGGTCTCGACAATCCATGTGGTGTAGCCGTTCAACCTGGAACGGGAACTGTGTATGTGGCTGACAGCGGTGCTTTGCGGATCGTCAAGATCGTGGATGGCAAGGCTGAGCCAGTTGTCACGGACTTCACCGTGGACATTTATGGAAAAGGCCCACAGTACAATATTGGCCCATTGGGTTTAGCTTTCCTCGATGAAAACACCTTGGTGGTTGGAGGGGGTGGAAAGATCGACGGCGAAGATCAGTTATTCGTCTTCAATCTCAAAGATGCTCAGCTCCCGCTCAAGGCCGAGCAAGCCAAAGCTGCTTTTGCATTGGCTGCAAACGGCGAACTTAAGGGAGAAGGCAATTTCTACGCTCTTGGCGTTACTGCTGATGGCGTGTACGTGACCTGCAACGGCGATGATACCAAGGGTTGGGTTTCGAAGGCTGCTCGCAACGGTGCAGAGGTTACTGGTTTCGAACGCTATTTGGCGACGAAAGAAGCTGTTGAAGTGGATGCACCTGTTGGTATCACGGTCAGCCCACGCGGCGAATTGGTGATTGGCCAAGGTGGTGAAGTGAACGTGGCCAACGATAGCTTGCTAACGTTCTACGATCCTGCCAGCAAGAAGTTGTTGCTCAATCTCAAGACCGAATTGCATGACATCACCGCTTTGGGATACAGCCCACGCGGACAATTGTATGCTCTTGATTTTGCATGGCTCGATACCACTCAAGGTGGCTTGTTCCAATTGTTGAAAGATGAAGCCAAGGGAATTCGAACCAAGAAGATTCTGCCTTTGGACAAACCAACTGCGATGGCCTTTGGCCCTGACGGGGCTTTGTATGTAACGATCATCGCTGGCGAAAAGAACGGCAAGCTGATCAAGATTGATCCAGGCTTGTAATTCTGAGCTCTGGTTGGATAAGCGTTTAAGCATGAACCTGCGTCGCTGCAAAGTGACGCAGGTTTTTTCATAGGTTGCGATAGAAACCGCTGTGATCTGTGCCTGGTAGTATTTCATCAACCGCTGGTTTCAGGCGATGCAGCCAATTCAGTCCCAACGCCATCGACGCCCCGGCCGCAAAGCCACCGATATGAGCCCACCAAGCAACTCCTCCCGCATTTGAGTCCATGCTCATCAACGAGCCATTGACGATTTGCATTAGGAACCAGATTCCCAGAAACACGGGCGCTGGAATGACGAAGATCGGGAAGAAGATAAAAAGCGGAATTACTGTTAACACTCGGGCATGTGGGTAGATGACGAGATAAGCTCCCATCACTCCCGCAATCGCCCCCGATGCACCAATAGTTGGAATGGTAGAATCAAAGTTGGTGATGATGTGAGCCATGCCGGCTATCAAACCGCTGGCAAAGTACAGCAGTACGAATAGTCCCTTTCCAAATCGGTCTTCGACGTTATCACCGAAGAGATATAGAAACCAGAGGTTGCCCAGGAGATGCAACCAACCGCCGTGTAAAAACATCGAAGTGAAAAGTGTCATCCATTCAGGGACCGCAGCCGGCAGCAATTCGCGCGTCGCCATGACTTCTGTTGGTCCAAACGGCGATTGCACAATTTGGGGAGTCGAAATCAGGATCGGATCTTCTGGTTCTGCGATCCGCATTGGGATCATCGAGTAACGCTCGATGAATAGCTCGTAATTAGCGCCAGAGAGTAATTCAATGAGAAAAGCGGCGCCGCACAGACCGATCAACGAATAGGTTATGACAGGGACAGTTCGGGAAGGAATATTGTCTCGTAATGGAAACATGAACCCAATTCGCTAGGTTGCGCACGCTGACTTGGGGCGTGCTAGTGAGCATCGGTCATCGATATACTACAGAATAATCCATTCAGCCAGTCGCTTGAAGATCCGCAGGAAGCGACATGCACTGCAATACGCTGAATGTCGAATGGTTGGTCGACTTGGTCAAGAAGAAAAACAAAAAAGCCTCGATTGAGAGCATCAATCGAGGCTTGGGGACAATCTTTCGTTTACCGTCAATGTGAGGTGTTTAGTCGGGCATATCGATGTGCTCTTCCGAAGCGGCCTCACGCAATTTTACCAAAGCTCGGGCTTCGATCTGACGCACGCGTTCTTTGGTAACACCCATTTGGTCACCCACTTCTTTGAGCGTTAATGGCTCATTCTTGTGATCGAGACCAAAACGGCGGATGATAATTTGTTGTTCCCGCTCGTCAAGCTTCGACAGAATACGGTTGATCTGATTTTGTCGTTGGCTTTGAGCGATTTGTTCGGCAAAATGGTCACCGCGACTATCTTGCTGAGTCATCAATACTTCTTCACCTGTGGTGCGGAAGCGATCACGATGCTTGAACTCGTCGGGTATGGTACGAGCGAAGTTCTTCATGATTGCCCAGCTGGCATAAGTGCTGAACTTGTTGCCACGCGCGAAGTCAAATTTCTCGACTGCCCGAATGAGCGACATGTTACCATCGCTGATAAGCGAAAATAGTTCATCACCGCTGCCGACGTGTCGTTTGGCGATGGAAACCACCAATCGCAAGTTCGACTGTACGATTTGATTCTTCACCTCAACAGCTTCTTGGTAAAGCGTTTCGATTTCATCCATTGTCGAGCTCTTGGGCTGCTTCTCATCGAGTTCGCTGCGGAGCTTGTGTGCCTTGTATTTCAAGTAGTTCATTTTGCGGAACAGATGATATTCCTGTTCGCGGGTCAACAATTGGCTGTCATACAAGGAGGCCAAATACGGAGGCAAACCGGCAGGTGCTTTACTGCGTCGTGGTGGAGTGAGAGCTTGAGGCACTGGGCCCAAGATATCTGCTTCCAGCTTGGTGTTTTCAAATTCGGGATTTGGCATGTAGTCCAATGGCAAATCCATCAAGCGAGTAGCTCGTTGCTCGTTTACGATGCGCATCACGCAGTTACGGTTGCGACCATAACGTTTGGTGAGTGCCGAGATACTCGTGCCGCGTCGGAATTGTTGGTAAACCACCTTTTTATCGTCCTCCGTTAACGTTGGTCGATGATCTGGGAAGATCGCAACCTCAGGGTGTTTCTGATCGAAATTCTTGATCGTGTAGCGAATCGTTTCAACGCTGCGGTTGAGTTGTTCGGCCAAGCGACGAGCGACTTCCGAGGGATTAATTCCCATGCTCGAAAGACGGCGAGCTCGCTCCAAAATCTCCGATTTCTCATCTTCACTCAACTGGCTGAAGCGTTCACCTCGCTTTACCTTCTCACGGTTGGTTTGCAAAAAACGTTCCACACTGCTGTGCAAAAATCCAACGCGTTTACGACCTTCATGCACAAACTTTCGACTGACCAAGCCTTGATCTCGCCAGCGCGAAATGGTCTTTGTCGAAACGTTGAACATTTTGCTCAACTCTTCCACGGTATGGACGGGTTCTGTGACTTCGTCCACTCGCATATTGAGAGAACCAGAGACGTCTTCCACAAAGAGCCGCAAATCGTGCGCTGCATCTTCGCCCTTGATCAGCTTTCGCTGCGCAGACTCCGGGCGCACTTCCATTAAGCGGAAAAAGAGGAAGTCATACGGGTACTCTCGATTCATATCGAGTTCGACCAATAGACGTTCCGCGCGTACGACTTGCTCGATGCGTTTGGAGCGAGGCGCAAAACGAACCTGTTGATCTCGAAGTTCCCGCAATACGGCGATGCGATAATCGTTGTGCATCTTAGTCCACCTAACCCTTCTTGAGTTGATGTTTGTAAATCCATGCGGCTTCCGGCCGCCAAACATCTACCCGTGACGGAGTCGCTTCGTCCTGAAGCCAGCTCTCCACCCTATCCACCTACCCAATAACCCGCGTACAAACTAACTGGCCAATAACCTGACCAATCATTTCCCCAAAATTCCAATCGGACCACCTTCTGGTGTGGACGTTGCCAATGCGACTTTGGTTCACAGCTTCCATTAATGCGGAATCGTTTCCTAGCAAATAATGGCCTGCTCGCTTTGACTTGTCCCTCCGACGCATTTTCATAACCGCAAACGGTGTACCATTCCCAACGGAATCGAGGCTAAGTCGCCCGATGAATGGCTAACTTTTCCCATAGGCCCGCTTTTTTCACCCATAAGGCTTAAAAAAACGCCTAAATCCATCAAAAAAAGACTTCCTCTGCTGCCTCTTCTTCGTTGGACTCACCAGGTGTCTTGTTCTTCTAGGCAGAAATTACAAATTTTTGTCACTGGGATGGATCAAGATTCTCCCATCTGGATCGCAGCGTATCAGATCTGATATGAAAATGACACACTTTGTCTTATTTTGAGACAGCCATTTTGTGACAGTAGCCCCTTCAACTTTACCCAAATTGCCGGGGCTAGGATTTTTGCCATAACCTGAATGTTCCGCAAAAAAGACACTCGAATCGGTCGGTCTAAATTGCCGACAACCGAATAAAGCGTGATTACCTAATGCAGGATGCGTTGGAGGAAAGGGAATTCCATGGACAGAATACGCCGTCGAGATTGGATGGCCTTGTGCACAGCTGCAGGCTTGGTATTGCAACTCCATACTAAACAGTCTCTCTTTGCTGCAGACGGCACCCCTGCCGGGTTAGATTTGGCTAAGCTCCGCTCCGCTGTGGTTCTCAAACAGACCAAAATCTATCGCAATCGGATGGTCATGGAATTGCGCGGCAATATCGAAGTACGCGAGCCGCTGAAGGAAGGACGCAAAAAGGAAACTCGCTCTGCACCTATCGAAGCTCAATCGACGCTTGATTTCGAAGAGCATTTTGCGGCAGCCGACAACGCGGGATTATTGCAGACGTCACTCCGATACTTCCACGAAGCTAAAGTGGAAAACACAGTCGCCAATGCGGGGAGCAGCTTGCAGCTATCGGATGAATTGAAGCAAGTGGTCGCTCGCTACAGTGATAGCGACTTACTGCTCTTCAGCCCAAGTGGGCCTTTGGCACCGGCAGAGATCGATCTGTTGAAGATGCCTTGCAACACATTAGCGATTCATGAGTTGTTGCCGCTGAAGCCCGTTCAATTGAGTGAAAAGTGGACTGTCCCGGCAGCGTCGTTGCAGCGATTGTTATCTTTGGATGCCATCCACAAATCTGATTTCACCGCGTTGGCCAAGACTCATCAAGGAAATCGAGTCGACATTGAGTTCAAGGGTGACCTTACCGCTACCGCCAACAGCGTGCCCACCGCAATTCAAGTTGAAGGGAACATGCAAGTCGATTTGGCCTCCAATACCATTAATTGGGTGGCGTTGGTGCTCAAAGAGAAACGTGAAATCAGTCAATCGGAGCCAGGCTTCGATATTACGGCTCGAATTCGATTGGTTCGTCAGCCCCAAACCGAAAGCAAATACACCAGCGATATCAACTTGACATCGATGGATAACGAAAAGCTGGGCGGCTTGTTGATGCAACGAATCGAGTCGACTCGTGGGCGATATCAAATGCTCGCCGATCGAAATTGGAAAGTGATTCACGATAATGGCCAAGCTGCCATTCTGCGAATGATCGAAAATGATCGAGTGATTTCGCAATGCAACGTTCATCAAGTTGCCAAGTTGGATGCGGGACAGCAAATCACCTTGGAAGCATTTCAAGAAGAAGTTCGTAAGTCGCTCGATAAGAATTTCCAGTCCTTTGCAACCTCTGAAGAACGTGTCTCTGAGACCGGCTTGCGAATGCTGCAAATCACTGCCGTTGGTGAAGCCTCTGAACTTCCCGTTCAGTGGATTTTCTACCATTTATCGGATGATAACGGTCGGCGTATTTCCTTGGTATTCACGGTAGGTGGTGAACTGGTAGATAAGCTTGCGGGCACCGACTCTCAAATGGCTTCGTCGCTTCGTTTCTTGGAACTTCCAGCCGAAACGACCCAAGAGCCGACACCAGCCAAGAAACCTGAAGCCGAAGTATCATCGTTACCCACACCTGCCAAGAAGGCCAGCGTTAAGTGAACGATGAGAAGGATGGAAAAGTAAGAAGTCGGATCTCGAGGCTGAACTCTGTTGTCATGGGGTTCAGTCTCTGGTTCGTTTGTGGAGCTGTTCTTTCCGCACAAGATGTCTCTGTTGGTAATTCGCAAACGTCTTCACCGGTAGAAAGAACTGCGCGCGTCACTACAGCGAGTGCGACAGCGGCCACAACTTCCATTCCGGAAAGTGATCTTGCCAGCGAGGAGACCGCTCGAGAAGCAACGAAGTGGATTGTCTGGTTAGCCGACAATCATCTTCCTCGCCACTACGACAACACCAAACATTGGGGAACTCAAAAAACGGTTCTTGATGGGTGGGAGTTTCGCCAAGAGGGTTTGAAGCTTGAAACAAAACGTCGTTGGAAAGATGTGAATCACGGTAACTGGACGAAGTACCACATCGAGATACGCGAACCACAAGAGAACTTCCAGATCGCGATACGAGATATCAAAACGTTGCCTGATGGCAAGGTTCAGTTCGCAGCCAACATCAAAGCCCCACTCGATATTCAAGGACGATTAAGTGTTTGGCAATATGACATTCAAATGATCAGCCTCAACGCAGATGCGGAGGCGGATGTTGAAGTTGATCTTGTCTGTCAGGTGGCCGTTCGTTTGCACCCACTCACCTTCCCTCCCGATATATTGCTTCAGCCGGAAGTGATGTCGTCCGAAATGAAGCTGAATTATTTTCGTTTGAATCGCCTCAGTCAAATTGGCGGCCCCATGGCTAAACGTTTGGGCGAAGGGATGGAGCTCTTCCTGCGAGAAAAGGTGGAAGACGAGGGGGAAAATCTCACCGTCAAGCTCAATCGCGCAATCGAAAAGAAGCGAGAACGTTTGCGAATATCTGGCTCGGACTGGCTCCACAGCAAGATGAAAGAGATGTTCAGCTCTCCGACAAGCGAGTGATGCGGACATGGCCGTCGTGATGAGCGGTCACAACGTTTAGACCATTGGTGGCAAGGTCCATATCGCGGGCCAACGCAGGCAATTTGAACTTAGAAAAGTCTTTGTCCTGTTGATCATTCCAAAAGATCAAGAAGCCTCCACTGCTTCCACCACTGACTCCCATCAAGGTTCCATCGCTCAGCCACTGCACTCGCCATAAGCCACCTCCGGTGATTCCTTCGCTTACATGGCTTTTGAGCAATTGGTTGCCTTCGAAAGCGAATCTCAAGGCCAGCGGTTCGTGCACGGCGCCCAATGGATTGGTGGCTTTGTGAAGCCCCCCGGCAGCGAACTGATCACTGCTGGGACGCACCGCCAAACATCGTACACCGCCAAAATCAACCATTTGGCCACCTTCGTAGGTGTGGAGCGGTTTGGCTTCAAAATTTCCCTTGATATCATCGGCATCGAGAGATCGCAATTGAACGGCCCCGCCCAAGTCACCACTTAGTATTCGTTTCCCATCGGGCATGAATTGGACGCTGTACACATTCTTCGCGTGCCCCAGCCATTGCTTTACCAATTCGCCCGTTTGTGTATTCCAGACCTTCACCGTTTTGTCATTGCCGCCGGTTGCCACCAAGCTTCCATCGGGACTGATCGACAAAGTGCGTAGCCAACCTTGATGGGCTTCAATGGTTCGCAGCGGTTTGACTTCGGCATCTGCAATATTCCAGAACACCAGCTTTCCATCGCAACCACCGCTATACAAAATCTGTCCATCGGGCGACAAACCGAGAGCGTGAACCCAACTGTTGTGGGCTTCGGGAAGAGTCGTTTTTTCTCCACCAGGCAAATTGAATTTTTGTAAGCGATAATCCTCTGAAGAAGTGACCACAAACCGCTCCTTGGGATCATAGCGGCATGCCAACAATGGACGATCATGAGCGAAATCATGAATGACTCTAGCTTTAGTTACGTCCAACATCGGCGAGCACTTTCATCAAGGAGCAAATTCTTGGCTAGCGAGAGTTAAGCGATGGCGGTCCAAATCGGTTCGGCCGATGGATCCGCGATTGGTAGTTCGCGTCCATCGATTTGAAACGAAGCGGTTGTATCAACACCAACGGCCTGCAAGTAAGTGTGAAACAGTTGAGCATGGTCGACTTGGATATCGACGACTTCAGTACCTTCGGCATTGGTGGCGCCCAAGACGGCACCACGCGCAAGTTTGGCTCCACCGGCTAACACCGACCAAGCTTTGGACCAATGGTCACGACCCAAATACAAATTGATGTTTGGGGTTCGGCCGAATTCAGATAACACCACGATCAAAGTTTGGTCCAGCAAACCTCGTTCAGCAAGATCAGCCACAAAGGTCGCAAATGGACGATCAAATTCGCCGACTTGTTCCAAATGGAAATCAAAGTTCTCGTTATGGGTGTCATAGTTGGAATGCGACACTTGCACAAACGATATACCACGTTCAATCAGGCGTCGCGCCAAGAGGCAATGGCGTCCGAAATCATGCGTTCCGTATTTCTCTTGGTCTTGTGTAGGTTCTTTGGTAACATCAAAAACGTCGCGTTGTTCCATCAAACGGTCCGCTTGCTCAAAGCTATAAGTGAAGACATCGGTCATTGCCGTTCGTCTTCCATCTAAGAAGCGTCGATCCGATTTGCGACGGAATTCTTGTCGTCGACGTTCGGCCTCATCGGTAATGCCATCAGGACGTTTGGTGTATTGTGGAGGATTGCCATTTCCAAGATGAATGCTGGAATATTTGGGACCTAGATACGCGGCATCCGATCCTCGTCCTCCTCCACCATGGGGCACAACTCGAATGTGGCCTGGCAACGAACTATCTTCGGGCATGAGTGTTTTGGCGGCGACGGCACCAATTTCGGGATAATCAGCAGCAGGTGTTTGGCGTCGACCTGTCATCATCATGTAGGCACCCTTGCCATGATCGTCTTCGCTGGTGTTCACCCCGCGAAACAAACAGAGATGGTGCATTTGTTGTGCTGTGTACGGAAGCAATTCACTGATGTGCAAGCCAGGTACCGAAGTCGGAATCGCGCGGAATGGGCCTCCGGTACGTGTTCCCGGTTTCGGATCCCAGCTCTCCAATTGACTCAAGCCACCATGCATGTTGAACACAACGATACGTTGTTGTTTTTGCTGGACCTGTTCCGCTGCTGCGCCCCTAGTTAATAGGCCTAAGCCACCCGCAACGCCTACTGCACCAGATGCAGAGAGCGAAAGGAATTTACGCCGAGCCATCAAATGCTCGGTCGAACCACATGCGTATGGGCATTTCATTTTCAAAACTCCTTCGCGGGTCGATTAGTGGTTGAAACGAAATTCGGCACTGCTCAAAATGCCCCAGACCAATTCTTGAGCCAACGCGGCTTTCTGATCGGGAGCTTGGTTCATGTATTGTTGAACGTCGACTATTTCTTCGGCTGTGGGGGTACGCCCCAGCAGTGCCAAGTAAAGGTTACTAGTTGCTTCGCTGATCTCGGTGGCGTTAATGAATTTGCTCGTGACATTATCCCCTGCAGCTCCAGCCCATGAGAAAATGACGCCCCCATTGTTTGCAAACAAAGCTTGGTCAGCAGTCGCAAAGAAATCTCCTTGTGGCTGACCAGCACCCGCACCATACAAGCTGACAAAGATATTGACGTTACCTTGCAATTCCTTTCTGGCTTGGAGGTAGGCTTGCAGCTTGCGTTGTTGGATAAGGGTTTGGTCTTGTTGTTGCTCGGCAGTTAACGGACTCGCTTTGTCGATGTCAGCCAGGCGGGCAGCCACTTGTCGTTCCACGAAGCCCATCGTGCTGAGCAGACTCCAGGCCAATTGCTCAGGTGTTAAGGCAACCAGTTTCGAGTATTCGAAGCGGTCCATGCGTATCTGTCTCAAGTCCTGTATTCGACGTTGATAGATACTTGCCGCTTCTGTTCGAGTCACTTCGGTTTGCTGAATCAGCATTTCTGTGGTCGCCAATGCCGTATCAATTTTTGCAAGTTCCGCTTCTTCAGCCGTCTTGGATTCTTGTAGTTGGGTCAATTTGGTTTGAGCACCAGCCAACATCGTCTGCTGATTTTGAAGCTCTTGTCGCAAGGCGGCCAAGTCATTTTCGGAGCCCGTTAAACGCTTTTGGATTTCCTCCATCGCAGAACGCAGCGGATCTACTTGATTATCGGGTAACTTTTGCAAAGCGGCTTGGGCCGTCACAATCAATTGATGTTTGCTTTCAGCATCTTGTACGCGAAGTTGTTGGGCTTGCAACGATTCTTGAGCCTGATCTCGATCGCGAGTCGCTTGCACAATTTGCGGATCCAATTGGGCTACCGTGTTTAGGCGGTTTGTCTTTTGGGCTGTAAGTGTTTCTTTTTGCGCGACAGATTGAGCGAGCAAAGCAGCTTTTGATTCGACTTCTTGAACGCCATCACGGACAGCGACAACAGCCTTCGCATAGTCGACTTCTCGTTTCAACGAACTCGATATTCGGCGGTTATGTTCTTCAACATTACGAGCTGCAACATAAGCTTCGTCGGCTTGCATATAGGCTGCGTTCTTGTCGGTCACGGCTTTGTCCGCAGCGGCCCAGGCCGTTTTGTGTGTGTCTGTGGCCGCTTGAGCGGTAGCCAAGGCTTTTCGTTTCTCTTCGGCAGCATTGTTGAGGTTGGTGATGGATGCTGTAATCGCCGCGAGTTTCTGTTGCAAAATCTCGGCTGCTTTAGCGATTTCAGCATCCTGATTGAGCAATCCTTTCACCTCTTCGGTGGCGGTGCTCGCTGTTTGAAGTTTGGCTTGTTTGGCTTGTTCGTCAACAACGCTCTTTTCAGCAGCCGCTACTTCCGCTGCAGCTTTGGCTTGAACCGTTTGAGCATTGATCAATGCGGCTCGCGCTTGATCTAGTGATGCCAAGAGGAGAGTACGTTCTTTTTCGATATTCAATAACGCATCTTTGGCGGCACCCGTTTTTTCACCTAAAACAGCCAATTGAGATTTCGCTTGTTCCCACCGACTCAGGCGTTCGCTAAGTATTTTGTTCCAATCCGACGCTTGCACAATTTCCTTTGCACGTTGCGAATTCGTCGCATCGAATGGCTCGCTCTGACCCGATCGATAGAGCTTGGTTTGAACTAGTTCGCTCAAAAGTTTGCGTAGCTGAAAACCAGAAGCGGCAAACTCGCGTCCCAGCAGCGGCAGCAATTCTGGATGTAGTGGTTCGGCATCTGCGTGAATGAGATCAGATGGATAGATGACCCCTCGACCAAAAATCAACGACCAAAATCGATTGGCCCAGTTCTCATTAAACGCTGCAACGTTACCGGACGTCGCCAATTGTGCCAGTTGAGCTCGTCGACTGTATTTCGGTTTGGCTGCAACTCCGTCAGCAGGTGCTATTTCATAGTCGTCTCCCGGTTGAACGCTCGGTGGATTGACTTCGGCAGTTCCCGGAATGCGTGGCAATGTTCGACGAGCATTGCCTTTATGAAAGACCGACTCGTAGGGACTCTCTAACAGCGATTTTTCTGCGTAGACTTGCAGCTTCTTGTCACCTTCGGGGACCTCGACCATATAGCCGCCACTGTAGAACGCAGCGATGCCTTGAAAATCACTTTGAAAGTAAGAATCGATTAACGGATGATCGTGACATTGAGCGCATTGCAAATCGCGGCCAAAGAAAACACGGCCAACATCGCGGGTGATCAAGTTCGCATCGCCCCCACGATCGAGATAGAAACGGGCAGCGGGACGATTGGGACCTGGTGCGCCATTGGCGGACAAGATCTCGGCACACAGTTGATGAAATGGTTGATTGGTGGCGATGGATTTGCGGAGATACTCTTCCCAATCGAGTTGCGGAATGTTTGTGTTCGCTCGACGTTCCATGAACAAAAGATCGATTTGTTTGACCCAATGTTCAACAAACTCAGGTGTCTGCAAGAGTGCATGAACCAACTTGGAATACTTGTCGGGCGAAGTGTCGGATGTGTAGGCTTGCAATTCACCTAATGTTGGCGGGATTCCAATAAGGTCGAGGTAGAGACGCCGAACCAGCAGTGTTTCGGAAATTTCAGTATGAGGAAGTGAGGCATCCGAGGGAGTCAACAATTGGTCGATTTGCTGGTGCAGCGGATCAGAAGATGGAGCCTGGGCTTGGAGTGTGGTACCGGTGAACAGGGCAGCGACCAAGAAAAATAGACATAAAACTCGAACAAAGCGCAGACCGTCTATTAACTGCGAACAACCGTTGCGGTTCATGCGTAGGTACCTGGCAGGTGGGAAAGGTGGGCCGGGACAGGGTTGCCGGTTCAAAGTTGCCGGTTCGAGGTGGGATGCAACATGATGGGGTAGTCGAGGTCACCAAATCAATACCGGGTAGGCCGGTTTTTGGCTTGGAGCAGCCTTTAAGTTCATTTTACTCACCCAACCCCACCATTTTCCATGCTACGATACAAAAAGGTCGTGGCCGTTTTCTCAACTGTTGTTGCAACAACGTTGCCAGACGTAGGTCGAGAGCGGTAGCAAGAAACGAGAGACATTTTATGTTGCATACGAAATTACCAGATCCAGATGGCGATGCTTTGGATTCCGAAGCGCTGCGTCCTTGGTCAAAGGATGTGGTGATTTACGATGGCGAATGTCGATTTTGTCGCGGCCAAGTCGAACGTCTCAAGAGGTTTGATTCCGGGGGCAAACTGACCTTCATCTCGCTTCATGATTCCCGGCTTAGAAAACGTTATCCTGATTTGTCGCATGACGAATTGATGCGACAGATGTATGTGGTGACACCAGATGGAAAGAAATTCGGCGGGGCCGCTGCTGTCCGTTATCTAACGAGAAAACTCCCTAGCCTCTATTGGCTTATGCCCCTAATGCACATTCCCTTCACGTTGCCGGTATGGCAATGGGGCTATAACCAAGTCGCCAAACGAAGATACAAGCTCGCGGGCAAAGTTTGCGACGGCGACACTTGTTCGATTCATTTCAAGAATTAGCCCTGGCTTGGAACACCAGTTCCCAATTGGGCCAATACTTGCAGCACGCCGTTGAGATGAGCTAAACGGGGACCGAATCGATCTACGAATTCGCTTAAGACGAATTCTCCGTCGAGTAAATCCTCTTCGTTGGCTTGCACTTCGTCGGTAATGCTCTCGAGGAATTGAGCCTGAACGCGGGATAGAGATTCTGCCGCTCGGCGACAGGCTCGTGCCAATTTAGGGTTGGCATCTTTCCATTGCTGAAGTTCGCTCGCCCGTTGTTTTTGAGCGTTAACGTTAGTCTGGATCAATTGTTCGATAAGCTGATTTTGGCGTTCTTGGGCGATGACTAATTGCCTCATCAAGGCGACCATTGCGGTGCCCGTATCTCCCATTGTGTGACTATCGGATCCAGGTTCTGCGGATACATCGATGCGAAACACAGGAGAGTATTGGGTAGGCTCGTGGGACATCTTGATTCAACGCTCCAGCACTTTCTAAATCGAAACTTCTCATTCGAGTATAGTCACCGAGGTGACAAAAAGTCGAGCATCTTGTTGGGTAAAGAATATTTTGGGGGTTTGGGTAGAATAACGAGGACCGGACAGGCAACTCATGCTCCTTAAAGTCGTTACGACCGGACTGCCGAACTCATTCATTACAATCGTGGCGATCTGAAATCCCCTCGATTAAGGCGACCCGTCCATCTGAATCAAGTTGAAACGGGAACGGTTGTTCATTTTGGCGCACTCGGTATTGGAGCAGCATGAGCACCACCAAAGGTAACGAGCACTCGATCTTGGGCTTCTTGACGGTGCGGCAGCATCCGGAGCTTGGATATTTGGGTGGATTCCTCCTGGTCAATTCGTTAGCGAGGCCGTTGGAATTTCATTGCACGTTACCCGTGAAGCCGACGCGTGCACAAAGCATTTTGTACGGGCCCACATTGGTTGATTTTCTCTGTGGCGAACAGATTGCGCGGACGTTGGTTTCGAAAGCCAAGTTGCAGCCCGTGATTGTATTCACCGATAGCTCAGCGGTTTTGTCGCTGCGAAATGTGAGTGAGATTCCCGTTTGTTGTGTCTCGTCGAAGAAAAGTGAGACCGCGAGCAAAGAGCTGTTGTTGCCTCCCTCGCAACAGGCTGGAGTGTCTGTCGGCGAATTGAGTGGGCACAAGATTCTGGTCGATGGGGCTCATAGATCCGATTGGGATTTTGTGGTGAAACGAAGTCAAGAACTTCTCCAACAGGTGGACTTGTTGGAACCATTCACACGCATTGTTGAAGCGTTGCAAGAAGCGCATCCTGCGTCGAAAGCTGCTTAGTCGTCAGATCACGAAAGTGAGATTATGGATAGTGCAGCCACAGCTTCGGATGGCTCGGCAGGTTCTTACTCCGAGTTGGAGTTGCCACCCGAGATCGGTTTCGTCGATATGCCCTTTCGACCCAGCTGGAATATCGAGGGCTTTGCTACGGGGTGGCAATCGCAAATCGGTCGAGATGTCAAAATCGAAACAACACTTTTTCAGCCGGAAAAAGTTGAACTTAGCAGTTTTGCCATCAAGATTCCGAATCAAAAAATTCACACCTTGAGTTTTGATTTCCCCGAATCGCCACAATGGCAAATTGCCTCTCAAGCCAAACCACCGGCAAGCAATCCGGCTAATCCCGACGAACCGGGAAAAGGTGCGACGGGCTCGATACCTCAGCGCTCGAGTGCTCCATCATCGATTACGCGTATTCGCCCACCCAAAGACTTGGTCAAGCTTGAGGATCGGTTGTATTATGTCTTGCAACCACCTTTGGAAACTTTGGTCTCGAATGCAAAACTGGAATTTGCCTTCCAACCGTTTCCCTACCAGTTCGAAGGGATCGCGTTTCTCTTTTCCCGTGAGACGGCCATTCTTGCGGACGAGATGGGGTTGGGGAAAACGATGCAGGCTATTACGACAGTGCGGATGTTGCTGTTAGCCAATCAACTGCGAACGGTTTTGTTGGTTTGTCCTAAACCGTTGGTTACCAACTGGGTTCGCGAGTTTCGCTTGTGGGCGCCCGAAATACCAGTCGCTGTGATCGAAGGCGATTCCGCTAAACGGCAATGGATGTGGAATCAACCGGGACTTCCCGTACGTATTGCCAACTATGAATTGTTGATGCGTGACCGCGAGCAATTGCAGGGGAATCTGCATTTCGACTTGGTCATTTTGGATGAAGCTCAACGCATCAAGAATCGAAACAGTACCACCAGTGAAATCGCTCGAGGAATTTCTCGTTGTCGCTCGTGGGCGTTGACGGGAACTCCTATTGAAAACACGCCCGAAGACTTGGTAAGCATATTTGAGTTTTTGCAACCGGGGTATTTGCGTGATGGGATGTCGTTGAAGCAGATGGGACAAGCGACGCGCGACCATATTCTTCGGCGCACGAAAGACAAAGTGCTCACCGAGATGCCACCGAAACTGTTCCGCGACGCCGAATTGGATCTCACCTCCGAGCAGTTGGCGACCTATAAGGCAGCGGAAGATGAAGGTGTTATTCAACTGTCTGACATGGGACAAGAGCTTACGATTCAACATGTGTTTGAGCTAGTATTGCGGCTCAAGCAAATCTGCAATTTTGATCCGGTCACGGGGGCAAGTTGCAAATTGGAGCGGTTGGAAGCGGACTTGGAAGAAGTTGCGGCCAGCGGTCAAAAAGCGATAGTATTCAGTCAGTGGGTTCAGTCTTTGGATCGAATGTCGGATGTTTTGAAGCGGTACAATCCGCTGAGTTATCACGGGCGAATTCCGAGTGATAAACGCGATCCCATCCTCAAAGAATTCAAAGAGAATCCTAAGCGTCATGTGCTGTTGATGAGTTATGGGGCTGGGGCCGTCGGGTTGAATTTGCAGTTCTGTCGCTATGTCTTTTTGTTTGACCGGTGGTGGAATCCTGCGATCGAGGATCAAGCGATCAACCGCGCTCATCGCTTAGGGGCTGCAGGTTCGGTAACTGTCACACGCATGTTGGTAGCTGGGACCATTGAAGAACGAATTCATAAAGTGCTCGAGGAAAAACGCGAACTCTTCAATGCGTTGTTTGCTGAGGCTGGAACTCCTCCAAGCTTAGGCTTGAATCAAGGCGATATTTTCGGCTTGTTCAACTTGAAAGTCCCAAAGGCAAAGAAAGCAGCCTAGCCGTTTTGAACTACCACCGGACGGCACATTTCGGGCGATATCAATTTCGAATCGTTAGCCTTTTCCGATTCGCAATCTATAATTTAAGTGTTGACTTCGGTCGACCTCTCGATTTATTGTGAAAGAAGGTAGGGTGTCTTATATGTTCTAGGGGCAATGGCCATGAACCATGAAACACCAAATGATGATCGTATGAATGAGGACCACAGCGGCGATTCCCTTAGCGGGAATGCGGTTGGTCAATTCTTTGTTGGCGTATCTGAATACGTCTTCCACAGTCGGCTAGGAGTTGTTGATACTCAACTGGTTGACTATGTCAGCGATTTGTTGTGTCGCTTTATGCGAACTGACAATTTGCATCGAGTTCGTTTTCTCAATGGACGTCCCATTACGGAAGTGGTGGGGATGTTGATGGAAGCCAAGCAGCGAGTGGGAGAAGCAAAACGCGAAGTGCATCGGCATATCGGCGACTTTACGCTGTTTTGGGCTGGGATGTATCCCGAGGCGTTGCGTGAAATGCGAGGCCCCGATCGACGCGACCAATTCATCAGTTACAGCGAAGAAGGTAAGCGAGCCTATCACGTTGCGGCGTTGATCGAAACTGCGCGGGACGATCTCCCCTGCTCTTTGATGCAGCGCCTGAGCGAGCAATTTGACATGTGCGCTTATGGCCTCCGCGAGATTCGCCGCGAATGGGAGCATGGTGTGTTGTAATTGTAGGGTGTAATTGTAGGGTGTGTGCAGCAAGTCACCATCTTGATACACGCTAACAATATAGTGTTTACGTATTTTTGAGCTAATTCCAAAACGGTATAGACCAGACTTGCGGAACACACCGTGGAGTTGACTCGTTTATCCAGCGGAACTTTGGGAGAGCGTGTTTGATGATTGGCGTCTTTCTCCGGCGCACCTAGCCTCCGCTGCGCTCCAGCTACGGGTTAAACGTTCGTAGCCTCCGCTGCGCTCCGGCTACGGGGTAAACGATCCATCGCTATCGTGTGTAAAATCAAAACGGAGATGACTAGCGGAAGTCGCTTTTGACGGTGCGGATCGTTTGCAGAAATTGATCCATACTTGGTGTGCGATCGTTTAAGCTAGGACGCATGGCGGCCATAATCGCATTGCCTAAGGTTCGATCGAGATCTGGGCGATACTCGAAGATATCTCGGGCTGGATGGGTGTCATGTTGCAAGGCGGCCAAGCCCGAGGCATCGCCGACCGGCCATGGAAGTTCAAACGTGCAGAGGTGGTAGCAAGTTACGCCGAATGAAAAGACATCGACGCGTTGATCAGTTGGTTTACGCCGCACGATTTCGGGCGACATGTAAAGCGGAGTGCCGGTGCGATTGCCGGGCTGCATAAAGTCTTTGGTTGCGGGAACAGTCAAACCGAAATCGATCATCTTGACCTGTTCCATGTTGGTAAAGCAAATATAGTTGCGAGGGCAGATATCACGATGGATAAACCCTTGCTCATGTACATATTTAAGCGCTTCAGCCATTTGCCGAATGAGGTTGAGACGTCGACCGTTGAGCATATCTTCTGATTTTTGATAGATCAGCTGCTGCAGGCCGGGACCGTCGACAAACTCCATAACCAAGTAAGGCAGGCCTTTCGTCGTTGTGCCATATTCGTACGTCACCACAATGTTCGGATGACGCATTTTGGTGGCAATCTCACCTTCGCTTGGCTTGTTGAGTCCCTTAAATCGGCTCTCGAAGAAAGCTACCTTTTCGGCATCACAAACTTTGACCCCAACGACTTCCTTACGGACTCGGTCGTTCGCAACATAGAAGTTGCTCATCGTTCCGAATACCGATGAACGCAAACGTTCAAATCGAGTCTCCACGTCACAGCGGGACTCCGTTTTGAACATTGAGGTGAGTTTATCCAGCAAACCCATGTGTCAGTGACCGCCGAGAGGGAGATAAGTAATTAAGCGACTTACCATCCACAATAATCAATAGCTCGTGCGATTTCAGACTTCAATTTCGATCGTTCGACGATTCGATCGATATATCCATGTTCCAAGAGGAATTCGCTCGTCTGAAAACCAGCAGGCAGTTCGATTTTGATGGTTGCTTTGATCGTACGCGGACCAGCGAAACCAATCAACGCTTTGGGTTCTGCAAATACCAAGTCACCCAGCGAAGCAAAACTAGCGGCCACCCCACCCATGGTTGGGTTAGTGAGGACGCTGATAAACAAGCCTCCCGCTTCGCGATAACGCGAAAGTGCAGCGGACACTTTGGCCATTTGCATCAGCGAGAGAATCCCTTCGTGCATACGCGCCCCACCACCTGACCCGCTGACGATAATCAGAGGGAGTTTCTGTTCGGTGGCTCGTTCGACCAAACGGGCGAGCCGTTCGCCAACGACGGAACCCATACTACCCATAATGAAGGCCGAATCGGTCACACCGATGGCGACCCGCCGGGCGCGGATCATGCCGCAGCCGGTCATTGCGGCATCGGTCATCCCGGTTCGCTCTTGTTCGGCGACCAAACGTTCGGCATAGCTCTTCTTGTCGGCGAACTTAAGCGGATCGGTAGGACGAAGATGATTGTCCCACTCTTCAAAAGTCCCCGCATCTAATACCTGTTCCAAACGCTCTTGGGCCGAAACGTAAAAATGGTATTGGCATTTAGGGCAGACATTCAGAAGTTTTTGAGCTTCTTTGCTATAGATGGTCGCTTGGCAACCGCCGCACTTGATCCAGAGCCCTGCCGGAATTTCTCGCCGCTTGAAAACCTTGCTTTTGGTTTCCGCTTGATCGTTTCGTTCCACAATCGCCATAGTCTCTATCCCAATTTTCGATGAGCTTACACAGCCAATCGGTTACGTTGTTTTAGGCTAATACCAACTGTCCCTGAGAAATCTGTATCGTATCCCAGTGACCATCGTCACAGCACGATTTCCAAAGATCGCCCACCTGAGCTGAACACAAAAGATGCTTAACGACAGAAGCCATTGGTTCGGGGACAACCATGCCGATGACGCCTTGCCGATGTTTTTTCAGCAAGCGTGCCAAACCCTTTTTGGCTCGATCTTCGGCGGTATCCAATGTCTCGCCACCTGGCGGACAAACCGTTCCAGGATTTTCTTGATATTGACGGTAAACCTTGGGCAACTGCCGGCGAACTTCTTCAATTCGCTTACCTTGCCACAAACCTTGATCCAGGTTTTTAAAACAATCGATCGTCTTGATTTTCCAACCACATCGTTCATTCAAAACGTTTGCGGTTTGCTGTGCGGACATGCAAGGTGCAACATACAGGCATTCGATCGGCATCTCGGCCAATTCAACTGCTGTTTTCTCCGCTTGCACCACTCCGCAATCGCTGAGCGGTAATTCAAGCGTTCCCTTGATACGACCATCGTCATCAAATGACGTCGCGCCAGGCCGAACCAAAATAACTGTTAACATATATCCTCAAATAAAATCCTAGACCGGGAGCCCCATGGCTGCAGTGAGTTGCCCAATCGCCTCACCATAATTCGGCTGTTTGAATATGGCCGAACCAACCACCAACAAATCAGCTCCCGCGTTGCGACACGCTCCAATCGTTGACCGATTCACTCCACCATCCACTTCCAACAACAGCGACTTCGGCCCTTGGGCGCGAAGTGTTGCGAGTTTCGTCAAAGCCACCGGATCGAACGCTTGTCCGCCAAAGCCCGCTTCAACACTCATCACCAAAATCAAATCGCATAGGTCCATAGACTCATGGAGCGATTCGATCGCTGTCTTTGGATTGAAGGCGAGTCCTGCCGCAATCCCTAGATCCTTTAATTCTCTTAACAGAGGCCTAGGGTCGTCAACGGCTTCCCGGTGAAACGTGATACAATCTGCCCCAGCATCCACAAATTGAGGTGCATATTTGTGGGGGTCTGAGATCATGAGGTGGACGTCAAGAGCTAGGTTTGTAACCTTTCGGAGTGACGCTACAATGGGGAGTCCGTAGGAAAGGTTGGGGACAAAGTGCCCATCCATCACATCCAGATGCAAGATCTTAATCCCCGCTTCTTCTAACCGACGCGCCTCCAATTCCAAATTCGCGAAATCGCACATCAACAGCGAAGGTAGGATCCATGGTCCACCAGATTGGCAAGCTTGTTCAAATCGTTGTTTACCTTGCATCGTTCACCTTCACTTGTCTTCGAACCTGCGCTTGCTGTTGAATCATGGCCTGCCGTTGAAGCTTGGCAGCCATTGGATTTAACAAGCTCGGTTCAATACTCTTAAAAGTCGTCGACGCGAGGAAGATCTTCCAACGAGTCGATTTGGAATAACGCCAAAAAACGCTGAGTGGGATAGTAACGTTCGCGTCGCGTTTTGCCTTTCCCCTCTCGACGAATTTCCAATAAGTTTCGTCGTACCATCTGGCTGAGAATACCCCCCACCGGTTTGCCATATTGATGTTCCAGCTTGTCGCGTTCAACACCAGGTTGATAAGCGACCAATGCCAACACATCCACTGCCGCTTGATTCAGCTTGGCCTCTTTCACTTTGCCGTAAAAGCGATCCCGTAACGCATGCATATGGGGAGCAAGTTCCAGCATATATCCGCCCGAAACCATATGGATTCGATAGGCGGCCCCTTCCGCTTCGTAGCTCTGATTGAGCTCGGTCACAATGACATCGACTTCCGCCGGATGAACACCGCGCATCACGCCAGCCAACAGCTCGGGGGTAAGCGGTTTGTTTTCGGGATGCCCCACAAACAACGCGGCTTCGACAATCGAACGCGGCGCAATGAGATAGTCTTCATCTTCTTGAAGCTCCTCTTCCAGCGGATCATGACCAGGCACAATCGGCTCGATAAGAGTCGGCTCGGTTGCCTCTTCCTCCTCAGCGGTCGTAACCGGATAAGGAGCCTTCCCGCGTTGCATCATTTGGGCATACGCTTCCCCCAGCTCTTCGAGAGAAAGCCCGTGGTCGGACTCATCTTCCGCTTCTTGTGAATCAGGTTCTTCAGCGACCATTGTGGTGGACCCATGACCCGTGAGCTGTACGCGAACCAGACCAACCCGATTTCCCAATGCAGGTTGATGACGCCAGAGTAAGTCAACGTATTTCTTGTTTGCCGAGAACTGGTGGCAGCGAAACCCGGCACAACCTTTTAGTCTTTTCAGGCCGTGGGGGCAATTTCGAACGCCAAAAATCGTGGCCTATTTTTCGCAACATGTGTTGACAAAAATGCTCGATTTTCGTCATGCTTAATGATACCGCGTCTCATTAAGTAAGCGTTTGGAAGCCAGGTCCTGGAAAAAAGGCCACCGCCACATGTCTGACGTCCCCAACCCGATTGGAAGAAGAGAGCGCGACAACGACCATCCGCTCCCTCCTTCCCTTGTCACTACCCACCAGCTTGCTGCGGAATATCCGGCAAGTTGTTTGACTGCGGATTCGATGCCGCTCACCGCATTCCCAAAGCTGATCACTTCGGATGAACTTTTCGGTGCAGAACGCCAGATTCTCATCGATCATGCAGGAGCCGTCTATCGATTGCAGATTACCAAACAAGGCAAGCTCATTTTGACCAAATAATCGGCTCACTTCGTCTTGGAGTTTTTGAGGAGGAGTTTACCTGGGAGTACCCGTACTGGCGGTTTGGAAGTGGAAGATTCGTCGATCAAGTTCGTTGGAGGCGCTTTGGCTGGGGGCTCTGTCAAACCTGTGATCGGCGAATTGGCACCGCCGGTTGGAGGAGGGGCGATTTCCGGAAGAATGGGCCGAGATTTGAATTGTTCAAACTCCTTGGTCCCGATCGTAATGTCGCGATGATTTCTTGTCCCTTCATGTGCAGTCAATGTGGCTCTTCCGAGCTCTAACTTAAAGCGGTTCAAGTCAATCCAACCTGTGCTGAATGTTTTGCGGAAGCCGGGAACATGGCTTCGTAATTGCCCTCGCACCGCTGGAGTGAGACTAGCTGCCACGCGATACTTCGGCTCACTCAAGCGTAAACCGTAACGATAGTGATCCTGACTTTGGCGTGGCGAAAGATGTATGGGTGGCAAAGTCAGGCCTAGGTTGGCTCGACCCGTTTGTCCGAAATTGATCCGCATATCTCCCTCCTCCGCGTTTTCTCGGTCGATGATCAATTGGCTTCTGATTGATGCGTTTCCTTCTAGCGTTACCTTCAAGCCAAACTGAGCTGAGCCTGACACAGCGCTATAGTCAAAATGAGTACCGGTTAACTGTGCTGGAATCTCCATATGAAAGTGGACATCTTGGCCAGGCGTGGGGGGAACAAGGTTCTGTCCATAATCGAATCCAAAATCTCTGCCTCGATTAATCCAGGTATGTTTGAACGCTCGCAGCTTGATTCGGTAGTAAGCACGTGCGCCCAATACGAACTCTTTGCCATCGAACACGTGTCTTTCAGGTACTCCTTGTTGCCTATAGTAGGCAGGCCCAGCGTCCATGGTATGCAGTGTCAAATTCGTAGAGAATCGTTGTTCGCTATCGGTCTGTGCATAGCGACGAATATACGTGGGATTGGACTCACCACGAATCTGCATAGGAAATCGAACTCCAAACTCGTAGCCAGCTCCAAGTTTGATTTCGAAGTAGCCTGCCCACGACTCCCATTTGCGTTCCCAAGACCAACTGCTGCCGATGGAGAAACCAACGATAAAATCATGACGGAATCTTTTTTCACCCCGAACATGTGTATGTTGTTGTCTCTCCCTGTTGTTCGGAGCTATCGAGGCCTCATCTTTCTCTGCGAGCCATTCAAACACTTCTGGATTGAGTGGAGGCGAGGCTTCTGTGTTGGGCAATTGCAGTTCTAGAGGACTGTGGGGCCGAAAGTCGATCAACCCCCTTTCGAAAGTCGGATGCACGATTCGACCGTTACGCACTGGTAAAGGCGACTTGGCAAACGCGATCGTTTCCGTTACCGCGAATTCGCCATAGCCTTCCTGGATTGCAGCGAATAAGGCTGCAGAACCCTTCTTGGCTGCAGCAGCCAATGGATGATCGTCCGGCATCTTGGCTGTTTTTTCAGCGAAGAATTTTTCTAAGTGCTGTCGCTCGGCCTCGGGTAAATCACCCCATTTATCTTGAACTTCGTTTCGTTCGGAGAGGCTGTTGCGAAACTCTTCCGAGATGGCCGCCAGAGCTTTGGGGTCTTTGACCAGCATGCGGACACCGCTTGTTATGACGAACGCATCATCGGTCTCCGCAATGGATTCAAGCCATTCGGGGCGACCGGCAAGCGCTTGTGGCAATCGTTGGGCGGTTTGGTACAGGCCGATATTGGATTGGCGAGTTGTTTGCACGACTTCAGCTAAAGAAGTGGTTACTCCATCGGAGCTTTGTAGACCGATGCGGGCAACTTCATTAGGTTTTATCCAACGACGAATCTGGCCTAGCTTTTCCAGCGATTCCAGCGTGCTGAGTTCGGTGTCTTCGTCCACGAATATCGCCGTGCCGTCCGTCAGACTGGCCGTGTCCTCGATCGGAATACGATTTACTTGGGCTAGTAATGGAGACGTTGGAAGGAGAAAAGCCAATAGTGCGATCGCACGGATCAAGGATAGCGACTTCATAGATGGTTCCTGCGAGAAGAGAAGATTAGGAACGGCACCAAGGAGTTGTGGTGTCCGCTCTAGTCTTTACGCAAATGGAATGCCAAACTGATTTCCACCCTAAAACCGAGGTCTTCGCACAATGTGTCGCGGAGTGATGACACTTCTTGTCTCAAAATGAAACTGAAGTCGTAGGATTCACCGGTTTTTACGGTCACTCGCCATGGTTCGCTTGCAGCAAACTCCAGATCATGGGAACAATTTTCGTTCCCGCAAATGCGTCGACACCCAGCAAGATAATGAACACGACTCCTAGCACCACCGCATTGGTCCATGCTCCTCGATTCCAGGGTGCCGAGGCAGGGGCAAAAGAGTAGCAATGTGGGCACATTTGAGCATTATCTTCAACAGGAAGATCGCACTTCGGGCATACAATGGGGCCGGTATACATTGGGAGTTCTCGCCGCATTCTGATTTTCGATCCAACAACCAAACACTCTTTCCTCTAAACAGTAGTACGGGTTTGAGGGTGGTGCAGAGTATGGACGCTCAACTCTTGCAAGGGAGTGTCCGTTTTTATACGGCACTAGCGAAGTTGACGGTTCTACATGAGCCAAGGCTTCCATATTCTGTGATAGGATCGTCGGAATCGTTGCAATCGTTCTAAGTATTCTCGAATTAAGTTGGCGGCAAGTAATTTGAGCGGAAGAGTCCAGCCCCTTAATTCCAAGCTAAACTTGACGGCTCCATAGACTTTCGTTGGTCCAGTACGGCGCCTAAAAAACTGGCGCGCCCTGTTTGAGCCGAGAATCTGCCAGAACCTGAAGACGCGTTTTTGTCAGCCTTATCGATCGAGGCCCGCAATAGATCGAGGAGACGTGCTTTGAATAGTAAATTTCGCAAAGAAATCGAGCCCAATCTCGATACGCAACAAGTCCTCACCGGCTTAGCGGCGGTCGTTGCTCTTTCCACTATCTTGTATCTAGCGTGGAGCGGCTTTTACACCGTTCGCGAATATGAAAAGGCTGTTGTGCTACGCTGGGGCAAATATTACACGACAGCCGAACCCGGCTTACATTTCAAACTCCCCTGGATCGACGAACGCATCTTGGTCGATTGCTCGGAACGAACTCTGCGTTTACCCTGGGGAACTGCCGAACTCGCACAGCGTGGCGCTCCGCTCACCGTAGAACGCGATAGTCCCGAAGAGATGCTCATTCTTACCGGCGACTTGTATGCAGCGGTTGTTGAATGGAACGTGATTTGGCGCGTTTCCGAACCGAGGGACTTTGCGTTACGGCTCAACGATGATGATGCGGAGAACATCATAAATGCAGTGGCCCGCAGCACAATGCATCGCGTTATCGGCGACTATGCGGCGGATGAAATTCTGACGGGAAAACGCGAAGAGATCGCATTAGCCGCTCTGGCTGAACTGAAGTCAAATTTGGAGTCGCTCAAAAGCGGCATCATGATTGTCGACTTACAAATGCAACGGGCGATTCCGCCTGATCGTGTTAAACCAGCCTTTGATGAAGTGAACGCCTCGATTCAACAACGCGACAAATTGGTCAATGAAGCGAGACGCGAACGCAACCAGATGCTCCCGTTGGCACTCGCTTCGCAAGATAAATTGATTCGTGAAGCCGAAGGCTATGCGTCTCGTCGCAAAGCCGAAGCTGAAGGTGAAATCACAGCCTTGCTCGCCAAGTACGCAGCGTATCAAAAAGCTCCGGAGTTAACCCGTCGTCGACTTTATCTGGAAACCATGGAGCGAGTGCTCGGTAACAGTGGACCTAAAGTCATTTTGGATGGCAGTATGCCAAGTCCGCTTCCTCTGCTTCCGTTGGAGAAGGAATAACCTCTATGACCATTTGGCTTCAACGCGGCTTGCAAACATTGGCCTTAGTGGGAATCGCTTTGGTATTGCTCCCGTTCTTTACCTATGTGGTGGACGAACGTGAAATGGCGGTCGTTTTGCGGTTCGGACGCCCTGTGCGGTCCACAACAACGCCTGGACTTAATTGGCGCGTCCCGGGAATTGAAACCGTTCGCATACTTCCTGCTACCGTTCAGTTCTGGGGAGATGAGCCTCGATTTCTCATTCCCGATTTGCCAACCAAAGATGACAAGAAAATTGAATTGGTTCCCTGGGCCATTTGGAAGATCAATGATCCCGTGGTCTTTGTGCAACGCTTGCGAACTGTCGAAGATGCCGAGCAGCGCGTCGCCCAGTTTGTGCGTTCGGCGATCCGTGATTCGATCACACAATATGAGCTCGCCGAGTTGATTCGCAGCACCAATCGCGATTTGCAAACAGCCAAACTCGATATCGATTCCGCCGGGGTCGCCGCCGATATTGTCAATCTCGAAGATTCGATCCAGAGCGGCAAGTCGGAAATCAAGATGGGACGCCAGAAGATCCTCGATAAAATCAAAGCCGATATCCAAAAACGACTTTTGGCAGCAGCCGGTGACGAAGGTTCGGCGCGTGGAATCGAATTGGTCAGTGTGGGTGTTTCAAAAATCGACTTCGTGTCGAGTGTGCGCGAAAAGACCTTTGATCGTTGGATTGCAGAACGTGGAGCGTTATCGGCACTAAACGTCAACGAAGGGGAAAGACTCAAGCAAGAGATTGTCAATCAGACAAAAGCCGAAGTTGAAAAGATTGAAGGCGAAGGTAAACGCAAGTCGAGCGAGATTCGGGGTAAAGTGGATGCGGAAGTCATTGAATTGTACGCAAGTGCAATTCAGAGCACGTCCGATTTCTATGACTTTGTGCGTACGCTCGAAATGTACGAAAAAACCATTGATAAGGACTCGCGGCTTTATTTATCGACCGATAGTCCGCTCTTTGAATTGCTGCGGGGCGACAGCATGAAAGCACCAGCGGCAAGCTCAGCGCAACCGGCACAACCCGTAAAGGTAAATTAGTTTTACTAAGCCCTTCCGAGATCAAGCACATATTTGGCTGTGCGATCAAGTCACTTCGTCAGACTGTGGTATAGATTGACAGGCTATCCCTGCCGTTAATCTATCCCACCTGACCACCAGCCAAAATATGAACTCAACATCTGCTGCGAGCGCTCCTACCCAATTGCGCTTATTGGTGATCGCCGTTTATGCTCTCGCGATTTTCCTGGGAGCATTTTTGCTGTTTCAGGTTCAGCCGATCATGGGCAAGTATATCCTCCCTTGGTTCGGAGGGAGCCCCGGCGTTTGGACGACTTGTATGCTCGTCTTCCAATTGCTCTTATGCGGCGGGTATGCGTACGCTCATTTTCTAAACCGATATTGCACGCCGCGCGGGCAAATCTTCTTGCACGCCGTGTTGTTGCTTGGTTCTCTCTTTACACTTCCGATTGCGCCATCCGCCGATTGGAAACCAACAGGTTCTGAAGCACCCACTTTGTGGATCGTGATGCTTTTGGTTTTGAACGTCGGGCTTCCTTACTTTCTGTTGTCGGCCACTGGGCCTCTGTTGCAAAGTTGGGTTTCTCGATCGGGCATTGTGGCGCATCCCTATCGCCTCTACGCTCTCTCGAACGTCGGTTCCTTACTGGCTTTGCTCAGTTATCCTTTCTTCTTTGAGACTTGGATGTCGTCGAGCCAGCAAGCTACCAATTGGTCCTTAGTCTTTTCATTCTTTGCGATTGTGTGTCCTCTGGCTGGTATTCTCTCTTTGATTCGCAGCCTTAAACGCTCCGATGTCTTGCCTCAGACGACTGTTGCCACTGCAAGTTCTCGCACCCCGATTACCGCATTGCAGTACGTTCAATGGTTTGTGCTCGCCTTTATTCCATCGTTGATGTTGTTGGCTGTGACCAATCAAGTTTGTTTGGACGTGGCTGTGATTCCATTCTTGTGGATATTGCCACTCAGCATTTATCTTGTCAGCTTCATTCTCTGCTTTGAATCGCAACGATGGTACTATCGCCGTCCCTATATCGCATTGACGATGCTCGCGTTCATTGGCGTGCTTCAAGCTCAGTCGGCTGGGCCATCGATGAACTATGTCTTGCAGATCTTTATCTATTTTTCGGCGTTGTTTTTGACTTGCATGGTATGCCATGCCGAATTGGTTCGCATTCGTCCCGAAGTACAAAATCTCACTGCGTTTTATATGACCATGTCGATCGGTGGAGCTTGCGGCGGACTCTTTGTAGGTCTTTTGGCTCCGATGTTGTTCAACGATTTCTTGGAGTTGCAGATCGGCTTGATTTTGTGCGGCCTCGTGATGTTGGCGCTGTACTTCTTGCCAAAAGATCAAAGCCTTTCCCATCTTTCGTTCCAACGTCAACGTGTGTACGGCAGTCTGGCGATGTTCGCTTTGCTCGGAATCATTGGCACACAATGGTTCGTCGGTTCCTCGCAACATGCGATTCGAAATTTCTATGGTGTTTTGCGAGTGAAGTCTGCCTTAGATGAAAAAACAGGATTGATGGTCAAGGTGTTATTCCATGGTCGAATCGTGCATGGTACGCAACTTGAACGTGAAGATCTCAACGCTACGCCAACCGCATATTACGGTTACGATTCTGGTGTTGGTTTGACGCTCCAAAACTTTAAGCCCGATGCACCGCGCAACATTGGTGTTGTGGGCTTAGGGGCTGGTACGTTGGCGACCTATGGCAAATCGGGTGATCATTGGAAGTTCTATGAAATCAACCCTGACGTGATTGATTATGCAGAGCGTCATTTTACTTTTTTGAGTCAGTGTGCTGCTGAAGTTGAAGTGTTACCTGGCGACGCGCGATTAACTTTGGCTCGCGAACCCGAGAATCAATTCGATATTCTCATTCTTGATGCATTCAGTGGCGATGCCATCCCGGTCCACTTGCTTACGACCGAAGCTTTGGCCATCTATCGACGATGTTTGAAGCCCGACGGTGCTTTGGTGATTCACATCACCAACCAGTACTTCGATTTGGCTCCTATCGCTGCGGGCTTGGCTGAAGATGCAGGTTATTCGGTAACAGTTATCGATAATCGCGAGACCTTGAAGCCATTTGCAAATCGTTCGATGTGGGCCGTTTTGTCGGCAAATCCCGATGCGATTGCGGCGGTGAGCAAGACCTCAGAAAAAGAAATCGTCCCTGTTCGCCGTCAACTCAAATGGACCGACGACCGCAGCAATCTCTTCGAAGCTCTGCGATAAAGTAGGGTGTGTGAAGCGAACATGAACCGCTAAAGTCCACACTCGCATCGCTTGAGCCTCACGAAAGATTCGTCGCGTCAAAAATCTGTTCGCGTAACACACCGTGGAGTTGACGTGCCGCAGCTTGTGCATCAACTCCACGGTGTGTTGCGCAAGTCGGATTTCTCATTCGGTAAATTCATTAACGATGGATAGAACATAGCCAATTAACCGCATTAGGAAAACGACTTGCTCCACACACCCTACATGTTAAGTTAGGAGGGCTGGGATGGGGTTGCGTGTCTGGTTTTCCGTTCTTATCTCGGACGATGCAAAGCGACGATACTTTCCCTAGGTCCGTCCACTCTGGTTGGAAGTCTTGAGCAACCTTGGATGGGACAGTCCTTTGTAGACCCGCAGCTGGTTGGTTCGCGGGGCAGAAACGTCAGGAAGGCGTGATGCAGCAAAGGATCGCTGAGGAATGTAGCGAGCAGGGAAGCTTTGCTACACGGCGGCTCCTCAGAACTACGAATTCCGCCACTCACTCTATTCCCGACTTTGGCGAACAATGGCGAAGCTGAGTTGGTTCTCAAAACTGTACTGGAAGCATCTTGCAGGGCCCAAGAGCGACAAGAGTTTGCATAAGCTACTCTTGGAGCAAAGCTTCAATTCGATTTTGGAAATCGGCATTGGTACCGGTGCGCGAACCGAACGAGTATTCAAACTGCTCACGCCGCGCGATCCACAGGCCACTATTCGCTACACTGTAGTTGATGCTTTTGAGTCTGTTCCTGGTCATTTGACCCTGAAGCAAGCCCACAAGATGTTGGCCGAAAAAGGTGTGAAGAGCACTTTAGTCCCTGGCGATCTTACTGCAGCGCTTGCTCGCGTAGGAAACACCGTAGGTCAGCATGAGTTGATCATCGCAGAAGGGATCTTGGATTTAAGTTCCCCAGGTCAAAGCTTGTTGACGCCGTGGCTGAAAAAAGTTGCGCATGCTGATGGTTGGATTCTTTGCTCTGGTCGTGAAGGGCAAGTTTTGACCGCGATGAAAGTGAGCGATTTGCAGGTAGCTGCCGCGAAGCAAGCTGCGTAACGCCGTACACAACGGTGCGGTGCCTCCCCTCCCCTGCTGATGTTCATCGATCATGGACGACGCTGTCACGCCGTTCGGCAACATGCCATAACACGCCGCACGGATCGACTACGTATGCAATCCGAAGCCCCCACGGTTGTACCGCAGGTGGCTTCGGGGCTGGGACACCAAAGAGGTTGGGAAGATCGAGTGATTGGATATGAGCCCACCATGCATCCAGGTCGTCGACCATCAGTTGCATCATGAAATTGCCAGCCCAGTCCTTGTGGTAGTGACGCTGCAAAAGAAAGCCGCCGCTACCGGCACGAAAGATGGCCACTTCACTATCGAGCGTCAGCTCGAAACCTAATGCCAAATAGAATTGTTTAGACTTCTCGAAGTCGAGAGTTGGCAAAAATGGGCGAGCTAATTCGCTTGTCATTTTCATGGAGTGAGGTCTCATGCACTATGCTGGGTATCATAATTCTGCACGGCTATCGCGCTGACTTTGTCCCTGCGTTTTCGGATCGATGGATTTCGCCAAATCGCTTTCGAATGGTTTCCACACTACCTGTAGTGAAATAGGCAGTGTAGGAAAAGGTTAGTCCCGGCGTTAGTGCGAAGGTTCGCAACGGCGCAATGTACGAACAAGCGGAATTGCCACCTCCTTGGTAGCGATAACATGTAGCTTCCGTCACTTCAGGGACATACACGCCCACACCCTCATTGTGTTCGTTTACATAGGCTGCCCAATTCTCTGGCATCGATACATATTCATTAGGCCAGCCTGGCGTTTTTCGAGTGAGAGCTGCGACAGTCCAGGGTTTATCGCCGACGTAGGTAACAAGCACTGAAAATTCTGGGTTGATAAAAACAGCGGGTAATTCTTGGTGACGCGGTTGATGGGCAAGCTTGCCGTTATAAGTGAACTTGTAACGTATCTTCAAAACTGGTCCTTCGAGTTCACTCCATTGTTCCATCGTGCACTCATTTGCTAACTCTCCACCTGCCCAATTGCGTGGAATCGTTTTGCAATAGGTGGAAGTTTCCGTTGCTTGAAATTCAACTACCGTTGCCGCATGCCCTTTGTAGTCTCCCCCCTGAACGGGATTAAATCGCCAAGGCTTGTCTACCCACATGGAGCCATCTGCATCGCCATAGTAGGACTGTTGCACTAGGCGACCATGATCGTAATGATTCAGCGTATTGACCTGCGATGAGCGAGCGGATAAGTAAGCCATTGCTCCACCGTGAGATCGGAGGAAGCCCACTTTGAGATCCGCGTTTTGGATATAGACCCAATCCTCTATGAGGCGATCTGGTTTCGGATTTTGGGCCTCGATATGCGGAGCGCAAATCGTAATGAAAATCATCCAGATCCATCGGTAAAGGAGCTTCTTACGCATATCTATTCATCCACTCAGGTTGCCGTTTTATTCAGCATCCGCGATGAGATCGTCTCGGACCATCTTGTATGTAAAACTCTTCCAGTTATCCCAGTTGCAGGAGATTGTCCCGTCATCGTTGATTTCTACCACGGTTACCGATTCCCAATGCCCTGCATAACATGCCCCGAGTTTCATACCTACCGTGATTTCTGAATCAGCCTTTAACACACTTTTCCCTCTTGGGACTGCGATGTTGATCGGATAGCGTTTTAGTGTGTACTTACTTCCGGATACGGCGTTGGGACGAGAAGGATTGGATTGTCCTGCATTAGGCTGAGTCGATGTTGGGTTACTGGAGATAATCAAGTCTTCTCGAACCATGCGATAGGTAAAGCCAGGATAGTCGTCCCAACTGCAGGTGATTGTGCCGTCCCCATTGCTGGTAACAGCGGTAACGGGTGACCATGAATTCGCATAACACGCTAGCAGTTTAGTTCCATCGGCAACGACTGCATCTGCAGTGACCAGGTTATAGTTAGGCGGCAAGGCAATGTCGATTGGATAGCGTTTGAGTCTGTATGGACTGTCTCCGGTTTGGCTAGGCAACGACGGAGGTGAAAGCGTAGGAGGTGTGCTTGCGGGTGGCTTGAATGCGGGAGTAGATGTTGCGGGTGGGCGATTGCTGCCAGGATTAGGCGTTGTTGGAATTCTTGGTTGGTAGGGACTCGAGGCCTCGGGAGTTGCCGGTGTCTGAGCGATGGTATTTGAAGAAGTTGCACTGGCTGGATTTTTGGTTTGATATTCAGCGAGAGCTTGTTGAATGGCGGTGAATGCCATCCGCTCATTATTGCCAGCTTCCTGTTTGATCAGGGCGCCTGATTTCTGAGTAAAGACGATATAAGGTTTGAGTTTTCCAACAATGTTCAGTTCATCTTTTATCTCGACTTTGGACAAGCCCGAATAAGGGATTATGACCTCGTTGCCACCGGTTTGTGAATAAGTGGAAGCCATCGATACATGGTCTGGGTACACCGTTACATGGAGCTTGTTAGGAAAAATGAGCGATATGCCGGCTAGAAACAGGCCAACAAAACCCATCGCAAAACCAAACATAGCGATGCCAATGCGTTGGCCTATCGAGAGTCGTTCTTCCGGTTTGGCGTATAGATTTTTGGGTTTACGGTCAGGCCAAATACTGGCTACTCAGGCAACGCCACCGAGTCCCATTAAGCCTAAACCGATTCCGATGCCAATCATCTTGCCGACGGCGGAACTTTGAAAGACTTTGGCCTCTCCTTCGACGCGCATTTCGGTGCAACCAACAAACAGCACTAACGTAAATAGCAAAAGACCCAAGCGAAGATGAGGCATGATGTCGACCGATAGAGGAGGAGAGGAGTTAGATCGTAATTAAATTAGGCGTTATCGAAAGGCTGGGCACGAATCGCGGACCACACGCTAAGTATATTGTTTAGGCCTCTTACCCGTTTCCGAAACAACTTTTGGGTACTTCGCTTTCGGGACCGGGGCGTGCGGTGCTTTACGGGATCTACTCACTTTGAAGAGCCACGAATCCCCATAGTCAAACAGATAAAATAGTTGCATTTTCGGGGGGAGCGGAAACAGATCCTTGATCTTTGTGTCATAAACCGCCTCCGATTCTTGGTCGTAGGATTCGCGATTTCTTGTGCGTTCCGTTCTCGCGATGTAGAACTCATACATATGGTCGTTATCGAAACGAACCGCGTTTTGGATTGCCATGTGAATGTCATCTAGCGTGGAATCTTCATCCACTTCGATTTCACAACCCCACTCCGTACCCCACTTAACTACAATCGTCATGATCATTGAGCTTATCATCCTCCTTAGAAATTCCATTCCGTGCTACGTGCAATTACCCTAGAGAGCTTAGCAGTCAAAGAAATTTACTTCGCTTCTTGCTTAAACTCGAATCGCATCGGGCTGCCACCTTTTATTTGACCTACCGTCGCAGTGAGGACTCCCTCACTAGAAAGTTCGTATGCAATTCGATTTGGGTAATCATGTCGAGGATTCTCAAATACGGCGCGGGTCGAACTTACTTCTGTAAGAATAAACTCGGTCGGTGTTTTGCCACCTGGCTGTGCAACGTAAACCAATCCTCCGTCGCGTTCAACGACGCGAAGATACTCAAATGCAAACATTTTGCCGCTGGCATTGACTGAACGCGAAATGGCTAACATCGCACCACCCAGTGGGGGACTCCAGCGTTCTTCAACAGACGATCCCGTGCTTCTTTTGCCAACCCAATTACCTGCGAGCCATTCAAGATCTCCAATGACGGCTTTGGCGGGTGTTGGCATTGCTATGTCTTCTGCATGGCGATAGAGTCCAATCGATTCAGGTTTGGATGGTGGATCAACTGCTACGGTTACAATTAAGCCTTTGTCGGTCATGCGAAACTTACGGCGAATGAGTCCGATACCTCCAGGAGGACTTCCTGCCGATCGTTCGAAGGAGACATCGTATTCAAAGATTCCATCCTTCCAGGAACCTTTGTAGCTGACCGTTCTATTGGGCTCATCGATTTTGGTGGTCGAACCATCAAGCGCAATGCGTACATCGCGATGCCCTGATCCGTGTCCATTCAGGACAATGGCTCCTTCCTCAACACCTAACAAAAATTTGGAAGACATAGGCGGTCCCAGTCGCTCGAGTGCGCGGCCTTCCGTGAGATCTTCCACAAAAGTCCACTCACCGTTCAGAGCCTTGAGGTCATCAGATTGTGCCTGTGCGGCAGGAGATATGGCACTGATGAAAATGAATAAAGCAGCGCAAATGATTTGAAGAGAGAGTTGCATAGTCATGTCCGCATCGCAAGTTGATGATGAAACAAGCCCTGAGAAGAAACAAAAGACGCTTTTCAATTCGTACAAAATAATAATTGAGTTACGTCGATCTTGGCTAAAAGTTGTTGAAAAACGGACCAAATTGTGGCTTTTTAGGTCTGATTGTGGTTCGAATTACAATCGCACCCATTGAGAACAGGTTTCCAGGCTGTTGGGTCGTTTAGCCCGTTGCCGAAGGCTAGGCGTCCAGCCGCCAATCTCGTCGGTGGAGTAACTTAATGTGTTTGGCCGCGCGATTTTGTGAGACCTGTCGAGAACCTTCGCGTGGTATTCAAAATACGTACAAATGTACGTAACCGAATATATCGCCGCTGCCGCAGAGATTGGTGGCACTTTGAGTTTTTGCACACTGCCGAGAGCATTGGACTTCTTGGGCGACGAGGCTGGCGACTGGACGCCTAGCCTACGGCGTACGGGCTAAACGAGCCACTCGACCGAAAATCTATCCTGCATAGCTCTCCTGCTCGATAAGAAGTGGAACCGCGAAAAACGCGAAGGGCGCGATACCTATTTATAGGTAACTCGGACCTCTAGCTTGCAGGGTTCCAGAAGTGCTCCCAGCTGCAAGTTTCTTTGACGTCGAGCGGGAACTTTCGACTGAACGGATGGTCTTGAATACCTGCCAAGTTTCGGAGTGCGGAGTGGATATGCTCTGGGCGGATACGAGTCCCCTTTTCTGCATCGATCTTCCAAGTTTCGGTTTGAACTTTCTCAGCGAACTGTTCGTTGTTGGTAGCTCCAAGGACTCGGTTGCCTCGAATTCCAGGCCCCATAAACATGATCGAGCCGACCGACCAATGATCTTTGCCGTTGCCTGAATTGTATTTCGGTGTTCGCCCCATTTCGCTTTGCAACACGATGACGAGCTTATCGCGAATACCCAGCTCTTCGGCTCTCTTCGTAGCGTAGGCAACCCCATCCAACAACTCGGGTATCAATTTCATTTGATCTTTGTCGTTGTTCGCATGGCTGTCAAATTGCCCGATATTTAGATTGGCCGAAACGCTGACTCCAGCTTTGAACGACACCAACGCAATCTCAGCTTGTTGATGAAGTCGTTTGCGTGGGAGTTCTTTGGGGATATGTTCGGTGACGCGTGAAAGCGCCTTCGAGTTGAGCTGAGCCGCGTAGAGCATATTCTCACCGCGTGTCATGCGAGGTAATTGAGGGCTCTCACCTAAGGCTTCGTGATATTCGGAAATTGTACGTTCGATGTGGTCCAATACAAAAGGATCATGATAAGGAGAACGAGCGTTTCCATGGACGGCATCTGCGTTGGCGATGCGTTGCAAAGAAGGGAGGTAAGGGACACGTGACATGGCCACAAGATTGCCGGTCACGGAATAGTTTCCGAAGGTGAGAAATGCCAAGGGACATGTGGGGCCCTGACAAGCGGCGACTAAAGCGGCGAAGGTTGGATAAGCGAGATTATCGAGTTTGCCTGTGGCCATGTAACGTGAAGCGGGGGCATGATTATCGACCGAATAATCGAGACCGTTGAGTGTCAAAAGTTCGGAGCCAAACTTCTGATAAAAATCTTCGTTCGACAATCCCTCTTCGATATGCGAACGCGTTGGCGCAAGCGTGTGATTCCCCTGGGTTTGAATGTCGCCTTGTTTGTAAAGTCGATTGATCCCTTCGATCCCTTTCGGGTCCATCAAATAGGTCGTATCCCAGCCCCCAGATGCATTGAGAATCAGATAATAGGGGCCCAAATACCCATCATTGGATTCAGATGCTCGTAGCGATTCTTGAAGGCGATAAGGAACGGCTAATCCCATCCCCGCGAAACCGCACCATTTTAGAAATTGTCGACGCATCGTTTGCTCACTCTATCATTAGGCAATGGTTGTCGCGATTGAAACCTTCATCGATGAACTACTCGTATAAAAACTCAGGTCTGCGGAGTAAGTAAGTTACCACCGCTCTCCAAGCTCGTAGTGTATAGGCGGGATCATCGCCCACAGCTTCACCTTGTCGGCAAGTCCAGATTTCACGTTGATCGTGTTCTTTGTGCTCGCGCGAATCGAGCACAACACGTTCAAACAATTGGACCGTTCGTTGAACATCTTCCGAATCGGGTGCATCTGTTTTTCCCAGAATTCGCTGGTGCAAATGTAGGACCGTCTGTTCAATTTCTTTTTTGGCTTCGTCGGTTCCAGGAACTGTAGTCAATTCAATGTGCGGGAAAAGCAGCCGCTCATTTTTCGGCTTCGCAAAATCGTTGGGAACATGTTTGCACGCCAATTCGTTGGACATGATGCGTTGAATGGCACCCATCGCGCCGCTAGGATCCGTCGCTCGCTCCGTTACTTCCTTAAGATCAATTCCACCATAGAGCATCTCCATATCTTCGTTCAGGCGATTCCAGCGTTCGCCGAAGACAGCCTTGATCTTGCGTTCTAGTTGTTCGGGCGATAGCAGATGCATTAAGCCAATATCGTCGAGTTCCATTTGGCGACAGGCTTGATTCGATAAGGAGTCTACACCATCGACACGATAGAATTCGGACAAAATCCAATCACAGAATACTTCTTTGATTTGAAAGCCGTTCTCCGAAAATCGTTGAGCAATTTCTTCGGTGGCTCGACGTTGCTCGCGATATGCTCGTAACCGAGCTGCATAAAGCGGATCGGAATAATCGGTGGGTGCTTTCAAGACCTTGCGGCCCATCAAGAGGTAATAGACATGTTCCGTCATGGTGGCTGCAAAACGAGGATCTGCCGCAACGCGTTCGCCAAGCCATTGCAACGACCGCCAACGTTCGGACTCCGGCAGTGCCTCGCCTTCAAAACCTGCCGCAAACATGTCCGTGAACCAGCCACCTTTCCGTTTGCCATACAGAGCAAAGTTGGCTTCAAATCGCCAGAAGTCTTGATATAGACCGGCGACAGGATCTAGCGTTCGATGGCAAACGACACAATCGGCAGCTTGCATGGTTGGTACTTCATACTGAGCATTAATGGCCGCAGCATCCGAGACCCGCGCGGCAAGTTCGAGAATATCCACGCCGAGGAAATGCTGATACACAATGCGCGATCGAAGTCGGTTGCGGTTGGTTTCTGTGGTGGGATAACGCGCCAGGTAAAGAAAGGTAGTCATTAACCCTGCGTGCGGAAAATAACCTGTGGGTGAGTCTTGATCCTCTGAACGGTTGCGACCGTGCAGAGCTTTTAGACGCACGGGCACGTATTCATAGGGATTCTCAACGTCCTTAAACTGATCTTTCAGCTCATCAAAGACACCGTACCCGCGAGCTGTGTAGGGTGAAACCATGATGTAATCTGCGGTAACAATTTCCGTAAATGGTCGATTGTTGCGAACAATATGATCGATCAACATCATCGGCTCTTTAAGCAAGGCCTGGCGATATTCGCCTACCAGTTTGTAACCGGCTTTTTCTCGTTCCTTTTTGTCTTCGATATGGCTCCAGTCCTTGGCTTGATACCACAAGCGGCTCTTCTCAAAATGCTCGTAGGACAAAGCGGCTACTTCCGGATTATCATCCACCGCTGTGATGAGAAAGATATCGTTGAAGCCTTCGCGAAGTCGCTCATAGAAAGCTTCTTCCGACATCAAGGACATCAATTTTTCGCGAAGGGCCTTCTCACCATGTGCTGCCACGGCAGCTTCAAGCTCGGTGATTTCTTGTGGAGTCGGCAGGCGACCGACAAGTGATAGACAAGCTCGTCGCAAAAGTCCTGCATGATCTTTGAATCGAACCCCTTCCCAAAAGTTCGTGTCAGGGATTGCTTCTTGAGTGAGCGGTTCCTTGACGGCGTTGGTCGCATCCGTAGGCTGCAGCATTTTGGTTAGGTAGGCATCTAGCGCAATAAACGCTGGATCTTCTGTTGTAAGGATAGCACCGCCACCGTGCTCTAATTCTCCCAGAGCTTTAAGCGGAACGGTCGAAACTCCATCCGATTTTTCTGCTGCAAGTTGCAAGAGTAACGTCCGATTGGATTCAATCGCTTTGTCTCGCGCTTGACCGATAAATTTCTTGAGGTCTGTCAGAATGAATTTGCTTTCGGTTGCATCGCCACCATTTCGATGACAGGGGAGACACTTTGACGCGAGGATGCGATTCCATATTCGATCTTCAAATTCCAGGTCCGAAGGAATTTGGCAAACGGCGGGAACGTTGCTCGCTCTCTCCTCCGTAACCGTTGATTCCTGCGACGAGTTAACGGTTGCTGCTACGTCTTGGGCTTGAGTCGACGAGGTGCAAATGAGAATTACCGCAATTTGGCACAGCAAGTGTGTAAGATGGCATCGTGCTTTGCAGCCGCTCATGAATTTGGTTGTGTGGAGAATTCGAGAATGCATCATGGAGTCGGCTTTGCAATCACGAGTGTTGCGGGTAAGGCGAGGATTGGGAACCACGAAAGAGACGAAAAACGCGAAAGGTAGTACTGGATTGTACTTGAAATTCTAATACGAGAGGTATCTTCGGTAGCCTCTGTTTTTCGCCACTTTCGTCTTTTTCGCGGTTACCTCTCCGCTCATCGTCTGGAAAAACGCACAAACGCAACTTACTACTATATTGCTAGCAATTTAGGTGAGGCCTGGAAACGGGATTCTCGCGATAACTCCCTTCCGATAAAATGCCCGCAGTAACGGACATGGATGGCCGTGATGCTACGGGGACTTTTCGTCACAGAATCGTCGTCCCAATTCGAGCGTTTTGCTGCCGACCAGACCCATTCAACGCTCTCTCCGATATGGAATTCGTATGAAGCAGGTTGCCATTTTTTTACCGAATTGGGTTGGCGATGCCGTAATGGCGACTCCCACTCTCCGCGCACTTCGCAATTATTACGGACGCAATGTGCGCATGATTGGAATCGGTCGTCCGTCTGTTGCCGGGGTCTTGGAAGGAACGAACTGGCTTAATGAAATCTGGGCGTTTAAGGCTCGAAGTCGGGGTGCGTTGCCGAATCGACGCAAAATCATTGCCCAATTGCGGCGTGAAAAATTCGATACGGCCATTTTGCTTCCGAATTCGTTTACATCTGCCGCCATGGCGTGGCTCTCTGGAGCTAGACATCGCATCGGCTATGCGCGCGATGGTCGCGGATTCTTGCTTACAAAGAAACTTTACGCGCCGAGGTCGGGCAAAAAGTGGATGCCAATTTCTGCAGTAGATTACTATCTTGGTATCGCTGAATCGATCGGTGCAATCACGCTCGATCGACACATGGAGCTGACACTCACCGCCCAAGATCGCTCGCTCCAACAGAATCTTTACGCGAAATGGGATTGGAATTCTTCACTCCCTACCGTGGTCATCAACAATGGAGGAGCCTACGGAGGCGCCAAGCTGTGGGCCGCTGAACATGTGCGAGATTTGGCGAAGAGCTTATGTGATCATCCACAGATCCAAGTCTTGTTGCATTGTGGACCTGATGAAAGGGATGTGGCCAACGCGTTGGAATCAGAGCTTGCAAATCCACGTGTTCGTTCGATGGGAACGGAGGAGAGGTTGCCACTCGGTCTTACAAAAGCGGTTTTAGCCAAAGCCTCCGTCGTGATCAGCACCGACAGCGGGCCACGACATATTGCCGTGGCATACAATAAGCCGGTCGTATCACTTTTCGGTCCAACGGATCCAGCTTGGACAACCACCTACAACGTTCGCGAATCTTACATGGAAGAAAAACTTCCTTGCCGAGCCTGTTGGAAGCGAACTTGTCCGCTAGGCCACCATCGTTGTATGACCGACCTCAAAGTGGAGCGTGTACTGCGCGAAACACTGTTGCGACTCACCGAATCTCAGCTCAGCGAACATCAAGATGGGAGTTCGAAAACGGATATCGGAGAGTCGCAAACGCGAGCTGCTTAGGCTTTGTCGCCATCAAGTACCACTGGTCTTACTTTTTCGATTTGCCCGCTGGCATGATCGTATACTAATGCCAACTGCGGACCGAGATGGGCTGCCGCATTGGAATCGATCAAATGGTTCGAATCGGCGGTACTCATCTGCATGAGCAAGCGGACTTCGCAATCATTGAGAGTCGATCGGCTTAACCAGCGAGAAGCGGTCGAAAAACTATCGGCCCAGATCCAAGTGTGAATTCCAACCGATGGCCCATCTCGCACAATTCTGGAGAAGATTTTTTCCAAGCTCTCTTCTTCGCCGCCACCGAAGGAAAACTCTTCGCCTCGCTTTAGGTTGCGGAATCGATCCAATTGCCAGACCACCATCCAAAGGGGAGCGTGTTGGCTAGCGTCTTCGTTTTGGCGTCGGTCGATGAGCTCGGCAATGGATTTCAACTCGTTTTCAACATCCTTCAACGCTACGATGTCCGTTGTCTTTTCCGTTGCTTTTAGATGCTCGACGAATTGATCGCTGCCTGGGTCATTAGGTCTGGCACCGAAAAGAATTTTCCAGCTGGGTTGAGGTCGTTGCGAGATTTCGGCCGCGCGGGCTTGGCTGCGTATCGCCAGATGCGTTAATCGACCTGCCAAGCGAGCATCGCTGCCAACGACCAAAACGTTGCGACCTGGTTGGCTGCTGCGAGTAAAACCAACGGCCGGACGAATTGCAACAGCATCCCCCAAGACAATTGGATCAGCTTGTTTACCCATCAATTGCCAAGTTGATTGCAGCGCATTGTCGACTTCCGCATCGGTCCATTGACTTGGTTTGTGACCCTCGAAGACGATTGTCTTTTCAAGGCGGTTGGTGGTTTTATCGCGATTGATGGTTTTGGGTAACATCGCTTGAAACCAATCTTGTTGATCGCTGGAACTGACCCAAGCAATTTGAAGCGGATTGTTTCCTTCAATACGTCCACCCGCATTGTTGTAAATCGCTTGCCCAGGATAGCTCAAACGGCTTGCGGCCAAATTGTCATCGCTCAAAATCACAGCCGCATCTGCTTCATCGCATTGCAGGGCGATGCGAACACCCATCTGACCGAGCGTGGTTCTAGGCAACGAGTAAGCTCCTGCCAAGGTTTGCGATGCCAATATGGCGTGCACACCGAAGGAGCGACCTTGACGTACAATACGGTCCAGCAACAACGAGGATTGTTGAGACAGTTTATCATCTTGCACGAACAGTTCTTGGAATTCGTCAATGACCAACAAAATTCGCGGCATCGGGATATCGGGATGGCGTTGAGCCCACCCGGCGACATCTTGCACACCTGCTTCGCGGAACATTTCACCACGCAGCTGGAGGCATTGGTCGAGGAACTCTAACGCACTCAATCCGAATTCGCGTTGGCTTTCGATCCCGATGATATCGGCGTGAGGTAGCTCCGATTCCGCATAGACTTGGAATTCAACCCCTTTCTTGAAGTCCAAGAGAATCAGCCGCAATTGATCAGGCGAGTAACGCAACGCGGCGCTGGTGATCAAGGTATGCAACAAAGTCGACTTACCGGAACCAGTCTTACCTGCAATCAATACGTGCTGATTGGTTCCCACACCGAGCCGCATTGATACGACACGTCCAGGACCGCTTTGACCCAAAGGGACATCCAAAAGTTTGGCTGAGTTCTCTTGCCAGCGAACGAAATTCTCACCGACCACCTGCTTCAGCGGCAGCTCGATACGTCCTGCTTCAAGGGCTGCCATGCCACAATTGCGAATCAAGCGACTCTTGAGACCATCATCGGGTGGTTGGTCGACTTCGAACTCAAAGTTCTCCAAATTGGGTTCTAGGAGAGACGTTTTTCCAGTCTCATCGACTTTGATTTTGAGGCCAATATGTTCAAAGGCTTTTTGTTCCATGAACGGAGGCCAATGCAGGGATTCGTCACATTGCAAACAAACAGCCACGCCGCATCGCGGTCCAGCTTGAAGCAAACTGGAGATACTCTTCCAAGCAGACTCATCGCAGCCAAATGGGAAATCGGGCCAGATCACAAAGTGATATGGCTCTGCGAGTGTCCCCGCTTGTTGGTTGTATTGGTGCAAGTTCGTGTAGCGATCTCGCAGTTGTTGCTGAATGACTTGTTCGCTATGTCGGACCAATTCGCTGAGATGATGTCCGATGTGTACCGGTTCGGTCCAGACACGATGTTGTACCAAGCGTGGATCGAAATCACCTAAGTGCATTAGCCAAGAGAAGTCTCGTCCTAATCCCCGCGGATCAATCACCGTGAGGAAAACTTTTCCGGGGGGCAGCGACGTTAAAGCACGCATCACCACTTGCGAAAGAATTTTCTTGCCGAGGTCATTTTGATTCGTGGCGGTTCGGACCAACAATCCGGAATGTTGTAGAGGCAGAAAAGTCACAGGCAATCGAATCCCGCTATCAACTGGGCTGACATCGCCAGAGTTCACGTCGTTTGTTGTCAGTTTGGCCAGGTTGTTGTAATTCGAATCCTTTAACTCGTGGGTGGGAATTCGCAATTTGCCAACTGTCAAAGCTGGTTCATGGGCGACAGTAAGCAATCCTTCTTTTTGCCACAGCGGGCTATCCCAACTAACATATCGGCCTCCTATTTCACCCTTAAGACGCTGGCTGATCTGGTGCGCCGATTTGAGTCCTTTCGATACACGAAACTCGGCTCGTTCCTTCCACTGCTGGGCGGTGACATCGATATCGGCTAGGCGTTTCGCCTTTAGATCTCTTCGGGCTTGAAGCCGTTGAATAGCATCTTTCTTCCAAGCAATATGACGCTTGTCGCCTTCATCGTTGCTATGCTTTCGTCGGTCAAGAAACTCTTGTTCTACCTTATCGCGGAACTCATTCATCGATTTGAGCAATTCTTGTTTCTCGTTATCGATTCGAGTTTCCAATGCGGTCGAACTTTCCTTGAGGTGGGCTTCGGCGTCACTTTTTGATTTTTCTAGTTTCTGTTGAAGAGCTAGTAACTTACCTTCCGCTTGTTGGCGAGCGAATTGTTCGGCGGTTTGTAAAGCCTGTCCGCAATCAGCCCACAGGACTTCGATGACTGGGTAATGTTTGGCGGTGTATTTCTTCAGCGGAAATCTCAGGCCAACTCGCAAAATAAGGAAGGCTAAGACGGCGGCTGCACCGGCGGTGATTCCAACTTGAGTCAAATCTTTGGTGACGGCATACGCAATTCCAGCGCAAGCACCCGAAACAACCAAGAGTAGAATCCAAAGCCAAATGGTCTCGATAATTCGAGCAATCGGATGGCGGCTGAGGTTTTCGACTTCTCGGTGTAGCTTCGAGTGAAGTTCTCCCAAGTGTTGAGTTGCTTGCAACAAAGTTTCGATATGATCAAATTTTTCATTCGGCTTTTGTTGCATCAAAGCAATGCCACGAGCCTTTACGATTTCACGGGCATCGACCACGTTTTGGGCAGACGGTTTAGCCGTGGCATGAAGCTGTTGCATGATTTGTTCATATTCATGCCGTGGCTCATCTTTGTGCTTTTTGAATTCAACGTCCGCTTCATGTAACGTCTGAGTGTATGTTTGCTGAAAGAACGCCAATTTGGTTTTGCGTTCGTGCTCGAGTTTTGAAAACTTGCTTTTTTGTTGATCGAAAGACTGATAGGTTTTGCGATCAGCGGATTCGGCAAATTTTTCGAGCTCATCATCCCATTTAGTTAGGAGCGTTGCTTCTTCTTGTGCGAGCTGTTTTTGCAGTTCGACGATGGCATCGTCTTCTTGCTTTTCGACCTCCTCTCGATGTTGTTGTAGAGAGGAAAGTTTTTCCGTGAGTTCGGTTTGAGCGCTATCGAAGCGTTTTTGCAATGAATGAGCAATGCCGCGATAGGTTTTTAAGGACAGGTAAAGTGGATTCATAGCATCGATTCCGCTTCTCGAAGTTTTTTCTGGATATCCCCACTTAACTCAGCTAAGTCTGATAACGAAGTAATGGCTCCGGTTATTACAGGCTCGATTGGCAATAAATGTTCCGTCTGGAACTCTTGCGATTTTTTGTCTTTCCAAGTTTCATTAAGGGCAGTGATGTTCGTTCGGAGGTCGTTCAACATTCTGGTGAGACGCTGGATACTGCCAGGTAAATCGTGTGAAAACTGTACGCCGCTCATGTGACCTCCGTATATCGTTGCATAACTTCAAGGTGGTTTTGAAGCTTAGTTTGACACAGTGGTATTCCAGTTTCTGCCAACTCGTTTAAGGCGACAATGCGTGGACGTACACGGTCGAGTTCTTGTTTCCAATCGTTTCGACATTGTTTCAACAACCGGAGTTTGCGTTCACAAAATGCCAAGCGTTCTGCCGCTCGCTCTAATCGCTTGCGATGTTCGCTGCAACTGCGTTGCTCATCATCACGTACTTTGCTCTCGCAATCGCTCAGGGTTTGGCGAGCCTCGACCCAGCGTCGATTGGCTAAACGCATTTGCTCGTCCCAATAATTGGGGAGGGCTTCTTCGAGCCAAAACTCAAGCCTTCGGAGTTCGATATGGATTGCCTCGACCTCTCGCGCAGTCATCTCGCGCATCTTGGCCAATGTCTGTGCCAATTGCTTTAAGGCTTCGATTGATTCTATGTGAGCTTCACCAGCCACACTGCACCTATAGGGAAAAAGGAATTATTGGCGAAGATATTCTTCGATTAATTCCGCCTTGCGCATCAAGTAAGGAATGTGTTTCTCCGCGTTTTCAACAAGCCGCGAGATGAGCTTCATCTGTTCCGCGAATTCGGTCGCAAACTTGCGATGTTCTTGATCGCGCCAGGTCGCAGCCAGTTCGCCCATTTGTTGATTGAGCTTCGCAGCTCCGTCGCTCATTTCATGGTTGAAATGTCTCAGCATCGCAGCAAAGCGACGCAATTGTTCTGGATCTACTATGGCCTGTGCCATGGACGTCTCTCCCACAAAGAAAGTGCTCGAAAATTCGAGCCCTATTGGATTTCATGATGCGAAAGGGGATTGGCCACTCAGCTAATCTCGGGCTTTCGATTTAGCCGAGCCAATGTTTGTTTGAGCGCGGTATCGTTTGGGTTTGCGTCAATTCGCAATTGCACATACCTTCGCGCGGAATCGATTAGATGAAGTTTCTCCGCGATTTCCGTGGCAAGCTCCAGAGCTTTGTCACGGATCTTCTCCGGCGGAGGCGGTGCTCGGTAGAGAGCAGCTTGACGCAATGCGGCGAGAGCCTCCAATGGTTTTTCGGTTTGCATCAATGCCATACCCAATTGCAAGCAGACGCGGGCACGGATTTCAGGGAAATCCTTTTTGCTTTTCAGGGCATCAATCGCTTCTTGGTGTCGTCCCAATTGGCGCAGTGATGCTGCCAACGGGAGAACAAGTTCATGGTCGTTGGGATCTCGCTTCATGCGCGCTGTACACACATGAATGCGAACATTGGCGAGATCGATGGCGCAACGATCTCGGTTATCTCGATTCGCTTGCGTTTTATCTTTCTTGAGCTGTTCTTCAGCGGCATCAAGCAATTGTCGGGAGCGCGCGACTTGCATTTCCTCCCAGGCAAACACAATGCGAGGATCGTCCGACAAATGTTCCATCGCTTTATCGAGGACGCGTTTGGCGTCGAAGTAACGCCCCTGCTCCAGGTAAATGCGATTGAGCTCAAGGTAGGCATCTCCGTCAGCAGGAGAGTTGCGGAGATGTTGTTCAAGTTCTTGGTAACGCTGTAGCGTCACAATTGGCTTGGCTGGTACTTCTTCCCTATCGAAAGGAGGTGGATTCTTTTTTTTCAAATCATCCAGTTGCGGCAAACTGGTGGGCATTCTTGCGTCACTCACAATGCAACTCGATTTCTAGAAGAGGTTCGATACTGGAGGAAACGTGTAGAAATAAGTACCGCTCTCTTCTGATCCAGCAGAATGAGCGGACGCTTCCGACACCTTCATTGTTGACTCCGTAGCGCCTAGAAGTCAAAGAAATAAATATTGAGAAGCTAAGTGTGACATTTCGGCAATGGGTTCGCCCTCACTGGCAGTTCGCCAAATCTTGCCGTAGCTGGCGAAACTTGGGCAATTGATAGGGAAAACGGCAGCTTCTCAACCGTTTTCCCTCCAAGGCACCTAAGTGTCAAACTAATCGTTTTAGGGGGCTAGTCTATTTGATAACTAAGAGCAAATCGCCCGCTTCTACTTGGCTACCGGACTGAACCAACAACTGGGTCACTTCGCCATCGCGATCGGCGGCGATGCTGGTTTCCATCTTCATCGCTTCAAGGGCCAAGAGCTTTTGGCCACGCGTCACTTTGTCACCGACTTTGACCGTAACGCCGATCACCATGCCCGGCATGCTGGCGGCAATTTGAGTGGCATCACTTGGATCCGCTTTTACACGGGCCGTTTTAGAAGCACCGAGCGATTTATCGACCACTTCCACTTCGCGTGGTTGGCCATTCAATTCAAAGAACACCGTCCGGGTTCCATCGGGATGAGGTTGACCAACGGTGAGGAATTTCACAATCAGTCGTTTGCCCTCTTCGATATCGACGGCAAATTCTTCGCCCGCTTCGGGACCGTAGAAAAAATACGGCGTCGGCAAGACGCTAACATCACCATACTTTCTTTGATGCTCTACAAACTCTTCAAACACTTTAGGGTACATCAACCATGAAGCGCATTGTCGATCGGTGGCTGGTTGCGACAAGATTTGCGTGACTTGGGCCCGGCACTTATCCATATCGACTGCTGGGAGCGTTTCGCCGGGGCGGGTGGTTAATGGCTTCTGGTCACCCAAAATAGCGCGTTGAACATCGGCTGGGAAACCGCCCGGTGGTTGCCCCATGCGACCGGCCAACAAGTCCAATACGGAAGCGGGGTAACTGAACTCACGTTTGCGTTCCACGATGTCTTGCGCGGTAAGCTGGTTGGCTACCATAAACAATGCCAAGTCCCCAACGGCCTTAGATGTCGGCGTAACTTTGACGATATCACCGAGCATCGAATTGACTTCGGCGTAGACGCGGCAAATTTCGAGCCACCGGTCCGCCATACCCAACGATTTAGCTTGTTGATAAAGGTTGGTGTATTGACCACCGGGCATCTCATGTTCGTACAAGTCACCGGAGGCCGGAAGTACTTGCTCATCGTAGGCGCTATAGAACTCGCGAACCGCTTGCCAGTAAGCCGCGATTTCCGTGAGTGGTTCGGTTGATAACTGAGTATCACGTTCAGTGAAGCGGAGCGCTTCCACCAAAGCGTTGAGGTTGACTTGCGAAGTACCACCAGACATTGGCGCAAAGGCGGCATCGGCAACTTCCAAGCCAACTTCGGATGCAGACAATATCGAAGCCGCCTGCATCCCCGCAGTGTCATGGGTATGGAAATGAATGGGAATGCCGATCTCTTGTTTAAGGGCTTTCACCAAGGCCCGAGCGGCAGGTGGTTTACAGAGCCCGGCCATATCTTTGATGGCCAGTATCTGAGCTCCCATTTTCTCTAATTCTTTGGCCAGATCGACATAATACTTGAGAGTGTACTTGGTGCGTTTCGGATTGAGTATATCACCCGTATAGCAGATGGCCGCTTCGCAAATCGCCCCCTCATCGAGAACTGCTTCCATGGCAACTTGCAAGTTCTTGGTCCAGTTGAGTGCGTCGAAAATACGGAAAATGTCGATACCCGCTTGGGCTGCTTCGCGAACAAACAAACGCACGACATTATCGGGGTAGTTGGTGTAACCGACTGCGTTGTTGGCTCGGAGCAACATCTGGAATAGAACGTTGGGGATTTTCTCACGGAGTCGTACAAGTCTTTGCCATGGATTTTCATGCAAGAATCGCATCGAGGTGTCAAAGGTTGCTCCACCCCACATTTCCAAAGAAAAGAGTTCGGACGCTTTGTGTGCGTAAGCGTCGGCGATCGGCATTAAGTCAAACGTTCGCAAGCGTGTCGCCAGCAACGATTGATGCGCATCGCGCATCGTGGTGTCGGTCAACATCAAGCGAGTTTGCGAGGCCATCCATTGACGCAGGCCTTGGATACCACCGGCCTTAAACACATCGCGCGAGCCTGACGGGAGCGACTTGCCTACTTGCAACTTTGGTACAGGTGCAGGATCTTTGCGTTTGCATTTGGCTCCAGCGACCGTGGAGTTTCCGTTGACAATCATGTCGCCCAAATAAGCGAGTAATTTTGTCGCGCGATCGCGGCGTTTGGGTAGTTCGAACAATTCGGGTGTGGTGTCGATCATCCGAGTTGTAGCGCTCCCATCCAAGAAGGTCGGATGGGAAATCAGGCTGATCAAGAATGGAATGTTTGTTTTTACGCCGCGAATACGAAACTCTTGCAAGCAGCGTTCCATACGTCGCGAAGCTTCACGCAACGAGCGACCGCGGGTCGTCACCTTCACCAAGAGCGAATCATAAAACGGATTTACGACTGCACCGCTAAAGGCGCTACCCGCATCTAACCGAACGCCCATACCACCAGCGCTGCGATAATGAGTTATACGGCCATAGTCAGGGCGGAATTGATTGGCTGGGTCTTCCGTCGTGACGCGGCATTGAACGGCGCAGCCATTCACTTGGATTTCGGATTGATTGGGCAAGCCGACTTGGGCGTCACCGAGGTGATGTCCCATCGCGACCAAGATTTGGGCGCGAACCAAATCGATGCCTGTCACTTCTTCAGTCACCGTATGTTCGACTTGGATTCGTGGATTCACTTCAATGAAGTAGTATTTCCCTGAATCTACGTCGAGCAAAAACTCTACAGTACCGGCTGCGCTGTAGCCTACATGTTTGCCGATCGCGATCGCATCGGCATGGAGCTTGGCTGCAATGGCTCGATCGAGATTGGGGGCAGGAGCTAGTTCGACAACTTTTTGATGGCGACGTTGCACGGAACAATCTCGTTCGTGCAAATGGATCAAGTTGCCAGCCGTATCGCCTAGAATCTGCACTTCGATATGACGAGCGCGGCGGACAAGTTTTTCTATAAAGACCTCATCGCTACCAAAAGCGTTTTTGGCTTCGCGTTGTGCTTGTTCCAAGGCACCGGGCAATTGGTCAGGAGTGTCGATCATACGCATCCCACGGCCACCGCCACCTTTGGCGGCTTTGAGCATAACGGGATAGCCCATTTGCTCGGCAAGTTGTAACGCTTCTTCAACACTTTGTACGGCTTGAGCTGTACCTGGCAGTACGGGGACGCCAGCCTTTATTGCGATTTCACGAGCGGCAACTTTGTCGCCCAACAAATGCAGAGCGCGGACGCTCGGGCCAACAAAGGTAATGCCTGCTTCGCCCAACGCTTTTGCAAACTCGGCGTTCTCGCTGAGAAAACCGTAGCCCGGATGCACCGCGTCGATGTTTTGTTTCACACACAAATCGACAATGGCTGGAATATCCAAATAACTGCGAATGGGTTCGCCCGGTTTGCCGATTTGATAAGCTTCATCCGCTTTGAAACGATGCAGCGCATAGCGATCTTCATGCGAATAAATGGCGACAGTTCGAATACCAAGTTCATGGGCACTGCGAAAAACTCGGGTGGCGATTTCACTGCGATTAGCTGCCAAGAGCTTGCGAATCGGTTTCATGGCAATCCTGGTGGGGCAAACTAGGGAGAGGTTGTTGTTCCCGATACTATCCCCCTTTGCCCGATGATCCGCAACTGGGTAGAGAACGAGAAGAGAGGGGTTATGCGCGGAAACGAAAAAACCCCACCAAATTTTCTTTTGGCGGGGTTCTTTACGGTTAAGTAAGGTGCACTGAAGCTACCGCCCTTGCGAAGCGGACTCCAGCGTTTGGGTTCCAACCTGGAGGTTATTCGTTCACATCGCTGTTCGAGTTTGACTCTTGAGCACCGATGATGATTGGGCCACGGCCACCACCCATGCCTGGAGCCGCTACATTGTAGATGTAGTTGGCATCCAAAGCCTTGGTGAGGCGTTGCTGAATTTCCGTCAAGTGTGCAACCGTGTATTTGTCCATACCTTGTGGGTTGCCCAAAGCAGCGTCGATCTTGCTCTTGAGTTGACGCAATTGCATCAAGCTCAAGTTGCAAATAACCTTCGATGCCGAAGTTGGAGTAGCAGCAGGGATGGTCAAATCGATCAAACGTTCAACGTGTTCGCGTTGCAAGTTGCGTCGCAACGAGCTGATTCGAGGCTTGCGATCGTTGGCTTCGCCTTCGAACTTGCCGTCGAGTTCTGACCAAATCTTGGTCGAGATCTTTTCCAGCATTTCTGGCAAGGTAACAGCGTCTTGATCTGCAGGTGTTCGAACTTCGTTGTCATAAACGCGACGCAAAGTCGTTGGGTTCATGAGCATCGTCAAGGTCGAAGCTTGCATCGACAAGATGCGATCATGGATAGGCCATGCGGCTTCACCATCAGCGCGGAATCCGCCATCCATCCAGCGATCCAACGACATCTTCTGAATCACTTCAGGCTTGAGACCAAAAGACTCATCAACAAACGCTTGTTGCATCACGAAGTCGAGAGCTTTGCGCTGAGTATCTGGTGGCACAACGGTAACTGGAGAACGATCGCCTGGATCGCCCTTCTTGTCACGGTTAACAAAGGTGCCGCCAACCCAGATCGACATCATGCTAACAGCTTTCATCTGCTCGCTCAAAGTCAATTCGAAGCCACGTCGAGCCTTAGCCCAGCTGTCGCCCGGTTTGACGAACTTTTCGAGCAAGCGATCGCGATAGAGCTTCACTAAACGCATTTGGTTTTCAGCGTAATCGAGAGGATTCTTCGAATAGTCATAACGACGAGCCAATGGGTCTGGTCCGCCGGTATCTTCGTCGGTTGCATAGGTCAATTCGGGTTCCGAAACTCGCTTCAGGATTTCGGGCAACTTGCTTTCGTCTGCTTCATAACCATATTGGATGGCCCAGAAGTCATACGGTCCGATGTCGATCATGGTCCAGTCGCCTTGAACAGCGCCAGCACCATAATTGAAGTTGACGGGGATGTAGTCCATCACCGAACCAGCCAGAGGTTTCTTGCCCTTCATGTCTTCGCTGTTGATTTCAGCCAAAGAGTAGACGCTTGAAGCGCGGAAGTTGTGGCGCAATCCGAGGGTGTGACCCACTTCGTGAGCTACCAAATCTGCCAACAATGGTCCGATAAACGTCTCTGGCATTCCATCCAGCAACTCTTCTTTCGGTTTAGCAGGCTTTTCACCTTCCTTAGGAGGTTGTTGGCCTTCGCCTTCGAGAATCATTTCGAAAGCCAAGCGAGCCATAGCCATATCCAATTGCTTGCCATGAGCAGCCAAGCAATATTGGTCAGGCCGTAGGTTCTGACCTGGAACACGACCAACGTTCTTGTTGTTCAAACCTTGAGCCAAAGGATGACCAGCAAATGGGAGTTGGCTTTGCTGGGCAATTTTGTTGAGGATTTGATGACGATCAGCGTATGAACCCAAGCGAACGCGTGGGTCCCAGTTTGGATGATCGGCTAACCAAGACATGGTTTCTGGTGTCATGCCTTCCATTGCGACTTCAGGAAGCAAGTCGTTGAATTGGAAGTTGAAGTGACGAATCCAACCATCAGTCAAGATGATGTCAGCATCCAAGATTTCGCCGGTCAATGGATGAACGCGGCTTGGACCAATTGCCGTACCGACGTTATTGTTCAACCAACGTACGAAGTTGTACTGAACATCTTCTGGGTCCAAGTCCATGTACTTGCCAGTCGGAGCGTCTTGGTAGTAAACCACGATCGCATCGGAGATGCCAACCGATTCAAAGGCCTTGTTCCAATACTCGATACCTTGCTTCACCCAACGGCGATAACGAACAGGTGTCGTGTGTTCGATGTAGAATTCGATAGGCTTAACAGGTGGGCTTACCTTCAACGAAGGATCGCGTTTTTCTAAACGCCAGCGGTTCACAAAGCGAGTGTGAACTTTCTCGTCGTTGTACATACCCAAGTCGGTATAGTCGGTGGTAAAGTATCCAACGCGTTCATCAGCCTTGCGTGGCTTGTAACCGTTGTTTTCTGGCACTTCGCTGAGAGAATAGTGCAAGGTCTGCAAATTGCCGCCTTCACCCACGATTTCAAACGCGAGTTCAGTGTTCTTCGAGAAAACTTTGGCCTTAGCAACGCTGGTCAAACCAGGCATTGTACTGCGGCCTTCGCCACCGAAGAAGCGACTTGCCTGTCCGACCATCAATGCATCCGCATCAACAAGTGGACCACCACGTGGAACCATAGTCACAATGGGCACATCCAACAGCACCGTGTCGGTGAACAACCGCTTCACCGAGCTACGCGATTCTGGTTCACCCGTGCTGCGATACTGCATGTTCGGAGCAACTAAGGCCAAACGCTTGTCGTATTGGCGCCAATACACATAGAAGTCACCACCCTGCAAACCAGCATACGGATCGCCGCTGCTCTTGGTCAAAGCGATGAAATACTTCTTGGCCATGAAGTCCTTCGGGATTTCGATGTAAACCTGTTGGTCGCGATCGCGGACCCACAGATTGAACAACGAAGTCCCGTCTGTGCTCTTAGGCTCGATCTTGCGGAATCCTTCGGTTACTTTCTCGAATGGAGGATACTCTGGCTCTTGGCCTTGAACTGTCGACGACCAACCCGAAATCGTCAGCACAAGACCGGCTGCAAATTTTCTAAGCAGCGACCAATGAGCTTTTTGACTCATGTAAAAAACTTCCTCTGAAACAGATAGAATAAGAAAACGATTGTCCTTGAACCGCAATCTACAGGATTGGGTTCGAACTTGAATTTCACTTTCACAAGAACAATCTATAGATGAGATTCCGTTTGACTCAGGTGGCACTTGCCAAAACGGTTACCTCAAACATAGTTCATCCCCAGACCAGCGGCTCTTTCAACCACCTAGCTTCTTCATGAAAATGGTCCGATTGTGCGGACTGTAACCCTGGCTATACGTAACAGTCCCGCAAAGTGTCGTGTTGATTATTAATAAATTGGGCTAAATATTCCACCAGTTTAGGCGAAACAGGTAATTTACACCCGCTTCGTGGGGGTACTAGGGGAGCCGAGTTGATCATCTAGCCGTTCAATGGCCCTTCTTCCGGACCTCACACACTGAGGGATGCCGACGCCCCTGTAAGATGCTCCCGCGATTTGGAGGCAGGGTAAAGCCGTCGTTAGACTCGATTCGATTTCCGCCACCCGCGACACATGGCCAACATCATATTGCGGCATCGCATTGACCCAACGAATGACTTGGGACCACCGCGGCGATCCTCTCCAACCGATCATGTCTCCCAATTCTTGAGAGGCGACTTCCGTCAGTTTCTCATCGCTCCATTTCAACATTTCTGGATGAGTCGAACCACCCATAAAGATGCGAACCAAAAGCTCGTCGTCTTGAACTCGACCTGGATATTTCAGACCGGTAAAACTGACCGCGAGAACTTGTCTTTGTTCAACTTGTGGAATCACAATACCAAAACACCAAGCCATCTTCGAAACATCTTGGCGTTGTATAATCATGGCCACAACAGCCGAACTAGCGGTACGCAGTTGGGCTAACTTATCCGAAGCTGTTTGGTCGACTGTTTTCAATAGTTGAGAAGCGATGGCGCTTGGTGTAGCAATCACAATTGCGTCAAATGTCTGTTGGGCTCCACTATCCAAGGTAAGTTCCCAGTTTGCGACTTCTGCATGCGTTGTATAATTGCCAGAATTTGGTTGGGAGTCTCCCAGCCATCGCAGCGAAAGTACCTTGGTGTTGAGATGGATTTTGGTCTGGGCCAACTGTTGTGCAATCGTGTTGATCCACCAAGTCATTCCTTTTCGCGGAGCCATGAATTGCGCGTATCGCGCGCCGCTCGCTTGTTGTTCAATCGAGTGTTGACGTGCCTTTGCATCCGTCGCGTTAGTCGTAGAAGATGATTTAGCCTGGCGTTGTTTGCGTCGTTGTGCAAGGAAACCCTTAATCAAGCCACCATGTTCTTTTTCCATGCGCACGAATTGCGGCAGAGTGGCTTGCATACTCAAGCGTTTAGGGTCTGCTGTAAAAATGCCACCAACAATGGGTTCAACCAGGCGTTCAAAGGTCTCTTTACCCAAGCGCCGATGGGCAAAATCGTACAAGCTCTCATCTTCGTCGGTTCGACGCGGAGGAACAAAGTACTCGTATAGCAAACGCAGTTTTCCTGAAATACTTAGCACTGAAGTTGTGGCGATGGGCCATACACGAGTCGGTTGTACGAGACTAAAGCCAGCTGGAATGGGTTTGGGAATTCCATGATGCAAAACCATAGCTAGGCGATGGTCTGTGGATGGAGATATAAACTCATCTTCAATGCCCATTTTTCGACACCACTGCAAGGCTTCATCGTCCAAGGTGGCGAAGTTATCGGCGGCTCCTTCGATCAGCCGTCCTTCCCAATAAATTGTCCCGAGAATGCCGCCGAGTTTTTCAGAGGATTCAAATAGCTCAACATCGAATCCAGCTTTTTGTGCATGCCATGCGGCGGACAAACCTGTGATACCACCGCCGATAATAGCCAAACGTTTTCCGGTACAGGGCGCGGACTCAGATGTAGACATGTGGAGCATCAATCTATTCAAGGACAGGCGAGCGAATTACGGGAGAGGAATGTTCTTCATTTTCAACTGAATTGTCTTCTTGACTACAGACCCAGGGATCTCGTAGACAAACGCATGGCCTTTGCGATTCTCGGGAAGTTCAAAGAGATACGATATGCCCACTTCGTTATCCGCCAAACGCGTTGTGTGGAAGCCTTGGTTCTCTAAGCGTTTTCCCTCGGGTGTTGTAACAAACGCCTCTTTATTCAACACCCATCCGCGATAGGAATCGAATACACCGTTGGGATCGTTGAGCATCATGGACATGTGAAACTCAGAGAATTCTCCACTTTTGCTGATGGGTTCCAGGGCAATAGTTAGGTCACCATGCTTCAGTTTGACTTCTTCTTTGCCATCTAGTTCTTCGAACCGGAAGGTTTGCACTGAGCCGGGGAGCAGTGCGACCACTTCCATTGATACTTCCCGAATTTCGCGACTACCGCGAGGGGGTGCGGCAAATTGGAGCGACACTTCCATCGCCAAAGACCCATCTACAGGGGTAAATTCAGGATTGGATAATGGATTGGCGGCAGTGATTTCCGAACCATCATCTAATTTTGCGCGGATGGATTTAGCAGGGATATTCATGAAGATGGGAGTTGCGTTGGGTTCCCAGGCAAGTTGTACGGAGAGTGCCAAACGACCCGCCGTTGTGGAGTTTAAGTCTTTCGAAATCTCGACCATCGTCGGCTCAGCCCGGAAGGCGCCAGAATAGCCCGTGCGTTCGCTGCGAGTCACTTGGCGGACATTGGGAAACAGATCAAGAGAGTTCTGGTCGACGTACAGATTCGTATCCAGTTTAGCGGCGTCCAAAAGCGTATCGAGGGCTTGCCAAAATGAGCTCTCTTTAAGAGCGAGTGTCAGTTCTTCGTCCTCGATATCGTCGAGGTTGAAGTGCACGTTTCCTAACGCTGCCAGTTTTTGGAGCGAGTCTTTGAGCGGCAATGTTCCTTCAAGATTCACGGTCCTTCCATTGATTCGCGATTCAATGGCCGCTTGATCCAAGGCCGTTCGAACACGCTGAAGCCGCTTCGCAGCTTCAGCCGAAAGACGCTGGTTGACGGCTGGCAAGTATTGTGTAATTTCCAAGCCGAGGGCGATCAATTCCTTTTCCGCGTTCTCGCGTTCGAGCAGCGTATCGGAATCAAGTTGGCGAACGAGACGCTGCACGTCTCGTTTTAGTTTTTCATGGTCGCTTTGGGAAACAGAAGGAATCGATTTGGAACTTTGGTCTTGAGCGGAAAGAGGAGTCGTTGTGGTCACGGCGTTGGTTGAGATGATCGTTATGATCGATACAACCGTTAGTATTTGACGTGATACCAATGGCATGACTGTTACTTCCCTTAGATTGTTAAATTTTCTATCCCTTCAGTATAGTCTCTGAGCACCTCAGGTTGGGAGTAGTTGACGAATAGCGACCTATCCTTATCCATGGAGGAAAGAACTGAGTCGTTCGACGAACAAGGAGGGGAGTGCATTGCTTTTATTTGGGTCTATTACACGAGTTCCATTTCCCATGCGGATATCGGTCACCATCTATCGAACCCTGGGCCTATTGTGGCTGGTGGGATTGGACGCCTCCGTCAGTGGGCAGGATTTCCGCGAGTTGGAAGTCAAAACTCGGACAGGCTCTATTTCCGGTTTGCCAATTTCGTGGGGGAATGATCAGGTTTTGATGCTTCGTTCCGACGGTTGGTTGGCCGAATTTCCAACGCGAGAGGTTGTGGAGCATCGCATTACGGAACGCAATTTTCGCCCCGCTCAGGCCGAGGAGATGGCCAAGGCACTTCAAGCAGAACTTGGGCCTTCGTATCGGACCGCTATCGCCGGGCCCTTTCTGATCGTTGCGCCTGGAGCATCGTTGCCAGTATGGAGCGAACGCTTTCTGGCGTTGTACGGTGGTTTTCAAAATTACTGTGCCACGCGGCAAATTACCCTAAGACGGCCACCATTTCTAATGCCGGCGATTGTGTTCCGAACGCGACAGGAATTCGATACTTATTCACAGCGATATGGTCATACCGTAACGGCCTCGACCTTGGGCTACTACTCGCTAGTAACGAATCGTATTGCACTCTATGAATTCTCGGCGAACGAGAACAACAGTGAGTTCTTTCCAACTGCCTCCACTTTGATCCATGAAGCGACACACCAAGCGGCGTACAACACAGGTATTCACGATCGCTTGGCCGAACAGCCTTTATGGACCATTGAAGGGCTGGCGATGTTGTTCGAAGCTCCCGGCGTTTATGATTCAGGCAGATTCAACCAACCCGAATCTCGCATCAACAGCACGCGCTTGATGGGGTTCCGGCAGTTCTTTCCGGATGCCCAATCGGTTTCCGATGCCCTCCCCATCTTGCTTACGGATGACAAGTATTTCGAGCGCGATCCAGATCGCGCGTATTGTTTGGCTTGGGCCCTCACCTATTTCCTTAGCGAGCAATATGATTTTCGCTATTCGGCTTACCTGCGTAGCGTGGCTAGTCGCGGTCCAGGATCTCGATATCCGGCTGAAGAGCGGTATCGGCACTTCGAATCGACCTTTGGAAATACAGCGATTGTCGCGCGAGATCTCTATTCGAAGCTCAGTCCGTAGGTCGCG